>WNFM01191058.1_pt2 | contig 11186 bp, 8 predicted proteins | sample 5400271 | NCBI WGS metagenome assembly WNFM01 (sample SAMN13153352, study PRJNA577476) | soil metagenome | isolation source: 60 cm saprolite on Douglas fir-dominated hillslope | place: USA:California | collected 2013-09-17 | reverse complement strand
TCGAAAGCCTGAATATCGCGGAAATCCAACGCTTCCGCATCAGGTACGTTGACCTTTGTCCACGTCGCTCCGCCATCGATGGTCCGCAGCACCGTTCCCTTGGTGCCGCTGGCCCAGGCTACCTTGTCTGAGACCGCGCTGATCCCGCGGAGCTGCACGTCAGTCCCGCTGGCCTGCTGCCGCCATTGCTGCCCTTGCCCCAAAACTGGATGTAAACCAAGCAGAACGAAGGCCAGTAAAACTGTGAACCCGCGCATTTCCATGCTCCCAAAAGACTTAGAATTGTAACCTTTGGCCCAGCAAGTTCCTCTATTCAACATGGGAAGGAAACCAGATGGGTACCATACCGGTTCCGGTAACGGCGCAAAGCGAACTTCGAGATGAAGAAGTGGTGGCGCGGGTGCTCGCCGGAGAGACCGCTCTGTTTGAGATCCTGATGCGCCGCTATAACCAGCGGGTCTACCGGGTTTCGCGCGCGATCCTGCGGGATGACGGCGAAGCCGAGGACGTAATGCAGGATGCTTACGTGCGCGCCTACGAACATCTGGGCCAGTTTGCCGGCAGGGCGGCGTTTTCCACCTGGCTCACCCGCATTGCCATTCATGAAGCGCTGGCCCGCAAGCGTCGCCGCGGCCGGATGGAGGAGCTTGACGCTCTCCCTGCGAACGGAGATTCCATGTCCATTCTTAAATCTTCAGCGCCAACTCCGGAGGCCGGCACCGCACAGGCTGAAGCGCGCCAACTCCTGGAAGAAGCCATTGAACATCTGCCGGAAAACTACCGCACGGTGGTGGTGCTGCGCGAAGTGGAAGAGATGAGTGTGGCGGAAACCGCCCAAAGCCTGGGCGTGACCGATGCCGTGGTGAAAACTCGCCTGCACCGTGCCCACGCCATGTTGCGCAAGGAACTCTACACGCGCGCCAGGGGCCGCGCAGCCGACCTCTACCAGTTCCACGCCGTGCGCTGCGACCGCGTGGTCAAAGCGGTGTTCGAAAAAATCAATGACAAGATCCAGGGCAACAGCGCCGTGATTGTCCAATGAGCTCGCCCAGCGTACAAGTCTCTAAACGCTCGTCCGAGTGCGCTGCTTGGAGTTGCACTTACGGTACTATCTGTGCTCTCTGAATAACCTTGCGGCCATGCAGCGATTGTTGTATAAACTGCTGCACCTAGGCTACTTTTCTGCACTTGCGAGGTATTTGGAATGTTTCGCGCCAAGCTTTCTTTCATTGCGCTGGCAGTTATCTCTCTAGGCTCATCCTATCGGCTCTATGCCTTCGATGACTGGCAACCTATCAACCCTGAAGAGCTGAAGATGACCATGGATCCCGCGCATCCGGCCGACGCAATGATCCTCTATCACGAAGAAACCGCGGATGACATGACCCGGCATACCTACGTGTATAAGCGAGTGAAAGTCTTTACGGACAAGGGCAAGGACCGCGCTAATGTCGAGATTCCATACGACGCAAGCATCGGCGGCGTCGCGGATATCAAGGCCAGGACCATCGCTCCCGATGGGACTATTACTCCATTCACGGGCAAGGCTTTCAACAGCACCATTGTGAAAGCTCATGGCGTGAAGTATCTGGCAAAGACCTTTACACTACCGAACGTTCAGGCGGGAAGCATTATCGAATGGAAATATACGGAGTACTGGGAGGATTTTCTCTTGGGCGGGCATTGGACCGTTCAGGATGATCTGTTTCAGAAACGGGCCAAGTTCAGCTTCGTTCCTTTTCAGAAGAGCGGCCACTACATAGAAGATGCACGCGGCGATATTAAAGACCGGGTCCTCTACACCATGATTGGATTGCCGGAAACCACCACAATAAAAACCATTGGCAGCAACAACCGAATGGAACTGGAATTGAAGGACATTCCCGCGTTCGTCGAGGAGGATTTTTCGCCGCCCGCGGCAGTCCTTAAGATGCGCGTGAATTTCTTTTATGGGACTGACAAAGCGCTCAAGCCGCAGGATTTCTGGAAAAATGAGGGCAAATACTGGAGCAAGGAAGCCGACAAGTTTATGGGCCATTCCGGCGCCGTGGCTGCGGCAGCAACCCAGCTTGTAACTCCTTCCGATACGCCGGAGCAGAAAGCCAGGAAGATTTACGCCTACGTGCAGAAAATCAAAAACCTGAGCTATGACCGCGATGAGGGAATTCTGGAAGAGCTGCGCAAGGAAGGCCGAGACAAGCGAACAGCCGAAGACGTGGTGCACAAGAATGCAGGCTTCCGCAATGAGAATGCCCGTTTGTTTGTGGCCATGGCCCGCGCAGTGAACCTTCAGGCGTACCTGATGCGCGTGGCCGATCGCGAAGGCGTCTTTTTCCAGGCCAACGTCCCCAACCCATTGCAGTTAACCCGTGAGATCGCGATTGTGACTCTGGGTGATGGAAAAGAAATCTTCGTCGATCCGGGCACGCCGCTTTGTCCTTTTGGATTGCTGGCCTGGCAGCATACTTCAACCCAGGGGCTGCGCCAGAGCGCAAGCGGTGGCGCCGAACTGGCGGTGACTCCCGCTGCTAATTACAAAGACGCGGTCAGTAAACGCGTGGGCAAGCTCATACTCGCCGAAGACGGCAGCGCGAAGGGGAAGATTGGGGTCGCGTGGGCGGGCGAAGAGGCGCTGATCCACAGGCTGAGCGGCCTGAAGACAGATGCCGCAGGAAGAAAAAAAGAGCTGGAAGAAGAATTCAAGGCTCTTCTTCCCGCCGGAGCTCTGGTGCAACTGGAGACAGCCAACGGCTGGGAAGATGCCGAAGCGCAGTTGACCGCCAACTTCACCGTGGAAATCCCTTCATATGCCAGCAGCGCGGGCAAGCGCTTGCTGGTGCCCACAAACCTCTTCCAATCACGCAGCAGGCAGCCGTTTGCCAACAGCGAACGCAAGCTCCCGGTGTATTTCAACTATCCGTACTACAGCATGGATGAGACCCAGATCATATTTCCTTCGACCTTTCAAATCGAGAATATGCCCAAGACTGAGCCGGTGCGGACTGAATATTCTATTTACAAGGTGGATCGCCGGGCCAACGGAAACACCGTGACCGTCAGCCGCGACTTCGGCATAGCGGGGATCGGCTTCCAGCAAAAAGATTATCCGGAGCTGCGTAAATTTTTTGCCGGAGTAAACAGCAGCGATGGGGAACAGCTGGTGCTGACGTCGGCGAAGTAAGGATCAATCGCTCACTGTCCCAACGCCTTTTTGAGCTGGGCGATGATCTCTTTTACCGAAGGCGCCATGCTGCCTTCGGGATCGAGACGCAGGCATTCCTCAAACTCCTTGAGCGCGGCCTCCGGCTCTTCACGCTGGATATAGATGTTCCCCATTAACAGGTGCGGCCCGGCGTAATCCTTGTTGAGCTCGATGGCCTGGCGGACGTGCGGCTCGGCCGCCTGCCACTTGCTCAGGCCCCATAAGCTGCGCGCCAGTTCGTAATGCGCTTCGGCCGAGTCAGGACGAATCTCCAGGCTGTGTTGTAGTGCCTTCTGCGCGTCGGCGTAGTTCTTCTTCTCATTCAGCGCCGATCCGGCTCCCAGGTAAGCCTTGGGATTGCCCGGCTCAACCTTGGCCGCTTCTTCAAAGGCCCACTGCGCGTCGCTCCACTGCTGCAACTGCATCTGGGCCAGCCCCAGCAGCATGTATCCCTGTCCGTACCAGGGATCGAGTTTGATGGCGCGCTTGAACTCGTCGACGCTGGCGCGGGCGTCATGTTTCTTGAACAAAAGCTCCTGGCCCTTGCTCATGGCCTCTTCGACCTCGGGCACTGATCGCCGCTTGTGCACTTGGGGCGTGGGAGTTGGCGTGGGACGCGCTGCTTCGGCGGATTGTGTCATGGGCGCGGCTTGGCTGGAGCTTTGGGCGAGCAACAGAAAAGAAGACAAGAATACCGTAAGAAAGAGAGCGAATGAACGTGTGGTTCGCATTAGTAGAGATTGTATGTCCTTCACGGGTGGGATTCCATGGTGACGATTTCTCTGCTATAGAACGAAACACCGCTGTGCTCTTGCGAGCACAGCGGCGGAAAACGGAAACAGATTAGCTTGAGATCAGAAGGTCAATTTCAAGCCGAACTCAATGACGCGCGGTGCACCCAGATCGAATACGCCTGAGCCGGGTAGAACGCGGTTGTTATTGTGTTGGACCGAGGTAGTGCTGTTGACGGAGCCGTTGCAATTGTTCGTTGCCGCGGGCTGTGTCGGATCGCACGGCGAACTCGCCAGGTTCAGGATAGGGCTGATCGGAGCGTTGGGCAGATCAAAATTGGCATTATTGAACGCGTTGAACACGGAAACGCTGGGTTCAAGAGCAAACCGCTCGCCCAGCTTGCGCGGATAGCTGAATTTGAGATCAAAGGTTTTCAGCCATCCCAGCCCGACCTGGCCAGGAGGAGGCGCGGCAAGTTGCTGGAAAACACCGCCCAGCGCCTGAAGTTGCGCCACAGTCATCAGGCCGTTGCTGATCAAGGTTTGTCCGGCTGGAGTTGGATTCCCGGCAACGTTGCTGTTGTAGTTGGTGATGAAACCGGCCAGATCGTTCAGTTTTACAGCGCGTCCAAAAGCGCCCAGCTTGGTGCCTGGAGCCGGATCGCCGTTAGGATAGACGCCGCTTCCGTCACCCGAGCCGTCGCCGGTGGCATCGCTGATGAATATCCCGCCTGTGCCGCCGCCTGGGAGGATCATATTTTGAGGCAACGGGCTATACACGTGTCCGACGGCGCCGAAGCGGAAGCCTCCGGGCACGTCAAACGTACCGCCAAAGGAGAACTGGTGGGTACGATCAAGGCCGTTGGGGCCCAGAGATGCGTTGGGATGATTGTTGTCAACCGCAGTGTTCACAAAATCCAGGTCCTGTGCTGAACCGAGAGTTCTTGACAACGAGTAAGACACGATCCAGTTCAGGGCTTTCACGCCCGCAAATGGGTTGCGGACGTTCGCTCTCAAAGACGTTTGCAAAGCGTTGTAAGTTGATCTTCCAGCGGGGAAGAGCATCTGGTTCACACCCAGGTTCGGGTTTTGGCCGCCAAATGCGGCTGTAGGACAAGGACCGCCACCGCAAAGGTTCGTGCCCGAATCCAGGCCGTTGCCGGCGTAGTCGGCGATGGTAGCCCCGGCTGCAATGGCGCAGTTCGTGGCTGCCGCTGAAGCAGAAGCACCGCAACCGAATCCAGCGTTGGTGGCGCTTATTGCCGATGTGGCGATCGTCTTGTTAAAGAACCGGATGTCGCCCACGTGGTTCACATCAATCGCGAGCAGTGTGTGTGTGCCAACATTTCTGAGGTAGTCAGCGCTCCAAACCACGCCTTTGCCGAGCTGATGTTCAAAGCCAATGTTCATCTGCACGGAGCGCGGAGTCTGGTACTTGGGCGCAAACATGTTGATGCCTGTGATATTCGCACCGGCAGCTAATGTGTTGCCGATAAATGCGGCATTGCTCGCAGGGCCCACCGCTGCGGTGGCTGCCTGGTAAGCCGCCTGCAGTTGTGCCAACTGAGCATGGACAAGACCCATGGGCTGGCCGCAAACGGTGGCAAGATTCACCGGTATTGGCGCACCTCCCGGCATGACAAAACCTGGATTCGGAGCGCCGCCCGCGCAGGGCGCCGCCTCTGCCAGGAACAATCCCTGGGCAAGGCGTCCGGGACGATTGAACAGGTTGTTATTGAAGATTGAGTTCTCATAGTAGAGGCCGGCGCCGGCGCGAATTACCGTCTTACCGGTGCTGGTTGGGTCCCACGCAATGCCCGCCGTTGGACCAAAGTTATGCCCGGGGACGCGAACCCTGTTGCCCAGGCCCTGGCCCCAGAGATCCAAAATGTTTCCATTACAAGGCGTGCCGCCGGCGACCAGGCCTGCCGCCAGCGCAGGATCAAGTTGCGAACAGGGGATGGGCGCTATGTCAGAGTCAGTACGCCCCGTGTCATGCACGTAACGTACGCCATAAGTCAGCGTCAGGTTTGGTCGAACCTTCCACGAATCGCCGACATAGAACTGGATGCGGTTGTCCGGCCCCAGACCGCCGCCGGGAAGGCCGAATGCTGGTTTCTCTGAGGAGAATCCCTGTCCGTTGCCCATAAAGACAAGCGAAGCAGGATAGTTCAGCGGGTTTGCCGCACCTCCGGCAAACGGCTGATTTGCTGGATTGAAATCGGTCAACTGCGCATTCACAGTCGGAGCCAGGGCAAAGAACTTGGCGAAGCCGCCGCCCTGGATATGGTTATAACCGAAACCGTAGCGCAGAATGTGCGAGCGAATGGTCTTGCTGCCGTCGTACTTTGCCTGAGTGTTTTCCTGAAAGGTCTTTTGCGGAGCCAGCAGGTTGCTGCCGGAGCAGAAAGAATCTACTCCGCCGGCGAGACAACTCAAGCTCGGCCCGATGGTAATGCTGAGGTCAGGCGCAGGGTTAAAAACGCCGGACTTGGTCGCATCGACGATACCGTTGCGGAACTTGGTAAAACCGAAGCGGATGGCGTGAGTGAATGTCCCGGTATTAAAATCCACACCCGCGGCGTGCACGGGCGTGTTGTTTGCGTTGGTGAAAGGCTGGAAACTGTTGGGAATGAAACCCTTGGTGCTGTGGTTTTGCTCGTAAGAGAAACGGTAGAAGGCCTTGACCCTGTCGCTGACACTCCAGTCCAGCTTGGCCACGCCTTCAGTATCACGGAATGGAGAGTTGAACCCGCCTGTGACCGACGCAAAAGGTCCGCCGCTGGCCACGGTTTCAATCTGGTCCTGCTTAAGCCTTTCGGCGTCAACAAAGAAAAACAGTTTGTTCGGGAGGATCGGGCCGCCCAACTGGCCGCCGAAGTTGTTGCGCTGAAAGGGAACGTCGACGTTGGCGATGTTGGCAGCTATGCTGTGATCGCGGAAGAGATAAAAGCCCTGGCCATGCCACTTGTTCGTGCCAGACCTGGTTACCACGTTTACAGCGCCGGATGATGTCAACTCGGTGGACATGTCAAGCGAGGACTGGCTGACCTGGAATTCCGAAATCGCGCTGGCAGGAAGGTTTTGCGTGGTGGTGCCGACGGTCTCGTCGGAGATATCAATGCCGTCCACTTCAATGCGGGCGGTGCGACCGAAGCGGCCACCGAAAGAAATCGACGAAAATCCGTTCTTGGTGGGATCAAAGTTGCCGCCGTCCTGGATCTGGACGCCCGGCTCGAGCTGCGCCAGATCAAGGAAGTTGCGTCCGTTGATGGGCAGGTTTTCAATCTGCTGCGTGGTCAGCACGCCTTGCACTGTGGCCTGCTCGGTATTGACTGCCACCGCGGAGCCGGTTACCTCAATAATCTCGGTGGACTGGCCAAGAGTCAGCTTGCTACTGCCGGCCGATATGTTACCTACCTGCACCGGAACCGTGAGCACCTGAGTCTGGAAGCCCTTGGCCTCAATGCGGACGTCGTAGTCGCCCGGGATGAGCGCGCCGGATGCGTAGGTGCCGCTGGATGATGTGGTGAACTTGCTGGTTTGTCCTGTGGCTTTGTTCTTGATGGTGACGGAAGCTCCCGGCACCACCGCACCATTCGGATCGGTGACGGTTCCCTGAATACTTCCTGTTGCTACGGTGGATTGTGCCCTGGCGGGCAGCTGACTGAAAGTGATGAAGCTAATACATACGATGAGAACGAGCGCCAACTTCAAACTCTTCATTCTATCCTCCAACATTCGGGCCCGTTTGGAATCGGGCCTGGGGGTCCACGTTAAAGGGGCCGGGGAACACAGAACGTCAAGATGATTAGGTCCCGAAAACAAGAAACGCACTTTAAGACCAAAACTTTAGCCTGCATGAAGGATGCCACAGTCAAGTGCGCTTAATCATTTGAAACAAAGGACGTATGGCCGTTTGGACGGCAAAACATCCCGCCAAGATATTAAATCCTGTATCCAGAGATTTGCAATCATACGCATTCCTGGAACCAGTGTGGCTGCTGTTTATTACCGGCCCGCAATTTGCGCAGCCCCAATTCGGTGTGATACCTTCCGCTCGAACCCTTCAACTTTGCTGGGAACTGTACTGGGAGGAAAAATGACGCCTCTGATCGTGATTGGGATCCTGGTGGTCGGCGCGATTTTTATTTTGGCCGGCATGTACAACAGCCTGGTGCAGCTCCGGGTGCGCGCCGATTCGGCCTGGTCCGACATTGATGTTCAGCTTAAACGCCGCCACGATCTCATCCCCAACCTGGTGGAGACGGTGAAAGGCTACGCCGCGCACGAAAAAGGCACTTTTGAGAACATCGCGAAATTCCGTTCGCAAGCCATGCAGGCCACCACGCCGGCGGACAAGGCGCAGGCGGAAGGCCAACTCAGCGGCGCGTTGAAGAGCCTGTTTGCCGTGGCGGAAAATTATCCCGAGCTGAAGGCCTCAGAGCAGTTCACCGGACTGCAAAGCTCGCTGAACTCGATTGAAGATAATATCCAGAACGCGCGCCGCTACTACAATGCCGTGGTGCGCGACTTCAACACCCGCGTGCAATCGTTCCCCACCAACATCATCGCGGGTATGTTCGGCTTCAACGCGCGGCAGTTCTTTGAGATGGAGTCGCCTGCCGACCGGGAAAATGTAGCGGTAAAGTTCTAGCCAGTGAAATCTTCCCGCCATTTTCGAACCTCGGCGCGGCTGCGCTGGAAAGCGCTTGTGGTTTTTCTCTTGCTCGTCAGCGGCCTGCCGGGCTGGGCGCGCAGCTATCGCATTTCAAATTTCCAGAGCAACATTCACGTGGACCAAGACGGTTCCGCCCGCATCGAAGAGCAAATCACCTTCGCCTTCAGCGGCGAATATCACGGCATTTATCGTGATATCCCGGTGGACTATCCCGGTCCTGGAGGGTCCAACTACAAGATCTTCATCAAGCTGGACGCCATCACAGACGAAAACGGCGGCAAGCTCAAGTATGAGAAAAGCACCAGCGGCGGCTTTCTCAAGCTCAAGATCTACGTCCCCGGCGCCATCGACGCGATGAAAACGGTCAACATCGGGTATTCGGTCAGCAACGCCACGCGGTTCTTTGAGGACCATGACGAGTTTTACTGGAATGTAACCGGCAATGACTGGCCGGTTGCCATCGAGCACGCTGCGGGGATTGTCTTCTTTCCGCCTGAAGCCACGGGCAAGCTGCGGGCCCAGGCGTTTGAAGGCATCTACGGATCTTCTCAGCATGCCACCGCGTCAGTGGAAGGGCCGAGCGTGAGCTGTGAAACCACTAGCCCGCTTACCATGCGTGGCGGACTGACCATCGATGCGTACATAGAAAAAGGCGTGCTCCACCAGCCCAGCGCGCTGGCGCGATTTTTCCGCTTCGTTCGCAGCAATCCTGTGCTCACGCTGCCGCTCTGGGCTTTTGTGGTGATGTTCTCACTGTGGTGGACGAAAGGCCGCGATCCCGATCCCGGCATGTCCGTGGCGCCCATGTATGAGCCGCCGGAAAAAATGGGCCCGGCGGAAGTGGGTACGTTAATTGATGACAGCGTCGATCCCCGCGACATCACCTCTGTTCTGGTGGACCTGGCTGTGCGCGGTTATGTGAAGATTGTGGAAACACAGCACAAGGGTTTTCTTTCCACCACCAAGGATTATGAGTTTCATCTGCTCAAAGATCGCAGCCAGTGGAACGAGCTCACCGACTACGAGCGCGCCATGCTTGACCAGGTATTTTCCGGCGGGCAGGTGACGCTGCTCTCAAATCTGAAGAACCATTTCTATACCGCGCTGCCGATGATCAAAAGCGAAATCATGAGCGCGTTGAAGTCCAAAGGTATGTACACGCTGGATCCGGACTCTGCCATGGGATATTGGGGATTGGGTTTGCTGGTGGTGGTATTGCCTTATGCGGCCGGCCAGGTTCTTGGCATAGCTGATTTTCTGAGCTCAATCCCGCTGGCGATCGTGAGCGGGGTGGTTGCGCTGCTCATCGTTATTATTATCGGCAAGCAGCTGACGGCCACCAGCCTGAAGGGAGCCCGAACGCGCGTGCAGATTCTGGGCTTTCAGGATTTCATGAACCGTGTGGATGCTGACCGCCTCAAGCGCATGCCGCCGGATACCTTTGAGAAATTCCTGCCCTACGCCATGTCGCTGGGCGTGGAACACCACTGGGCCAAGGCCTTTGAAGGCATCATTCAGAATCCTCCGAGCTGGTATCAATCTTCTGACGGCCACATGTTCAGCACGTTCTTTTTTGTGAACAGCCTGGGTTCCATGGCGCAGACGGCCAGTTCAACGTTTGTATCGGCGCCACGCGCAAGCTCCAGCGGATCGGGATGGAGCGGCGGCGGTGGCGGCGGATTTTCCGGCGGCGGTTTTGGCGGCGGCGGCGGGGGCGCGTTTTAATCGCCGTGATCGCACGTGATCGGAAAGCTGGCTTTCCGCCAACCCGCCAACCGTGGGAAACAAAAGCGGCAGATTTCAATCTCTGTTAACCTCCGCTTCCTCAGTTCCTCTGTGTTTCAAAGGTTTTGTCCTTCGGTAAGGACGCTACCGAGCTGCCGGGCTCCAGCAGCTTTGGATTCACGCGAGCCTCCTTAAGACACGCGGGCGGAATTCAACATCCTAGTAACTGTGCCCCTGGAAAGAGACTTTCTGCCCGAGGGACCCTGCCATGGCTGAGAGAATGCATCACAGCGCTGATGTTCCGAACTTCGACACCTACCCGGCTTCGCCGCCCGTGAGCGACAGCAACCATTTAGTGGGACGAGGAAAGTCATCGCTGGAGCAGCGCGCCGCCGAGTTAGGCGCCGCGGCGGGGAAGGTAGTGTGCATGGTCAGGCAAGTTCGCGCGACCGCAGAGAGCCTATCCAGCCTGCCCGGGTTCGAGCGCATTAACAATCTTGCAGAAAACGCACGCGTTCGAGCCGACTATCTGCGGATGGTGGCAGCACAACGCGCCCAGGAATGGGCCAAGGCTGCCCGCGAGAAGACTGCCGAACTGGGCCGCCAGGCGCAGGAGAGGGCCGCCGACCTAGGCCGCCATGCGCGATCAGGGTATTTCCGCGCGCGACTTCGCGTTAACCATACAGTGCGTGAATATCCGGTGCATGTTGCTCTCGCCGCCGGCGCCGTGGGCTTTCTGACCGGCGTGGCGTTGAGAATCAGGAGGGCAAACCGTGCATACTGACAAATCTCTGGCAACGATACTGGCCGAAACCAAAGAAGAACTTAAGGAGTTCGTCGTCACACG
>WNFM01037580.1_pt1 | contig 11187 bp, 13 predicted proteins | sample 5400271 | NCBI WGS metagenome assembly WNFM01 (sample SAMN13153352, study PRJNA577476) | soil metagenome | isolation source: 60 cm saprolite on Douglas fir-dominated hillslope | place: USA:California | collected 2013-09-17 | reverse complement strand
CTCGATTTCGTTCTAGCGGTCAGTCCAGTTTGCTATTGACAGGAATGATATGAAATCCGTTTAAGTACTGTCTAAAGAAGGCCACCAGTGGAAGCAGGTGTGAGCACGCACCACCGCCGGGTGGTCCTGGAGCCAGCGGCAGCGCTCGGCTTGAACCTGTTCCAACTCATCCAGAGAGGTGAACACCCGATTGGCCAAGGGTTCGTTGGAGAGCGGCCAGAGCCGCTCAGCCGGCTGGACCTCGGGAGAATAGGGAGGCAGAAACAGCAACTGGATGCCTCTTGGAAGCGAGAGCGTAGCACTCTTGTGCCATCCCGCACCATCCAACAGCAGCACAATCTGTTTGTCGTCTCCCGCTCCAACTTCGCTGGCAAACAGCGCCAGGGCCTGGGAGAACACCTCTGCATTCACCGTCGGCAAGAGCAACCAGGTGGTCCGCCCGCTTTCGGGATGGACAAAGGCAAACACGTACATCCATTGCTACCGCGGGGCCACCGGCGCTTTGACCGTCGCTCCTTTTGGCGCCCAGACCCGCCGGAGAATGGGACCCAGGCCAATGCGATGCTCATCCATCCTCCACAGTTCGACGCATGCTTGCCGATGGGCGGCTCGCACGGCTTCGACCTGCTCGGGCAGTTTTTTTAAAAGCCTGTTGGACTTCTTCATCAGCCTTGGCGTGCTGGGGACGAGGCACATGGGTACTGTAGCCCACTCGTTGCAGGGCGTCCCATCCGCGGCGCGGGTCTACCGGACGGCCCAGTCGCTCTTGCATCCAGCTGGCGACTTTGGGCCCACTCCACAGTCCTCCATCTGCAGGCGGGTGCTGCAAGGCCTCCACCAGTTCGGCTTGCCGTTCAGCCGAGAGCAAGGGCTTGCTTCCGGCGATCTCATGGCGATGATCCCGGATGCCCTGCTCTCCCTCGGCATTCCACCGCTGGAGAATCGTACGCACCCATCTGGCGGTGTAGCCTAGCAATTCAGCTACTTCGCGTGGTGACTTGCCCTCCTGCATCAACCACAGCATGTGCCAATGCGTCCGTTCTACGGCATCCTTGCTTTGACGATACCGCTCATGAAGCTCTTCCGTTGTCAGTCCTGTTTGCACTGTTACTCTCTTGGCCATACCTCCATTATACACTACTCACACGGATTTCATATGAGAGGCTGTGTGTAAAGTGGTTTGAGATCGCTCGACAAGGGCGCTGAGCAAAAACGGTGCATATCCTGTCAAGTCCCTTTCTGAGCAGATCGAGACGATCTTTACACACAGCCTCTGAGAGGATGATGGAAAAGCAAGGAGCCTTCGATTTGATTACGAGTATGAGCGGCTGGGCTGGCCAATTTGTTTTTCTTTGCCCGTGGATGTTTGTCGCGTCGGGTGGCAGTATGCAGGACCCGCGCCAGTGCATCGCCACGCTAGAGGCCGAGCGCAATACTCAGCATCGAACCATTTCGTGGCGCTTTACCTCCCAGGATGCTCGAGTTAAGCTCTCTGATCTCTCTCCTGCTGTCACATACCATCTGTAAGAAGAGGGGGTACTTTTTTGGATACGGCCCTCTTGCTGTGGTAAGGTGAGACCGTGCAGGATGAGCGAAACGACTCAGCACACAGATATATACCGCAGTGAAGGAGGCTTGCATTCATGTTGATCTCACTTCAAGGAACCCCCTCATCCTTCGCCTTTTCCTCCTCGCTTCAGTATGGAGAAGCAGAGGGGATCGCGCTGTACTTGAGTCTGTTCTCTCCCGAGCCGCTCTTGATGGATCCCGCGCCTGCTGTCGTCTATATCGATGGGGCTGGCTGGGAAACCGATTTGCGCGTTGGCTTAGGCCATCCCTGGATGAGTCCGTTGCTGGCTGCGCACGGCTTCATCGCAGTTGAGATTTCCTACCGTTTGAGTTGGCAGGCGACTTTTCCGGCCCAACTGCATGATGCCAAGGCTGCCGTTCGCTGGTTGCGAGCACATGCCGAGCGTTATCACATTGATCCGCAACGCATTGGGGCCTGGGGGGATTCTGCGGGGGGTCATCTCGCCTCCTTACTGGGAGTCACGGGAGATCGCCCTGACCTCGAAGGTCACAGCGGCTCTCCTGGCTATTCCAGCCAGGTCCAGGCGGTCATTGCACGGGTGGCGCCGAGTGATTTTTTGCATCCGGGTTGGCACATGATCGCACAGGGGGACAATCCGGTCACGCGACTTTTTGGCGGTTCCAGACAGGAACGAGCAGAGTTGATGAGGCTGGCCAGCCCCATCACCCACGTCACGTCCTCCGCTCCGCCATTTCAAATTGTGCATGGAACACACGATGAAACCGTGCCTTTCGAACAAGCCGAGCGCCTGGTTGCGGTGCTCCGAGAGGCTGGGATCGAAGTCGAGTTTATCCCTCTTCAGGGAGTCTATCATAACCTGCGCAATAATCCCGACCTGCCCTGGGCTGAGGAAAATTGGGAGCAGTTAGGATGGCAAGCCCTGGCCTTTTTTCAAAAGCATCTCGGGATGCAAGCAGTGAGGTCGTCTTGAGTTGACCTGACAGGCCTTACACACCTTTTCCCCGGGATGTGCTTTGCTTCAGCAAATATGTCAAAAACGATTTGGGCTGACCACTAGCGTATCGAAACTAGTTTTAGAAACTCTAGCGAACTCTAGCGTTTTCTAGCGTTTCATGACACTTTTCCCACCGAATCGTACACTCCCTTTCAAGTAACTGACAATCCCGTGGAAGGGCCTGGTTCGGCTCTCCTTTCACCCGTGGAAAGGCCAGATACCCGTTGGAATAAATGGAATTGATCTGTTTCATGTACTTTCCCTTCACACGCACCACGTCCCCCTTCTGAAAACCGTCTAACTGCTGGTTGACCTGATAGCGGACGCGGCCCTGGCCCTTGCGCGGCAGATCATGATACTGCCTGCGCGTGCGACGAGGACGAAACGTCACGGTATAGAAGTGCTCGCGGTCATAGGGCACCAGTTCCCCGGTCGCGTAGGTGGCAAGACAGAGGGCATCGACATCGTGCGCTTTGGGAAGCTCTCTGGCTTTGCGCAACGTAGCCGTCTGATAGCCAAAGAGCGTGGAGAGGAGCATCAGGGCCCCAAGCGAGGCGTAGAGGTGGCTCTTTCCTTGCATGGTGCGTTGCGCCACCTGATCCAGGTGACCACTTACCCCTGTGACTTTGAGCGTGATTTTCCCTTCATGCACCCGGTGATGGCAGTGGTCACACAGGCATAGTAAATTGGCCAACGTATCTTTCCCGCCCTGCTCTCGAAACACGATGTGATGAGCTTCTAGGCGCGCCGATCTCTGCCCACAATGCTGGCAGGCGTAGCCATCGCGCATCAAGCAGGCTATGCGTAGGTTCTCATCCAGCCGCGTCGGGTCCTGGTACTGAGAGCCGACAAGCTGAGGATTGTTCAGGCGAGCAATGTCCACCTGCACATCCTCTATAACAATCGATGAGAGAGGAAGCGGGATCTGCCTTACGACGCGGATCACCTCTTCGACGTTGGTTTTGATGGAGGGCGGCAGTCTCCCGCTTCGTTTTGAAGACCCTCTATTCAAGAATCTGGGAGGGCGATACCATCTCCGATGACGACGGTTGCTTCGGTTGCTGCGTCGTGCCTCCATTTTCTCTTTGACATCCAGACGATGCCTGATCTCACCTGCTAGGAGAATCTGTCCTTTGCCCACACAGGAGAAACCTGTCACATGGCTGCCCTTATCAATACCGAGCGTGACTTGCTGGGTGTGCTCTTCACACTCCCAGAGCAATTGGATCGTGAACGGGCTCAGCTTCGCAACCTTGGCCCTGCCCGCGCGTAAGAGCTTGCGGGCTTTGGCTGGGTTGCACGGCATCAGCTTGTGCCCGTTGCAATTGATGACATACACAAGTGTTGGCATGGTGGCTTTAAGCCCTCCTTTTGGGAGTAAATTGCCCCTCGCGGCTGTTCAAAGAGCTTGTCATGCAATGATCACCTTCGGCTTTCGCCTACCCTTAAACCATCACCACAGAGCTTGGGACTGGAACAACATCCCAAGGTGTGATCACTCATCGAACTTCTGCCTTGCGGCCCGCTGTTAGTCCCATGAATCTGGCGCTATAAAACGCTAGATTTTTAGCGACTATACCGATTCTACTACAAAGTGGTTGTATGTCCCTTGTCCCGCTCACCCAGGTCAAGTGGGAGTTTGGTGGTGCACGTGGCCTGTCCCATCGGGTGTTGCTCCTATCTCGTGAACAAACGTTCTTGATGCCTCTAGTGTACTGCCCTTGCACCTTGTTGTCAAGCTTTTTCCTTTGTCGGGGCAGGGCTTGTGAATTATTGCTGTGAAAGAGAAAGAACCGATGTGCTATACTGGCGTTGAATCTGGAAGGATCAATGAAAACACATGGAGGAGCAATAGTCATGAGTGACACGAATGTAACCCTTGCCATTATGACTGAGGGCTGGCAAACTTATCAGAGCAAATTGAGCAAAGCTCTTGCTCCGTTATCCGATGAGCAGCTTGCGTTGCGTGCCGCGCCCAACCTGCGTTCAATCGATGAATTGGCGCGTCACATTATCGCAGTGCGCGCGGGCTGGTACCACGATGTTCTGCGCGAGGGAGATGATGCCTTCGGTGCTATGTCCCATTGGGATGAACCTGGTAATCCAACGCGCTCCGCAACTGAACTGGTGAACGGATTAGCTGTCACATGGCAGGTGATGCAGGAAGCGCTGGCACGCTACAGGCCCGCTGATCTGCAAGTAGTCTTCGAGGAGGAGTGGGAAGGCCAAAAATATACTCACAGACGTGGCTGGGTCGTCTGGCATGTGATCGAGCATGATCTGCATCACGGCGGCGAAATCGGCTACTCGTTGGGCATGCATGGCCTTCAGGCTCCAGACATCTAGCCTTTGGGGCGTTCCTGCCTCAGCAATCATTCACAAGCCCTGTTCGTCGGGCTTATTGAACTGTTCCTGTCATTGCTGTTGTGTGCACTGCTCATCGGCCTGCGCACCATGCGCCCACTGCTGGGGCGGCTGATGCTGGTAGGGCTGATCGCTGGGATTTGCGAACTGTTTACGGATGCCTCCGGCCAGCAGGTAGTTCACTCGCTCATCTACCCGCCGGGAGAAGTGACCATCTGGGCGTCACCGGTTTACGGAGAACGAGCCAGAAAGCCCGCTGCTTTCAAGCAGGGGTTGAATGGCCTCTCTGAAAGCATAGTCCGACTTGGTTCCTCCACAGCGCATCTGTAAATGGTTTGATGCAGTGGCGGCAAAGTTTTACAAGGATCTGACGGAAGAGCAGCACTGTCTTTCTCTTTCAGAGACCACGGAAAGGCCTCCGCAGGCCAATTCAGAGCCTTTCACGGATGGCGAAGGGATACGATGATGTGCGTCAGTTAATTATCAATTATTGATCTCGACATAAGGAACTAAACATGCTAGGAGCTAGATATTTTTCTGCTAGGAATCTTCCCAGGTGATGGCAGGAGACCGCCTCCCTTGAGTGGTCGCAAAATATGCGCAAGCATCACATGCCTCCTCAAGAGCAAGCGTCCAAGCAACGGGGTATTCATCCATCTGCCCGTTACTCACTTGGAACTGCATCAGCAGATCAGCAGGCCCATGGTAGGAGGGATTGAGAGAATGCAAACCAGGATCGCCATGATCATCGCACAGATACATTAACCAAGCTTGCGTCCCATTGACGAACATCGCGAGTGATGGTCCGTCATCTCCGGCAGTAAGCCATACTTCACTGAACTGTTGGAGGCGTACTTGCTCGAGGTGCTGACGCACATCACTCACTGTCGCAATGGGAAGTGCTTGATTATTCACACGCAACTGCATACCTTTCCTCTTTCCCTGTCAGGAACTGCCATACCCTCGCTGAAGGACACACGCTGTGATGATCTGACGCTTGTGCCGCAAGCGCTCCCTTGCCCGAAGCAGTTCGGCCTGTAAGGTTTTCACGTCTGGAGAGCAGACATTGCCTAACTCCACGCGCTTGAGGTAATTCCAGATGCCCTTGTCTGGGTTGAGATCGGGAGCATAGCCAGGCAGTTGTTCCAGATGCAAGCGTTTGGCGGCCCCGCGCTTGAGAAAGGCTTTGATCGCGTGCCCACGATGGATCGGCGAGCCGTCCCAAATCAGCAAGATTTTCCCAGAGACCTTGCGCAACAGGACGCGCAGGAAGCCCACCACGGCTATGGAATCGTAGGAGGCCTGGCGCACTTGCATGAACAACCGTCCATCCAAGGTGATAGCGCTGATGGCCGCAAGATGATCGCGCGTCAACGGGACTCGTAGCACGGGGGTCTGCCCGCGTGGTGCCCAAGTGCGCACTGCCATCGGCAACAGATAAAAGCCTGCTTCGTCTACCCAGACGATCGTCCGTTGCTCCTCTTGTGCTTTTTTTTAAGAGCGGGCCATCGCTTCTCATACCACTCTTTGATGGCTTGCTCGTCGCGTTGCGTTGCTCGTTCAATCGGTTGTTGCCGACTCCACCCTGCCTCACGTAACAGGCGGCCCACGTGATCGCGGTGGTAGCGAACTCGTGATCCGTCCGCTCAATCACCCTGGCCACGCGCCGGGCCGTCCACACGTCTCCCCGAAAGCCATAGGCCTCCGCTCCTTTCGCTAATACCTGTGGGATCTGCGCTTTCTGTTCGTCAGTCAGCCGTGGCTTCCTTCCTTGAGGAGGATGGGCATGGAGGGCTTCCACCCTCTGTTCCCGCCCTCGTTTGAGCCATTGACTCACCGCTCCCTCGCTCACTCCCAAAGCACCAGCGATATCCTTTTGTTTCCAGCCTTGTTCTTTCAGACTCCATGGGCGTTTACGTCGTTCTTCTCGCCAATCGGCTTTCTTTGGTGCTCCTATGTCTCCTATTTTACAACTACTTTACTTCTCTCTGCCGAGATCAATAAGTACCTCATCGACTCAAACAATTTACATGCTTGACGGGCTGAAAGTCTTCATCCATATAGCAGATATTGAGTACCAGAGTATCCACACCCCGACCCACGATCTTGACTTCTTGCATGCTTCACACTCCTTTCAACAGCACGAAACTACCTCTTGCTGAGGCCCCCCTGGATAGCTATAATGGCAGGAAACGACAGGAGGAAGCAGATGGCAAGCCAGGAACACCTTGAGCTACTCAAGCAGGGTACAGCCGTTTGGAATGAGTGGAGAAAACGCCATCCAGAGATACAGCCTGACCTCGGCGATGCCGACCTTAGCGATGCCGACCTCTACGGAGCTAACCTCAGCAGAGCCAACCTCAACGATGCCAACCTCAACGATGCCAACCTCATCAAGGCCGACCTCAGCGGAGCCGACCTCAATAATGCCAACCTCAACAACGCCAACCTCAGCGGAGCCAACCTCACCGAAGCTACACTCATAGATGCCGACCTCAGCGATATCAACCTCAGCTATACCAATCTCAGCAGAGCCGCCCTCAGCAATGCCAACCTCAGCAGGGCCGCCCTCAGCAATGCCAACCTCGGCAGAGCCAACCTCAGCAATGCCTATCTCAGAAATGCCTACCTCGACGAAGCCGACCTCAACGGAGCCGATCTCAGCGGAGCTGATCTCAGTAGAGTCAACCTCAGTAGAGCCGACCTCAGTAATGCCAACCTCACCGACGCCGACCTTATCAAGGCCGAACTCAGCGATGCCAACCTCAGTAATGCCAACCTCTACAGAGCTAACCTCTACAGAGCCGACCTCAGTAATGCCAACCTCACCGACGCCGACCTCAGCAGAGCCGACCTCGGCTTTGCTACATTTGTGAGAACAAATCTGAAAGGAACTACGCTTACCGGGTGCCGAACTTATGGCATATCCGCCTGGAACGTAGAACTGACAGGAGCACTCCAGGACAGCTTAGTCATCACCCCTCCAGATGAACCTATCATCACCGTTGATAACCTCAAGATGGCTCAATTCATCTACTTGTTACTGAACAACCAGGAAATCCGTGATGTCATTGATACCATTGCCAAGAAAGCCGTCCTCATTCTCGGTCGCTTCACCCGTGAACGAAAAGCCATGCTAGACGCACTGCGAGATGAACTGCGTAGACACGGATACTTACCTATCCTGTTCGACTTCAAGAAACCGAGTCGCCGCGACTTGACCGAAACCGTCAGCACACTTGCCCATCTCTCCCGTTTCATCGTTGCCGACCTCACCGACCCAAGCAGCATTCCGCAAGAACTCTCTGCCATCGCTCCAACACTCACTGTCCCTCTTCAGCCACTCCTTGAAGCCTCAAAAAGCGAAGACAGCATGTTCAGCGATCTCTCCCACACCTACCACTGGATACTTCCGATCTATCGGTATACCGACCTCGATAGCCTACTTGCCAGCTTACAGGAACAGATCATTAACCCTGCTGAACAAAAAGCCCAGGAGCTCATCAAACAGAAAGCCCAGGAACTTACACAACAATAGTTGGGAATGAACGCCAACCTATTCACACCCCAATCCACAAGCTTCACCTCAGCTGTAAATGGTTTGATGCAGTGGCGGCAAAGTTTTACAAGGATCTGACGGAAGAGCAGCACTGTCTTTTCGACTGGTCACTATCCGCCCAGCAACAAGCAGCACGGTGATCAAACCAGCCCCTCCAGCCAGTCCTTCCAGGAGCAATGAATGCCAGAGGAGGAAACCACTGACCGTCCCAATGAGGACACTGAAGAGCACCAAGTGAAACGCACAACAACCTTCTAGACAGCCCGTGAGGGCCAGTTCACTCAGAGCCGCCTTTGGGTCAGCCAGGACACTGAGCAGCACACCCAGCCCGAACAGTCCGATGAATGCTCCAAACAGGACTCGGAGGGGGAGAGGCAAAGTCGCCGGGAGAAAAAAGAAGCCCAGAAGCGCTCCGACAAGGCCAACCAGCAGAATACCAGCCCTGCACCAGAAAAGAGCATGGCGCGAGGAACCAATGCCGATGCTTCTCTCATCGATCAACACAAAGAGCAGACCCACCAGAAGCAGACCAACACCTGCTCCACTCCCTGCACCTAACAACCGGGCTCCTGCTGGGGTGACAAAAAAATTCGTGCCTTGGGAGGTAGCTTGATCACCGAGGAGGGAAGCATAGCCAATGCCCCCTCCGATGATGGCTGCGAGAAGAAGACCAACAACCCGCCACCTGTTGGAATGGCGCATCTGGCTGGCATGCTGGGTGGTTCTCCGATGGGAACCTCTCTTTTTGGGCATACCCATTCTCTTTCTGCACACAGGCATAACTCTCAGCTTTTTAACCAGATGGGTTATTCTTCAGTATACCTCGTGCAGATCAAGTTTGCCACTCTTGTTTTTTATGCGCAAAAGTTGGCACCACGGGCCTGAGAGGAGCGCACACGAGGACAGCGGTCTACCAGGAGCAGCTTGACGGAACGCAGCCATCCTGGTACACTTGTTCAAGCAAGGGGAAAGGAGCAGCCACATGAAAAGAAGCAAGACGCCGACCTTTCTGTTAGAGTTGCCGCTTCGTATTGATGCAGGGCAAGCCAAACGCCTGCCGGCACACTTCGAGGCAGCACGTTGCCTGTACAATACGCTGTTGGGTGAGGCACTGGGGCGTCTCAATCAGATGCGTGCTGACCCTGCCTGGCAGGCAGCGCGTGCCATACCAAAGACACAGAAGCAGGAACGGGCGGCTGCCTTCTCCCACTTGCGACAGCAGTACGGGTTCTCCGAGTATGCTCTGCATGACTTCGCTAAGCGGGCCAATTGTACCTGGATCGCCGACCACATCGACGCTATGCTCGCGCAAACGCTGGCAAGCCGCGCCTACCAGGCCGTCAATCGGGTCTGCCTCGGGAAAGCCAAGAAAGTGCGCTTCAAGAGCAAGGGGCGTGGCCTGGACAGCGTGGAGAATAAATGGGAGAAATCGGGACTGCGGTTTCTCCTCCAACCACCTGAAGAGGGCAACCAGGGGTGGTTAGTGTGGGGCAAGGACCGTCTGCCCGCCATCATCGACTGGAATGACCCGGTAGTCAAACATGGCTTGGATCACCACATCAAGTATGCACGGCTCATACGTCGTAAGGCGTCTAGCCCGAACGCGCAAGGGGCCGATTGCCAGGGGTATCGCTACTACCTCCAACTGGCTCTGGCGGGCACCCCCTATCAGAAAAAGAAGAACACACCAGGACATGAGGTGATCGGGTTGGACCTGGGACCCTCCACCCTTGCTATCGTGCCGCGTGAGGGAGAGGCACGGCTCGTGCCTTTATGCGAGGAACTGCGGCCCGATGCCCGCAAGAAGCGGCGCTTAGAGCGCAAACTGGACCGCCAGCGTCGTGCCAACAATCCACAGAACTATGACGAAAAAGGCCGTGTCAAGAAGCATGGCAAGCACCGCCTTACCTGGAAGAACAGTAAGGGCTACCTTGCCACGAAGCGACGACTGGCTCACCATGAACGCAAACTTGCTGCGCATCGCAAGAGCCTGCATGGACGCTTGGTCCACGAGATTATCCGTGTCGGCAACGACATTCGTATCGAGAAAGTTTCTTACAAAGGCTGGCAGAAGCAATTCGGCAAGAGCGTGGGTATGCGTGCTCCAGGGATGTTTGTAGAGCATCTGAGACGCACAGTTGCAAAGACTGGCGGCATCCTACACGAGTTCCCCACGCGCAGTACCAAGCTCTCGCAATACTGTCATGGTTGCCGGACGTATGTCAAGAAACCCCTTGCTCAGCGGTTTCACGAGTGTGCCTGTGGCATAGGCCCCGTCCAGCGTGACCTCTATTCGGCGTTTCTGGCAGCCTATCTTGACCAACCAGACTTCCTTCCCTCTAGTGCCCAGTACCATGTGTATTGGGAGGGTGCGGACCTGCGCCTGCGGGCAGCACTAGAGGTACTCTCTCAACGCGCGAAAGAGGGGCAGATCTTGCCCCGAAGCGTCGGCATCACCGGCGCCGGAGCGCGTCTGCCCGAAAGTCTTGTCTCGAACCGACAAGAGCTAGTCTACCGACGAGGCAGACTAGAGGCGTTGGGATAGGAACAAGAACCTTCGCTTCAAAAGCGGGAGAGTGTCAGATGCCGCTCACCTGGATGGTCACATTGACCTACATGGTGCTACTCTTTGAAGGGCTGGTAGTTGCCGCTCTACCTCTGCTCAGCTACCACATCGAGCGTCGTCCCTGGTTGGAAGTCGCGGCGTTAGGAGTGATT
>WNFM01304996.1_pt1 | contig 11188 bp, 8 predicted proteins | sample 5400271 | NCBI WGS metagenome assembly WNFM01 (sample SAMN13153352, study PRJNA577476) | soil metagenome | isolation source: 60 cm saprolite on Douglas fir-dominated hillslope | place: USA:California | collected 2013-09-17 | reverse complement strand
GGGAGAAGGGCGCGAGAGACGATGGAAGGAGCGTGATACGATGCTGAGCAACCAAAAGGCGCTCATTGATGGGTCGTAGTTATCAGCAAGCTAAGCGGCTAATGTGGCGACATGGCAGATAAATCACCGCACGCAAGGTTCTATGAATCAGCACACGCATGCTTGTGAATCAGCGGACGTATGCTTGACCAACGGTCGGTTGTATCTGAATGGGTGGGGTGGGCCATATCATACATCCCCCTCTGCCGGAGACCTCGGCGCGAGCGCCCCGGCGCTGCAGGAGGCGAGGGCTCGCTGGGAAGCGCTGGGTGATCCCCGCCTACTTGGCCGCACGCTTTTCTTCCTCGGAGTCTCAGCGTTACTGCAGGGGAACGACGAGGAAGCCGCGACCCTCACCGCGCAGGCGCTGGAGCGGTACGAGGCAGCGGGGGACGCGTACCTACTCGGCGCCACCCGTTTCTGGCTCGCAATGATCATGGTGCAGCTAGGCAACCTGCCCCGCGCCGGGCAGGAAGTGCGCGCGGGGCTCGCGGTGAGCCTGGCCTTCCGAAGTCATTGGCACCTGAGCATTGGCGCGCTGGCGGCGTTGGCGATCCTGGGCGAGCGGGCCGATCTGGTCCGGCGTGCGCGCGGCGGACGCCCTGTACGAGGCCACGGGCGCGACGGTCGTGTGGGCGCAAATGCCAGCGTGGCAGAGCGTGGGGCGGCTGCGCGAGCGCCTCGAGCAGGAGGGGCTAGGGGCGACGTATCGCGAGGGGCGTGCGCTGCCCTTCGGGGCGGTCGCCAGCCTGGCGCTGAGTCTGCTGGAGGAAGATGCCCGGACGCTCGCTGGTCCAGAGACCGCACCCGTCGCCGCGTCGCCGCGCCCACCGACCCCTCCCGACGGGCGCGCCGGCCCGCTGAGCGGGCGCGAGCAGGAGGTGCTGCGACTGGTGGCTCAGGGACTCTCCAGCAAGGCGATCGGGCAGCGGCTCTTCCTGTCGGCCAGCACCGTCAGCCAACACCTGACCTCGATCTTCAACAAGCTAGGGGTCGCTACCCGGGCGCAGGCAGCGGCGGCGGCGGCGCAGCGCGGCCTCCTGTAATCGGGGCTCTCTCCTGCTGCACGGACCCCGGTCGGGCGCTCACAAGGCTGGCGTGCCCGTCGGGAGGGGTCGGTGGGCGCCGCACCGCGGCGACTGGGCGCCGACCGAGCTTCCACAGGAGGCGGTGTCTTCACTGGTCGCGTATACTCGTGTCATGGACCTCACTCTGCGGGAGACCTGATGTGCTGCGGCCGTACCCCGTCCAGGGTCTGTCAATCGGTGCGGGGCACCAGTGGCAGCGTCGCAGTAGGAGGGAGGTGATCTGCGCAATAAAGCCAAAGGCACGCCGGTCCTAGTGTAAAGACCCGCAGGGCGTTCGCGCACGCCCCTTGGGCCACGGGAACCAGCAATTCGAGGACAGCGCACAACAACACAGAGCGAGAGGGAAGTGACAGCATGGACACGAAGACCGTTTCGCGGGTCTGGTGGGCGATAGCCGTACGCGGCGCCCTGGCCGTCCTGTTCGGCGTGGTGGCTCTGTTCTACACCGGCCGGACACTCCTGGCGCTGGTGTACGTCTTCGGCGTCTTCGCGGTGCTCATCGGCATTATGGCGATCGTTGCCGCCGTGCGGGCGGGAGAGTCGCACCTGCGTTGGGGCTGGCTGGCGTTCTCCGGCATCGTCGGCGTGGCGGCTGGCATCGTGAGCTTCGTCTGGCCGGGCATCACCGCCCTGACCGTGGTCTTTCTCGTCGCGGTCTGGGCAATCATCGGCGGGGTGGCGGAGATCGCCTTCGCGCTGCAGTGGCCCGACAACCTGGCGCATCCGTGGCTGGCGGGGATCTCCGGCGCCCTGTCGGTGGTGTTCGGTGTCCTACTGGCCGTGTGGCCGCGGTCGGGCGCGGTCGCTCTGACCTGGCTGCTGGGCATTTACGCCATCCTCTACGGGGCCACGCTGCTGTACTACGCCTATCGGCTGCAGGTGCTGCGGGGCGAGGTCCACTCGCTCACGGACAGGGACCGACGGGCTCCGGCCTGACCCTGTAGCATCGGCACAGCGCGCCCGGGTCGCAGCACGCGGCGCAGAGCACGTGGCGACTGGCCAGCAGACGGCAAGTCCGCTGAGCGCCGCAGCGCAGGTCCGCCGAAAGTCTGATGACCCGGGCAAGCGTGTCGGCAGAGGTAGCCGACAAGGATCACACAAGGAAGCGCTGACCACGCTCGTTAGACTGGAAAACAGTACACGAGACCACGAATGACGAGCAGAAAGGCTACCAGCGTGACCGGCTCCAGCGACCAGCCGACAACTCATCAGCAGACCATCGTCCAGAACATCGACCAGTTCCTCGAGGAGGGGATGCCAGTCTTCGACCTGAACGACGAGCGAGTCGGCGATGTGAAGATGTACAGCACGGCTGCCGGATACCTGATGCTGGGAAGTGGGCCTGTTGGCCAGCAGGACCTCTACATCCCCTTTCGGCTCATCCGGAACATCGACCCGGACCAGATCTACCTATCAGCCGCCAAGGACGTGCTGGCGGCGCAGTGTAGCCAACCTCCCATCATCAGCACCGTCGTCGAAAATCGGCTCGTGCCTGGACCGCACGGTGCCATGACGCAGCAGGCGCGCGAGGTGCAGATGGTGCAGAGCGGCTATGACGGCATGCGGGTGGCACTGGATAACAGCGATGTGGGGAGCGTCGCCGACCGACTCTCCGTGGGCATGGCGGTCTACGACGCCGACGGCGTGCGGCTGGGTGACATCACGCAGTACGACACTCCACGCAGCCTGATGGTGGTGGAGAAGGGCATCTTCAAGCCGACGGTGTTGTTCGTCCCCTTCAGTGCCATCAAGAGGATCGACCGCGACAAGCTCTCGGTGTATCTGTCGTTGCCGAGAGACGCCGTGCTGAAAGAGCACGCGATGCTGCCAACCGACGACTCGTGACGTGGTAGAGGGGGGGGCAGGCGCCTACGGTTGCGCTCTTGCTTCGGGATGTTGGGCCCTCCTCACCGTTTGGACACACGCAGCGCGTGCAGGTTCCCCGACACCTCTATCTCTGCAAGAAGGAGCGCGCCTATGGTCGCCGAGAAGCAGCAACCCCATCTGGGGTTGCTGTCGCCGTAGGGCCATCCTAGGCCATGGCCACAGATGATGGTCGTGTGGTGACAGCGGCGCGCTCGTCGGTGGAGGAGCGACAGGTGCGGGGATGTGCCCTGCGCGCGAGCATGCCGCGGTAAATCGCTCCCTTGGGGAAAAGGACGAGCGTGCTCTGGACGACGTGCGATCGGCTAGGAGCCAGGGTCTTTGTGCTTACCACGTCACCCGACAATGGATTCCACGTCCCGTCGGGCCGGCCCTTCAGGCCGTACGCCGGGGATTCTCAGACGGCTAGCTTGAGAATCCCCGTCGTGTACGCCGGGGGTATGTCAACGCTCGGTAGCTACAGCTGCTAGGTGACAGCGTGCGCCGTCGTCTTCAGCTCAGCGGGATAAGCGTCGCTCGCTGATTCCACTGGCTGGTTGGTCATTCCTGAGTCCACCGTGCGCTCCGCGCGCCGCCAAGCGGCTGAGCGCCTGCGGGCCTGCACCACACCTGTGCCCGCTTCGAGCAGCACCATCACCAGCAGGGAGTGCTGGCGCCTGGCCTCGGCCTCATCCCTGCTCGCAAGCACACACAGCGGCTGCCGCATCAGGACAAGCCCTGCTGTTGGCGCCGCTCGTCTGAAGTCGCAACCACATAATCCGCTCCGTCGGCCGTGACGAGCCTGTGGCGCGCTAGCTCGCCGCGATAGGTCGCACAGGCCCGCACGCTGCCAGGCGCCACCGCGGGCGCTTGTGCAGTGGGGGGCGCTGCCTCCGTGATGTTCTCCCGCCTCGGACGTGCCACTGTCTTCTCCTTCGCCAAAGAGTGACTACGACGATGAGTCCAGCTCCACGCCCACCATGGCGGCGCGCGTCTTCAGGGAAGCGCCCTGCACATCGGCGACAGCTGGTTCCTGTCTGATGGCATGAGGCGCTGAGGGGTGACCCGGCAAGAACGCGCAGCGAGAAGGCGTGGGACGAGGTGGCATGGCAGGTGGAGGGCGCGCGGCACTATGCGGCATGCCGCGCGGGTCCTATGCGCCGACCCCCGCATCTGTTCAAGCGAAGAGCGAATGGGCAAGTCGCATCGCCAGTACTTATGGGCAGTGATGGTGTGATCCGGAGAGGCATGGGGGTCCGAGAGCCCACGCACCCGGCGCACCCTCGCAGTTTAGAATCTGCTGAAAGGCGCGTTGGGAGGCGAGCGCAGCATTGTAGCGGCGCGTTGGCGCTGATAGAATGTGCGCGGCAGTAGCCAGTGCGCAAGGTGAGAAACGCAGGAAAGGGGTGCGGCCGTGGAAGATCGCACGCGGGCCGTGGAAGACCGCACGCAGGCCGCGGAGGACGGTGGGTCAGGTGATGGTCCGCTGATCTTGGTGGTGGATGACGAGCATGCCATCGTGGATTTCATACGATTAGGCATGCGCTACGAAGGCTTCCGTGTGGCCGCGGCGTCCGACGGCCAGTCTGGTATCGAGATGGCTCAGCGCCTGCATCCAGATGTTGTCGTGCTCGACATCATGCTGCCCGATGTGGATGGCCTGCAAGTCTGTCAGCGCTTGCGGGAGCACACGAGCACCGCCGATGTCCCCATCCTCATGCTTACAGCCAAGGATGAAGTGCGGGATCGAGTGACCGGCCTCGAGAGTGGCGCCGACGATTACTTGACCAAGCCCTTTAGCTTCGAAGAGCTGCTGGCGCGCGTCCGGGCGCTCCTGCGCCGGCACCTGCGACATGTGGCGTCGAGTACCCCCGCCGGGCGCATCTTGTGCGTGGCCGATCTGATGTTAGACGAGGCAGCACGCGAGGTCAGGCGCGGCGATCGCCTGATTGAGCTGACCACGACTGAATACAACTTGCTCCATCTCTTCATGATGCATCCGCGTCAGGTGCTGGATCGACAGACCATTCTCAATCGCGTCTGGGGCTATGACTTCATGGGCGAGACGAACATTATCGAAGTCTATGTGCGCTATATACGGGAAAAGGTTGAAGACGAGCCCAGCGCCCCCAAGCTCATTCACACCGTCCGCGGCGTCGGCTATGTGCTGAAGGGCTAGCGTGCCTCATGTCCGATCGTCCCCATAGCCCGCCACTGCAGCATGGGACATCCGCACTGACGAGCGCGGAAGGACCCGGCGCGCTTGGTCACAGCGTGATCACGGCTCGCGCGTTGCCACCAGCCAGGGGAGGCACGACGCCCAGGACGCGCAAGTTTCGCGCGCTCCGCTGGCGGCTCACCGCGGTACTTGTCGGTATGTTGGCGGTGTTAGCGATCGTCCTGGGAGTGGTGCTGAATGTGGTCGTCGGTCAGGTGCTCTACACCGAGGAGCTCAAGAGCTTCGACGCGCAGTCGCGTCTGACGGTGGCTCGCCAACAGGCTCGTTTCAATGCCTTGGTGCAGGGGCGCACCGTGACCGGGTCAGCGTCCGCAGGGGGCACCATTCGATGCGTGGAGCCGTTCAGCTATCAGCAGGCGTTCGCGGACGCTATCGCAACGCCGCTCGCCTACCAACGCGGTTACCAAAACGCATACTTGCTGGACTACTTTGGCAAGGTGCTCGTCGCGACGGACGATTCGACCGCAAGCGTTGGGGCTATCGCGCCGTATGTGACGCAAAGCGAGCTGGATCAGCTCCACAGTGGCATCGGCACCAAGACGGTGGTAAATGGCCTGCTAGGCGACATGTTCTACCGCACGGCGCAGCCAACGGGCCAACGCCTCGGCGTCGTCTTGATCGCCGAGCGCTTCCGGACCACGTCGTCGTGCACGAATCCGCAGACCACAAGCATTATCGGTATCGTCGAGGTCGTGACCAACTTCAAAGAGACGCAGGCGACGTTGGCGGTGCTGCGTCTGGTGGTGATTCTGGCCGTGGTGGGGATGTTCATCCTCGCGCTCCTGGTCGGGGGTCCGCTGATCGGGCGTGGTCTCGCTCCTCTGACGCAGATGACCGCGGTGGCAGGTCGCATCGCCTCGGGTGATCTCAGCCAGCGGGTGCGGCTGCCGCACGGCGGGGATGAGATCGGCCAGCTGGCCGACGCGTTCGACGAAATGATTGCGCGCATCGAACAGGCTTTCGGCGCCCAGGCGCGTTCAGAAGCGCGCATGCGACAATTTATCGCCGATGCGTCGCATGAGCTGCGCACGCCGCTCACGGCGATCCGCGGCTACTCGGATGTGTTGTTGCGCGGGGCGGCGAAGGATGATCCCGCCGCCGCGGAACAGGTCTTGTTGGCCACGCGACGGGAAGCGGAGCGCATGAGCCGCCTCCTGAACGATCTCTTGACCCTGGCGCGACTGGACGAAGGGCGCCCGCTTGAGCGGCAGGCGATCGATCTGATCGCGCTGGTGGGTGAAGCCGTGGATCAGGCGCGCATGCTAGCGGGGCAACGCGATGTTGCCCTCACGACAGACGGTGGGGGCCGTCTGATCCTGCCCGTCGATCCCGATCGCCTGAAGCAGGTGTTGCTGATCCTCCTCGACAATGCCCTGAAGTACGGCCGTCCCGAGCCGGAGGGCTGGGTGCGCATACGCGTTGGCCGCAGCGACCGGGCCGCCGTGGTGAGTGTCACAGATAACGGCCGCGGCATTGACCCCGAAGACTTGCAGCACATCTTCGACCGCTTCTACCGTGGAGAGCGCGCGGCGCACCAGCGCCGCATCACGGGGTCACAAGGTGCCTCGCGCCCGGTGGAGCCGCCCGCGCGCCGTGCGGACGAGTCGCGTGGCGCCAACGACGCGAGCAGCCGCAGCCCGACGGGCTCTGGTCTTGGCCTTTCCATTGCGCAGGCGATCGTTCAAGCCCACGGCGGTACCCTCACCGTGGAGAGTACCCTGGGCCTGGGCACGACGTTTACCGTGGCGCTTCCTCGATCCTGAGTGGCTTTGGGCCCGCACCGAGGTCGCACTGGTCCGGTGGCCTACACGCAACCCCATCAGCGCTTGCGGCGCGGGGACTTTGACGGGCACGCGCTGTGCACAGTACACTCCCAAGCGCAACACAGTCTGCTGTAGCGCATAACACCTCTGCAGGGCCGAAGCGGTGCGGCATTGGCAGGGCAGCGGAAGGACCGAGCATCGATATGCAAGACGTAGAGGCAGCTCGTTCGGACGCGCTGGCACAGCTGCGCGCGGGAACCGAGGCGTTGGATGAAGGGCGGCTGGATCGGGCGGCCGAATCGCTGGTCGTTGCCGAAACGGTCTTTCGCCGACTGAATGACGTAGAACATGCGGCGGAGAGCCGCGCCAAGCTCGCCGAAGTCCAGCGACAAAATGGCGCCGCCGAAAAGGCGCTCGCCAGCTACGAGCGGGCCGTCGCACTGTTTCAGCAGGCGGAGCGGCCTATCCAGGAGGCCTCGGCTACCTTGGCGCTCGGACACCTGGAGCGTCAACGTGGTGAGCATGACCGCGCGCGTACGCATTACGCGCGGGCCGCCGAGCTCTATGAGCGCTCTGGCTACAAGAGTGGCCAAGCCGCGGCGTGGCTTGCGCTTGGACACGCGGAAGCGCAACAGGGACGGCTTGACCAGGCCTCTATGCGCTATGAGCAGGCGCGCAGTCTATACGCGGAGATCGGCGACCGACTCGGCGAAGCGGATGCGGCACGCGCGCAAGGCGATGCCTTGTTCCAACGCGCTCGCCTCGATGCCGCAAATGCGGCCTATACCCATGCGTTGACCCTCTATCGCGCCCAGCGGGACGCATTCGGCGAGGTGGACGCCATCATCGGACAAGCGCGGGCGACAGCGGAGATGAGGCACGTCGAGGAAGCGGCCACGCTGTTCGGAGCCGCGGTGGAGCTTGCCGAGCCGGTGGAGTACGAGCTGGGCCAGGCGGATGGAGCGCTGGGGCTCGCCGACATCGAGCTGCGCCGGGGGCGCTGGGACCAAGCGCTCGCCAACGCCGTCAAAGCTGGTGAACGCTATGCCGCCGCCAGCAACGCGCTCGGCGGAGCCGAAGTGAACCGCGTCCTCGGCGAAGTGCAGCTCCGTCGCGGACAATTGAGCGAGGCGATCGCCGACTTCAACCGCGCGATGCGCGCATTTCAGGTTGTGCAGGCGCGCCGCCCCTATGTGCAGGCTGCGCTGGGGGCCGCAGAGGCGAACCGGCGGCGTGGGAACGCGCGTAAAGCCGAGGAACTCTTTGTGGAAGGGCGCGGCGGCGCCGCCGCGGTTGAGCAGCCCGGCCTGGAGGCGTCTGCTCTCCTCGGACTCGGCGAGGTGATGCGCCAGCGCGGGCAGGCGGAGCGAGCGGAGGCGCTCTTGGGGGAGGCGCGTCGCCGGTTCGAATCGCTTGGCCAACCGACCGCTGTTGCCGTCACCCTGGTGGCAAGCGCGCAGTTGGCGCTGATGCGCGGGCAGTTTGATCGCGCGGCGGCCGACGCGGAAGCCGCGACAGCGCATGCGCGCTCGGGTACGCTGGGTGCTGAGGGGGCCGGTCCTGGAGCGGCTGCGCAGTCCGTGCGCGGCGATGTGCATCTAGCTGTTGGGCGCCTTCAGGCGGCCCGGGAGGCGTACGCGGCGGCTGAGGGTCTGCTCACGGGAGTCAACGACCCGCAAGCGCAGGCAGAAGTCGCCTTGAGGCGCGCGGAGCTGGAGCTGCAGGCTGACGATCTACAGGCCGCGGTTGCCGCATACAACCGCGCCGCTGAGCTTGCCCGCCGGGCAGAGGCCAGGCCCCTGGAAGGGTTGGCCAATGTGGGTCTAGGCCGTGTGTTGTTGCGCCGCGAATTGTGGGAAGAAGCGATTGTCGCGCACCAGGAGATGCTGGGGCGTTTCCGGGAGGCGGAGGACGTCGCGGCGCAGGCCCTGGTGTACCTCGGCATGGGCGAGGGGCGTCGGCATCTCGGCAACCTGTCGGAGGCGATCGAGGCGTTCCAAACCGCCGCGCGGCTCTACGCATCCGCCGATGCCGCCCTGGGAGAGGCCGCCGCAGTGCAGGGAGCAGCGCACGCGCTGGTAGACGCTGGGGATCTTGAGCGGGCCGATGCGCAGTATGCCCGGGCCATCGAGCTGAGCCAGCGGGTGGGCCGCGCGGCGAGCGACCCGGTCGACCGGCACAGCTTCTTCGACGGGCGGGCGCTGCTGTTCGCTGAGGCCATGCTCGTTGCCGCACAGCTCCAGGCCGGCGCGCGGGTCACCGAGCTGGCCACGGCCTACAGCAGCCTGGCAAGCCCAGCTGGACGCGCGGCCGCGGCGCGGCGCTTGCGCGAGTATGAGACGGCGCTGCCAGTGCGCGGCGCCGACCTGAGCCAGCAGGAGGAGCTGCGCAACCGCGCGGCGCGGCAGTTGCTCGCTGCCGCGCGCGAATTCATCAAGTAAGCGCCTTTTGCAGGCCAGCTCTAGTGGAAGAGATTCGAGAGTCCGCTGGATGCCAGAATCACTAGCGCTGCGCATGCGGCGATGGTGATCAAGAGCGCCACCATCGCAAAGACAGCCAAATAGACGCCAAAGCGCTCCGGCGGACGCTCACGCGGCGTCGGCGTCGAGTGCGGGATCACCACAGCTGCCACGGGGGCACCACTGCCAGGAGGTGTCTGGCCGGCTGCTGGCGCGACGGTGCGCCCGACGCCTGGTGGCAGAGCCGCGATCACCTGCCCAGGTTGTGTGTCGGAGGGCGCCGCCAGGCCGTGATCCACCAGGTAGCGTTGATGGTAGAACTTGATGGCTTTGTCGCCCGCCACGCGCAGGAAAGAGTAATCAATGGCTCCACCGATCGCCGCGCCGACGCCGGGAACGAGGCGGCCAACCAGTTTGCCAGTCTGTTCCTTCGTGATCTGGGCCCCCACCCGAGCCAGGAGCTTGGGTAATACCTCAGGCAAGTAGTGAATGAGCCCCTCGCGCGTCAGCCAGTTCCCGATGCCTCGCAGACTGTCTACGCCTGCCACCAGCGCCAGCACCTCCGCCAGTTGCGCCAATTCCTCGGGAAGGCTGGTGTCGTAGCCAAACGATTGTGCGACCCCGGCTGCCATGCGTACCGCGTAGATGGCTGTCAGCTGTACGTCGGCGCCCGCAGCGACCAGCGCCCACAGCCCTCCCGGCAGACCAGTGAGTGCGCCTGTCAGGGCTGCGCGCCGACGATAGCGACGTGCTATGTGGTGAGCGACGTCTTCCATGCGCCCCAGCGGCAGGGAGCGAATGTCTTCGAGCGACTGCACGTTTTTGCCGCCGTGCTGGCGATGAAGAACGATGACCTGCGGATCGCGTCGCGCCGCCCACCCGATCGCGCGACTGATGCGATCGGACTGAGGTCCGGGCTTGAGCAGGTCCTGGATCTCGGGCGGTAGCGCCTGTATTGCTTGAGCCGCAATCTGCGCGCTTAACGGGCCGAGCGGTGAACCCTTGTTCTCGGATGATGCCATCGCGCTACTCCTCCACCCTGCGCTCCTGTCGGCGCCCCATTGATTGGCCCCGGCGGCGTCGCTGAAACGCTTATCTGGCGCTCTCGGCGCTGCCTGGGGCTGATCAACGGCACAACCGAAGGCCGGGACGGCCGTCCCAAAGCGGCCGGCTGTCATGGCAACAGTATACGGGAGACGGCTGCCTAACTCAAGCGCAGTTCCTCACCCGTCCACGGTGTTGCGAATCGTCCGAGAGCTGGAGTAACTGCTCAGGAGGGGGTTGCCTGACCTGGTCGCGTAGAGGGTATGGCCGACCAAGAACGGATCGCCCAGTTGGAGGTGGCCTCCGCAGCCCTGTGCGCAGCGCAGGCTTGCCCGAGAGAGGGTCTGCACTGCGTCGGTGCAGTTGAGCAATCCGCGCAGGACGACGTTCCGCCGGGAATCGCGTTCGCGCCATAGACTCTACCTCTGTGGCGATGGCGGCGTGGCCCGCATCATTAGGGTGGAAATAGTCGGCGGGGCCCATCCATGTGCTGAGTCCCACTGGTCCGTGGTACGCGCTGTTGGCGAACAGCGCTTGCAGATCACCGTAGCGCGGGCAGAGATTCCAAATGACCTGATCGTAGGCTTCCGCCAAGACGCCGATGCCGTTCGGCGCGTTCGTCGGCTGCCAGATACCCAGACACACGACGAATGGGGAGACGCTCGTGACGCGCCTGAGAAGCGTGGTGTATTC
>WNFM01156433.1_pt3 | contig 11189 bp, 9 predicted proteins | sample 5400271 | NCBI WGS metagenome assembly WNFM01 (sample SAMN13153352, study PRJNA577476) | soil metagenome | isolation source: 60 cm saprolite on Douglas fir-dominated hillslope | place: USA:California | collected 2013-09-17 | reverse complement strand
GAGCCGATGGCCGGCATGAATTTTGAGGAAAAGGAGGACATGGCGCGCTACATCGTCGATCTCAACGAAGAGTTCGGCATGACCGTGATGATGATCGAGCACGACATGGGCGTGGTGATGGATATCTCCCATCGCGTCATGGTGCTGGATTTCGGCCGCAAGATCGCCGAGGGCGATCCCGCTGCCGTGCTCGCCGATCCCCACGTCAAGCGTGCCTATCTCGGTGAAGAGGATGAAGTCCTTGTCGATCCCGACGACAAGCCCGCCGCCCCGGAGTGCGCGGCATGATGGATTACGCAGGCCGTGTGGCCCAAGCCGACACCTATCCGAAAATGCTGCGCCTCAACGCCAAGGAGCACGGCGGCGAGATTGCGCTGCGCGAAAAAGACCTCGGCCTGTGGCGCGTCTTCACCTGGAGCGACTACCAGGCACGCGTCCATGATTTTGCGCTCGGCATGGTCGAACTGGGCCTCGGGCACGGCGACGTCATTGGCGTGATCGGCGACAACCGCCCGGACTGGGTGGCGGCGGAAATCGCAACCCATGCCATCGGCGCCATGAGCCTTGGTCTCTATCGCGACGTGCTCGACGAGGAAGCCGCCTATCTCTTGAGCTATGGCGAAGCGAAACTCGTGTTCGCCGAAGACGAAGAGCAGGTCGACAAGCTGCTAGCGCTGGCCGAGCGCGTGCCGAACCTCAAACACATCGTCTATTCCGATCCGCGCGGCATGCGGAAATATGACGACCCGCGGCTGATGGAGGCGGGGAAGCTGGCGGAAATGGGCCGTGAGCGCGCCACGCGCGAACCGGGCCTCTACGATCGCCTGGTGGATCAAACCAAAGGCGAGGACGTCGCGATCCTCTGCACCACCTCGGGCACCACGGCCAACCCTAAGCTCGCAATGCTCGCGGCCGGACGCGTCTTGAAACACTGCGCGACCTATCTTTCTTTCGATCCGAAGGGACCGGAGGACGAATACGTTTCGGTGCTGCCGCTGCCCTGGATCATGGAACAGGTTTACGTGCTCGGCAAAGGCTTGCTCTGCCGGATGAAGGTCAACTTCGTCGAAGAGCCCGACACCATGATGAACGACTTCCGCGAGATCGCGCCGACCTTCGTGCTGTTCGCGCCGAGGGTGTGGGAATCGATCGCCGCCGACGTCCGCGCCGGCGTGATGGATTCTTCACCGCTCAAACAAAGCCTTTACAGCCTCGGTATGAAGACGGGCCTTGCGGCGCTAGCCGAAGGCAAGCGCTCGATACTGGCCGATAGGGTTTTGTTCCGCGCGCTGCGCGACCGCCTTGGCTTCTCGCGGTTGCGCTCGGCGGCGACCGGAGGTGCTGCGCTTGGGCCGGATACGTTCAAGTTCTTCCAGGCCATGGGCGTGCCGCTGCGCACGCTCTACGGCCAGACCGAACTGCTCGGCGCCTACACGCTGCACCCCTCCGGCAAGGTCGATCCGGACACCACCGGCGTGCCGATGGCCAGCGATATCGAGATCCGCGTCGACAACCCCGACATCAACGGCGTCGGCGAGATCGTGGTGCGCCATCCCAACATGTATCTCGGCTACTACAAGAATCCGGAAGGCTCGGCCGCCGACATGAGGGACGGCTGGATGCACTCCGGCGACGCCGGCTACTTCAACGACAACAAGCAGCTCGTCGTCATCGACCGTATCAAGGATCTGGCCGAGACCTCGCGCGGCGACCGCTTCTCGCCGCAATATCTGGAAAACAAGCTGAAGTTTTCGCCCTACATCGCCGAGACCGTGGTGCTGGGCGACGGCCGCGACGCGCTGGCGGCGATGATCTGCATCCGCTACTCGATCATCTCGAAATGGGCGGAGAAGAGCCGCATCTCCTTCACGACCTACACTGATCTGGCCTCGCGCCCCGAGGTTTATGATCTCGTCCGCAAGGAAGTCGAAACCGTCAATGCCACGCTGCCGCCGGCGCAGCGCATCTCGCGCTTCCTGCTGCTCTACAAGGAGCTCGACGCCGACGACGGCGAGCTGACCCGCACCCGCAAGGTTCGCCGCAGCGTGATCAACGAAAAATATGCCGATATCATCGATGGAATCTACGGCGGCAAACGCGACATCCCCGTCGACACCGTGATCCGCTTCCAGGACGGCACCACCCAGCGCATCCGCACCACGCTACGGGTGGTCGACCTCGCGCATGACATGCCGATCGCGGAGGCCGCGGAATGAATTTGAATATGAACATTGCGGTGCGCGTTGATACGCCCTCTCCCCTTGTGGGAGAGGGTAGCACCGCTGCCAGCTCCAACGGCGGTTGGGTGAGGGGTTCCCTCCACAACACTGCCGTGCCGAGAGAACCCCTCACCCGTCGTCGCTTCGCGACGCCACCCTCTCCCACAAGGGGAGAGGGAAAGAGACCCGCGACGACGAGCGTACCCGCATGAACATCCAGTTCCTGATCCAGCTTCTGGTCAACGGCCTCGTGGTTGGCACGCTCTATGGCGTGGTGGCGATGTCGTTTGTGCTGATCTACAAGGCGACCCAGGTCGTGAACTTCGCGCAGGGCGAATTGCTGCTGATCGGCGCCTGGGTGTGCTGGGCGCTGCTCGCCAAATACCAGGTGCCGTTCTGGATCGGCATGCCGCTGACGCTGGTGTTCATGTTCGTGTTCGGGATCGCGATCCAGATCCTGGTCCTGCGCCCGATGATAGGTGAACCCATCATTTCCGTCATCATGGTGACGATCGGCCTCTCGACCGTGTTCCAGGCCGCACTGAAATGGATGTTCGGCGTCAACCCGCAGCCGTTCCCGCGCGTGTTCACCAGCCAGTCCGTCAGCTTTCTCGGCCTGCAGATCCAAACCGTCTATGTCATGAGCCTCGTGGTGTCGGTGGCGATGATGATCGGCATGGCCTGGTTCTTCCGCGCCTCCAAATATGGCCTCGCCATGCGCGCCACCGCCTTCAACCAGCAGGTGGCGCAATCCCTGGGTATCTCGGTGAAAAACGTATTCGCGATGGCGTGGGCGATTTCGGCCATGGTGTCGGCGGTCGCGGGCGTCGTGGTCGCCGTCGTCAACGGCGTTTCCTCTGGGCTCTCTGCTTATGGCATCAAGGTGTTTCCGGCCGCGATCCTCGGCGGACTGGATTCGATCGGCGGCGCCGTGGTCGGCGGCATCATCATCGGGCTCCTGGAGAACATCGCGCAGTATGTCGACAGCGAATATCTGCACTGGGGCAACTTGTATGAAATCGCGCCGTTCTACGTGCTGATCATCATCCTGATGATCAAGCCCTATGGGCTGTTCGGCACCAAAGACATCGAGCGGGTGTAATTCATGGCCGGTCCCTCCCTCATCCCGTCCGGCGACTTCCGCACCACCTATGCGGCGGACACCACGATCTTTCCGACCGTGACCAGCCGCAATTTTGCGATTGCAGGCGTCATCCTGGTTTGCTTCGCGCCGCTGGTGTTCAGCAATTACTGGCTCAGCATATCGATCCAGATCGGCATCTTTGCCATCGCAGCGCTCGGCCTCAATATCCTGGTCGGATTCACCGGGCAGATCTCGATCGGCCACGCCGCGTTCTTCCTGTTCGGCGCCTTCACTTCGGCCTACATCTCCAACACGTTGCCGATCCCGGTGTTCTTCGCCATTCCGCTTGCGGGCGTCATCACCGCGCTGGTCGGCCTGATCTTCGGCCTGCCGGCGGCGCGGCTGAAGGGGCTCTATCTCGTAATCGCGACGCTCGCGGCGCAATACATCCTGCTGGATTTCTTCTCGCGCGCCGACTGGTTCTCCGGCGGCTCGGTGCCGGCCAGCGCCAATCCGTTCTCGATCTTCGGCTATATGTTCCGCGGCGATAAACAATACTTCTACGTGGTGCTGGCCTATCTCGTGATCAGCTTCGTGCTGGTGACCAATTTGATGCGCACCCGCGACGGCCGCGCCCTGGTCGCGATCCGCGACCATTATCTCTCCGCCGAGATCATGGGCATCAACCTCACCAAATACCGCACGCTGTCGTTCGGGCTTGCCGCCTTCTTCGCCGGCATCGCGGGCGCGCTTTACGCGCACTACCAGCTCGTCGTCTCCAACGAAGGTTTTGGCATCGAACGCTCGATTCTCTTTTTGGCGATGATCATCATCGGCGGCACCGGCTCGGTCATGGGCACCCTGATGGGAACCGCGTTCGTGGTGCTGCTGCCGGAAACGATGGAATGGCTCAGCGCCGGCCTGAAAGGCAGCGCGATCGACAAGGCGTTATCGCTCAACAACAACATCACCTTCCTGCGCGAGATCACGATCGGGTTGATCATCATCGGATTTTTGATGTTCGAGCCCGACGGGCTCGCGCATCGCTGGCGACAGATCAAGACCTACTGGAAACTCTACCCGTTTTCGCATTGAGGCGGGAACGGGAGCGACGACAACGAACTCAACAAAAGACCGGAGGAAAATGTCTATGACGATGAAATCTCTCTTGAGCACCGTTTCACTGGCGTTGCTGATCGGCGGCGCTTCCGCCACCGCGCAGACGCAGATTGCGATCGGCCATCTGCAGGATCTGTCCGGCGGCACCGCCGACGTCGGCACCCCCTACGGCCAGGGCGTCGCGGACACCTTCGCCTGGGTGAACAAGAACGGCGGCGTCGGCGGCAAGCAGCTCAATGTCGACAGCAACGACTACGGCTATCAGGTGCCGCGCGCGATCGCGCTGTACAAGAAGTGGTCGGCGCCCGACGCCAAGGTCGCCGCCATCATGGGCTGGGGCACCGCGGATACCGAGGCGCTCACCGGCTTCCTCGCGCAGGACAAGATTCCGGACATCTCCGGTTCCTACGCGGCAGCACTGACCGATCCGGAAGGCACCAGCGGCAAGGCCAAGCCGGCGCCGTATAATTTCTTCTATGGCCCGAGCTATTCCGACTCGATGCGGGCGATGCTGACTTGGGCGGCCGAGGACTGGAAGGCCAAGGGCAAGCCGGGCAAGGCGAAGTTCGTCCATATGGGCGCCAACCATCCCTATCCAAACGCCCCGAAGGCGGCCGGCGAGGCGCTCGCCACCGAACTCGGCTTCGAAGTGCTGCCGCCGCTGGTGTTCGCGCTTTCGCCCGGCGATTACAGCGCGCAGTGTCTTAGCCTGAAGAGTGCCGGCGCCAACTATGCTTACTTGGGCAATACCGCCGCCTCCAATATCTCGGTGCTGAAAGCCTGCAAGACCGCCGGCGTCGATGTCCAGTTCATGGGCAATGTCTGGGGCATGGACGAGAACGCCGCCAAGACGGCGGGCGATGCCGCGGATGGCGTCATCTTCCCGCTGCGCACCGCGGTGGCGTGGGGTGGCAACGCGCCGGGCATGAAGACCGTGATGGAAATCTCCAAGATGTCGGACCCGACGGGCAAGGTCTATCGGCCCGTGCACTACATCGCAGCGGTCTGCAGCGCGCTGTATCTGAAGGAAGCCCTCGACTGGGCCGCCAAGAACGGCGGCGCCACCGGCGATAAAGTCGCCAAGGGCTTCTACCAGAAGAAGGACTGGGTGCCGGCAGGCATGGAGGGCGTCTGCAATCCCTCGACCTGGACCGAGAAGGATCACCGCCCGACCATGAAGGTCGATCTGTACCGCTCGAAAGTATCGGGCGCCACCGATGGCGACATCAACGACGTCATGGCCAAGGGCACGATCAAGCTCGACAAGGTCAAGACCGTCGAACTGCCGCGCAAGCCGGAATGGTTTGGCTGGTAAATTGGGACGGGCCGTCCGCGAGGGCGGCCCGCTCTCCAGTCGTCATCCCCGCGAAAGCGGGAATCCAGTACGCCGCAGCTTCTCGATTCGATCGCGGACGTCTCTGGGATACTGGGTCACCCGCCCCGGTGCGCAATCGCGCACAAGGCGGGTGACGACAGCGAAAGTGAACGGACATGATTGAAACCGTCGACACCGCCCGCCTGGCCCCAGCGGCCACCCCGACGCCGGCGCCGCTGCTCAGCGTGCGCAACATCGAGGTGGTGTATGACGACGTCATCCTGGTGCTGCGCGGGCTTAGCCTCGACGTGCCCAAGGGCGCGATCGTGGCGTTGCTGGGCGCCAACGGCGCTGGCAAGTCGACGACGCTGAAGGCGATCTCGGGCCTGCTCAAGACCGAGGACGGCGAAGTCACCCGCGGCGAGATCGTGTTCGACGGCGAGCGCATCAACGGTATCGACCCCGACAAGATCGTCCGCCGCGGCATCTTCCAGGTGATGGAGGGCCGCCGCATCATCTCCGACATGACGTCGCTGGAAAATTTGCGGCTCGGCGCCTTTACCCGCAGCGACAACGAGGTCGGCGACGACATCGACATGGTCTTCAAGTATTCCCCTGGCCTGAAGGAACGCACCGGCCTCGCCGGTTATCTCTCCGGCGGCGAACAGCAGATGCTGGCGATCGGCCGTGCGCTGATGGCGCGCCCCAAGATGATCCTGATGGACGAGCCGTCGATGGGCCTGTCGCCGCTCCTCGTCAAGGAAGTGTTCGCCATCATCAAGGAGATCAACCGCGACCTCGGCGTCACCATCCTGCTGGTGGAACAGAATGCGCGTGCCGCGCTGTCGGTCGCGAGCCACGGCTACATCATGGAACAGGGCAAGGTGGTGCTCGACGGCTCGGCCGACGAACTGCGCGACAACGAGGACGTCAAGGAATTCTACCTCGGCGGCGCCGGCGACCAGCGCAAGAGTTTTAAAAACCTCAAAAGCTTCAAACGGCGGAAGCGGTGGCTGTGAGCGCGACAGAGCGTTTTCGAGCGAAGTGGGAACCGGTTCGCGGCAGGAAAACGCGTCAAAACAAAAAGCTTTTACCCGAGCACCTGTTCCGCTTCGGTCACCGCACAGAGCACATGATAGAACGACGACGCAGGAATCGTGGCCACCAGCGAGTTGCCGTCGCGGTCGAATTGATCGTGCCAGCCGCCGGCCACGGGATGGCAGAGATAATGCCGCTCCAATCGCGCCAGCGCCATCCGCGCCTCGTCGGCGGCGCCGACCTCGCCCGCCTCCGCCTGCGCGATCCACGCTTTCGCAATTTCGGTCTGCGGCCACAGCCGCCGCGTATGACGCCTGACGTTGCCGGCGGTGTCGCCCTCGTCGACCAGGCAGCCCGTCGCGGCGTCGCGGTAGCGCAGCGCGGACGCCAGCAGCTCGCCGCGAAAACGCCCGGTCGGACAGCCGGTGACGCGTTCGAATCCTTTCAGCAGCCAGGCCCACTCCGCCTGATGTCCGGGCTCGATGCTGACCGGCTCGATCCTCGACCAGTCCTCCTCGAAATACTCGCCGAGCAGTTGCTTCTGCTTGTCATAGAGGTTGGCGAGAAACAGCGCGAAGAAATCGCCGGCGCGATTCTGGAATACGTTGTCATGCGTCGCATCGAACGCCGCGATCATCGCTTCGAACAGATGCATGTGCGGATTTTGCCGCCGCGGCATCGACGCCGGCAAGCCCTCGAGGAAGCCGCCGTTCGGCGAGCGCAGTTGGGTATCCAGGAAATAACAGAGCGCGTCGATCTCGCCGCGGATCTGCGCATCGCGGTCCAGCGCGTAGACGGTGGCGAGCGCCAGCAGCACAAAGGCGTGGTCATAAGTGTCGCGCAGTGGCTTCAGCACGGCGCCTTCAGGCGTCAGGACATGGACGAAGCCGGGCTTGCCGTCGGGGCTTTTGGCTTTGGTCAAAAGGTAATCCAGCCCCTTCAGGGCCACCTCGCGGCCTTGCGGATACCAACCCATCTGGGCGGCCTTGGCGAAACAATAGATCTGCCGGGCCTGCACCATAATCCGCCGCGGCGCCTGAGCGTCGGCACGGCCGTCCGGGGCGAGCCGATCGACGAAGCCGCCCGTCGTCCGGTACCAGCCTTCGCCAGACCACAGCGGCAACGCATGGCCGATGATGCGGGCCTTCAGCCTCGCAATGACGTCGGCCGAATCGTCTGCCGCAGCGGATTTGCCTTCAGCCATTGTGTTCCCCGAGACGTCTCAAACACCGGTAGCCGTCGTCTGATAGCACGCCACAGGCGGCAGGCAATCGGCCCTAACCCAAGAGATAAAACAAGAGATCTGCCATGACCGATCACTATGACGCGCTCGAAACGCGCGAGCCGGCCAAGCGCGAGGCGGAGCTGTTCGCCAAGCTCCCGGACATTCTGCGCAAGGCCATGGATGCACCCGCCTATGCCGAGCGCCTCAAGGGCATCGATCCCGCCTCCGTGACCAGCCGGGCCGCCCTGGCGCGCCTGCCGGTGCTGCGCAAGTCGGAACTCCCTGCCTTGCACAAGGCCGCCCCGCCCTTTGGCGGCTTCGTTACGGGGCCGTTGGGCTCGTTCGGCCGGCTGTTTACCTCACCGGGCCCAATCTTCGAGCCCGAGCCCGCCCACGCCGACCCCTGGCGCGGTGCGCGGGCGCTGTTCGCCGCCGGCTTCCGGCCCGGCGACGTCGTGCTGAACACTTTCAGCTATCATCTGACGCCCGGCGGCTTCATTTTCGACGCCTCGGCGCGGGCGCTGGGTTGCGCAGTGATCCCGGCCGGTCCCGGCAATACCGAACAGCAGTTCGAGCTGATTGAGGCTTACCGCCCGGTCGGCTATAGCGGCACGCCGGATTTTTTGAAGATCCTGCTCGACGCCGCCGCGGCCAGCGGGCGCGATGTGTCCTCGATCAAGCGCGCGCTGGTGTCGGGTGCTGCGTTTCCGAAATCGCTGCAGGACGAAGTCAAGGCGCGCGGCGTCGACGCCTATCAGGCGTTCGGCACCGCCGATCTCGGCATGATCGCGTTCGAAACGCCGGCGCACGACGGCATGGTGGTCAACGAGGATCTGATCATGGAGATCGTACGGCCCGGCACCGGCGATCCCGTCGCGTCAGGCGATGTCGGCGAGATCGTCGTCACCTCGCTCGATCCGCAGCATCCCTGGATCCGGCTCGCGCTCGGCGACCTCACCGCAGCGCTGCCGGGTGCAAGCCCGTGCGGGCGCACCAACATGCGCATCAAGGGCTGGATGGGCCGCGCCGACCAGACCACCAAGGTCAAGGGCATGTTCGTGCGGCCGGAACAGATTGCCGAGATCGGCAAGCGCCATCCCGAACTCGGACGGCTGCGCCTCGTCGTCACGCGGTCGGGCGAGTCTGATCTGATGACGCTGAAAGCCGAAGTCGCCTCTGCGGGCGAGGCCCTTCACAGCAAACTGTCAGCGACATTGCGCGCGGTGACCAAGCTCGGCGGCAATGTCGAACTGGTCGCGGCTTCCTCGCTGCCGAACGACGGCAAGGTGATTTCGGACGAGCGTGGAAGCTGACTTTTGTTTTGACGCGCCTTTCTTTGCGCGAACCTGTGCCCACTTCGCTCGAAAGCGCTATGAACCTACGCCGCCGCGGCCTGCTGCGGCCGCTCGATCCAGTAGTCGTACCATGCCACCAGATTGTAGATGGTCCAGATCTGCTGGCTGAGATTGGCGCGGTCACCGCGCAAATCGGCAAACAGGTTGCTGATGTAGACCGGATTGAAGTAGCCGCGCTTCATCAGGCCTGACGACATGATCTGCTTTTCGACCCTGCGGCCGAACGAACCCTTCAGCCATTCCGCCATCGGCGCGTCAAAACCCATCTTCTTGCGGTAGATCAGCTCATCCGGAATGATGCCTTCGACGGCCTTCTTCAGCAGATACTTCTTCACGCCGTTGCGCGTTTTCCATTCTTCCGGGATATCGAAGGTGAAATCGACCAACTCGTGATCGAGGAACGGCACCCGCGCCTCCAGCGACACCGACATGCCGATCTTGTCGATCCGCATCAGCAGCAACTCAGGCAAGCGCAGCCGGAACTCGTTGTAGATCATCTTGGTCAGCACATCCTGACTGGGATGGATGCGCTCGAGGTCGTTGGTAAAACCCTTGATGACGTTAAAACTGTCCGGGACCAGATAGCTCGGATCCAATACACCGGCCTCGATCATGCGCGCGTGGTGATCGGTCGGGCCAAGTGCCTCGTAGCGCACCAGGCGGTCTTTGGCGGTGTTCCAGATCGCCATCGACAGGATCCAGAAATGGTCGCGGTTGCGCGCGGCGCGATCGATGATGTCGGCATAAACCGGCAGCTTCGGATGCAGCTTCGACGCCCATGACGCGGCATGCGCGGCGGCGTGCTGCACCGGTCCCGGCAGGGTGCGAAACGGCGTCCAGAGCTTATGGTAGAGCTTGAGATAGCGCATATAGCCGTCGTAGCCGCAGAACTCCTCATCGGCGCCCTCGCCGACCTGGACCACGGTGACGCCGTTGTCGTGAGCCAGCTTGGAAACGAAATACAGGGGAATGCAAACCCAGTCCGCCAGCGGCTCGTCCTGATGGTGGACCATGTTTTCGAGGTAGCCGATCATGTCGTTTTCGTCGATCAGCACTTCATGATGGTTGGTCTTGAACGTCTCCGCCGCGATCCTGGCGTAGTTCATCTCATTCATCGCGGCGTGGTCCTTGAAACCCACGGTGAATGTATTGATCGGCTGATTGGAATATTCCGACATCAACGCGACGTTGGTGGAGGAGTCGATGCCTCCAGACAGAAACACGCCGAACGGCACGTCCGACATCATCCGGCGGTCGACGGCGGCGCGTAGCCGGTTGCGGATGCCGCCGACATAGAATTCTTCCAGCGCGGCGTCGGAGAGATTGCGCGTTTGCGACGGATCGATGCCCTTGCCCGGCGCCGCCGAATAATAGCGATGCATTTCGATCTTGCCGGAAGCGCTCACCTTCAGCCAGCATCCCGCGGGGAGCTTGTAGATGCCCTTGAACATCGTCATCGGCGCCGGTGCGGCCAGAAAACTCAGATAGTGCAGCATCGCCATCGTATCGATGTCGCGCTCGGCCTTCGGGTGTTCGAGCAGCGCCTTGATCTCGGAGGCGAACACGAACTGGCCCCCGAGTTCGGCGAAATAAACCGGCTTCACGCCGATCCGGTCGCGCGCGACGTAGAGCGCGCCTTCGCGCGCGTCGTACAGGCCGAAAGCGAAATCGCCGGAGATCCGCTGCAGCAGCCCGTCGATGCCCCATTGCTCGAAGCCGTGCAACAGCACTTCGGTGTCGGAATGGTCGGTGCGGAATTTATGACCGGCCGCGATCAGCTCGGGACGCAGGCCGGCATGGTTGTAGACCTCGCCATTGTAGGTCAGCCAGACGC
>WNFM01067147.1_pt4 | contig 11191 bp, 10 predicted proteins | sample 5400271 | NCBI WGS metagenome assembly WNFM01 (sample SAMN13153352, study PRJNA577476) | soil metagenome | isolation source: 60 cm saprolite on Douglas fir-dominated hillslope | place: USA:California | collected 2013-09-17 | reverse complement strand
CGACCGTCCCGGGTAATCCAGCCGATCTCGCCGGCGATATCGAGAAACTTGCTGACCGGCTGGCCACGGTCCGGGCAACAATCGGCACTGTCATATTTGGCCAGGATACGACGATCGAGCAATCCTTGACCGCAATTCTGGCAGGCGGCCATATCCTGCTGATCGGCGTTCCCGGCCTCGCCAAGACCAAACTGGTCGATACCCTCGGCCGCGTGTTGGGGCTTGATGCCAATCGTGTGCAATGTACCCCGGATCTGATGCCGGCCGATATCACCGGCTCGGAAGTCCTGGAAGAAGCCGAGAATGGCCGCCGCAGTTTCCGCTTCATCAAAGGCCCGGTTTTCTGCCAGCTCTTGATGGCCGATGAAATCAATCGCGCCAGTCCCCGCACGCAATCGGCCCTGCTGCAGGCGATGCAGGAACACAAGGTCTCGATTGCCGGCCAGACCTATTCCCTGCCAAGCCCGTTTCATGTCCTCGCCACACAAAATCCGTTGGAGCAGGAGGGCACCTATCCCCTACCGGAAGCACAACTTGACCGCTTCCTGCTGCAGATCAATGTCGACTATCCGAGCCTTGCCGCCGAACGCCAGATGCTCATTGTCACCACTGGCGCTGATGAAACACCGCCCGACGCCATCCTCTCAGGCGAAGAATTGCTGATGGCGCAACGGCTGGTCCGCCGCGTGCCGATCGGCGAGAAAGTGGTTGATGCGATTCTGCGGCTGGTCCGTGCCGGGCGGCCGGAGAGCACCGATCTGCCGGACGTCACCAAGCATCTCGCCTGGGGTCCCGGACCGCGTGCTGGCCAGGCCCTGATGCTGGCCGGTCGTGCGCGGGCCCTGCTCGATGGCCGATTCAGCCCCTCGATCGACGATGTTGTGGCACTTGCCCATCCTGTCTTGCGTCACCGCATCGCCCTTAATTACGGTGCGCGCGCCGAGGGCATCACCTTGGCCAGCATCATCGACCGTCTCGTATCACTCCTGGCCTGAGTCGCCGATGATGGCAGAGCCACTGGTATACAGACAAAGCACCGTTGATCCGATTGACCGGATCAAGAGTGACGCAGCCCAAGTTGCCGGCCGTTTGCCGCCCTTGCTGATCGCCGCCGAGCGCATCGCGCTCACGGTTGAGCAAGGCGTGCATGGGCGGCGGCGAGTCGGCCGTGGCGAGTCTTTCTGGCAGTTCCGGCAGTATCACCCTGGTGACGAATTGCGTCGGCTGGATTGGCGGCAATCGGCCAAGTCCGATCGCCTCTATCTACGCCAGACGGAATGGTCGGCGGCACAATCGGTCTATCTGTGGTGCGATCAAAGCCCGTCGATGGATTTTGCGAGCCAGCGCCAAGTCACCTCCAAATTAGAGCGGGCGCAAGTGATGCTGCTCGCCCTCTCAACCGTCTTGTCGCCCGCCGATGGCCGGTCGAAATGTTGCCGAACGCCTGGCGGAGCGCCTGCTGGCCGACCGGGATCTGCCAGATCAAGGAGATGGCCTGCCGCCGACACGGCTCTTGCCGGCACATGCCCATGTTGTCCTGATCAGCGACTTCCTGGTGCCACTGCCAGATCTCGCGCGCATGATCGATCATTTTGCCGATCAGGATGTCCACGGCCATTTGCTGCAAGTACTCGATCCGGCGGAAGTTGACCTGCCCTATACTGGCCGTGTCAAATTCGAAGGCTTGGAACGGGAGGGGAATCTGCTGATCGGGCGGGCTGATCTGCTGCAAGATGCCTATCGCGATCGCTTGGCGGTGCATTGGCAATCCCTGCGCGACCTCGCTGCAACCGCCGGCTGGACTTGTTCCAGACATGTCACCAACGGCTCAGCGACCCAATCATTGCTGCAGCTCTATCAGTGGCTGGCGGCGGATTATCGGCTGCGGAGGTGATGACGTAAATGACATCGGATTGCCTCCATTCAATTGATCTGAAATCAACCTGGATTGTCGCATGCTGTCGCTTGGCGCATTGAGTTTCGCCACACCTTGGGTGCTCAGCGCTCTGGTTGCCTTGCCGGTCCTGTGGCTGCTGCTCCGACTGACGCCGCCCAGCCCTAAGCGCATTCGCTTCCCCGCCATTCGCCTCCTGTTTGGGTTGCGACCGCGCGAGGAAACCCCGAGCCGGACACCCTGGTGGCTCGTGTTGCTGCGCCTGACCATCGCCGCCCTGGCGATCGTGGCCCTGGCACAACCATTGTGGAATGCCAGTCCAGAAAGCGGCCAAAAGAAAGATCTGCTCCTGGTCCTGGATGATGGTTGGGCCAGCGCTACAACCTGGCAGCAGCACCAAAGCATTGCGCTGGAATTGATTGCCGATGCGGAGCGTCGTAATGGCAAGGTCGTCCTGCTGACAACGGCGCCGCGTGCCGATGGATCGCCTTTGGCGTCACGTTTGCTCAGCCCGGGCGAGGCAACCGCGGTGGTCACGGCATTGTCGCCATCACCCTGGCCCGTTGACCGCAAGGCTGCTCAATTGGCTTTGGCCAATATGCCGATTTCCGGTGACCGTGAAATCGTCTGGCTCAGCGATGGCCTGGCCGCTGCGTCAAGCGACATTGAAGATGGTTTTCTGGCCGCTTTGACTCATCTCGGCAAGCCGCGCATTCTCGCGACCGAACCGGGACAATTGCCCTTGATCTTGGCGCCCGCGCATCGCGACGCCAATGGTATCAACATCAACTTGATCCGTGCCAGCATCGGTGCCGCACAGGAATTCACCTTGCGCGCCCAGGATCGCGACGGACATGGATTGGGCGCTGCCCAAGTCACCATCCCCGCTGATCAATCGGCCACCACCGGCCATCTCACCTTGCCGCTGGAGTTGCGCAACCGTGTCAGCATCATCAGTGTCGAGGGTCAGACCTCGGTTGGTGGCGTGAGCCTGCTCGATGACGGTGGTGGACATAAGCCGGTCGGCATCATCTCCGACAGCCCGTCGCAGGGCCAGCAACCCTTGCTCGGTGAATTGTATTTCTTGCAGCGCGCACTGGCACCTGACAATGACGTGCGCGTGGGCGATCTGCCAACCCTGCTGGCACAGCCGATCTCGATGCTGATCCTGCCGGATGTGACGGCACTGGGACAAGATGATCGCGCGAAATTAGCGCAATGGGTGGATCGCGGCGGCATGCTCGTGCGCTTTGCCGGACCACGCTTGGCGGCGGCTGAAGAGGTGGATGATTTGTTGCCGGTGCGCTTACGGCGAGGCGACCGCGCCATTGGTGGTGCACTGTCCTGGAACAAGCCACTGCGGCTCGATCAATTTCCGACTACCTCGCCCTTTGCCGGTTTGACACCGCCCAGTGATGCGACCGTGACCCGTCAGGTCCTGGCAGAGCCGGATATCGATCTTGGCAATCGGACCTGGGCTCGGCTCACCGATGGGACGCCCCTGGTTACCGGCGCGCGGCGTGACAAGGGATATCTCGTGCTGTTTCACAGCAGTGCCAATGCGGATTGGTCGAACCTGGCCCTGTCCGGCCTCTTCGTTCAATTTCTCAATCGCCTGATCTTGACCTCCGAGGGGATTGCGTCGGTCGATGAAAAGGACTCCCGCCCCCTGCCGCCGCTCGCCGTGCTGGATGGCTTTGGCCGCCTGCAAGCTCCCAGTGCCATGGTCCTGCCCGTTGGCTCGGCAGAGCTGAGCAAGACCAGCGTTGGGCCCCGGCATCCGCCGGGCTTCTACGGTCCCACCAATGGCCGCCGTGCCCTCAACCTGACAACAACCATGACCAGACTTGTCCCGCTCAGCAATGCCAGCGAGCCCTTGCATCACCAGACAACGCGCGATCTGAAACCATGGCTGCTGGTCGCTGCCTTGTTGCTGCTGATCGCCGATCAACTGATCGCCCTGGCATTACGGGGACTATTGCGGCATCGCTGGTCCTCGGTGGTGCCCCTGATTGTCGTCGCCAGCCTCTGGCTCGCGCTGGGACCGCCATCGGCGCATGCCGCAGATATCAATGACGGCAAGATCGTGCCGCTCATTCAGAGCGCTCATCTCGGCTATGTCGAGACCGGTGTTCGCGACGTCGATCAGATCAGCAAGGCCGGGTTGACCGGGCTGACCGAGATTCTGCTGGAGCGCACGGCAGCAGATGTCGGCGAACCAATCGGCGTCGACCTCGAGAGCGACGATCTGACCTTTTTCCCCGTCCTTTACTGGCCGATCACGTCATCGCAGCCAACGCTGTCTGCTGCAGCCATCAGCAAGCTCAACAAGTACCTGGCCAATGGTGGCCTCATTCTGTTCGATACGACGGATCAGAACATCAGCAACCTGTCCGGCGACCAGCAAAGTCCGGCATCGGCACGATTGCAACAGCTTACGGCCGGTNNNNCGATGCATCCGATTCCGGGTGACCACGTGCTGTCGCGCGCCTTCTATCTTTTGAAGGACTTTCCGGGTCGCTGGATCGGTTCGACACTTTGGGTGGAAATCGGCCGTGACGACGTCAATGACGGTGTCGCCGGTATCATCGTTGGCGGCAACGACTACGCCTCGGCCTGGGCGGTCGATGCCAATGGCCAGCCGATCTATCCGGTCACGCCCGGCGGTGAGCGACAGCGTGAGATGGCCTATCGCTTTGGCGTCAACCTGGTCATGTATGCTCTGACCGGCAATTACAAATCTGATCAGGTGCATGTTTCCAAGATTCTGGAAAGGCTCGGCCAGTGACCCCACATCTGACTTTTGGCGCCTATTCGGTGCTGGCGTCACCGTTGGTGCCTTGGCCTTTGATTCTGGCCCTCAGCGGCATTTTCCTGCTGATCGGCGTCTATGGCATTTTCCGGCATGCCCATGGCGCCGTCATGCGCCTCATTCTGGCGGTGCTGGCAATCGGCCTGTTGACCAACCCGTCCATCATCGAACAGCAGCGCCAGTATGAACGGGACCTTGCCCTTGTCCTCGTCGACCGCTCTCCCAGCCAGGGCTTGGAACATCGACAGCAGGATGCCGATCAAGCCCTGTCGGCGATCAAGAAAAAGACCGCTGAGATGGCGGATCTTGATCTGCATGTTGTGGAATCGACGGGTGGTTCTGATCCCTCGGACAAAGGCACAGCCTTAGTCGAGGCACTGCATCGCGCTTTGGCAGATTTGCCGCCGAAGCGCCTGGCAGGCACCATTATCATCAGCGACGGCCAGATCCATGATGCACCGGCCGATGGCCATGACCCGGCACTGACAGCACCCGTGCATCTGCTGCTGACCGGTGATCCGGATGCCATTGACCGGCGCCTGCTGCTGACCGAGACCCCGACTTTCGGCATCGTCGGCAAGAATGTCGCCGTCAAATTGCGGGTCGATGATCTTGGCAGCAAGCCGGATGGCAGCAGCACGGCGCGCTTGCATATCCGGCGTGATGGGGTCGAGTTGCCGGATATTGATGTGCAGATCGGCAACGAAACCACATTGCAGCTGCCATTGACCCATGGCGGCCCCAGCGTCTTCGAATTCAATGTCGCCGATGGCCCACATGAATTGACGCGCATCAATAATTCCGCCGTCATCACGGTAAATGGCATTCGCGACAGTCTGAAGGTTCTGTTGGTGTCGGGCGAGCCCTCACCTGGGGAGCGGACCTGGCGCAACCTGTTGAAATCCGATCCGGCCGTCAATCTCATCCATTTCACCATTCTGCGGCCGCCAGCCAAAAGCGATGCGACGCCGATCAATGAACTAGCCTTGATCGCCTTTCCCATCGAGGACCTGTTCCGGCTGAAGTTGAAAGAATTCGACCTCATCATTTTCGATCGCTTTCAGCATCTGAACATCCTGCCGGACGAGTATTTCCACAACATCGTCAATTACGTCGAAAATGGCGGCGCCGTGCTGGAAGTGGCCGGGCCAGGTTCGGCCGGCCAGTTCAGCCTGTATCAGACACCGGTGGCCGAGATCTTCGGCGCCCTGCCGACCGGCCAGGAGATGCTGACCGGTGGCTTCAAGCCAAAGCTGACTGAGCTGGGTCGCCGACACCCGGTCACTGCCGGCCTGCTGGCCGGTGATGCCGCCGGCAGCAAGCCGGATGCCGACCCCAGCTGGGGCCGTTGGTTCCGCCAGCTGCCGGTGACAGCCGGCCGCGGCACCACGGTTATGACAGGGCTGAATGGCCTGCCCTTGTTGATTCTTGAGCACCAGGGCAAGGGCCGGGTCGCTCAATTGCTCTCTGACCAGATCTGGCTGTGGTCGCATGGCTATGAAGGCGGCGGGCCACATGCCGAACTCATTCGGCGCATCGCCCATTGGTTGATGGCCGAGCCGGAATTGGAAGAAGAGGATCTGCGGGCGACCATCGTCGACGGCAAGCTAGAGATCACCCGGCAAAGTCTAGGCACCGATTTGCCGATGTTGACCGTCACCCACCCCGATGGCCGGCAGGAACAAGTCAAGTTGGCTGCGGCTGATCAGGGGCATGCGACCGCAACGCTGGCCGCTGGCGCACCAGGTCTCTACCGCGTGAGCGACGGCCAGCGTCAGGCCTTTGCCGCTGGTGGCAGCCTCAATGCGCTGGAATTTCGCGATCCGCGCGCCAGTCCCCTGCCCCTTGCCAAACTGGTGCAGACGACCGGCGGCGGAGTCGTCAGTTACAGCAAACAGGGTATTCCCGAACTGCGGCGCGTTGCAGCCGGCGACGAGATGGCGGGCAATGGCTGGTTCGGGTTGCGCGAGAACCGTGACTATGTCGTCACCGGCATCCGGCAGACGCCCCTGCTGCCCGTCTGGGTCGCCTTATTTCTCGCCCTCGGCCTGATGCTGCTGACGGGATAGCGCGTCCCAGGATGCCAATTCACCCGCCGGTCTAAACGCGAACGGCCCCGCACAAGGCGGGGCCGTCGCAGTCATCACGCAAATCTCGCCTTACAGATTGGCCAGTTCGCTGTCATAGACCTTGAGCAAATCCTGCACCAACTGATGCGAACAGCCTTTGCTGTCCCTTAGTTTGCGCGCATCCGTCTTCGCTGTCTCGATCAAGGTCAGACGCTCGCCGGCGCCGATTTCATGATTGACCTTGCTATCGATATAATCCGCCAACTTCTTCCAGCCCGCAGGGTCAATTTGAGTATTGCGGCACAGTTGCGACTCGTAAATCGCCTCGTAGTATTTGCTGTAGGTGCCAGACAGGTCGCTCGCGATGGCAGCGGCAGACGCGCCTGCAATGCCAACCGCCATCAGGGCCGCCAACGACAACCTGGAAATACTCTGCTTCAACATTTCGGGTAATCCCTCTTGGTGGGTGTTTAGACAGCGGTTAGTCTCTGGCGTCGATACCGCGTTTGCAACCGTTTTTATTTGCCCTGACTGTCTTCGGCAATGCAAGCTAAGTTGCTTCCTAAAAAGGATAAACGGTGATTTCGATAGGCCCTTGGCGAGAGATCCTCAGATGCGACGCACAACACGTTTCCGTGAGCTCGTTGAAGCCCCCGAAATTCTGCTGCTGCCGGGTGTTCATGATGCGCTCGCCGCGCGCCTTGCTGCCGAAGCCGGCTTTTCTGCGGTAACCTGCGGCGGCTATGCCGCGACGGCCAGTCTGCTTGGCGCACCCGATATTGCCCAACTCTCGATGACGGAAATGGCCGACATGTATGCGCGGCTATGCGACAACATCGCGCTGCCAGTCCTGGCCGATGCTGATACCGGCTATGGCAATGCCGTCAATGTTGCGCGGACGGTGCGAAGCTTTGAGCGCGCCGGGGTGGCAGCGCTGTTCATTGAGGATCAAGTGGCACCGAAACGGTGCGGCCATATGGACGGCAAACGCGTCATATCGGTCGCAGAAATGGTCGCCAAATTGAAGGCGGCGCTCGATGCCAGGGTCGACCAGGACCTCATCATCATGGCGCGCACCGATGCCCGGGCGATCGAGGGATTGGAAGCAGCTATCGAACGGGCGCAGATCTATCGTGAGGCCGGTGCCGACGTGATTTTTATCGAGGCCCCCCTGACCATCGATGAAATGACGCGAATCTGTTCCGAGGTGCCGGCGCCCTGCATGGCCAATAATGTCGAAGGCGGCAAGTCGCCGCTCCTTCCGGCAACGGCGCTTGAAGATATCGGCTACGCGCTCGTCGCCTTCCCGGTGGCAGCCACCTACGCTGTAGCTCATGCCTTGCGAAAACTGTACACAGCTCTGCATGAAACCGGCGAGACGACATCCCTTCAATCGGAGATGATCAGTTTTGCCGGCTTCCATGATGTCGTCGGCTTGCCCAAGCTGCGCGACATGGAACGTAGCTGTGATGGTTTTGCGCGTGATTTGCTGGAGCGGCTGGCGGATCCTGAGCGACGCGATCCCTGATGCGCATCATGGGCGACCAGGCCCTATCGCAATTGCTTACCTGGCATCACGATGGTCGGTGCGAAATCCGGGATCTGGCGACGATCAAGCATTTCAAAAATTTCCAACCCGAGGAAGCCACCGGCCGGATCGCCGTCACGAAAGAGTGGCAGCATGCAATATTCATAGGGTTGTGACAGCTGCCCGTCCGCCTGCTTCAGGGCATTGTCGCCGATGATCGCCTTTTTTGTTGAAGACACATACGAAAAGCAATCATCCCAATCGATCAGATCATGCGCGCTGTAATCCATCTCATGCAGATAAAGGCCCGTGCAGTCGATGCGATTGAACTCCGCATGCAACGTCCCATAGACGCGATAGCGCACGCGCAAAGGATTGGTCTCGATGTCGCCCATGTTCATATTGGCGAGATAGGCCCGCATATCCACCGGGTCGATCTCCTGGCGTGATGGCGGCCGATCGTCGCGCCATTTGCTGCGCCAATACTCAAAGAGATCGCGCGTCTTCCAGTGGCGCGCCTGACTGGGATCCGTGAAATCCTGATATTGGTATCGCGGTGAGATCAAAGTCAGTCTCGGCTGGTCGCACTGCATCTGTAATCTTCAATAGCGCATATTTGCTCTAAACAAATCGTTACTGCCACTGAACTCAGGCAACATTACGGCAAGCATCGCCTTAAAGACAACTCAAACTCAAGATTTTTCATAAATGGCTGCAGGGTGCCCTGCAATGAGACAATAGATCAACTGCTTAGCTCCGAGTCGGGCGCGTGCTATCGCTGGCCTTCTTGTCGATCATCGGCCATCTTCCGAGCCGATCATGGCGAACTCGGCACAGAACTGTCATCGCCCAATCGGTGAACCGCTCGTCAGCGCATCATCCGCCAACACCGGTGGTGGATCAAGCAGGGCGATCGCGCTCTATCTCACGGAGGAGAGCCGCGGAAAGTAGGGACAAGCGAGATAGGTCATTGCATGGTGCTCGCCGGCGATGTCCAGCAAATAACGTCCTTGGCCGAGAGCGGCTTCCTCAATCGGCAGATCGCTCCGGACATAGCCCATGACGATGCTGCGCCCCGCAAGCCGGCTATAGCCGGCCGAGCTGACCTCGCCGACAGCAGCGCCATCACGGAGGATCACTTCGCCACCCCAGGCAAAGACCTGCGGCAGATCGATGGAAAACATGGCTAGCCGTTTGAAGAGTCCATGCCTGAGCTGTTCGCGCAGGGCCCGGCAGCCGATGAAGTCGACACCTTTATCGAGCTTTACGGCAAAGCCAAGGCCGGCTTCAAGCGGCGTCTCATCGGCGCCAAGCTCGGCGGCAAAGGCGCGACGCCCGGCTTCAACCCGCAAGGCATCCAAGGTGTAGTAGCCGGCATCGACGAGACCAAGATCTCGCCCAGTGTCGATCAATGCGTCATAGATCGTGACCATGAGATCTGTCGGCACATAAAGTTCAAAGCCGGCACCGCCAATATACGAGACCTTGGCCGCCCGGATTCGGGCCAGGCCGAGATCGATCATCGCGCTGAATCCGGCGCGGATTGCCGGACCGGCCGCCATCTCTGGTGATAGCCGCGCCAGGATCGCCGCGGCATTCGGCCCCATCAGGGAAAGAACACCAAAGGCGGAGGTGACGTCAGTGAGAATAGCGGCCGCGTCACCCAGATGTCGTTCGATCCAGGCGAGGTCGCGCGTCGCCTGGGCCGTTCCGCTAATGATCATGAATTTATGGGATGCGAGGCGCATGACCGTGAGATCGGATTCGAAACCGCCGCGCTCGTTCAACAGAGCGGTATACACAGTGCGGCCGATCTCGACATCGATCTCATTGGCACAAAGTCGCTGCAGCACAGGCAAGGCGTCGGGGCCTTGCAGCAGGAATTTTGCAAAGGAACTTTGATCAAAAATGACCGCCTTTTCCCGCGCCGCCTGTTGCTCGACCAGCATCTGCGGCAGCCAATCCGGGGTATCGAAACGATCTCGTGCAGTTGGCGTGTGGGCCGGTGCGAAATAGTTTGCGCGCTCCCAACCCATGCGCGATCCAAACTGAGCACCCTTGGCTTTCAGCCGATCGTAAAGGGCTGAGCGCCGCAAGGGACGGGCTGATTGCAGTTCGTGCCGCGGATAGCGCATCGCATAATGCAGGCCGAGACTTTCGACGACACGGTCACGCAGATAGCGGCGATTTGCCATGAAAGGTGCCAAGCGGCGGATATCGACGTCCCAGAGATCCTGGCTGGGTTCACCACCGACGATCCATTCCGCCAGCAATCGGCCGGCGCCACCGGCATTGGCGATGCCCGCCGAATTGAAACCGGCACACACGTAATAATTGGCCAGCTCCGGTGCCTCACCGAGGATGAAGTTGCCATCCGGCGTGAAGCTTTCCGGCCCATTCAACAACTGCTTGATCTCGGCGGTTTCCCTGGAACTCGAACTTATCGGGAATGCGCTCGACATCCCAGGGCTTTGCCATCGGCTCGAAGCCGCCCATGACGAGGCCACCGACTTCCTCCTTGTAGTAGATATAACCATCGGGATCTCGCAGCACCGGCAGCTCGCTGTGAACGCCGTCGATCCGCCCCGTGACCAGATAGAAATGCTCGGCGGAGAACAGTGGCACATTGACGCCGGCCAGCTGACCGAATTCACGCGCCCATTGCCCGGCGCAGTTGACGAGATACTCGCAGGCAATCTCGCCGAATTCGGTGGTAACGCCATGGATGCGTGGCCGGCCGTTGCCGCCTGCGTCGAGCTCAACACCCGTGACCTTGACGCCTTCCTTGATCTTCACGCCCAGGCGCCTAGCACCCTTGGCCAGCGATTGCGTGAGATCGGTGGGATTGGCCTTGCCGTCATGGGGGAACCAGACCGCGCCGACGAGAT
>WNFM01257012.1_pt3 | contig 11192 bp, 12 predicted proteins | sample 5400271 | NCBI WGS metagenome assembly WNFM01 (sample SAMN13153352, study PRJNA577476) | soil metagenome | isolation source: 60 cm saprolite on Douglas fir-dominated hillslope | place: USA:California | collected 2013-09-17 | reverse complement strand
AGTTCATAGCCCTCCGCGCGCAGCCGCGTGATAATGCGCTCGGAATCCACCAACGCCTTGGGGCATCCCAGCGAAACAAAGCTGACTTTGGGCGCGGCGGCCTGCTGCATACTTGATCTGCCTGATTGAATGGCAGGAGCTAGTCCCAATTGCTCATAATTACAAGCCTTTGAGCGGGCCTGCGACGTGCTATGAATATTTTGCCGGAATGCGAGTGATCGATGGGCGCCGAGACGTCTCCTAAAATCGTCATCGTCGACGAAAGCCCGATCCGTGCCGCTATCCTCGAGGAGGGGTTGCGGGAGGCGGGTTTTAGCGGCGTCGTCCATATCAGCGAAATGCAGAGCCTGCTGGCGCGGATCTATGCGCTCGATCCCGACGTCATCCTGATCGATCTGGAAAATCCCAGCCGCGACGTGTTGGAACAGATGTTTCAGGTCAGCCGCGCCGTGCGCCGCCCCGTTGCGATGTTCGTCGATCAGAGCGATGCGGCGTCGATCCAGGCATCGGTCGATGCCGGCGTCTCCGCCTATATCGTCGACGGACTGAAGAAGGAACGCATCAAGCCGATCCTCGATCTCTGCATCTCGCGCTTCAACGCATTCGCGAAATTGCAGGATGAACTCGACCGCACCAAATCCGCGCTCGAAGACCGCAAGGTGATCGATCGCGCCAAGGGTATCCTGATGAAGCTGAAAGGCCTGACGGAAGAAGAGGCCTATGTCCTGCTGCGCTCGACTGCGATGCGCGAGAAAAAGAAGATCGGGGAGATCGCTCAATCGATCCTGACCGCGTCGGAGTTGCTGAAATGACCACACCGCTTCACATAGGCTTCATTCCGCTGGTCGATGCCGCGGCCCTGATCGTCGCCGTCGACAAGGGGTTTGCGGCCGCGGAAGGTCTCGATGTCACCCTGGTGCGGGAAGTGTCGTGGTCGAACGTCCGCGACAAGCTCAACATAGGCCTGTTCGAGGCGGCGCATTTGTTGGCCCCGGTCGCGATCGCCTCAAGCCTTGGGCTTGGACACGTCAAGGTGCCGATCGCAGCGCCCATCAATCTCGGCCTCAACGGCAACGCGATCACGGTGTCGCCGGCGCTGCATGCAGCAATCATGAGCGAGATATCGGGCGATCCGTTCGACCCGATGGCAACGGCGCTGGCTCTGTCGCGCGTGGTCGCGGAACGCCGCAAGAGCGGCGCCGAGCCCTTGACCTTCGGCATGACGTTTCCGTTCTCGACCCACAATTATCAGCTCCGGTTCTGGATGGCCGCGGGCGGCGTGGACCCCGACGAGGACGTCCGCCTGGTGGTGCTGCCGCCGCCTTACATGGTGGATAGCCTTGCCAGCGGCCACGTCGATGCATTCTGCGTCGGCGCGCCCTGGAACTCGGTCGCGGTCGATCTCGGCATCGGCCACATCCTGCATTTCGTCTCCGATATTCTGGTGCGTGCGGCGGAGAAGGTGATCGCGGTCAGGCAGAGCTGGTCGGAAAAGAACCCCGAAATTCTCGCCGCCCTGATCCGGGCCATCTTTCGCGCCGCCGAATTCATCGAGCAGCCGGCAAATCGCGCCGAGGCGGCGCGCATCCTGGCGCAGCCGGAGCACATCGGCGTCGATGCCGACGTGATCCAGCGAACGCTGGATGGCCGTCTCAAAATCGCGCCTGATGGCACGATGCGCGAAAGCAACCGCTATCTGCTGGTGGGGCGGGAAGGCGCCGCACGCCCCGAGCCGGTGCAGGCCGCCTGGCTCTACGCGCAAATGGTTCGGTGGGGGCAGACGTCAATCAGCCCCGAGGCACTCAGGACCGCGCAGGCGGTGTTCAGGCCCGACCTCTACGATGCGGCGCTCGGACGCGAAGGCAAGCCCGCCGATGCTCCCGGCGCGATCGGCGCCTTCGCCGGTCCACCCTTCGATGCCAACGACATCGCAGGCCACCTGGCGGCGTTCAGGATCGGACGATGGAAACCCTGAGGGGTGGATGGAACAATGTTGGGCAATCACCCCAACAGTCTATTTTTTGGGCTGCCTGCTCGAAATTAGCGGGCCGCGCTGGCCGCGCAGTTCCAAGCCGCGATGTTAATCCATTGATTTTGCGATAGATTTATTGTGCGATCGGATGGCACGCAACTTGAATGTTGCGCTGCAGCCAGCCGTCGCAGATGCCCGCTGGCTTCGTCCTAGATGGATTTCCGCAGCAACGAGGCTGGTCGGACCGCTCCCTAGAAATCGAACCCGGCGCATTCCAGCCGAGCGGTTTCAGCGCGGTCATTTTCCCTTTCCCGTTGACGCCACGATCGTGGCCGCAGGAGCTTCGTCTCGCACCATGAAAATCGATCCTCTCTCTGTCGACTTTACCGACGAGCAGAAGCGCTACCTCGAAGGCTTTGCCACCGGTTTGCAGATCAGCAAGGCCGGGCGCGGCCTCGGTGGCGCTAACGCCGGCAAAGCGAATACCGAACCGACTGGGCCCGATGCTGCGCACATCAAGGCGCAGGACAGGGTGATCGCGTCAGGCAAGAAACTTGCGGATCAGGAAAAGTTCAAACGCGAACAGCATCCGTTCGACGCCTATCCGCGGCTGAAGGAACAGGCGCTCACCAACGCGCCGCCGTCGCCGGCGGATAATTTCCGCTGGCGTTATTACGGCCTGTTTTACGTCGCGCCGGCACAGGATTCCTATATGTGCCGGTTGCGGCTTCCGAACGGCATCCTAAAACACTGGCAATTCGCTGGTATGGCCGATCTCGCCGAGCGCTATTGCGGGCCGTTTTGCCACGTCACCACGCGCGCCAATCTGCAGGTCCGCGAAATTCCACCAAAGCATGCGGTGGCGCTGATCGAGGGCATCCAGGACCTCGGCCTGTGCTCGCGCGGCTCCGGTGCCGACAACATCCGGAACGTCACGGGCACGCCGACCGCCGGCATCGATCCGCAGGAACTGCTCGACACCCGCGAATACGCCCGTGAATGGCACTATCATATTCTCAACGACCGCTCGCTGACGGGGTTGCCCCGAAAATTCAACGTCGCCTTCGACGGCGCCGGCAAGATCGCGGTGCTCGAAGATACCAACGACATCGCTTTTGCGGCCGTCGAGGTGAAGGACGGATTTGGCGTCGAGCCTGGCGTCTGGTTTCGCCTCGGGATCGGCGGCATCACCGGCCACAAGGATTTTGCCAAAGAGACCGGCATCATCGTCAAGCCGGCGGACGCGACGAAAGTGGCGGATGCCATCGTGCGCGTCTTCATCGATCTCGGCGATCGCACCAACCGCCTCAAGGCGCGATTAAAGTATGTCATCGACGGGATGGGGATGGAAAAATTCCTCCCTCTCGTCGAGGAAAAGCTCGGCCACGCCTTGACCCGTGTGCCGCCCGAAGCTCTCGCGCCGCGGCCGGCCTTCGACCGAATGGCGCATATCGGCGTGGTCAAGCAGAAGCAGGCCGGTTTGAACTGGATCGGCGTCGCGCTGCCGGTCGGCAAGATCACCTGCGAGCAGATGCGGGGATTGGCAAAGATCGCGCGTGATCTCGGCGACGGCGAACTCCGCCTCACGGTCTGGCAGAACCTCTTAATCCCCGGCGTGCGCGACGAGAATGTCGGGCTTGCGGTTGCCGCGATCGAAGCCATCGGGCTTGCGGTCAAGACCTCGCAAATCCGCGCCGGACTGATCGCCTGCACCGGAAATACCGGCTGCAAGTTCGCGGCCTCCGACACCAAGCGGCATGCTGCCGAGATCGGCGACTGGTGCGAGCCGCGGGTTGAGATCAACACGCCGCTCAACATCCATCTGACCGGCTGCCATCATTCCTGCGCGCAGCATTACATCAGTGATATCGGCCTGATCGCCGCGAAAGTACCGGTTGGCGAGGCGGACGACACCATCGAAGGTTATCATTTGTTCGCCGGTGGAGGATTCGGTCCGAATGCCGAGGTCGGGCAGGAGGTCTATCACGACCTCAAAGCGGAGGACGCGCCAAAAACCGTGGAAAAACTCTTGAAAGCCTATCTCACACATCGCGCCTCGCCTGAGGAAACCTTTCTCACATTCGCTCGCCGTCACGACGGCGAAACCCTGCGCAGGCTTGCCGACGCCGAGGTTTCCGCATGAACCAGATGACGCCTCCGCCCAAAATCGAAATCATTCCGTCCAGCGCGCCATTCTCCGAAGCGCAGCGCTCCTGGCTCAACGGCTTCTTCGCGGGATTGCTGTCGACCGATGGTCCGGCAGCGCTGTCGGCGGAGCTGGGCGCCGCCGTACTTCAGGGTCCCGCCGGCGATGGCGACGACGGCGAAGCGCCCTGGCACGACCAGACCTTGCCGATTGCCGAGCGTATGAAGCTTGCGCAAGGCCGCCCGTTGCGACGGCGCATGATGGCGGCGATGGCGCAGCAGGATTGCGGCCAGTGCGGCTATAATTGCAACGACTATTCGGAGGCGATTGCCGGCAAATCCGAGCCGCGTCTCAATCTTTGCGTCCCCGGCGGCAAGGAAACCGCCCGGATGCTCAAGGCGCTGAACGAGGAACTGGAGAAAGCACCGGCCGCCTCTGCGGCAGCGGCAGCGCCTGCCGTGCCATCGCCGGCGATCACAGCCGAGCCGGGCCGTTCGCGCGACAATCCGATCGCTGCGACATTCGTCTCGCGCCGTCTTTTGAACAAGGCCGGATCGGAAAAGGAAACCTGGCACATCGATTTTGATCTTACTGGCTGCGGCCTCGACTATGTCGTCGGCGACTCATTCGGCATCTTCGCATGCAACGATCTCGGCCATGTCGATCAGATCATTGCCTTGCTGGGCGCCTCGCATCTGACCGAGGTGAGGGGCAAGACGCTGCGCGAGGTGTTGACCACGGATGTTTCGCTGGCGCCGGCGCCGGATTCGCTGTTCGAGCTGTTGTCATACCTCACCGGCGGCGCCCAGCGTGACAAGGCCCGCGCGCTGGCGCAAGGCGAGGATCCCGACGGCGATGCCGCCACGCTTGACGTGATGGCGGTGCTGCAAAAATTCTTCAATGTGCGTCCGCACCCCGAGGCCTTCGTCGAAGCGCTGGAGCCGTTGCAGCCGCGGCTCTACTCGATCTCCTCGTCGCACAACGCAACGCCCGGAAAACTGTCGCTGACGGTTGATTGCGTGCGCTACGTGATCGGCAAGCGCAAGCGCCTTGGCCTCGCCTCGATCTTCCTTGCCGAGCGCATCCATCCCGGCGATCAGGTAAAAGTCTATGTGCAGAAGGCTCACGGCTTTGCGCTGCCGCAGGATCCGAAAACGCCGATCATCATGATCGGACCGGGCACCGGCATCGCGCCGTTCCGCGCGTTCCTGCTCGACCGCAAGGCGACCGGCGCGCCGGGCAAGAACTGGTTGTTCTTCGGACATCAGCGCAGCGACTGCGATTTCTTCTATGCCGATGAACTCAACGCCATGAAGACCTCGGGCCTGCTGACGCGGTTGTCGCTGGCGTGGTCGCGTGATGGCGAGAAGAAATTCTATGTGCAGGATCGCATGCGCGAGCTCGGCCGCGAAGTGTGGACGTGGCTCGCCGAAGGCGCCAACATCTATATCTGCGGCGACGCCAAGCGGATGGCGAAAGATGTCGAACGCGCGCTGGTCGATATCGTCGCGCAGTTTGGCGCGCGTTCCACCGACGAGGCCGTGAGCTTTGTCGGGGAACTCAAGAAGAAAGGCCGGTTCCAGCAGGACGTGTATTAGCCACGGCTCCCAATTTGGCTCGCCGAATGAACCCTTTGCCGGGGGTGCCGCGACCAAATCTGGCATTCGGCCGATCGACCGTCGATCAGCTGGAACGGGCAGGGAGCCGAATCGAATGCGCGGATGTTTGCGGTTGCTCGCGGTGTTTCTTGCCGCGGCGCTGGCGGGCTCACCGGCTCGTGCCACCAGCGTCTATGAATACGCCAAGGGCGAGTATGTTCTCATCGACAGCGGCATGGCCCCAAACGGGCATCTGTCGCTGGCAGCGCATGGCGAGGGTGAGTTCGGCAGCGAGAATTTTTACGTTTACCTGATGGCCGAACCTGCCCATCGCAGGATCGCCGCGCTCGGCGGCATCACGGATAATCTGGATTCCGGACCCACCGCCTTCCGTGCCGCGTGGGCCCCGGATTCGCGCCGCGTGGCGGTCGCGTACCGCATCGAGCGCCATGTGACCGTCACCCTGCTGTACCGAATCGAACGTGGTCGCGCGGTCGAGATCGATGGGCCTTCGCTTTTCAAGGAGGTCACCAGCCGCGATGTCGACGACGGGACTGACCACGAGAACAACAGCTTCACCAGCCTATCATGGTTGAGTCCGCGGCGCTTCGTGCTCAGGGAAGATCGTCTGTTCATCGGGGCACCGCCGAGCCTGCTGCCGTCGCTGGGCCGGTTCGGCAAGCAGGAGAATGAGGAAGTCTACGAGAAGCGGGTCTTTTTCAAATTCTCCGCCGCGGCTATCTGCGAACTCCTGCGTGGGAACCGCTATCGTATCGTCGATCTCAAGCCAGGTGCTTTCGAAGACTGACGCAGAGCAGCGCAAATCACTCCGCCGCCGGGTTCCAATTGCTTCAAATGCGAGCGAAAAAAATTCTCGGCCAATCCAGGCGCAGAGAATTCTTAACTGCAACAGGAATTGGTCAGAGCATTCGTATCACTATTTTGCGACGTGTCTTGTCCCGCCGCGAACGGTATTCCATTAGGTGCTGATGGGGCGTTGGAGATCGACCATGCGCGAACTATCGGCGGAAGCCCGCCTGCATCTTTATGCGCGCGCCCTATCCCGAAAAACCGGAACGGGGTTTCACGCAGCGGCGCTCTATGGCGCATTCGCATTCATCGCGGCCTTGGTGTTCGGCACGCTGTCGGTTCACCCGTTCTGAAGTCGTCGGTGGGCAAAGCGAAGCGTGCCCACCACTATTCTCGTCTGACATTGAATTCTAGATTTGGTGGGCACGGCGCAAGCGCGCCTTTGCCGAATTTCGCTTAAGCCGCCTTCTTGAACGGCGCCACGTCAATCCCGCCATCCTTCAGCGCCTGCCGCACCCCGCGCGCGATATCGACCGCGCCCGGCGTGTCGCCGTGAATGCACACGGTGTCGGTGCGCATTTTTATCACTTTGCCCGTCACCGATACGACGGCGCCGTCCTGCACCATCCGCACTACGCGCGCCGCAATTGCCTTCGCGTCATGCAACACCGCGCCGGGCTTGCGGCGCGACACCAGCGAACCGTCGTCTTCATAGGCGCGGTCGGCGAACACCTCGTGTACCATCGGCAGATTGACGGCTTCGCCCGCCTGCACCAGGCGCGAATTGGCGAGCACCACAAAAATCAGGTTGGGGTCGACTGCCTTGATCGCGGAGGCGATGGCCTTCGCAGTCGCCTCGTCCTCGCAGGCGACGTTCGACAGCGCGCCGTGCGCCTTGACGTGAGTGACCTTGTGACCGGCCGCGGTCGCGATCGCCTGCAGCGCGCCGATCTGATAGGCGACCAGGTTTTCGATTTCGGACGCCTTCATCCCCGGAAACGGCCGGCGCCCAAAGCCATGGAGATCGCGGTAGCCGGGATGGGCACCGATGCTGACGCCGCGCGCTTTCGCAAGCTCGCAGGTCTTGCGCATGATGTCGGCATCGCCGGCATGAAAGCCGCAGGCGATGTTGACGGAGGTGGCGAGCTCGATCATGGCAGGGTCGTTGCCCATCTCCCATGCGCCAAATCCTTCGCCGAGATCGCAATTGAGATCGATGGTCTTCATGTCTGGTGTCCCTTTCTCGCGAGTGGATCTCTGGTTAATCCGCGGCCTGCACTTCGGCAGTCGATAAAATCTGCCAGGTTCCGGCGTCGACGGCGCTGACAGCGCTGCCGGCGACATTAGCATCTTTCAGCGCCTCGATGTTGAGCTCAAAACTTTCAATGGCGCGCAGCCGGTCGGGCAGGGCGCGCAGCATTTTCCAAAATTTTCGTGCCTCTGCCTGCGCTTCCGCCATGCTGACGGCTGTGAAGCGAAATCCGGTTCCTGCCGGGGTCTGCGCGAAGCGGCCGAGATCGGCCGAGATCACGGTTGCGATCTTGGGATAGCCGCCGCTGGTGCCGCGGTCCGGCATCAGCACGATGGGCGCACCGTTGCCGGGCACCTGGATACTGCCGTCCACAGTGCCGTCGGAGACAATGTTGTGCCCGTGCAGATGTTTTATCACGGGGCCCTCGAGCCGGTAGCCCATGCGGTCGCTGGTCGCCGAGATTTTCCACTCGCTGTCGAAAAACAGCTTTTTTGCAGCATCGCCGAATTCGTCGTCCTGCGGACCCATCACCACGCGGATCGGCCCCGTGCCAGCTGCGGGCAGATCGATCCGCTGCTCGGCCACGCCGCTCGCGGCTTGCGTCTGCAATTCGTCACCCGCCTGCAGCGGGCGTGGGTAGGGGCTACCGAGGCCAGCGCGCGCGTTCACCGCGAGGCTGCCGAACATCGGCTCGCCCGCAATCGCACCTTCGATCGCGAGGTAGCTGAAGGAGCCGCCGCGGGCGAAGCCCAGCGTCAGCGTCTCGCCGTCCGCGAGCGTCATGGACGTATCGAACGCAACCGCGCGGCCCGCGATGTCGGCGTTGCGCGGCGCTCCCGAAAGCGCAACGCGGACCGCGCCTTCGCGTGCGGTAAAGGCCGCGCCGAACGGGCCGATCTCGATGGCCGCGGCGAAGATCGGGTTGCCGACCAGACAATTCGCCGCCACTAGCGCGAGGGCGTCCATCGCGCCGCTCGGCGTCAGGCCGTAGCGCTGTGCGCCATGCCGTCCGCCGTCCTGGACCGAGCTCGCGGGCCCAATCGATGCAACGACGAGCTTGCTCATGAGGCGATCTGCTCGGCGATAATCTCGCCGGCTTCTGCAGCGCGATCCTGCTCGGCGAAGGTTTTTGCATCGACAGCGGAAAACGTGGCCCGGTCGCCGGGTTCCAGAAGAAAAATCGGATCGCGATGCAACTGGTAGGTTCGCACCGCGGTCCGCCCCAACAGATGCCAGCCGCTCGGACCGGCCAGACACTGCACGCCGGTCTGGACGCCGCCGATCGAGACTGTGCCGGCCGGCGTCAACAGGCGAGGATTTTGTCGCCGCGACATGTGCAGGAATTTCTCGAGGCCGCTGAGATAGGACCATCCCGGCGTAAAGCCGATCATGGCGACGCGGTAGTCGCCGGCGACATGCCGCGCCACGATATCGTCCGGGGTTGTTTTCAGCGTCTTGGCGACGTCCTCGAGATCGATGCCATGTTCGCCGCCATAGACCACGGGAATGCGCCAGCGCCGCGACTTCGTCTCCGGCGGGACCGGCCGCTCTGCGATTGCGCTGAGTTTTTCACCCAGCGTCTCGAAATCGATCTGTAAGGGGTCATAATGCACGAGCAGCGATCGATAGGTCGGCACCGTCTCGGTCACGGCGGCAATGGGTTCATTGGCCAGCGCGCGATCGAGCGCCAGCACCCGCTGGTTTGCGGCATCATCAATATGGCGGCTGAATTCGACCGTGATGGCGCTGTCGCCACTTGGCAGAATACGGGGCGGGGAGAGGGTCGCGGCCATGGCCTCGGATGTCTTCGAAGGATGCCAAGCTCTAGCGTGTTTTGCGCCGGAGTGGAATTCGCTTCCTGCAAATGGGCCTGCAAGTTCAATAAATTAATCCGCATGCTGGTGATAAGAAGGCGTGATTGGGCTACAACGATGCAGGCACGCACTTGACGCGATGCCCGTGCCCCGCAAGATGCGCAAGATCCGATTAATCCTGCCTGATCCATCCGCAACCGGAGTTGCCCGTTCGATGTCACTGTCCCCCGAAGCGCTCAAAACCCTTTCCGGCGTATCGACCGCCACCATCACCACGGTTCTCCTCAAAAAGGGCCTCCGAAACGTCTGGGTGCGGGGTTCGCGCCCGCTGCGGCCGGGACAGAAGCGGCTGGTCGGACCCGCCTTCACCCTGCGCTTCGTGCCGGCGCGGGAGGATCTCGCAACGCCGGAATCCTGGTCGTCGCCGATTTCGACCCGCACCGCGATCGAAGCCATGCCGGAAGGCTGCATCGCCGTGGTCGACGCCATGGGCATCACCGACGCCGGCATTTTCGGCGATATTTTGTGCGCGCGCATGGCGAAACGAGGCGTCGCTGCGCTGGTCACCGACGGTGTGGTGCGCGATCTCGAAGGCGTGCTAGGCACCGGCTTGCCGGTGTGGTGTGACGGCTACGCGGCTCCGCCCTCGGTCGCAGGGCTCACCTTCGTCGGCTGGGGCGAACCGGTCGGTTGCGGCGGCGTCGCGATTTTTCCGGATGACGTGATCGTGGCCGACCAGGACGGCGCCGTGGTGATTCCAAAGGCGTTTCTCGATCTCGTGCTGGCCGAGGGCGCCGAACAGGAGCGCATGGAGGCCTGGATCGTCGATCAGGTGAATTCCGGCGCGGTCCTGCCGGGTCTCTATCCCATGAATGCCGAGACCAAGGCGCGCTATGCGGCTTCGAAGAAATAATCAGGACGTCGCGAAACAACGTCCGTCATCGCAGGAGGAACTCCATGAATATCCATCTCGCCGGTTCGCGGCCGACGCGCCGCGCGCCCAAGGAGTATTTTACCGGCACAGTCTGGCAGGATCCTATCATCGTAGCTGAAGCCCCGGCACGGGTTGCCTCGAACCGGGTGTCCTTCGAACCGGGGGCGCGGACGGCATGGCATACGCACCCGCTCGGCCAGACGCTGTATGTCATTTCGGGCGTCGGCCGCGTTCAGACCCTGGGCGGACCGGTGTGTGAGATCAAGCCGGGGGATGTGGTCTGGATTCCGCCCGGCGAAAAGCATTGGCACGGCGCCTCGCCAACCAATGGCATGACCCACATCGCGATGCAGGAAGCACTGGACGGAAGTTACGTGACCTGGATGGAGTACGTGACCGACGCGGAATTTACCGCAAAGGTCGGCGGATAACGTCTTGGCGTTCCCCGGATGCCGCGCAGCGCCATCAGCGCGTTCACGCGTCTTCGACGCGTTATGCCTTGCGGCGTGGTGCGCTGCTGATCCGGGGTGTGGATCCCGCTCTGCGGAGCAGCGCTTCAAATTCGCTGCGCGGTCCAGGTGCCCGAGCACAAAGCGCCGCGCCAGGTGCCCGATCCCGATGTGCTTGAGAGGTGACCGAAGCCGACGGCATGCTTCATGCCGCTTC
>WNFM01319364.1_pt4 | contig 11193 bp, 11 predicted proteins | sample 5400271 | NCBI WGS metagenome assembly WNFM01 (sample SAMN13153352, study PRJNA577476) | soil metagenome | isolation source: 60 cm saprolite on Douglas fir-dominated hillslope | place: USA:California | collected 2013-09-17 | reverse complement strand
CCGCCACACCTTGCTGGCGATCGGCCCGGTATCGCCGACGGTTTCGACAAAATGCACCCGGTCGCCGATTTTCAGCCGGTCCAAGTCGCCGTTGAGCAGGCCGTTGCGATGAAAATACAGCTGGGTTCCCTCGTGGGTGAGCAGAAACCCGTGATCCTCCGCCGGGTAAAGTTCCGCGATCTGGCCGGCAAAGGACTCGTCGTGCAGCTTCACGTTGCCGCGCTGTTTTTGCTTGTAGTCGAGGAGGCGCCGCTCGGCCGCCTTGAAGGCGTTGCGGAGGGCGATGCCGATATCGGGATCGGCGAATTTCTCGCGGGCGCGGTGCGGCTCGCGGGTGACGACGATCTCCTCGCCCGGCACCCGCATTTCGATGTGTACCTCGAACAGGTTGCCGTTCTGGTGTCGGCGGTGCAACCGCTCGACCGAAACACGACAGCCGATCAGGTGGTGGTACAACCGATCCAGCTTGCCGACGCGATCGCAGATGTCGCTTTCCAGTTTGGGCGAGGACGGCGTGTTGTGGAAGGCGATCTCGACGGGGATATCCATTTCGCTCCTCCCGATCAGTATCGCAGGATCGCCGCCGCCGGCCCGGTGGGCGGCAGCTGGGCGCGATCGACCAAGGTGATGTTGCCGCCCTGGCGCAGCGTCATGACCGCCGCGTCATCCAGCAGATCGTCATCGCCCGGGGCGGGATCGCGATGGGCGACGATGCGGTCGTGCCGCTCGTCGAACCAGCCCCAGAGCGGGTCGCCACCGTAGCGCGCCGCCTTGACGATTTCCTCGGGGACCGTCGTCGCCCGGCCGTTGTTGCCGGTGCCGAGCATGCTCTCCAGACGGTCCAGCACATCGGCGCGGTTTTTGTTCCTCCCGCGGCGCGACCAGGGTCCAGGCTTTGCGATGCAGCTCCTGCGGTATGATCGCATGGGTCGGCAGCTATATCGAGACGGCCGGCCGCTTGTCGCAGCCGACCAATTCGTCAAGGTCGTTTCTCACAAACATCGCAGACCTCGGTCGTAGGGGTCTGCTTTTCCCAACCCGCGATCGGATCTTTCGTTCCCACTTCGGCAGCGCATCGAACCTGGCGGTTTGGAGCGACGGCGGCTCGTCAAGTTCGGTTTGGCTGCGGCGCTCGGCGGGCCTCTATTTGTGCTCCTCCTGCTCCGGTTTGCCATGTGGCGGCGGTTTGCCGGGCTGTGGTGGCGGCCCGCCGCGCGGAGCTGCCGCCGGCGCCCGCGCAGGGTGCGGCGCTGTCGGTGGCGCAGCGGGATGCGGCGAAGCAGGCGCCGCGATCGGATGCGGTGCCGGCGGCGGAACGTGGGCGACGGCCGGAGGTGCTGCTGCACGGATCGGCGGCACCGGATGTCCGGCCGCAGGCTGCGCTGCGGCACGCGTTGGCGGCGCGCCATGCCGGGTCGGTGGCGGCAGTGCGACCTGGGTAGCGGGATGACCGCCAGGTTGCCGAGCGCCCGGCATCGGGACTGATGCGCCAGCCATCGCAGTGGCGGGTGGATGCGCAACCCGAGCCGTCGCGGAGCCGGTCGCCGTTCCCGCGCCGGGACGGCCGGTCGGCGCGTCACGAGCGAATTCCGGCTTCAGCTCTGGCGGGCGGGCGCTGATTGAGGCCTGCTGCAGGGTCCGCGGCGGCACCCGAATAACCACCGGTGCGACTCTCGCCGCGTTGGCGAAAACACCCACCGGAACCACGGTTGCCGCGGACCTATTGACAAAGGTCTGGTTCACGCTCTGCGGCGGCGGATCGGCGGTCCGCTGGCTCGCGATCGTATTCGTGACGTTGACAATCTTGGTTTCGCTGACATTGGTGATGTTGAGGTTGCGGATATAGGCCGGATTACGGGTGTAGCTCGGCCAATAAACCTCGTCCGGGCCGAGCGGGAACCATCCGACCGCAGGTCCGGCCCTACCGACCCCAGCGAGCCCGCCCCCCGGATCGCCGATAAAGGCGACCAGTGCCGGCGCATAAACCGGCTGCGGCACGAACCGGCCGGGGACCCAGGCCCAGCGGCCCTCGATTCTTGCCCAGCGGCCATAATGGAATGGCGCGAAGCCCCAAGGCGCGGAATCGACCCAGCTCCAGCCCCAGGGCTGGATCCAAGCCCAATGGCCTTCGCGATAAGGTGCCCAATCGGTGGGCACCGCGCTCGGAAACCACGCCTCGCCATAATCCGGCACGGCGCGCCAGGCACCGTATTCGTCGAGCTCCTCGTAGCCGGTCATCCGCGGCGACAGGTAATACGGCGCCGCGAGCCGCTGAGGCTGGTAGTCGCGCGACCGGCACCATTGCACGAAGGCATCCGGAGCGGCCCGATCGATGGTGGCAACGACCGGGTCGCTTCCGGTCAGGACCGCGACATCGCCCACTTTGATGCCGACATCGACGCTGCCGCCGACGAAATGGGCGCTGCCGTCGAACACCGCGACGCGAGATGGGTGATCCTGGGCTCCGGCATCGATGTCATAGACCCCCGGCTGCAGCAGCCACACGCCGCCGCGTGGAATGTCGATCTCGACGGTGTTGCCCTCGTCGAGGCTGCGCAGATGCAAGTCGACCCGGCCCTGCGGAACGGCAATCTGCACCACCTGCTCGTTGAGCTGGACGATGTCGACCTCGGTATTTCCGGTTATGTCGATGGTTTGCGAGCCGATGCGGATCTCGGCCCGGGATTGCGGGACGGTCCAGAACGAGCCGCCGGTAGCGACCGGGTAATTGACCGCGGCGGCGGACCAGGCGGTCTCGCCGGGCATATGAAAAGCGAGCTGGCCCGAGACGAAGCTGATCCGCCCGACCCGCGCCGGCGGCTCCTCCTGCGCCCAGCTTGGGCCGGCGGCGATCAGGCCCACGGCGAGGAGCGGGAGTAAGGTGGCGAGGCGGCGCACGGCAAACCTCGGAAGATGGTGCTGGATCGAAAACGGGTGAATTAGGGCGGCTTTGTGACCGCCCTCCTCGTCATCTCCGCTTCGTCAGCGCACGATGCCGCCGCGGCGCGTGGTCGGCTGACCGCTCGACCTAATGATGTCCCTTGCCGCCGCCCCCACCGCCACCATGCGGCGCTCCGCCACCGCCACCATGCGGCGCTCCGCCACCGCCATGTGGCATGCCGCCGCCGCTGAAATGCGGCGCCGCGAAATGTGGAGCGGCCATGTGCGCCATCCGTGGCGCGGCGAAATGCGCACCGGCCATTCGCGGACCGGCCATTCGCGGACCGGCGAAATGCGGCGCGGCCATACGACCGAAACCACGTGGCGCGGCGAAATGCGGCGCGGCCGTGCGACCGTATCCGCGCGGCGCGGCGAAACGGCCGGCATGCGCAAACCGGGGCGCCGCCGCGGCACTAAAGCGAGCGCCACCGCGCGCTCCCGCGACGGCACCGGCCGCCGCCCCGCCGCGACCGCCAAACGCGGCCCCTTGCTGCATCCCGCCACGCACACCCGTTGCCGCCGCCGCCGCTCCGGCACGCCCGGCGCCCCGCTGCACGGCAGGCGCCTGCGCCGTCACCGCCGCATGCTGCACCGCGGTCGCAGCGACCGGCAACGCAGCGCGGCCGACCCGCTGGGTCGTGGCGAAGGCCTGCTGCGGCACCACGGTGGCGAAGCGGCGATTGGCGAAATTCTGGTTGGCGGTCGCCGGATCGCCGGTCGGGCGCGCGCCGAGATTGCGGGGATCGGCAACCACTCCGGTATTGATCGCGGCGATATAGCCAGCGTTGTTGGTATAGCTCGGCCAGTACGCCTCGCCCGGGCCGAGCGGGAACCAGCCGACCGCCGGGCCGGCGATGGCGGCGGCCAGGATCGATGCCGGATCGGCGAGGAAGCCGACCAGCGCAGGGGCATAGACCGGATCGCCGACGAACGCACCCGGCACCCACCCCCAGGCGTTGTCGACATAGGCCCAGCGGCCGTAATGGAACGGCGCGAATCCCCAGGGCTCCGCATCGACCCAGTTCCAGCCCCAGGGCTCGGCCCAGACCCAGTTGCCGTCGCGGTAGGGCACCCAATCGGCCGGCAGCGAGTTCGGATACCAGACCTCGCCGTAATCGGCGGCCGCGCGCCAGCTCCCGTATTGGTCGAGCTCCTCGTAGCCTGTCATCCGCGGCGATACGCGATAGGGCGAGGCCAGCCGGTGCAAATCATAGTCGCGCGAGCGGCACCATTGCGCAAATTCGTCGGGCGCGGCCTTCTCGATACTTGCGGCGACCGGGTCGTTGCCGCTCAGCACCGCGGCGTCGCCCGCTTTTATCGCGACATCCACGTTCCCCGCGACGAAGCGGACGCCCCCGCCATAGACCGCGACCCGCGACGGCTTGTCCGCCGCCCCGNNNNCGATCTCGACGGTTTCACCCTCGCCGAGTTGGCGCAGATGCACTTGGATCCGGCCCTGCGGCACCGTGATCTGCATGACCTGCTGATCGAGCTTGGTGATCTCGAGGTCGGTATTGCCCGCCATATCGATGCTCGCCGCACCGATGCGGATCTCGGCCCGCGATTTCGGGTCGCTCCAGAACGCGCCATCGGCCGCGACCGGATAATTGACGGCAGCCGCCGACCAGGCGGTCTCACCTCTCTCGTGAAAGGCAAGGGTGCCCTGGACGAAGGCGACCCGGCCGACGCGGGCCGGCGGCTCCTCCTGGGCAAAAGCCGGAACCACGGAAATCAAGGCAAAGGCGAAAAGCGCGGAGGCGAGGATACGCATCGCAGCTCCCGACAGCAGGGTTTCGATCGCGCGACAATTGGTTGGCGCAAATGCCGCCCCTACAACCAAAAAGATAGGGGTCTGGTTCCCGCGACGAATTGCGCTCAGGCGGGCAAGCCGCGCCGAAATGCGGCATTTCGAGAGACGAGGCCGGTTATTCCCGCGGTGCGGCAATAACCGGCACACAGTCTGCCGCTAGGCCCGGCTTCCCGCGGCAAGCGGCGTCGAAGATTCGCGCGCCCACAGCCGATCGAGACTCCATGCGCCGCCCCGGGCGATGAAGAAATACAGGAAGACAAAGGAGTACAAGATCGCCGCGTCACCGCGGTTCAGGATTGGGAAGAAATTTTGCGACCCGTGCGCCATGAAATAAGCGACCGCCATGTCGCCGGCGAGGATGAAGGCGACAATGCGCGTGAACAGGCCGACCGTCAACAGCGCACCCCCGACCAGCTCTAGCAGACCCTGGATGCCCGGAACCAGGGTCATGAGCACATATGCTTTGTGGTCCGGTTGGTGCGGGAAATCGAACAGCTTGGCGGTGCCATGCTCGAGGAAGAGCAGCCCGGTCATGATCCGCAAAATGCCCAACATGCGCGGCTCCCAGCTGAGCCGCATCGTCGTCCAATCGGCCACGGTTTCCCCCTCTGAACAGCCTGTCCCCCGGCACGGCTCTGTTTGGCCGCAGCCGGAATCTTAACGAAAACGACGAGGGGTCTGCAACCGGAGGCTCAGGCCGGCGTCATTCGGCCCGATCGCATGAATAAGGATGGTGCGCCCGAGTGGAGTCGAACCACCACTCCTTTCGGAACACGGACCTGAACCGTGCGCGTCTGCCAATTCCGCCACGGGCTCATGTCAACCGGCCCGGGCCGGCCTTTGCCCCGGCGGCAGGCGCCTCAAAGTCACGGACCGCGATTGCGATTGCGGTCGGCATTGCTCAAGACCGCCGGTTTTGCTAATGCCGATCAGAAATGGGGGGCGAGCATGAAACAACACCGCGTTGCGATCCTCGGCGGGTCCGGTTTCGTCGGCCGCTATGTCGTGAAGCGCCTGGCGGAGCGCGGCGATGTGCTGACCGTCGGCGGACGCAACGCGGCCGGCGCCAGGTTCCTGAAGCTGAAGGGCGATGTCGGCCAGGTCGGCCTCGTTAACATCTCGATCGACAGCGTGGACCTGTTGCCCGCCTTTGTCGCCGGCAACGATGTCGTGATCAATTGCATCGGCATTCTGCGCGAAAGCCGCAGTCGGCGCTTCGACGTCGTGCATCACACCGGACCGGCGCGGCTGGCAGGGCTGGCGCGCGAGCATGGCGTCGAGCGCTTCATCCATATCTCCTCGCTCGCCGCCGACCCGCGCTCTACCTCGGCCTATGCGCGCAGCAAGGCGGCCGGCGAACAGGCCGTGCGCGATGCCTTCCCGACCGCGACCATCCTGCGGCCGTCGATCGTGTTCGGGCCCGAGGATCGGTTCTTCAACCGCTTCGCCGAGCTGGCGGTGCTCTCGCCGGCCCTGCCGCTGATCGGCGGCGGCGAGACCCGGTTCCAGCCGGTTTATGTCGGCGATGTCGCCGACGCCATCATGCGCTGCATCGACGATCCGGCCACCGCCGGCCGCACCTACGAGCTCGGCGGCCCAAAGACCTACACCTTCCGCGCGCTGCTGGAGCTGCTGCTGGCCGAGATCCGCCGCCACCGCCTGCTGCTCAACATCCCGTTCGGGATCGCCTCGCTGCAGGCGCGGCTGATGTCGATCGTTCCCGGCGCGCCACTGACGCCGGACCAGGTCGAGCTGCTGAAGCAGGACAATGTCGTCTCCTCGGGCGCGCTGACCCTGGAGGCTCTCGGGATTGCGCCGACCCCGGTCGAAGCGATCCTGCCGAGCTATCTCGACCGTTTCCGCCGCGGCGGATGGTACGCGCGCGAACGGACGGTTTGACGCGCCCCGGTCGCGGAGCTGTTGCTGTGCGCCGGCTTCGGATAAGGTCGGCGGCAACGGAGTTCATCGAATGACGGCATTTTTGCGCGGCGCGGCTGCGATCGTCGTGGCCCTGATGCTCGGAGGCACGGCGGTGGCGGCTGACCCGGAAAACACGCTCTATTTGGACACCACCTACGGGCGTGTCGTGATAGCCATGCGCCCCGATCTGGCGCCCAACCATGTCGCCCAGATCAAGGAGCTCACCCGACGCGGCTTCTACACTGGGGTGCCGTTCCACCGTGTGATCGAGGGGTTCATGGCGCAGACCGGCGACCCGACCGGCACCGGGGCGGGCGGCTCCGGCCATAAGCTCAAGGCCGAATTCTCGAACGAGAAGCATGTGCGCGGCGTCGTCTCGATGGCCCGCACCTCCGACCCCGACAGCGCCGACAGCCAATTTTACATTATGTTCGCGCCGGCGCCCTCGCTCGACGGCAAATACACGATCTGGGGCAAGGTCGAGTCCGGGATGGAATTTGTCGACAAGATCAAGAAGGGTGACCAAGCCAGCAACGGCAAAGTCACCGATCCGGACAAGATCGTCAAAATGCAGGTCGCCGCCGACGTGGCGAAGGGCGGCGAAAAGCCCAAATAAGGGCGGTGCCCGACACCACCTCCGACAATCCCTCCGCAAGTGCGGTACGCCCTCCCCAGTCGGAAGCCGGAATAACTCGGGCAGGCGGCCGGTTCCGGCGGCTTGCGCCGGGCAATTGGCTCGACGCGCTCGCGGTCTACCGGCGCCCGCGCCTCTTGGCGATCCTGTTCATGGGGTTTTCCAGCGGGTTGCCGCTGGCCTTAACCGCCTCGACCCTGTCCTTCTGGCTGGCCGAGATCGGCGTGTCATTAACGACGATCGGTTTCTTCAGCCTGGTCGGCATTTCCTACAACCTTAAATTCCTATGGTCGCCGCTGATCGACCGCCTGCCGATCCCGTTCCTGACCGCGCGGCTCGGGCGGCGGCGCAGCTGGGCATTGGCAATCCAGGTCCCGCTCGCTTTCGCGATCCTCGTCATGGGCCTGACCGATCCGCGCAGCGACCCCGCCGCCACGGCGATCGCGGCGGTCGTCGTCGCCTTCCTGTCGGCGAGCCAGGACATCGTCATCGATGCCTACCGAATCGAGCTGTTGCTGCCCGAGGAGCAGGGCGCCGGCGCCGCCGCGACCCAGTGGGGCTATCGCTTCGGTCTGCTCGCCGCCTCCGCCGGCGCTCTTTACGCCGCCGCCTTCGGCACCTGGAGCTTCGCCTACGCGCTGATGGCCGGGCTGATGGTAGTCGGCATGGCGACAGTGTGGTTCACCCCGGAGCCGGGCGGGGTCCGCGAGCCCGAACAGCTCCCCGGCACAACCGCCTTCGAGCGGCTCAAGGCATGGCTCGGCCGCGCCGTGGTCGCGCCGTTCGTGGATCTGTTCCAGCGCACCGGCGGCGTCGGCTTCGTCGTGATCGTGCTGTTCATCGTGCTCTACAAATTCGGCGAGGCGCTGGCCGGGACGATGTCGAACCCGCTCTACGTCTCGCTCGGCTTCACCAAGCCCGAGGTTGCCAATATCGGCAAGATCTACGGCTTTGCCGCGACCCTCGCCGGCCTCGCCCTGGGCGGCGTGGTCGTATACCGGATCGGTGTCTTCCGGGCATTGCTTATTTGCGGGATTCTGCAAGCCTCCTCGAACCTGATGTATGCCGTGCAGGTCTGGGCCGGCCACGACGTCGCCTTCCTGGCGGTGACGATCGGCTACGAGAACCTGACCAACGGCATGGGATCGGCCGCTTTCGTCAGCTATCTGTCGGGGCTGTGCAACGTCGCCTTCACCGCGACGCAATACGCGCTGTTGTCCTCGCTCGCCGGCGTCGGGCGCACGATCCTGTCGGCGTGGGGCGGCAAGATGGCCTTCCTGCTTGGCTGGACGCCGTTCTTTCTGGTCAGCACCGTGCTGTGCCTGCCCGGGCTGTTGCTGCTGCTGTGGATCATGCGTCGGCTTGGTGCGGGTATTGGCCCACAGGTGTCCAAATCGCATTTTGCCGAATAAAAATTATCTTGACAATCCCGATTGAACGTGATAGATTGAGCAACAATCCGGATTGTGGCGTTTGGTAGGCGGGCTGCGGCTTGCCGCGAACCCGACAGCCAAGAGCGGCGGTGCGTCCTTACCCGTAGGACAACAGCCGGCTGCGATGGCGCCGGAGCCAGGCGCGCGGCGCGGTGTGATTGGGAACGATGCCTGCCACGACCCGCCAGAAGCGCGGCCCGTGGTTCATCTCGGCGAGATGCGCCACCTCATGCGCGACGACGTAATCGATCACCGTCTCGGGCGCCAAAATTAGCCGCCAGCTGAACGACAAATTGCCGGTCGCCGAGCAGCTGCCCCAGCGGCTCTTGGTATCGCGCACGGTGACCCGCGCGACCTTCTTGCCGATCCGCGCGGCGAAGGCACGGGCGCGGCGCGACAGTTCGCGGCCGGCGAGGTGGGCGAGGTGGTCGCGCACCCGGCGGCCGAGGTGCGCCGGCTCCCCGCGCACCCGGATCTCGCCGTCGACGATCGCCACCGGCGGCGCGGCCGGGTCGCTCTCGCGGCAAATGCGGTGCGGCACGCCGAGCACCGGGACGATGGCGCCCTCGGCGAACGGCACCGGAGACGGCAGGGCGTCGAGGCGGGCGGCGATCCAGCCGCGCTGCGCCGCGAGAAACCGCAATCCATCTTCGGCCGGCACGCCATAGGGCAGCACCAGCTCGACCCCGCGCGAGGCGGCGTCGACCCGCAGCAAGAGACGCCGAGCGCGCGGGTGGACCCGAATCGACAAGGGCGCACCGATGTCGAGCGCAACGGCGCGGCGCCTAAACTCCTCGACGGAAGCGGCTGAAACCGTGCCGCGGCGCGGCTGCCTCACGGAACCCCTCCCAGGCGCGACTCGCGCCGGTCACAAAAGCTTCCCGCTCCGGCTGCTATTTGGCAAGCTGCCGGGAATAAGGGAGAGAAGCCGATGAAACCGAAATTGCTGATCGCCGCGCTGGCGGTCTCGCTCGCCCCGATGCTCGGCCCCTACAACGCCGCCCAGCCCGACTACAAGATCGTGCCGGTGTTCAAGGGCTCCTACGCCGAGACGATGACGGCGGCGATCGCCGCCTATCGCGCCGGCAACCCGCCGCATATCGTGCAGGTGTTCGAGGTCGGCACCGCGACGATGATGGCGGCCAAGGGCGCGGTCAAACCGGTCTACCAGCTGATGGCCGATGTCGGCGAGCCGTTCGACCCGCAAGGCTATTTGCCGGCGATCGCCGGCTACTACAGCACCGCCGACGGCAAGATGCTGTCCCTGCCGTTCAACAGCTCGACCCCGATCGTCTACTGGAACAAGGACGCGTTCCAGAAGGCCGGCCTCGACCCGGAGAAGCCGCCCAAGACATGGCCCGACACCTTCGAGGCCGCGAAGAAATTGCGTGCAGCAGGATTGCCGTGCGGCTTCACCTCGGCCTGGGTCAGCTGGACTCAGATCGAGAATTTCAGCGCCTGGCACAACATTCCCTTGGCGACCAAGGCAAACGGTCTCGATGGCCCGGACGCGGTGCTGGAGTTCAACAACCCGACCGTCGTGCGGCACGTCGCCAACCTGGCGGCAGCGCAGAAGGACAAGAGCTTCGATTACGGCGGCCGCACCACCGAGCCGGAAGCGAAGTTCATCTCCGGCGATTGTGGCATGATCCAGAATTCGTCCGGCTTCTTCAGCGCGTTGAAGGCCGGGGTCAAATTCCCATTCGGGATGACCGAGCTGCCCTATTACCCGGATGTCTCCGGCGCGCCGCAGAATTCGATCATCGGCGGTGCCAGCCTGTGGGTCATGGGCGGGAAGAAGCCCGAGGAATACAAGGGCGTCGCCAAATTCTTCAAATACCTGTCGAGCCCCGATTTGCAGGAGCGCCTGCACGAGCAGACCGGCTATCTGCCGATCACCAAGACGGCATATCAGCAGACAAAAGCTTCCGGCTTCTACGAGAAGAACCCCGGGCGCGAAGTGCCGATCCTGCAGCTGAGACGTCATCGCCGAGGATCTGGAAAACGCCCTCTCCGGCAAGGCAGAGGCCAAGGCAACGCTCGACGACGCGGTCAATCGCGGTAACGGTCTGCTGCGCCAGTTCCAGAAGAACATCCAGTAGGCATAGAGTGACGGCCGGATCGGTATTCGCGCGGAGAAACAGGGCATGCGGTTTGGACTGTTCGGCAGCGCCCAGGCGCGGCGGCCGCAACCCGGCGCGGAGTTGACCGACAGCAGCCAAGGCTTCCGCGAGTGGATCGAGAATAACGTCGAGGCTGAGGCGCTCGGCTTTCACAGCACTTTTGTCGTCGAGCATCATTTCACCGGCTTCGGCCAGGTCTCGGCGAGCCTGAACCTGTTGACTTGGCTGGGCGCCCGCTCGACGACATTGCGCCTCGGCACCGCCGTGCTGGTACTGCCGTGGCACAACCCGGTGCTGCTCGCGGAGCAGGCGGCAACGGTCGATCTCTTGTCC
>WNFM01185739.1_pt1 | contig 11193 bp, 11 predicted proteins | sample 5400271 | NCBI WGS metagenome assembly WNFM01 (sample SAMN13153352, study PRJNA577476) | soil metagenome | isolation source: 60 cm saprolite on Douglas fir-dominated hillslope | place: USA:California | collected 2013-09-17 | reverse complement strand
GATTTCCTGTGCGCGTTCGCGGCGCGCCGGTACGGACACCCGATCAAATGGGTCGAGGACCGCCGCGAGCATTTCATGACCATCGCGCATGCGCGCGACGCGGAAGCCGAGATCGAGATCGCACTCGAACGCGACGGCACCATCCGAGGCATTCGCGGCGACATCCTCGTCGACATCGGTGCCTATGTGCGGCCGAACGGCACCACACCGGTGCGCAATGTGGCGCAGTTCCTCGCCGGGCCTTACCGCGTGCCGCATTTGCGGCTCGAAGCGCACGCCATGGTGAGCAACAAGACGCCGACCGGAACCTACCGGGGGCCGGGCCGCTCCGAAGGCGCTTTCTTCTGCGAGCGGCTCCTCGACCTCGCAGCCCGCGATCTCGGCCTCGATCGCCTCGACATCCGTCGTCGCAATCTCCTCACGGCGCCCGAGATGCCATATCGGCTCGCCCCGATCGTGCCCGACGACGGTCTCGGCAAGACTCAATGCGACAGCGGCGACTATACGCGCACATTCGACCGCTGCCTCGCGGAGTTCGGTTGGGCCGAGAAGTCATGGCGTCGGCGTCGCCTGCTTCATCGAAGGCGGTGGCTCTGGTCCGCGCGAGCACGCCCGCATGGAGGTCGAGACCGACGGCACGGTCGCGGTCTATGTCGGGTCGTCCGCCGTCGGCCAGGGCGTCGAGACCGTCATGGGGCAGATCGCGGCCGATGCGCTGCACGTTCCGATGTCGAGCGTCAGGGTGCTGCACGCCTCCACCACCTATCTGCGCGACGGTGTCGGTTCCTTTGGCTCTCGCGCCACCGTGATGGGCGGTTCCGCTATCGTGGACGCGGCCAACAAGCTGCTGGCTGCGCTGCGTGTCGCCGCCGCGAAGCGGCTGGACGTGCCGCCGCAGCAACTCCGGCTCGGTGACGGCATCGTGCAGGCAGGCGATGGGCGCAACGCGACGTGGGCGGAGCTCGCGGGCGGAAAGCTCTCCGTCGAAGGCATTTTCGAGAGTTCAAGGGCAACCTACACGTACGGCACGGCGGCCGTTCATGTGGCGGTCGATCCGCGCACCGGTCATGTGGAGATTCTCGACTATCTCGTGGTCGACGATGTCGGCCGTATCGTCAATCCGCTGACGCTCCATGGCCAGGTGATCGGCGCCGCCGTGCAAGGCTGCGGCAGCGTGTTCGGCGAACATCTCGCCTATGACGCGCAGGGCCAGCTGCTGGTCGCGTCGCTCGCGGATTACCTGGTGCCGCTGGCCACCGATTATCCGAACTTGCGCGCCATAACGCTGGAGGAATATCCCTCGCCCAACAATCCGCTCGGCGTCAAAGGCGCCGGTGAAGGCGGCATCATTCCGGTCGGCGGCGCGATCGCCAATGCGGTGGCGGCGGCGCTGAGCCCATTCGGTGTCGAGCCCCGCGAGCTGCCGCTATCGCCGCCGGCGCTGTGGGGGCTGATTGAAGAAGGGCGCCAGCGGGGCAGTTCTGCGTTTCGATAAGCACAGCCACGTTGATCATCGTCAAACGGCCTCGGTCACCACAATCCTCCGTTGATGAAGCTCAAGGCAACTCCTGCGATGGGTAGAACACCAACGACGGTTAGATCGTGCAGGCCGCTCGCCGCAAGGACTTTCGAGAAGGCGCATCTGAGGTTGTCCAAGAGGTTGTCCAAGACCCTTCCCCGTCGGTAGCTTCGTGCTATATTTATAACTATGGTCGATACGCTCAACACCATCGTGCCGTCTGCAACTCCGACCGAGGAGGAGATCGCCGCGTGGGAGGAATTGCCGCGCGATGAACAGTTGCGGCGCATGCGCCAGATGTTAGCCTCGCTGGAGGCATCAACCCCGTGCAACACGACAATGGCGGAGATTTGGGCGGAGATCGACTCCGACGTATCCCCGCATGGGTAGTTACCGCCTGTCGCTGCAGGCACGCGACCAAATCCGCGACATTGGCCGATTTAGCAAGCGCCGTTTTGGCGCCTATCAAGCCAAAGCCTACCACGTTGGTCTCGAACGCACGTTTGAACTCCTTGCAGACTTCCCCAAAATGGGCGTCGCAGCCGACGAGCTGCTGATCGGCGCGCGGCGCTTCCGGTTCCAATCGCACATCATTTTCTATACTGAGGATGGCGACGACATCCTCATCCGCGCTCTGTTTCACGCCGCACAAAATTTGCGGCCCGATCTCTTCGACTGAGCGCCGAAGAAATCCAGGGCAGATTATCCTCGGTGAGCCGCTGTATTGCGATCCCGCTTGGCCGTAGGCTACAACCCCGATACAGAATTTCGGGGAGGCGCGTGCTCATGAAAATCCTTTGCACTTGCGGCACCAGCCTTTCGTTCGCGCTGGCGGTGGCGGTCAATTCCGCCGCGGGCGCCGCGCCGGACATTTCCGGAACCTATTGGGCGACGAGCTACAGCCCGAAGATCGAAGTCATAGGCGGCGGCGACCCCCCACTCAACGCAGCCGGCAAGGCCGCCTATGCGATGAATCAAGCAGGCTTAAAGGACGGCTCCGTCGTCGACAAGGCGCGCCGCGTCTGCGTGCCTGACGGCGTGCCGCGCGTGCTCGCCACGCCCTATCCGTTCGAAATCTTCCAGGTGCCGGTGGGCCAGGTGACGTTTCTCTATGAGATGAACCATCAGGTGCGTGTGATCGTCATGGACAAGCCATTGCCGTCGCCGCAAACCCTGATCGTCGACCCCAAGTACAACGGCCATTCGATCGGCCGTTGGGACGGCGACACGCTGGTGGTGGAATCGGCCGGCTTCAACGAGCGGACCTTCCTCGATGCGAGCGGCCTGCCTCACAGCGACGAAATGACCACCGTCGAACGCATCCGCAAAGTCGGCAACCAGCTCAAAGACATCATTACGATCCACGATCCGGAAATGTATGAAAGGGATTGGCAGGCGCGTTTCGTCTATGACGAGCGCAACGAAGTGAGGCTGGAGGACTACGCCTGCAACGACACGCATCGCGATCTTTCCGGCGTGAAGGGCGTACAGGGTCGTTGAATCGCGGGCTGCCGCCGCCGGCTGGGCGCTGCGGTTCGACATGAAAGGGAGATGCCGATGACAACAGGTCTGCCGTGCATACGGCGCGCGCTCGTCCGCGCGATCGTGCTGGGCACTCTGTGCGGCACTGCCGCGATTCTCCCCGTCCTTGCGGTGGAAGCACTGAAAACCGATGCGCCTCCGAACCTCAATCTTTCCGCCCCCGGCGTCGCCTGGGCGGGGTTCGTGGCACCGAAACAGCCCGATTATGCGATTGCGCGGCTGTTCAATGATTATGCCAATCCGGCGACCGGGCTCGGTCCGGTGACCGACGGCCCCACTCATCCCTACGTCAACAACGAAGTGGCGCGGGAGATGCGGATTCAGCCGACCTATCGGGTGGCGGACCTCGACAACGCTTCGGGCAAGAATCTGCTGCCGTGGGTCAAGGAAGCGCTGAGCAAACAGAACGAACTCGTGCTCCGCGGCCGCAACGGCGAGACGCGCGAGGCGAGGTGCTGGGAGACCGGCGTTCCGGCCTTTCATCTCAACCCCGGCCTCATGCATATCATCCAGACACCCAGGGAGGTCGTGCTGTTCCTGACGGGCCGCGCTCGCCACATCTGGCTCAACGTGCCGCATTCGGCCAATCCGAAACCGTCCTGGTACGGAGAATTGGTCGGCCAGTACGACGACGACACGCTCGTCGTCGATACGATCGGCTTCAATGACAGGACCTTCGTGGATTCCTACCGCACGCCGCACACCGACGAGCTGCACGTGGTCGAACGCTTCCGGTTGATCGACGGCGGCAACACGCTCGAAGTCGCATTCACGGTCGAAGACCCCGGTGCCTTCTACCAGCCCTGGTCGGGCACGCGGAATCGTCACCGCGTGGTGAATCAGAACAACAGGTCGGCGGAATTCGACTGCGCGACCTTCAACGACGATTATTTCAACATCGGCCTCGAACCGGTGCCCACCGCGGAGAAGCCCGATTTCTGAGCCCGGTTTTCCTACCCGACTCGACGAGGCCCCTTGAGCCAGCGTAGCCGGATTGAGCGCCAGCGAAATCCGGGACTGTCTTCTCCGCAAGGCGAGGCCGCCCCGGGTTTCGCCGGCGCTCAACCCCGGGCTACAGCTCATGTCTGCCCTTGGCCCCTCACACCATTCATTGCGATGCAGCTTATGGAGGCGATCCGAGGCAAAGCGGACCATGGAGGCCACAGCTGAACGCCGCAGCGGCACCGTGTCGGTAGCCGTGTCGGTAGCCGTCGCGCCGAAGGGCTACAAATGCTATATTCCGATGGTCACGAAAGCACAGCCGCATGAACGTTGCCGTCACCACAGCTGCCGAAGGTTTCCCGCGCCGGGCATTCACCGTCGAGGACATCAGTCGCATGATCGAAGCCGGCGTCATTCGCGAGGACGAGAAGTTCGAACTGATCGAGGGCGAAATCGTGATGATGGCGGCCAAGGGAATCGTACATGAGCGGATCAAATCAGCCCTGCTTATCGCAGTCGCCCGGGCTCTGCCGGACGACCTGACGGTCGGCGTCGAGGCAACACTGCAACTGACCAATACAATTATGCTTGAGCCCGACATTGCGGTTTTTCCCAAGGAGCTGTTCAAGAAATCGTCGGCGGGTTTCGCCCAGCTTGATCCCGGCGAAGCCTATCTTGTTATCGAGGTTGCTGCCTCGAGCCTCGCCTACGACAAGGGTCTCAAGGCGCGACTTTACGCGCGCCACCGCGTCAGAGAGTTTTGGGTCGTCGACGCCAACGAGCGCACCACCTTCGTGCATACCGGCCCGAGCGGCGACGGATGGTCATCGGTCGTCAAATGCGGGCCGCAGGATGCGCTCACCACATCGGCTCTGCCTGGATTATCGATCAGACTCGGCGAGATCGACTGAGGAATTACTCGTTGCGGACGGGCGATCACAAAGCGGGAGGAGATCATGAGTGTGCCGCCGCGCGATTTCCTTTTATGGGCGATGTCGGCGGCAGCGGCGCCTGCCTTGGGGCAAACTGCAGCACCTCCGGTCCGGCCGACCGCCGGCATCGCACAAGACGTCGCATCCATTCCGGTTTTGTCCGGCCGATGGGCCCACCCCTACCTCACCGGTTTCGAGCCGCCTCGATCCGGGCCCGGCCCGGTCAGAAACAAGTCGCGCCTACCTAACGGTGTGGCCAACTTCCAGCAGTTGGTCGGCGATTACACCAACCCGATCTTGAAGCCCCAGGCGGCCGAAGTCGTGCAGAAGCACGGCGAGATTTCGCTGGCGGGCGGGGGCTATCCGACGCCAAGCAACCAGTGTTGGCCCCAAGGGGTGCCTTATATTTTTTGGGATTTTTGGATGGAGATGCTGCAGAAGCCCGACAAGGTGGTCATGATCTACCGCCATGGCAACGAGGTCCGTTGGGTGCGCTTGAACCAATCTCATCCGGCGCAACTAACGCCGTCCTGGCACGGCGACTCCGTCGGCCATTACGAAGGCGATATGCTGGTAATCGACACCGTGGGGATGAAGGTTGGGCCGTTTTCGATGGTCGATATGTACGGGACGCCACAGAGCCCGGCTCTGCACGTGATCGAACGGTACCGGCTGCTTGATTATGAAGTCGCCAAGGACGCCATCGAACGCAACGAAAAAGAAAATTTCCGGGCCAGCGGGGGCGGGGAATTCGATGCCAACTACCGGGGCAAGGTGCTGCAGCTCCATTTCACGGTCGAGGATGAAAGCATCTTCACCATGCCCTGGACGGCGACCATCACTTATCGACCTGCCGTGGGCCCCCGGACGGACCCTCATATGCGCCGAAAATCCGCGCGAGCCTGATGGAAAGCTTTCCATGGTACCGCAGGCGGACAAGCCAGATTTCTGAGCGCCTGGAATCGTGCGAAATTTCTAAAAATTCGCTGCTACTTTCCTTGCTATCAGGGAACACGTTGCGCGGGACACACATGGCCGGACGACAGCCCGGCAAGGCGAGGATCGGTGGCGTAACCCTGGCGGCAGCTATCGTTGCAACACGGGTTCCACTTCGGGGCGGAGCGCTTTAGAAGAAGCCGGTCGGACTGCGCGCGTGTCGCGCGCTCTTTATTGCAGCAAAGGGCGGGCGGGACGCCCGCGGTCCCAACCGGGAGAGGATCATGAGCGTGTCGCAGACGGCGCCCCCTCAAGGCACCGCGACGCCCGAGGATATCCTGGCCCGCATCGAGCGGCTGCCGTTGTCATCCTGGCAGATCAGAACCCGCCTCATCGTCGGCACCGCGACCTTCTTCGATGCTTTTGATGCGCTCTCCATCACTTATGTGCTGCCCGTCGTCGTGCCGGCGTGGAAGCTCACGCCGACCGCGACCGGCTGGCTGATCTCGGCGGGCTTTCTCGGCCAGCTCATCGGCGCGCTGGTCGGCGGCGCACTCGCCGAACGGATCGGCCGCCGGCCCGTGATCGTCGCGGCTGTGCTGTGGTTCGGGCTCTTCAGCCTCGCCTGCGGATGGGCGTGGAATTACGAATCGCTGCTGGTGCTGCGTCTTCTCCAAGGGCTCGGCCTCGGCGCCGAGGTCCCGGTGGCCGCGACCTATATCAGCGAGCTCGCCAAGGCCAAGGGCCGCGGTCGATTCGTGCTGCTGTTCGAGCTCGTGTTCCCGCTCGGCCTCGTCGCCGTGGCCATCATGGGCCGATGGATCGTGCCGATCGGCTGGCAATATCTGTTCTTTCTCGGAGGCGTGCCGGCGTTGTTCGCAATGTTCATGATGCGCAACCTGCCGGAGTCGCCGCGATGGCTCGCTTCATGCGGCCGCATCGACGAGGCGGCGACCGCCATGGCGCTCATCGAGAAGGAGGTTGAATCCGCTACCGGCATGGCGCTGCCGCCCGTCGAAGCCATGCCCAAGACGGCGGTCGCCACGGGCGCGACGTGGTCGGAATTGTTCAGCCCGGCGTATCGCCGGCGAACCCTGGTCATCTGGGTCGCCTGGTTTGCCACCTATTTCGCCAATTACGGGCTCACGACCTGGCTGCCGACGATCTATCGGAGTGTATTCAATCTCTCACTCGAGGACGCGTTGAACTACGGTCTTCTTACCCAGACGTGCGGGCTCTTCACGAGCTTCGCCTGTGCGCTGCTGATCGACAGGGTTGGCCGCCGCATCTGGTTTGCCATGGCTTTCGCGGGGGCGGCGGCGGCGTTGCTGACGTTGTGGTGGATCGGTCCAAGCAGCGCGGAACGCATCCTAGTCTTTGCGATCTTGACCAACTTGTGCATAAGCACGCTGTCGCTCGCGCTCTCCCTCTACACCGCCGAGCTTTACCCGACCCGCGTACGCGCGCTCGGCACCTCGACCGGCACCGCGTGGCTGCGCCTCGCCTCGATCCTCGGGCCGTCTGTGGTCGGTAGCGTGCTTGCAAGCGGCGGACTCGGCGACGTGTTTTTGGTGTTCGGCGCGGTCGTGCTCGTAGCCTCGATGGTGGTCGCGCTGTTTGCGACCGAGACCAAGGCGCGGGTCCTGGAGGAGATTTCGCCGTGAGGCGGACGCGCAGACAAACGAGGAAGATCAAGTCGTCCGCATCCGGGACAGCACCTCCGGTGCCATCGGCGCCGCATTCCGGCGATGATGCCGCCAGCAACGCCGTCGACCCGATCAGCGTCAGCAATCTGTCGCTTCACGAACTGTTCGAGCAGCAGGCGCGGAATTTGCTGGACAGCGCCGATCTCGACGAGGAGCAGAAGCAAAGCATCCTGGTCGCCATGGCATGCCCCTGCTGCGGCGCAGGCGGAATGTCGTTCAGCGTGAAGTTGAAGCAAGAGGGCTAATGTTTCTCGCCGCTAGGTAAGCCCCTTGTAACCGTGCGCCCCAAGCGGAATTGAAGCCGTACCAACTTGAAGCCCTATGGTTACCGGATGGTCCGCCTCCATAGGGTCTGCTTTTGCTGCCTCCCTTTTGCTACCTCCCTTGACAGATTGTTCCATATTCGTTCTCCTAGGGGATGTTCACCGACTCACCTTGCCGAGTTTACCGCTAGGCGTTACTTGGCTAAGTGCTTCATGTGATTCGGCGACCGGATGTCAAAGGACCTAATCAACCCCGAAAAGGCTTTGATTTTCCGGATTGTCCACCGAGATAACATGGCGGATGTGTTTGCCAATGGCTGTCGATGCAAGAGCGCCGCTGTCGGCCAAAGGTACGTGGAGATTGGCAACCAGGAGTTGATCAGCAGACGAACCGGTCGTGCTATTCCTTGTGGTCCCGGCGGCATGCTGAGTGACTATGTTCCTTTCTACTTCACACCTTTTTCGCCAATGCTTTACAACATAAAAACTGGGTATAACGGTATTACGAAACGCCCTATTTCCGAGATAGTAATTTTAGTTTCGTCACTGCGCAAAATTAAGCAATTGAGTATTCCTTTCGTTTTTTCGGACCGTCACGCATATCTGAAAACGGCGCTCTTTTCGAACGATTTGGCGGACCTCGATCGGATTATTTGGCCGGTCTTGCAGGAGCGCAATTTCAAAAAGGACGATCTTGATCGGTTTGAGAAATATCAGGCTGAAGCACTTATCTATCGGCAGGTTCCCTTGGAAGCGTTAATAGGCGTAGTCTGCCATGACCAATCGGTAAGATCAGCCGTTCAGGCTGACGCAGATGCAAGACGGCTGACGTTGAAAATCGTCGCCCAGCCACAATGGTACTTATGATGATAACATTCACCGAAGGCAATCTTTTAGATGCTGATGTGGAAGCATTGGTGAACACGGTCAATACCGTGGGAATCATGGGTAAGGGTGTTGCCTTGATGTTCAAGGAGGCTTTTCCGGAGAATTTCAAGGCATACGAAGAGGCTTGCAAACGCAAAGAGGTGCGACTGGGGCATGTGTTTGCCGTCAGGCGAGATGACCTCTATGGCCCGAAATGGATCATCAATTTTCCGACGAAGGGGCATTGGCGTTATCCTTCTAAAATTGAATGGATAGAAGAAGGGCTTCAGGATCTAAAGAAGTTTATTGAGAAGGAGAGAATTGGCTCCATAGCGCTCCCTCCCCTTGGAAGTGGGAATGGAGGCCTTGAGTGGTCGCGCGTGAGGCAACGGATCGAGGCAGCTTTGGCTTCAATGCACGACGTGCAAATTATTGTTTATGAACCTACGTCGAAGTACCAAAATGTGGCAAAGCGTGCAGGAGTGGAGAAGCTGACGCCCGCGCGTGCGCTCATAGCCGAGCTTGTGCGTCGCTACTCAATCCTTGGCATTGAATGCACTTTGCTCGAAGTCCAAAAGCTCGGTTACTTCTTGGAGCGGAACGTTGATGCGTTGAAGCTTCCCAACAAATTCAACTTTGGCTTCGGGGCAAACAAGTTTGGGCCGTACTCTGGCAAGCTGACCCACATGCTGAATGGCCTCGATGGGAGCTATCTTCATTGTGAAAAGAGACTTTCTGATGCAGGTCCATTCGATGTGATCCACTTTGACGAAGCCAAGAAGGACCAAGTGGCAGCGTATCTTACTTCTCCTGATGCCAAAATATATCGCTCGGCGTTGGACGCTACTTCGCGCTTGATAGATGGCTTGGAGTCACCCTTTGGTATGGAACTCCTCGCTACGGTCGATTGGCTGGTTCAGCATGATGGGGTCGAACCGGAGACACATGCGGTGCGAGCTGCACTTCACAAGTGGCCGGGAGACCAGAAGGCTAGAGAGCGAAAGGTTCGATTATTTGACGAGCGAGTTATTAGCATTGCGCTTCAGACGTTAGAGGACTCGGAAGCTCTCGCGATCAGCAGGAGTAACTGACCCAAAATTTGGTAAAAAGTGGTGCCTCCATCCGACTATGGCGCTTCGCCCGCGATTGCGCGGTCACCTCCTCACCCAGTTCGAACGTCTCCGTATCGATCACTACGCCGTAAAGGTCCGCTGCCGCCTTCACCGACACATAGCCCCGCCGCACGCCGCACGTCCTCTACCGGCCGTTCCAATGGCGAGCCATAGTAGCGGCCGGAGCGAGGAAGGTGCGCTGGTCCTGATTTGCCCGACCAGCACCTTCGAATGTTTCACCGATGAGGTGGACCGATCCGGCAGGCCCGCAACCTCGGCTAAGTCCTTGAGATTTGGCAAGCCGGGAAAATTCCCAGCTTGCCGCGTTTTCCGCAACATCCCGCTCGGCCAAGCCGGCGGCGGATTGCGATTCGCTTACCTCGCCAGCGGATCGGGGCGCATCTGGAAATGCACCACCTTCGGCGAGTTCTCCTTGCCGCCCTCGATGTGGAACGGGGTTCGGTTGCCGGTGTTCGACCACACGCCGCGGCCTTTCCAGCCGGCGTTGGGATCGTCGATGCGGCCATCGAGGCCCTTGGCCCAGAAGCCCATCGGATAGGGGACGACCATGTTGATCGTCTTGCCGTCCTTGAGGGCGATCAGCGAATCGTTCTGATTGCCGGTGGCGATGGGCACGTCCTTGCCGAGGCCAAGCGTGTCGTGCTGGTCGACCCAGGCGTAGTACGGCGTCTCGCCACTGCCGTTCTCGGTGACGCCGCCGAGCTGGGGTCCGGGCAGCGGATAGAGCGTCCAGCCTTCGGGGCAGTGCTTGCCGGTCGCGGTCGGGCCGTTGAGCGGGCCCTTGCATTTGCTCCGGTCGAAAGCGCCGAGATGGCCGCTCGCGAGCGCGGACCACATGACGCCTTCGCTGTCGATGTCCCCGCCGCGCGGCGAGAAGCCCGGCAGCGGCACTTCGTAGATTTCCGCCAGCGCGGTTTCGGAAGGGTTCGAACCAGGATCAACCCGCACGACCGACCCGGGATATCCGGTCACGGTGCCCCAGATCGTGCCGTCCTTCGGATTCGGCGCGATCGAATAGAAGCCCACGCGAATGCGCTTGTCCTTGGCCGGATCGACCGGCTGGTTGGGCTGCACATAGCCTTCATCGCGCTTGCCGTTGCCGTTGGTGTCGAGAACGAACGGGGTCCAGCCCTGCGACTTCATCTCGTCGCCGGTCTCTTCCAGCATCTTGGTATTGACCCAGCCGAGCACTTCGGCGCCGGCGCCGCCTGAGCTTGCCCAGAGCGTGCGGTTGGCGTCGAAGCCAAACTGCACGTGGTGGGTCGGGAAGCAGGTACTCACCAGCGTGAAGTTTTTGGTCGCCGGGTCGAGCATGACGACGTGGCGGTTCGATGCATTGATCGGGAATGCCTT
>WNFM01185089.1_pt1 | contig 11194 bp, 8 predicted proteins | sample 5400271 | NCBI WGS metagenome assembly WNFM01 (sample SAMN13153352, study PRJNA577476) | soil metagenome | isolation source: 60 cm saprolite on Douglas fir-dominated hillslope | place: USA:California | collected 2013-09-17 | reverse complement strand
AACCGATAACGCACCCATGTTGTCCTCTAGATAGCGCACTCTCTTGGTACCAGGGATCGGAATCATATCGTTGCCTTGAGCCAAAACCCAAGCCAAGGCAAACTGTGCGGGTGTACAACGTTTCTTCGCCGCCAATTCTTTTACCGCGTCAGCCAATTTGATATTTTTCTGCAACGCCTCCTCAGCGAAACGCGGGTTCGTCCGCCGCCAGTCAGTCGGATCAAGATCCGATACTTTTTGGATCGCACCGGTCAAGAACCCGCGACCCAACGGACTGTACGGCACGAAACCAATTCCAAGTTCACGACAAGTCGCGAGTACGCCGTTTGTTTCCACTTCGCGGGACCAAAGTGAGTATTCGCTTTGCAACGCCGCGATCGGATGGATTTTGGCTGCACGTCGTAAGGTTTCCGGGTTAGCTTCTGACAACCCAAGCGCGCGCACCTTGCCCGCTGCTACCAGTTCCGCCATTGCCCCAGCGGTTTCTTCGATCGGCACATTGGGATCAACGCGGTGCTGATAAAAGAGATCTATTACATCGATGCCGAGCCGGTGTAGACTCCCATCGCACGCACGCCGGACGTTGGCGGGCGAACTATCAGCCGTCCGGATCTGATTCTCATCGAATTTGAATCCGAACTTCGTCGCGACCACTACGCTGTCGCGTGGAACGTCGCGGAGAAAACGTCCAAGCAATTCTTCGTTTTTGTAAGGACCGTAGACTTCGGCCGTATCAAGGAAGTTGCCACCGAATTCAAGATACCGATGAAGGACGCGTAGAGATTCGGCTTCATCGGTGGGCCCGTAGGCATGGGACATTCCCATACAGCCCAGTCCAAGCGCTGAGACGGTGATACCGGAATGGCCGAGCGGACAAAAAGGAATCGATTTGTGTGCCATAACTTAATGTCAGGGTTTAAGGAACTTTAGGTGCTTCGATTGATTTTAGGTTGATGGAAAATGTCTGTCTGAATCGGGTGAAAGTAAGGATTCATTACTCAAAAGGCCGACCGTCTCGGATTAGTTGCCGATGCGGTAGTTCATTGATTTTTAGCGATTGAAAAGCGAAACACATGCAGCATAGAGGCTGGGCAGTTCCGGCCGTTCGCTTGTCCCACCTACTCTTGCAGCCGAATTGAATCCCCAGACCGCGGAAAAGATTAAGGTCCCCACTTTGAACAAGAAGACGCTCTCCCTTTTCGATTCTGAGATTGTGCTCATGAGCCGAACGTACCGAAGAATGAAAGAATCATCTCTCGGGCTCTTGCTCAGACTGTCGGACTTTTGCGCAAAAATGGTCATTCTCGCCTGAAGCTCGAATGAAATAGCCGATATCCAATAGCCAATAGCCGATTAAATTCAGGGCGCCTTCGCGAACTGGTTGGCGAAGGCGAAGCGACGCCGCGCATCACTCAATTGGCTATCGGCCATCGGCTATCGGCTATTCATTCGAGCTTCAAGCGAGAATGACCGATATCCGCTCGGAGGAACACCCACTTCTCGGCGGAAGATTTGCGCGAAATGGCTCGGACTAGTGTAGCCCACATCGAGCCCTATCTCGATAACGCTCTTGTTTGTCTCTGTGAGCAGACGTCGAGCTTTCTCCATTCTTAGCTGAATGAAATACTGGGAAGGGGTCAGCCCAGTCGTCCTTTTGAAGAGGCGACTAAAATGGAACTCACTCATGTCTGCTTCCCTGGCCAAACGGCTCAGACTAAACTCCTCTTCCAGATGGGCTGCCATTAATTCGGTGGTCTTACGCAGTTTAAACCCTGGTAGTCCTCCCTTGTATTCACGGACATCCCTCGATAGCTTCGTATAGTTTCGTGCCAAGTGAACGGCCAGGGCTTGGGCGACTCCTTCCACAAACAGCGGGCTGGCGGGGCGACCTGATGAGACCTCCCCTCGCAGCCCTTCCAAAAGCGCAGCGAGGAACGTATCTTTGAAACCGGAGACATCGCGCAGATGTATCGTTCCCACATTTTCTTCAAATACCTCTTCGATCGCCCGGGCGAAGACCGGCAATCCTAGATAAAGGTGCATGGTCCCAAAAGGTTCAGGTCCAATTGATCTCCAACGCAGTTCATAAGGAGACTGGGAAGCGGTGAGGAAGAAATCTCCGGTTTCGACGCGAGTTCTGAGCCAAGGCCCGCCAAGTTCCCGTTCTTCGACCACCGCCGTTCCAGAGAGGACCCGCACGATAAATGGCTCGGCAACGCCCGGAACGATGATACTCTTCCGCACGGGGTACTCAGAATAGATCCGGACTAAAAGGTCTTTCCACCCGTTGCTGGCGGCAATGAGTCTACCAGAGGCATACCGATCGAAAGCCGAGGTGCTTTCGGGAAGAGCCATCATAACTTACTTCTTAACCCCGTGTCTTTGTGGATTCAAATTTGCGCAATCGTCAGGACGGATCGAGGGCGTCCACCGTCATGAACATGACTTCCTCAGAAGAGCCTCATATCAATCGCCGAAAAACCTCCAGAAAAAATCGTGCCTTTGGCCGCACCCGGAAGAATTGTCACTCGATCTGAATGCCGAATTTCATATTCGCGCAGACCAGATGTCGACCGCTTACCGTAAGGCGCTGGTCAAATAAGGCCTGGCAGTGAGTACGCATCTCGAAAACAAGTGGTTTTCTGGAGCGAAATCTGCGCTAATCTCCGATTTCGTACCATGGTGACTCTGAAAGCTGTCGTCGAAGCTTTGCTGTTCAGCTCGCAAAAACCGCTTACTCCCAAAGAAATTCTACAAGTAGTCCGGCTAGGTACGGAATACGCCGGAGAGGAGGAGGCTACCGTCCTGGCGAAAATCACTCAGGAATTGGTTCAAGAGACACTCCAGAGTCTGGCCGGAGAATACACCGAACTTGGACGATCCTTTCAACTTGTCGAGCAGGTCAGTGGTTGGCAGCTTTCCACTCGACCTGAATACCAGATCTGGGTTCGCCAGCTGTTTCCAGAATTGCGGCCAACCCGGCTTAGTCCACCGGCGCTGGAAACGCTGGCGATCGTTGCCTATCGACAGCCGATCACCAAAGGCGATATTGAGGCGATCCGTGGTGTGACGGTGGATGGCGTTATGCAAAAATTGCTCGACCTCGGATTAGTCAAGATCGCGGGCCGGGCAGAAATTCCGGGTCGCCCGTTGCTTTACGAAACCACGCTGCATTTCATGGAGCATTTTGGGCTGAAGAATTTAAACGAGCTGCCGAACGCGTCCGAATTGCGGAATCTCAATCTGCCGACTGCGAAGGTACCGGACGAACCGCAGCTCAACAAACCAGCGGAGGAGCTAGAGGCGGTCGAATCGTCCGAACGCAACCCTGCCGATATCGGCCGGCCAGAAACGAACACTGACCCTAAGGCAGCGGTTTTGCCCAGCCCTTCCGATCAACAACATAACTCAACGGACGGAGAATAACTTGAGCGCTCAACTTTCACTCGACGAGATCCGAAAAAAGATCGACGAGATTGATTCCGAATTGCTTCGCCTTCTCAATGATCGAGCCGATCTCGTTCACGAAGTCGGACTCATCAAAAAAGAGGCGGGACTTTCGATTTACGCGCCGGAACGAGAAGAGTCACTTCTGCAACGCCTCGTGCAGAAGAGCAAAGGACGGCTACCGGAAACCGCGATTCGCGCAATTTATCGGGAAATCATGTCGGCCTCATTGGCTCTGGAAAAGGAGCTTTGCATTGCCTTTCTCGGTCCGGAAGCAACTTGGACCCATCAAGCAGCACGCTCCAAGTTCGGAGCATCGGTTCGATATTCACCGCAATCCAGCATTAGCGACGTGTTCGATCGTGTAACTCGCACGGCGGCAGATTACGGCGTTGTGCCGATTGAAAACTCGGTGGAAGGCGCGGTGAATCACACCCTCGACGTTTTTATGGATTCGGAACTGAAGATCTGTGCCCAGATCCTTTTGCGAATTCAGAATGATCTGCTCTCCAAAGAGCCTGCGGAAAAGATTCGCAAGATTTATTCGCATCCGCAAGTGTTCGGACAGTGTCGTGGCTGGCTGCAGGAACACGCTCGAGGGCTCGATCTCATTGAAGTCTCGAGCACAACCCGAGCCGCCCAACTAGCCGCTAACGAGCCTGGCGCCGCGGCTCTGGCCAGTGCAATGGCCGCCGAAGTCTACGGTCTGCGCATTCTCGAGCGCTCAGTGCAGGACAGTCCAAATAATACTACTAGGTTTCTAGTGATATCGCACACAACCTGCCCTCCAACTAAAGACGATAAGACCTCCCTCATGTTTTGCGTCCAAGACCGGGTGGGTGCATTGTATTCCGCGCTCGAGAATATTTCTTCTTCGTCGATATCGAAGGTCATTGCGACGACCAACTCGTCAAGGACGCAATCGCTGACCTGGAAAAGCATTGCACATTCGTGAAAGTCTTAGGGAGTTATCCCAAGACGGAAGCGGTAGGAGAGTGAGGAGGTTGCGAGTGGCGGGGTCATCGAACCTACGACCTCTACTTCCCCACGTAAACCGCCTCGTTGGGCAAGTCGGGGCGCAAATATCCGTTTATCATGTTCACTAGCGGAACATAATTGCGCATGACCCGAACAGGGGAAAGCAATCGAATCGTAGAAATTTCTTCGATCGAATCCTCACCATGATTCTTGAGCAATCCCGGGATTAACTCTTCATGGGTTCGCTGAACGATGTCCAAATCGCTATTCCCATCCACAAAAAGCAAGAGGGCAACTTTCCCGTCGATCTCGGCGATATGGCTCTCAAAGATGGTCTCCGTAAAGATCGACTGTTGGCTGGAATCGAGTCGAATTTCGTCGACCAATTGATTGTAGGTCACCCCCACGCGGAATTTGATGATATAAAGATGCCGGGCGTTATACTGTTTCGCTCCATCGGAGGAAAGATCCACGTTCGTGAAGTAGGCCAGCAGACCCTCGTGTTCCAATCGTAGTCGTTTGCGACTAACCGTTCGAACGTTTACTCCGGTGAGCTCTCCGATCCCATTATCCGACTCGCGAGGATCACGTATAAGTTGACGAACGATGGCCTTTTCTTGCTCATCTAAAATTCTCATGCCAATATCAATCAAACAAGGTTAAGGCGGTCCCAGGGTATCCCATCTCTCCACCCTGATGCCGGCTTATGGTATTTGCACCAAATATTCCAAAATAAGGTCTGTTGCGACTAAAAACCGCCGATTTAGCCCTTAGTTTGGTCTTGAAACAAGCAAATACGGCTTTAGCTTTGTCAGTTTGTCTGGCCATGAATAATGGGATTATTGATAGCATAGCAGGGCTCCCAAGATCACTGTATCAACCGGAAGAAGAGCATGATTCTTGTGGGGTAGGATTCGTGGCTGCCATCGATGGTCAACGTTCGAACCGTGTACTACGATACGGATTGACCTCGGTGTGCAACATGGTTCATCGGGGCGCGGTCGATGCCGACGCTAAAACGGGCGATGGATCGGGAGTAATGACCCAGATCCCATACAAGATCTTCCGCCGCGAAATCGCCAAGCTGGGGCATACGCTCTTTAATGATACCGATCTGGGTATCGGGTTTGTGTTCTTGCCGCATGATAACGCATACGCGCAAGCACGAGCCAAGGCCATCGTCGAGGAGGTACTTGAACACCGGCAGCTTTTCCTGTTCGGCTGGCGCGAGGTGCCTCTCAATATAATGGTATTGGGAGAGAAGGCGCAATCGACCATGCCCAGAATCGAACAGGTTCTGATTGGCCGAAGCGCGGGAATGAGCGATGAGGAGTACGAACGACGATTGTTTCTAGCCCGAAACGAGATCGAAAAACGGGCGCAGCTGGACAATATCCGAAATTTCTACATTTCATCGTTTTCCCACCGGGTGGTGATCTACAAAGGGCTTTTGACGGCCATTTCACTGGAGAAATTTTACCGGGATCTCGGCGATCCAGACTACGAGACGGCAATCTGCATCTTCCATGAGCGCTATAGCACAAACACTTTTCCGACCTGGCCGCTGAGTCAGCCGTTCCGGATTCTTGGTCACAATGGTGAGATCAACACGATCCGCGGTAACCGGAATTGGATGAGGGCGCGGGAACCGGAACTGACGGCGGAATTCTGGAAAGAGGATATCGATCTTCTAAAGCCGATTATTCAGCCAGGCGGATCCGACTCTGCCAGCCTCGACAATGCGCTCGAGGTACTCATGCTATCTGGCCGCGAGATGCTACACGCCATCACGATGCTGGTTCCGCCGGCTTGGCGTACGGATGAGCGAATGGCCCCGGAACTGAAGGCGTTTTACGAGTACCACCGTTGTTTCAACGAACCGTGGGATGGGCCCGCCGGTCTGGTGTTCAGTAACGGCGTCGTAGCTGCTGCCTGTTTGGACCGAAACGGTCTTCGGCCCGCGCGTTACAAGGTCACTGAGGACGGCATTTTTACGATTGGTTCCGAAGTGGGATGCATGGAGATCGACGACGCGAAAGTCGTCGAGAAAGGTCGGTTGGCGCCTGGCGAAATGATCGCAGTCGACACCAGATCCGGAAAGCTTTTGCGAGATCGAGACATCAAACAACGGTTGGCGGCCCAACGCCCTTATCTTGAGTGGGTCAATACGAATCTGCTGCGACTACAGACTCTGGCCGGCCGGGACTTGCAGACTCCGACCGGAGAGCTCGATATTCTTGGTCTCACCCAGCGACAGATCGCCTTCGGCTATAGCAGCGAGGAGCTCGATCTCGTTTTGAAGCCGATGGCCAAGGACGGCCAGGAAGCGGTTGGCTCAATGGGCGACGATACGCCGTTGGCGGTTTTATCGTTGCAGCCACGCCTTCTCTACACCTACTTCCGTCAACTTTTCGCGCAAGTGACCAACCCGCCGATTGACCCGATCCGGGAAAAGCTGGTGATGTCACTCGCGACCATCATGGGATGGCGTCGCAATCTTTTGGCCGAAACTCCAGAACACGCGAAGCTGGTATTTTCAGAGTCGCCGATCTTGTGGCCGCATGAGTTGGACAAACTGAAGGAGCTGCCCGATCCGTTCCACAAAGCGGTTCAAATTTCTGTGCTCTGGCCAGTGGCCGAGGATGAGGCCGGTTTGGAGAAAGCCCTTCGGCGCATAGCGGTGGAGGCCGAACAAGCCGTTGATGGAGCAGCCCGGTTGATCATCCTGTCGGATCAAGGCGTCGATCACGCGCACATCGCGATTCCGATGCTGTTGGCAGTCGGCGCCGTACACAACCAGCTGATTCGAGGCGGCAAGCGGATGCGGTGCAGCATTATCTGCGAAACCGGAGAGGCGCGAGATGTGCATCAGGTTGCTTGTCTTATCGGCTATGGCGCTAGTGCAGTCTGCCCCTATTTGGGATACGAGACGATGCGCGAGATATTGGAGCGCGGATCCCTCGGAGAGGGATTAGTCTACGAGAAAGCGGTCCGAAACTACAAGTCCGCGCTCGAGAAGGGACTGCTCAAAATCATGTCGAAGATGGGCATCTCAATGATCGATAGCTACCGCGGCGCCCAAATCTTTGAGGCGATCGGACTCGGTTCGGCCATGATCGACAATTATTTTGCGGGTACTCCATCGAAGATCGAAGGAGTCGACTTAGTCGACATCGCGCGCGAAAGCCTGACTCGACACCGGCGAGCCTATGCTCAAGCTGTTCCGGGCGAAGGAGCAACCGAACTGGAGGATCCGGGATTTTATCGTTTTCGCAGACAAGGTGAGCAGCATGCGGTTACGCCGCCGGTCATCAAGAATTTCCACACCTTCGTAAAGTCAAATAAGCCGGAGGACTACAAGGCATACGCGGACGCGATCAAAGCGATTCGCCCGAACGCGGTGCGCGATCTCCTGCAAATAGTTCCGACTGGAAGACCATCACTGCCGATCGATGAGGTCGAACCGAAGTCCGGAAGCCCACGAATGTCTGGCCATCGCCATGAATCGGATCGGCGGAAAATCGAACTCCGGTGAGGGGGGCGAAGATCCGGAACGGTTTCATCGACGACCTAACGGCGACTGGCCCAACAGTGCGATCAAACAAATTGCCCAGGCTCGGTTCGGGGTGACGGCCGCCTATCTTGCAGCCGCCAAAGAAATTGAGATAAAAATGGCGCAAGGCGCAAAACCGGGAGAAGGAGGTCAGCTGCCTGGGCACAAAGTCAGCGCGATGATCGCTCGGCTGCGAAAGAGCACTCCGGGCGTACCGCTGATTTCGCCCCCACCTCACCATGATATCTATTCCATCGAGGATCTCGCCCAGCTGATTTACGACCTGAAACAGGTGAATCCCCGCGCGAAGGTGTGCGTGAAATTAGTTGCTGAGGCGGGGGTTGGCACCGTAGCCGCAGGAGTCGCCAAAGCGCACGCTGACACCATTTTGATCAGTGGACATGATGGAGGAACCGGCGCATCACCATTAAGTTCGATCAAGTACGCGGGAAGCGCATGGGAGCTCGGGGTCTCCGAGGCTCACCAGGTACTTATGTTGAACGGCTTACGCAACCGGATAACTCTGCGCACCGATGGAGGCATGCGAACCGGTGAAGATATCGTTTTTGCCGCGCTGCTGGGAGCGGAGGAATTTAACTTTGGCACATCCGCCCTCATTGCTTCGGGCTGCGTTTATGTCCGTCAATGTCATCTCAACACCTGTCCGGTCGGTGTCGCTACTCAGGATGAGCGGCTACGGGCTAAATTCAAAGGCAAGCCGGAGTACATCGTAAATTATTTCAACGGGGTGGCCCAAGAAGTGCGTGAACTGATGGCCGCTCTTGGAGTTGCGTCATTCAATGATCTGGTCGGCCGGGTGGAGTATCTCCGGCAGCGAGAGATTCCAAATCATCCGAAGGCCAACAAGATCAATCTCTCTCGTCTGCTCGCGAACGTCTCGAAGGAAGACAATTCGCAGCCCAGACATAACACCTGGGAACGCAATGATCCGAATTGGGGTCGACGCCTGGATGATACTATCCTGCAGGATGCGCGCGACGCGGTACAGGACCAGCTTCCGATTGTTCTTAACTATCGAGTCAAAAACACCAATCGTGCGGTTGGCACCAAGTTATCCGGAGAAATCGGCTATCTTTGGGGCGAACAAGGTCTACCGGAGAACACGATACAACTCAACTTGCGAGGCAGCGCCGGACAAAGCCTCGGCGCGTTTCTAAGTCCGGGCGTGAAAATTGCCCTTTCCGGCGAAGCCAACGATTACGTTGGGAAAGGAATGGGCGGTGGCGAGATAGTTCTGAAACTATCGCCTGGCGCCAAATATGTTGCCCACGAGAATTTTATCGCCGGCAACACTTGCCTGTACGGAGCTACCGGCGGCGCCTTCTTTGCCGCGGGTCGCGCAGGAGAACGCTTTGCGGTACGCAACTCCGGAGCAACCGCAGTTATTGAAGGTGTGGGCGACCATGGCTGTGAATATATGACTCGCGGGACCGTGTTGGTCCTAGGTACGACGGGCAAAAACTTCGGAGCCGGAATGACCGGGGGAACGGCTTACGTATTGGATTTGCGGGAAGAATTTCTTCTCGATCTCAATCCGGAGCTGGTAACGGCTTCGCGGCTGGTTGAAGAAGAGGACATTATCACCGTAAAGGAGTTGATTTATAAGCATTTGGAACGCACCGAAAGCAGCCGCGCCAAGGAAATTCTGGCGCAGTGGCCGGTGTACCAGGACAAGTTTTGGCGCGTTCGTCCGACTTACGTTCCGCCAGCCGAGAAACCCGCTCCAGAACCCGTCCCGACCACCGTGGAAGCAAGCGGAACAAAAGACTAGCTTATGGAGCTGGTGACTCAACTCGCGCTCTTTCTTGAAAACAAGCCCGGGACATTGGCAGCGGTCTGTGATGCGTTGGCGGAGGCAAAGATCAATATCTTCGCTTTGACCATCTCAGATACAGTCGATCATGCGGTGGTTCGCATGGTCGTAAGTGACACGAACAAGGCGCTTTCCATTTTTGAGGCGCACGGAACGCTGGTGGTGGAAAACGAAGTTTTGATGATCGAGCACGACAATCGTCCTGGAACGCTTTCGGAAATCGCCAAGAAACTTGCTTCGAAGAAAGTGAATATCGAGTACGCCTATTTGGCCGGCGGAACGCATACGAAAAAGGGCCTCATGATCTTGCGACCCGATAACATCAAAAAGGCGAGCGAAATACTTGGAGCGAAATACTCCTGATGGGCGCGGCTGACGCGCCGAATGGTTTTGAAGCGCACGGCCCTGGCCCCTACTTCTTTTCGGCCTTCTTCTCGGGTTTTTCGTCGAGGTCTATCTTTGGCTCGGTCAGCGGCTGATCTACCCATTCGACGTAGGCCATGGGTGCCGAATCACTCTGGCGCAAACCCAATTTGACTATCCGGACATAACCTCCATGGCGAGTGCCAGACCGCGGCGCCACATCCGCAAACAATCTCCGTACGGCCTCTTTCTGACGGAGAAACGCAAAGGCAAGACGGCGCGCGTGCAAAGGTCGTACTGCCTTCGCCTTTGCCAGGGTCGTCTTGATCCGACTATGTTCAATCAAGCTACAGATTTGATTGGCCAGCAGCAGATTGCGATGTTCGGCCTTGCGGCCCAATTTTACGGTCTTTTTCGTATGACGCATAGGTCGTTAAAGCGTGACTAATTTCCCGTCATCGTTTCGATCGCCGGACAGAGACGGCTCAACCAATCCAGATTCAAATTTCATCCCCAGGCTCAGGCCTAGTTGCTGCAATTTCTCCTTAATTTCGTTGAGCGATTTCTTTCCAAAGTTCCGGTATTTCAACATCTCCGCTTCGGTTTTCATCGCCAATTGCCCGACCGTGGTGATGTTGGCGTTGTTCAAGCAATTCGCGGCTCGGACCGAAAGCTCGATCTCGTTCACGCTCATATTCAGCATCTTCTTCAGGCGAGTATTCTCCTGGCTGACCTCTTCCGAAGTTTCGTCAAACTCTACCTGGCTATCGTCGTAATTGACGAAGACATCCAAGTGGTGGCGAAGAATGGCCGAAGCTTGTAATAAGGAGTCATCCGGAGTAATTCGTCCGTCAGTCCAGATCTCCATGATAAGCTTATCGTAGTCGGTACGCTGACCGACCCGCGTGTTCTCCACCGCATACTTTACCCGGGTGACCGGTGAAAAGATGGAATCGATCGGAATTACGCCAATCGGCATATCCGGGCGTTTGTTCTCGTCGCCGGTGAAAAATCCCCGC
>WNFM01355829.1_pt3 | contig 11195 bp, 12 predicted proteins | sample 5400271 | NCBI WGS metagenome assembly WNFM01 (sample SAMN13153352, study PRJNA577476) | soil metagenome | isolation source: 60 cm saprolite on Douglas fir-dominated hillslope | place: USA:California | collected 2013-09-17 | reverse complement strand
GTGACCGACGACAAGGGGCAGACCTTGTGGCAGACCCGGATCGATCTGTCGCGCTACCGCTGACGCGGAGCTCACAGTTCACAGTTCACAGTTCGCAGTTGACCCTGACCCGTCAACGGGCAACGGTTCTGCGTGCTAGAGTTTGCTCATGACCGATCGATTTCAACGCGTGGCGTCCGTCACGGCGTTCGTCACGCTGGCGTCTCTTCCGCTCGCCGCCCGCCAGGCAGCCGTTCCCGCGCCGCAGGCGGTCAACCTGCAGCAGGCGCTGCCGTTCGACGCGGCCGTCAGGACCGGCACGCTGGCGAACGGCGTGAAGTACTACGTCCGGAAGAACACCCGGCCCGCCAACCGCGTCGTCCTCCGTCTCGCCGTCAAGACCGGCTCGCTGGATGAAGCGGACGATCAGCAGGGGCTCGCGCACGTGCTCGAGCACATGGCGTTCAACGGCAGCGCGCACTTCAAGCCGGGCGAGCTGGTGTCCTACTTCGAGTCTACCGGCGCGCGGCTGGGCCCCCACGTCAACGCGCAGACGGGCTTCGAGGACACCATCTATATGCTCGACCTGCCGTCGGACAAGCCCGAGATCGTCGGCAAGGGGCTGACGGCGCTCGCGGATTTCGGCGGCGGATTGACGCTGGATCCGGCGGAGATCGACAAAGAGCGCGGCGTCGTCATCGAGGAGTGGCGCGGCGGCCTCGGCGCCGGATCGCGCATCCGCGACAAGCAGATCCCGGTGCTCTTCTATCACTCGCGCTACGCCGACCGGCTGCCGATCGGGAAGCCGGAGATCCTCAGGTCGTTCCCGCCGGCGCGCCTGCGCGCGTTCTACGACACGTTCTATCGGCCGTCGAACATGGCGGTCGTCGCCGTCGGGGACATGGACGAGCAGAAGCTCGAGGACATGGTGAAGGCGGCCTTCGGCGGGCTGACCGCGCGCGGTCCCGCGCCGGCTCCGCGGAAGGTCGAGGTGCCGCTCCACAAGGAGACGCTCGTCAGCGTCGTCACCGACCCGGAGATCACGCAGTCCTCCGTCGAGCTCATTCGCAAGCGCCCGCGCGCCCCGTCCGACAAGGTCGGCGATTACCGCCGGAGCCTCGTGCAGCGGTTCTTCGAGCAGATGCTGAACGACCGCCTGGACGAAATCTCGCGGAAGCCCGACGCGAAGTTCCTGGGCGCCGGCATGGGCGGCGGAGGCCTCAGCCAGGATGTCGAGACTGTGTCGCTCAGCGCGAACGTGCAGAGCGGGAAGATCGCGGAAGGGCTCGCGTCGGTCGCCATCGAGGCGAAGCGCGCGCGGGAGTACGGGTTCAACGCGCCCGAGCTCGATCGGGCGAAGAAATGGATGGCCGCGTTCTACGACCGCGCCTACACCGAGCGCAACAAGACCGAGAGCGGCTCGTTCGCGCAGGAGTACCTCAACCATTTCCTGGAAGGGGAGCCGAGCCCAGGCATCGCGTACGAGTACCAACTGGTCCAGCGGCTGCTGCCGGGCATCACGGCGGCGGAAGTCACCGCGCTCGGCAAGACGCTGCTCGCCGACGACAGCCGCGTGATCCTGGCCACGTCGCCGCAGAAGCCCGACGTCAAGGTGCCGACCGACGACGAGCTGAAAGCCGCGCTCACGGCCGTGGAATCGACGGCGGTGACGGCGTGGACCGACACGACGTCCACGCGCGATCTCATCGAGCGAAAGCCCGAGCCGGCCGCGATCAGCGCGACACGGAAAGTCGACGAGGTCGGCCTGACGATCGTCCGGTTCGCGAACGGCGTCGAGGCCTGGCTGAAGCCGACCGATTTCAAGGACGACCAGGTGGTGTTCGCGCTCCAGGCGATGGGGGGCACGTCGCTCGCGGCACCATCGGACTACGTCGAGGCGTCGCTCTCGACCGCGTATGTCAACCTGTCGGGCGCGGCGGGACTCAAGGCGCTCGACGTGCAGAAGCTGCTGGCGGGCAGGCTCGCGGGCGCGACGCCGTTCGCGTCGGTCTCGACGCACGGGTTCAACGGCTCCGCGGCGCCGGCGCAGCTCGAGACGGCGCTGCAGCTCCTCTACGCGCGGTTCACGCAGCCGGGCGACGATCCGGAGGCGTTCGACCTGTTGAAGCGCCAGCTCAATGCCATCGTCGCGAACCGTCTCGATAATCCGGAAACCGTGTTCGGCGACAAGCTCGAGGAGGTCAACACGTCGGGCCACTACACGTCGAAGCCGCTGACGGTGGACCGCGTCAACGCGCTCGATCGCGCGAAGATGACCGACTTCTATCGCCGGCGGTTCGCGAACGCCGCGGACTTCACCTTCTTCATGGTGGGCGCCTTCAAGGTCGACGAGGCGCTGCCGCTGATCGCGCGGTACGTCGGCGGCCTGCCGTCGACTGGAAAGGCCTCGTCCGCGTTCAAGGACCTCGCGATCAGCTTTCCGTCGGCCACTCAGCGCGTGAAGGTCGAAAAAGGCCGCGAGCCGAAGAGCGACACGGTGATCAGCTTCTTCGCCGATCCGCCCGGCAACGAGCCGTTGGAGCAGGAGCGGGCGCTCGCGGCGGCCGACGTGCTCGAGATCGCCCTGCGCGACATCCTGCGCGAGGAGCTGGGCCAGACCTACACCGTCTCGGTGGATCTGGCGCAAGGGCTGCCGCAACGGGGCGGCGGGCACATGGAAGTCACCTTCGGCGCCGCGCCCGAGAATATCGACAAGATGTCCGCCCGCGTCCTGCAGGAAGTGCAGCGGCTCCAGAAGGAGGGCCCGAGCGGGGACCTCGTAAACCGCGCGAGAGAAACCGCGCGGCGCAACTACGAGACGCAGCTGCGGCAGAACGACTACTGGCTGCGCCGCTTCCAGGCCGTGCAGATGTGGGGGCAGGACCCGGCGATGATCGCCCACCGCCTCGAGCGCATCAGCACCGTCACCCCCGCCGCCGTGCAGGAGGCGTTCAAGAAGTACTTCCCGGCGGATCGGATGACGGTCGTCACGCTGGTACCGGCGCCAGGGGCGAAGTAGACCGTTCGCAGTTTACAGTCCGAAGCCAGACGCCCAAAGCCGAAAGCCTGACTACGGCGCGTAGCGCCTGATCACGATCTCGACGACGACGAGCGCGGCGACGATCGAGGCCACGAACACCGCCGCCAGCCACAGCATCATCTTCTTGTAGTACGGATCCATGTCGTCCCGGTCTGCATTATAGGGTGTGGTAAGTTCACCCGGGCGTCATGGGCTTTTCCACCGTCGACTACATCGTCCTGCTCGTCTACCTGGCCGGCATCACCGTCTTCGGGATGCGGTTCAAGAAGTCGCAGCGGAGCGTGAAGGACTATTTCCTCGGGGCGCGCAACACCTCGTGGATCGTCATCTGCCTGTCGATCGTCGCGACCGAAACCAGCACGCTGACGCTGATCGGCGTGCCCGCGCTCGCGTACGGAACGTTCGCGCGTCCCGAGCAGGGGGGCACGCTGACCTACCTGCAGGTCCTCATCGGATACGTCGCCGGGCGCTTCATCATCGCGCGGATCTTCCTTCCCTCGTACTTCCGCGGCGATTTGCCGACGGCGTATGCGCTGCTCGAGCGGCGCTTCGGCGTGCTGACGCGCCGTGTGGCCGCGTCGATGTTCCTGGTGATGCGCGCGCTGGCGGAAGGGGTGCGCGTCTTTGCCGCCTCGCTCGTGCTGTCGGCGGTCCTGGCCTCGAGCTTCCCGGGGATCCCGCACTTGTGGCTGTGGTCGATCGTGATCGTCGGGGTGCTGACGCTCGTCTACACGTTCGAGGGGGGCATCGCGGCCGTCATCTGGACCGACCTGATCCAGTTCGTGATCTACGTCGGGGGCTCGCTCCTGGCCGCCTATGAGCTCGTGCACCTCACCCCGGGGGGCTGGGGCGGCATCATCGACACCGCACGGGCCGCGGGCAAGCTGCAGCTCTTCTCGTTCACGTGGGACCTCACCGTGCCGTTCACGTTCTGGGCCGGCCTCATCGGCGGCACCTTCCTGACGAACGCGAGCCACGGGACCGACCAGCTCCTCGTGCAGCGGCTGCTCACGTGCCGGGACCTGCGCGACAGCCAGAAAGCCATCATCACCAGCGGCTTCATCGTCCTCGCGCAGTTCATTCTCTTCCTCGGCATCGGCATCATGCTGTTCGCGTATTACCAGTCCGTCCCGCGCCCGCCTATCACGACCAACGACGCGATCTTCCCCACGTTCATCGTCACCACGCTCCCGCACGGAATTTCCGGACTCGTGATCGCGGCCATCTTCGCCGCCGCCATGTCGAACCTGAGCGGATCGCTCAACTCGCTCGCCTCGACGACGGTCCTCGACCTGTACAACCCGCTGACCGGCGGCACGGCGTCCGACGCGCAGCTCCTCGCGCTGTCGAAGTGGTGCACGGCGGGGTGGGGCATCGTGCTCATCCTGATCGCGGTCGTCGCGCGCGGGTGGGGCTCGGTGTTCACGGCGGGGCTGACCGCCGCGTCGATCGTCTACGGCCCGATGCTGGGCGCGTTCCTGCTCGGCGTCCTGACGACGCGCGCCAATACGAGCGGGGTGATCGCCGGGATGACGGTGGCGGCGGCATCGATGCTGACGATCTGGTGGACCACGAAGCTGGCGTGGACGTGGTACGTGCTCGTCGGGACCGCAATCTGCTTCGGCGTGGGGTATGTCGTCAGCCTTGCGGCCGCGCGCGCGCCGGCTACTGGACCGATCCACAGACCTACGGAATCGTGATCGCCGTGTTCGGCTCGATTGCGTTGGTCGCGTGCTACTTACCGGCGCGTCGCGCGATGCGCGTCGATCCCGTAAATGCCGTGAAACAGGACTGAAACACCGCGGTTGTATCCTGCCGGCAAAGGCAGGTGTGCATGAGTGAACACCGGACCTTCGTGCGCGGCATCGGAATGCTCGTGCTGCTCGGCATCGGCGTCGTCATCGCGTTCTCGTCGACCTCCTGCATCGGCACGGGACACGTCGGCGTCGTCACGATGTTCGGTCGCGTGACCGGACAGACCCTGTCGGAAGGCATCCACATCATCAATCCCGTCGCGAATGTGACGGAATTGAATATCAAGGCCTCCCGCGGCCGCCTCGCTGTTCGAGGAACCGCTTCAGTGTGCCGTTCTCCATTCCGCGGTTGATCGCGGTCCGGACGCGGTTGCGGGCGCTCTGCATGGCCAGGACGACGCTGCCCATCTCGTCGAAGGACTGCTCGCCCCATAGCACGCGCTTGGGCGTGGTCGGGTTCGGATTGTGCGGGTTGTCCTCGGAGTTGTCGTACACCAGACGCACGTCGATGCGCGTCCCCTTGGGCAGCACGACGGGCACCTTGTAGACGTAGCGATCCTGCCAGTTGAAGTCCCAGTCCTGGATCCACAACAACGGCTGCGTCGTCCCGTCGGGCAGGGCGGCCGTCGCTTTCATTTCTTTCGCCAAGTAGTGGGCGTGCGCGGCGACCGACAGCGCCTTCATGTCCACCGGCAGCGTCAGCGAATCCTCGATCACGTAGTTCTTCTCGCCCGCCGGGATGTCGATGCCCGATCCGAATCCGAAGAGCGCGGGGACCTGGATCGACCACAACTTCCGCTCGGGCGCCTTGCCGGTGAAGTAGATGCCGATGGTTGCCTGCTCGGTCTCGGGTTTGCCGGTGAGATGAAAGTGCATCTGCAGGATGACGTCGGAGCCTTTCGGCAACGGGAGCGCCACGCCGTCGGGCAGGAACACCGGTGTCGCGCCCACCGCCCAGCCGCCCAGCGGGCCCGATGCGCCCTGAATGCCGCCGACCCCGACCGTGCCCATGCCGCTGAATCCGGGCCGGCCGTCCTTGCCGTCCTGCTTCGCGGCAGCGCCGCTCGAGTCGTAGGCGAAGAGCACGTGGTGCACGGCCTTGCGCGCGCTCGGCCGAAACTCGACGGCGCGGACCCACTTGTCCTCCAGCAGGTGCGTGGGGACGACGAAGTTGCGGTAGACGTCCGGACCGCTCGCCGGCAGCTCGTAGGCGGCCGGCATCTGCAGGACGAGATCGGGCGTGCCCAGGTGCCACCCCTCCGGGAATTGCGGCAGCGTCGGCATCTTGCCCGGGTCGCCCTGCGGCATACCCTGTTTGAACCAGTCGCCGAGCGTCGCAATCTGCGCGTCCGTCAGGCGGCGTTCGTCCGCGAACTCGCCGTAGCCGTGCGCGGCGTGCCATGGCGGCATGTAGCGCGATTCGGTGACCTTCGCGATCAGCTTGCCCTTCTTTTTCACATCCTCGTAGGTAATGAGCGAGAACGGCGCGGCCTGTCCAGGCCGATGGCACGTGACGCAGTTCTCGTACAGGATCGGCGCGACGGTCTCGCTGAACGTCACCGGGCTGGACGTGGGCAGCAGGGCGGCCGCCCCGAGCAGCACCGGCAAGGCGAGAACGGTCAAGAGGCGCGTCATGTCATTTCCTCCGCAAGTCTGACGGTACGATAAAGCAGCCGAGGGCTTCGGTTTCGGCGATCGCCACCGGCCTGCCGTCGACGACCGCGTTCAGGGCGTCCTGGAGATCGTGGACGGTGACCACCTGCCTGGGCCGGCCGAGCGCCGCATAGAAGTTGTCGATCCGGCCGCGATAGCGAATCGCCCCTTGTCGATTTACGACCACCGCTTCGGGCGTGACCGAGGCGCGCACGCGGGCCGCGAGCGCGCCGTCCAGGTCGAGGGCGGCCGGCATCCGGCCGTATCGATGATCGTCGAGATGTTTCCGCGCATCGCTCGCGCTCAGGCGGGCGTCCTCGTAGACCAGGGCGCAACTGACGCCCCTGGACGCGAAGGCGCCGCAGATGCGCTGGATCTCGGGCGCGTAGCCATTGGAGATCGGACAGTCGGTCGCCACAAAGAAGAGGACGTTGGCGAGCCCGGCAGGTTCCAGCGGGCGCAGGACGCTCCCGTCGATGCCGCGGATCTGCAGGGATCCGGCCAGCAGCGCCAGCACACACGGCCAGGCTCTCAGAAAGGTTTCCACATGTCTCCGTGACGCGTGCCCGTATAACGCCGGGGCCCTGGGGATTGTGACAGTTTACGAGCTTTTCTCGATCCAGGCCGCGAAGGCCTGCAGGTATTTCTGGAGGAGTACGCGCGTGTCATCGCTCGTCAGCCTGCCTTCCTCGTCGAACAGCTTCCCGGCGTTCGGGATATAGGCTTCCGGCTGCTGGAGCGCCGGCATGTCGAGGAAGACCAGCGACTGGCGGAGATGATGGTTGGCGCCGAAGGCGCCGAGCGCGCCGGGCGTCACGCTGACCACGGCCGCGGGCTTCTTCGAGAACACGCTCTTGCCGTAGGGCCGCGAGCCGACGTCGATCGCGTTCTTCAGCAGTCCGGGGACCGACCGGTTGTACTCGGGTGTCACGAAGAGCACCGCGTCCGCCCTGCGCACGCGGTCCCGGAAGCGTGCCCATGCCGCGGGAACGCTCGCCTCGAGGTCCTCGTTGTAGAGGGGGAGGTCGCCGATCTCGACGATCTCCAGGGCGAGCGAGCCGCCCGCCAGCTCCCGCATCGCGCGCGCGGTTTTCCTGTTCAGTGAAGCCTTGCGCAGGCTGCCTACGAGCACGACGACGTCACGAGCCATAATGAGGGCCTCCGGAACTGATTATGGCAAATCTCGTCCTCGTGGGAATCGGCGGCGCGCTGGGCTCGATGGCGCGCCACGGCATCGGCACGGCGATCGCGCACCTCAGTCCTACCCGCGTCACTCCCTACGCGACCATGGTGGTGAACCTCGCCGGGTGCCTGGCGATCGGCGTGCTCGCGGGGCTCGTCGCGAGCCACCGCCTCACGATGCCGGCGCCCGTCCGGGCGTTCGTCTTCGTCGGCATCCTCGGCGGCTTCACGACGTTTTCCAGCTTCGGCCTCGACACGTTTACGCTCGCGCACGGCGGGCACACGGGGGACGCGACGCTCAACGTGGCGATCCAGGTCGCGGCCGGGCTCGCGCTCGTGGCGGGGGGCTACGCCGCCGGCGCGCGAGTACAATGAGACGTCTATGACGATCCTCCGGCGAGCCGGCCGCCTCGCCTTGCTCCTGGGCATCGTGGCGGCGCTGGCCCCGGCGTGCCAGCGCGCGCTGTCGCGGCCGTCCACGAATGCCGCCGGAGCGGAGGACTTCCATCGCAGCGACCCGAAGATCGTCGGCGCCACCGGACGGCCGCAGCTGCTCGAGTTCTTCGGACCCACGTGAACGGCGTGTCGAAAGATGATACCCATGGTCCATGGGTTGGAGAAGCGTTACGCGGGCAAGGTCGATTTCGTGTATCTCAACGCCGAGGACGAGCAGACGGCGGCGGCGCGCGATAAGTACGAGTTCGTGGGCACGCCCCAGTTCGTGCTGGTGGACGCCTCAGGCCGGCAGGTGGGGAAGCAGCTGTTCGGCCTGCTCGACGAGCGGGTGCTGACCGCGGCGCTCGATCAGGTTCTAAGGTTCCAAGGTTCCACGGTTCCAACCTTCTAGGCGTTCTGGGGTTCGGCGTCGCAAGCTCGCGGGGTTTTCCGAACCTTAGAATGTCGAACCGTAGAACCTCACAGCATCAGGAACTGCCGGATTTCGCGCGCGAGCGCGTCGGGGAGCACGGGCTTCGCGAGAAAGCCGTCGGCCCCCGCCTGCTTCGCGCGCTCCCTGTGCTCGTCGAATGCGTGCGCGGTCAGCATGATCAGGGGGATGTGCCGCGTCGCGGCGTCTCCCTTCAGCAGGCGGACCGCTTCCCAACCGTCCATCCCCGGCATCGTCGCGTCCATCAGAATCAGCGCGGGCTTCTCGAGCTTGGTCTGCGTCAGGGCGTCGTGCCCGTTGACGGCTTCCGCCCACCGGAAACCTTCGTGCTCCAGATACAGGCCGTACATCTCGCGCGCGTCGATGTTGTCGTCCACGATCAGGATCAGCGGCCGTTTCGGCATGGCCCACGTAGTCTACTCGACCGGTCCGCGTTCGCGTGATAGCGTTCGAACGGAGGCCTTCATGCCGGCTCGACCCCGGTCCGTCCGAACACGCGCGGCAATCGTCATCCTGGTCCTCGGGGCCGTCGTCATCTCCCGGCCGCCGAGACTGGCCGGCCAACCCGCCCCGCCGCCGATGGACGTGATGCCGGCGGCGCGCGCCGCGGCCTTCGCCGACGCGGCGGCGCGGGGCCTCGACTACCTGCCCGGTGAGGTCGTCGTGAAGTTCAGGGACGGCGTCACGCCGGACCGCCAGCAGCGCGCGCTCGATGCCGTGCGCAGCCGTCCGTCCGTCGACGACCTCGAGTGGGCCGGCGAGGTCGCCATCCTCCGCGACCCCTCGCAGCCTGACGCGCACATCCTCGCCGACCAGCTCGCGTCCCAGCCCGAAGTGCTCTATGCCGAGCCGAACTACCTGCGGCACCACGACTCGACGCCGAACGACACCGGCTTCGGGCCGCGCCAGTGGAACCTGCAGGCGCTCGACATGCCGAAGGCGTGGGACATCAATCCCGGCGCGACCGCGAACATCATCGTCGCCATCGTCGACACCGGCATCACGACGGTGAATACGACGATGACGGTCGCGACGTGGAACGGGGCGGCGATCCAGAACATCGGCGTGACCTACGCCACCAATCCCGACCTCGCGGCGAGCCGCCTCGTCAGCCCCATGGACTTCGTGACCAACATGGGGACGATTGTGCTCGATTCAGAAGGGCACGGCACCCACGTCAGCTCGACGGTGGGTGAGGATACGAACAACGCGCTGCTGGACGCGGGGATCGCGTACAACGCGCGGATCATGCCGGTGAAGGTCTGCTCGAGCTATTGGGACGTGCAGTTCGCGTTTTCCGCCGCCGGCGGCCGCGGGTTCGTCCCGGCCACCTCCGGCGGGTGTCCGACGACGGCGGTGGGCCAGGGCATCCGGTATGCGGCGGACAACGGCGCGAAAGTGATCAACCTGAGCCTCGGCGGATCCAGTCCGTCGACCACCGAGCAGGACGCGATCACGTACGCGGTCGGCAAGGGCGTCTTCGTCGCGATGGCCGCGGGCAACGAGAAGGAGAACGGCAACCTGCCGCACTATCCCGCGTCGTACGCGGCGAGCCTCGACGGCGCCATGGCGGTCGGCGCCACGAACCGCTCAGGGAACCGCGCGTATTACTCGAACACGGGCAGCTACGTCGAGATCGCCGCGCCCGGAGGCGACTCGCGCGACAGCGACGCCAGCGGCAGCGGGTACGTCTGGCAGTCCACGATCCGTCCGTCGCTCAGCGATCCCTCGCTGGTCCTCTTCCCGCGATTCGACGCCTACGCCGAGATCGGCTACTCGGGGACGTCGATGGCGACGCCGCACGTCGCGGGGCTCGCGGCGCTCCTCTCGGCGCAGGGCGTCAAGACGCCCGCGGCGATCGAGCAATTGATCAAGAAGACCGCGAAGTTCCTCGGCACACCCAGCGCTGCCAGCGCCAGTCGAAGTGACGAGTTCGGGTCCGGCCTCATTCAACCCCGCGCCGCCCTGTTCGGGTTCGGCATCCGGAAGTAGGTGTCATGCGTACGACTCTTCAATCCGCGTGCGTGGCCGGAGCGCTCGTGCTGGCGCTTCCCGGCATGGCGCGCGCCGCCGGCGGCCAGAACCCTCAGGCCGGCCCGCCGTCATCCATTGCGCTGCGCGCCTACGGCATCGTCGATCTCGACTCGGTGGCCGCGACGCAGAGCTTTACCGCGGTCCTCGGGACGTCGAAGCTCAAGGCCTTCGGCGGCGGCGTGGATGTCGTCGACATCTGGAAGCACCTCTTCGTGCGCGTCGCGGTGACTCGCGCGCGCAAGACCGGCAGCCGCGTCTTCGTCAGCGGCGCCCAGGTCTTTCCGCTCGGCATTCCGCTCACGGTGACGATGACGCCGGTCGAAGCCGGCGGGGGATGGCGGTTCCCGTTGAAGGCCGGCGGCCGGCTGACGCCCTACGCGGGGTTGGCGTTCCTGTCGATGGGATATAGCGAGACCTCGAGCTTCGCGCAGTCAGGAGAGGACACGTCCGAGCGGTTCAAGGGCCAGGACGTGTTCGGCGGCGTGGATGTCGGGATCGTGCGATGGCTCTTTGCGTCGGGCGAGGTGCAGTACCGGCGCGTCCCCAAGGCGATCGGCGCCGGCGGCGCGTCGAAGGACTTCGGCGAATCCGATCTCGGCGGCGTCACCGCCCGACTCACGATCGGCATCCGCACGAAACGGTAGCCGCGGACGGCGCGGAGGAGCGC
>WNFM01306720.1_pt1 | contig 11195 bp, 8 predicted proteins | sample 5400271 | NCBI WGS metagenome assembly WNFM01 (sample SAMN13153352, study PRJNA577476) | soil metagenome | isolation source: 60 cm saprolite on Douglas fir-dominated hillslope | place: USA:California | collected 2013-09-17 | reverse complement strand
TGCAGCCGCTCGAGCAGCGTGACGTCGCGCTCGCCGCGCTTGGCCAGGTGGTACGCGATGCTGCAGCCGACGATGCCGCCGCCGATGATGACGATGCGGCTCTTTGCGGGCACTCCCATGGGCACGACCTATTCTTGGATCCGCCCAAATCTAGCACAGCCGGGGTCATTTCCCCGGGCGGGCGATGGCAGCCTTGGAGTAAAATGCCGCCCACCGGAGAGGTGGATGAGCGGTTTAAGTCACACGCCTGGAAAGCGTGCGAAGGTTAATAGCCTTCCGCGGGTTCGAATCCCGCCCTCTCCGCCAAGATCGCGTCCGATATTGCGCGTCCCATAGATGTTCTATCGCGCGTAACAACGACTATCGCGAAGTTAGCCCGCTACGGGCAGTTGATGCCCGATCGCAGCGTAGAGGTGCATCCGGGCGTTTCCATTTTCTGCCTCGCGTCGGTCAACGAGCAGCCCCAGAACGTCCTCGGGGAGCTCAAGCCGGAGCCGCCGCAGCTCTGGCACACCTCGAACTTTTTCGCGAAGGCGCCACCCGGGCAGTCTCCGGCGGGCGTAGGCGGCGATGCAGCGGCAGGCGTGCCGGTTGGGCCGGTGGAGCGAACACGAGCGTCACCGGTAGAGGCGCGCTGCGCGAGGGTTGCCCACCGCTGACGTCGATAATCGCGAGCGGGAACCACGTCGGAGGACACCAGGCTCGACCGGGGTTCGGCACCGAAACGGCGATGCGCCAGGTCGTCGTGGCTGTGCTGCCATCGGTCAACGCCGCCTTACGATACTGGTAGTCACCGACGGTAGCCGTTTGCGCAACCTCGGTGAGCACCGTTGTGCCGGAGCTTACCTCGAACGACGTGAGCGTCGGAATCGAAAAATCGATGAATGCCGTGTCCGGATAGCGCGCGGGACACGTTGTTAGGGACACGTGGTCGACATCCGGGCAGACATCCTCGGCGGGCCGCGTCGAGAAGCCGAACGTATCGGGCATCGTCGCGGTCGCTCGCCCCCATTTGCCGTAGCCGCCGATGTTGGTAAGCGTCGGCGTGGCCGCCGGCGGCGGTGCCATAGTCGTGCACGCCGATGCGGTCAGCACGACGCTGAGCGCAGCCAGCCACTGACGCTTTAGCATGTCCGCATCCTTGCTTCTTGTTTGCAAACATCATCGTCGCACGAGGTTGAGCTGTCAATGCCGCAGTTCGGTACCGTTTGGGCCTCCAATCTTGACCCCGGCAGGGCGCATCGAGGATCATCACGAGAGCGATTTCAACGCGCACCCACTGTGTACATGCAGCACTTCATATTCAACCTGGCTGACGGCGACCGGAAGCGGGCCAGGTCGTTCTTGCACGCGAAAAGGTGGGTGGTCAGCCGCGACGAGCGCCATCGCGATGCCCTCGCTCCCGGCGATCTCGCGCTGGTCTTCGTCGCGCTCACACGCGAGTTCGTCGGTCGCGCCGAGCTCAAGACCACGTTCCTCGATCCAATGCCCTCGGATCCCGCCGCCTCCGGTCCAGCGGTGAGCGGGGTGTTGCTTGGCGACGTCGAGGATTGGACGAGCGGCGTGCCGTTAGACGTCGCTGTGCAGCGGATTGATCCGAAGGGGTCCAACCCATACGTCCAGGCGAACGCGGCCGGATTCCGCGCAGGCGTGGTGCAGATTACCGTCAAGGAGTACGACATCGTGATGTCGCTGCGCGACAGGGCGCGAGACGTCGCTGAGTAATCAGCTGCGCGACCCCAATCCCGCCCGCCGGGCAATGGACTGCTGTACCTTCAGGCAGCGCTCGAGGAGGCGTGGCGCCGCCAACCGCTCGGCCCACGTGGCGAACGCATCGGCTGGGCCGCGCCAGCGCAGTGTGTCCACGTTGTGGAACAGTTTCGCACCGGACTCGAGCGTCGCGAGCTTCTTGAACAACAGCGCCTGCTTGCGCTGAGCGCCGAGCACGTTTTCCGGAAACGCTTCGATCTGTCCATATTGATTGAGCATGCGGGCCGCGGAGACCGCACCAATACCGGAAATGCCTGGATAACCGTCGGCCGCGTCGCCTACGAGCGCCAGATAGTCGGGGATCAATGCAGGCACGACTCCATATTTCGCACGCACGGCATCGGCATCCAGCATCTTGTTGGCGCGGCGATCCATTTGCACGACTCGGTCGCCTTGTACACATTGCGCGAGATCCTTGTCGACGGTCCAGATACAGACCTTGTCCACACGACGCGATCGCGCCGCAATGTTCGCGGCCGACGCCAGTGCATCATCCGCCTCCAGCTCGACCATCGGCCAAACCACCACACCCATAGCGCCCAACGCGTCCTCGAGCGGATGGAATTGCACCCATAATGCCGGATCGATTCCTTCGCCAGTCTTGTAGTCGGGCCAAAGATCGTTGCGAAACGATTCGATGACGTGATCGGTGGCCACCCCGATATGTGTCGCGCCCTTCTCCAGCATCTGAATGACTGTCTGTAGCACGCCAACTACTCCGCCGTACGGGCGATCCTTGCCCTTAGTGAAGCGCCGCAATCCGTAGAAGTGACGGAAGAGCTCGTAGGTGCCGTCGACGAGATGGATAACCATGCCTTGTAGCCGGAAGAGGCGTCCATGGATACAGCGGACCGCGAAGTATCGCTATTCAGAGGGAATCGCGCCAGCCTCACTGCAGTGCCCATTGGAAACTCTGAATCGTCGTTCTTCGCTCTCAGAACGGCGTACTTTGTACGAAGTTCCAAACACGACGTTCTCTGCTGCTTCCCGACGCGGTGCGTCGGGTCTAGAATCGGTCCGCCGAATCTTCCCCGCTGATGAAGCTCCTCCCGCCTCGCCGCTGGCTCATCCGGCTGGCGGTCACGGTCGGCATCGTCGCCGCGCTGATCGTGCTGGCGTGGCTCGCGGTCCCTCCGATCGTCAGGAGCCAGCTCGAAACGCGCCTGACGGAGTCGCTGGGCCGCAAGACGACCGTCGAGTCCGTCGACTTCAATCCTTTCCCGCTGCGCCTGACGTTACACAAGCTCGCGATTGCGGACACGAGGGGCACGACTCCGCTTTTCGCTGCCGACGAGGTCGTCGCGGATCTGTCATCGGCTTCGGCGTGGCATCGCGCGCCCGTGCTCGATGCGCTCAAGTTCACGCGTCCGGCGGTGTCGCTGGCCCGGGACCGCGACGGTCGCTACAGCGTGCAGGACCTGATCGACCAGATCGTCGCCCGGGCGGCCGACCCAACGCCGCGCTTTTCGCTCAACAACATCGAGATCGACGACGGGTCGATCGTGTTCGACGATGCGATGATGGGGAGCAAGCACACGGCCGAGAAAGTCGCGATCGGCATTCCCTTTCTGTCGTCGCTGCCCTATCAGTCCGACATTCATGTCACTCCGCACCTCGAAGGCGCGTTCGACCGATCGCACTTCGCGCTTGGGGGAACCACGACGCCGTTCGCGGAGCACCGGGAGGCCGCGATCGACATCGATTTCGATGCGCTCCCTCTCAAGGCCTACATCGCGTACCTGCCGACGAAGCCGAGGATCGATCTTGCGGACGGTGCGCTGACAACACGCCTCAAGGTGGTCTTCGTCGATGGAACTCCGACAGGCCGCAAGCTCGAAGTGCGCGGCGACATCCGTCTCGACAACCTCGCGCTGACCCGCCGCGACAAGACGTCGCTCGCCGCGGCCGATCGAATCTCGCTGACGCTCGATCGGGCCGATGTTTTCGGTCGCGACGTTCGCATCGCGTCCCTTGCGGTCGATGCTCCGGCCATCGACCTCCGTCGCCCGTTCTTCGGCGCTGCGCCCGCAGGCAGCGACGCGACGAGGCCCGCCGCCGGCGCGACGCCCGACAAACCGTGGGTCGTGAGCGTGGCGAAGGCCGCGGTCGCGAAGGGCAAGCTTCACCTCCACGATGAAGCCTCGACGTTCCAGTCGTCGCTCGCCGATGTGACCGTCGATGCCACCAACCTGTCGACCAAGCCCGGGGAGAAGGCGCACGTCTCCTTGTCTTTCGTCAGCGACGACCGGATTGCCGGCTTCAAGGGCGAGGCCGACATCGAGCCGCTCGTACCGACCGCGACCGGCACGTTCGATCTCTCGAAGTTCTCGCTCGGCCTCCTGTTTCCATTTTACAAGGACGTGCTCGCGGTCGACGTGCAGAAGGGCTCGCTGGACCTGGCGGCGCATTTCGCGCTTCTCGCCGATGGCAACCTGAAGGTCTCCGAAGGCGTGGCATCCATCAGCGACCTCACGCTCGCCTATCCCGGCAACAAGCAGCCGTTCTGGAAGTTCCCCGCCATTGCCGGCGGTGGGATCGAGGTCGACGTTCATGGCCGAAGCGTCAAGGGCGCGGAGATGCAGAGCCGGGACGCAGCGATGAGACTTGCGCGCGAGCGCGACGGGACGATCGACGTGGCCCGTCTCATGAAGACGACCGAGACCACGGGCACGGTCACCGGCGCCGCCAAGGACAAGGGCAGGGACGAGCGAACGTGGACGCTGACCTTCGGGAAGGCGAGCATTGAGCATGCCGCGATCGATCTCGAGGACCGCGTGCCCGAGCCGGTCGTGAAGCTCGGGATCCGCGACCTCTCGTTCACCGCCGCCAACTATTCCAACGCGCGCAACGCGAAGTCGACGGCGTCGCTCAAGGCACGCGTCGGCAACCGCGGGCGCGTCGCCTGGAACGGCACGCTCGTGAGCAATCCGGTGTCCTTTGCCGGACAGCTCGACGTGTCGGGGCTCGATCTCGTGACCGTCAGGCCCTACGTCGAATCGCGTGTCAACGTATCGCTGACGGCGGGCGCGCTCGCCGCGAAGGGCAATGTGGCGCTCGACGTGCCCGACGGTGCGCCGGTCAAGGCCGGCTGGAAGGGCAATGTCATCGTCACGGACTTCGCGGCGCTCGACAAACCGACGGCGTCCGACCTCCTGCGCTGGAAACGCCTCGCGCTCGATGACGTGGAGACCACGACGGAGCCCTTCCGGCTCGTCGTGGGCCGCGTCGGTGCCGAAGACTATTTCGCGCGAGCGATCGTCTACGAGGACGGCACGCTCAATCTGACCCGCCTCATGACGCCGGGCAGGGAACCCGAGCCGGCACCTGACGCAAAAGCGTCGACGACGCCTGCCGACAGCGCGCCTGCGCGCGACGCCCTACCCATCACGATTGGCCGGATCGAGCTTGCAAACGGCAACGTCAACTATTCGGACTTTTTCGTGCGCCCGAACTACGCGGCGAATCTTACCGAAGTGACAGGCACGGTGACGACGATGTCGTCCGAGCAGGCGGGCGACATCGCGTTCACGGCGCGTGTCGATCACTCCGCGCCGGTCGAGGTGTCCGGCCGCATCCATCCCTTTGCGAAAGAGCTCTCGCTCGACATTGTCGCGAAGGCGCGCGACATCGATTTGCCGCCGCTCACACCGTACTCGGTCAAGTATGCGGGCTATGGCATCGAGAAGGGCAAGCTCACGTTCGACGTCCACTACAGGGTCGAGAACCGCAAGCTGGCCGCCGAGAACCGACTCGTCCTCGACCAGCTTACGTTCAACCGGGAGCGCGTCGACAGTCCAACGGCCACCAAGCTGCCGGTCCTGCTCGCAGTGTCGCTGCTCAAGGACTTGCACGGCGTGATCGACATCAACCTGCCGATCGCCGGGTCGCTTGACGACCCGCAGTTCTCGGTGGGCGGCCTCATCATCCGCGTCATCGTCAACCTGCTTGCCAAGGCCGTCACTGCGCCTTTCGCGCTGCTCGGCGCCGCGTTCGGGCACGGCCAGGAGCTGTCGATCGTACCCTTTGAGCCCGGCAGTTCCGCGCTCGATGCGGACGCACAGAAGCGCGTCGAGACGCTGGCCAAGGCGCTCGGCGATCGCCCCGCGCTCAAGCTCGAGATCGGCGGGCGCGCCGACGGACAGGCCGACCGCGAGGCGCTGCGGCACGCCGCCGTCGAGACCGCGATGAAACACGAGAAGATGAAGTCTCTCGCCGCATCGGGCGACGCGCCAGCGTCCGTGGATCTCGTCACCATCGGCGCCGACGAACGCGTGCGCTGGCTCACCGCTGCCTATAAGCAGTCGTCGATCAAGGATCGCCCGCGTAACGTGATCGGCCTGCTCAAGGACGTGCCGCCCGCGGAGATGGAAGCGATGCTGCACGCGGATGCCAAGGTCGATGACGACGCGCTGCGGCTCCTCGCCAATGCGCGCGCTCAGGCGGTCAAGGACGATCTGGTGTCGAAGAACATCGCCACCGAGCGGTTGTTCCTGACCGTGCCTCGGCTGTCCGGGATCGAAGCCGCGGACGCCGCTGGCGCAGCGCCGACGGGTTCCGCCGGATCAGCTACGCCTGCCGGTGCGCCATCTTCCCGAGTGGACTTGGCGCTGCGCTGACAGCGGACGTCAACATGCCCTCGGATCCCGCCGCCTCCGGTTCAGCGGTGAGCGGGGTGATCTCGCGCTTGCCGTTGAGTATCGCGCTCACCACGGGCTGACCGCCCACCTCATGTTCGCGCTACCGAAGTCCACGTATCGCGCTTACCCCGGGGGCGGGCCCCTTGAGCGAGATGCGCAGGTCACGACCGACGGCACTTGCGGCCTTGATGAGCGTGTCGAGCTGAACGGCGGTATAGGCCGGATCGAGCACCCGGTCGAGTTGCGATCGACTCGTCCCCATGCGCCGCGCCATCTCTACCTTGGAGAGTCTGGCATCCTTCATCGCCTCGTCGATTGCCTCGGCAAGAGCCCGCTTGACTGCCGCAGCCTGAACGTCATCGAAGATGGCGTGCTCGCGCAGAAAGTCGTCGAAATTCGAGCCTCGATGTTTATTGGTCTTCGGCATTTAGCCACTCCGAGACTGCGCGCAATTTGGGCAACATCGAGCCATTCCAGAGTGTACCATATAAGGTACGTACTTGCCAGTGCCTTGTTCCCTTCCTTTCAAGACTGCGGTATCTGCCGCGTCGCGGCTATCGGCCGAATGGACGAAGAGGTCCAAAGCCCGACGGAGTCGATCCTGAATTCCAGGAGCCTGATAATGCCCGCTCGATGCCCACGATCGATGCAGCCGTTGGTCCCCGGCCACCGCTGACCACAGAAGCGGCCTGCGAGATGGTTGTGCGAAGCGGTGCGATCGTGGCGATCCTCGTTGAGGGCTGGAGCGATCAAGCGGCCCTCGAGGCACTCGCACATCGGCGCGGCTTGTACCTCGCGGCCGAGCGGATCGTCATCCTTCCCATCGGCGGCGCGACGAACTCCGGCAACTTCCTGGATGCATTAGGCCCGCCAGGGCTGGGAGTGCGGCTGGCGGGACTGGTCGACGCAAACGAGGAACAGCACCTTTGGCGCGGTCTCCAGCGCGTGGGGCTTGGAACGAACCTTAGTCGCGCGGGCGCGGAGGCGCTTGGATTTTTCGTGTGCGACGCGGACCTCGAAGACGAACTGATCCGCGCGCTTGGCGCCCCCGCGGTCGAGCAGCTGCTTGCTGTTCAAGGCGAGCTCGAGTCTTTCCGCCGCTTTCAGGATCAACCCGCTCAGCGTGCAAGGGAAGGCCATGCCCAGCTACGGCGGTTCATGGGCACGCGGGCGCGGCGCAAGATTCGCTACGGCGCATTGCTGACAAACGCACTTGACCTGCGTTGCGTTCCGCGCGCGCTCGACGCTGTGCTCGCACACGCGCACGAAATCCAAGGCACCAATAGAGCCACATGAAAGCATTCATCGTCGATCGCTATGGAAGCGCAGATCGCGTGCGGGCCAGCGAAGTTCCAGAACCGGAAATGCGGGACGATGACGTCCTAATTGAGATCCACGCTGCTGGTGTGAACCCACTGGATTCCAAGATCAGAGACGGAGCATTCAAACTGTTCTTGCCTTATCGATTGCCACTCATTCTCGGTAACGAGTTGGCAGGAGTTGTAAGTCGAGTGGGATCTCGCGTGCGGCGATTCAAGCCCGGCGACGAGGTATATGCACGACCTGACAAGAGCCGAATCGGGACGTTCGCAGAGTTCATCGCAGTAAGCGAGGACGACGTGGCAAGCAAACCCCAGAACCTAACGATGGAGGAAGCGGCGTCATTGCCTTGGTCGGCTTGACCGCTTGGCAAGCGCTCATCGAAAAGGCGAAATTGAAGAGAGGGCAGAAAGTTCTGATCCACGCGGGCTCGGGCGGCGTGGGAACATTCGCAATTCAGCTTGCGAAGCATGTTGGTGCAACCGTGGCGACGACAACAAGTACGGCGAATATCGACTTGGTCAGACGTCTCGGTGCAGATATCGTGATCGACTACAAGAAGGATCGTTTCGAAGAGGTCCTGCGCGATTGCGATGTGGTTCTGAACAGCCTGGACGGAGAGACGCTCAAGAAGTCCCTCCGAGTGCTCAAGCCCGGTGGAAATCTCATCTCGATCTCCGGTCCACCGGATCCCGAGTTTGCGAGGCAGCTTGGATTGAGCCGGATACTTGAACTGGTGATACGTCTCTTAAGCTTCCGGATCAGAAGACAAGCCAAACGTCATCAGGTCAACTATTCCTTTCTCTTCATGAGAGCAAGCGGGGATCAGTTGCGACAGATCGGTGCTCTCATCGAGGCGGGGGCCATACGCCCGGTGCTGGACCGGGTCTTCCCATTTGAATCGACCAAAGAGGCGATGGGTTACGTCGAAACAGGACGTGCAAAAGGGAAAGTCGTCGTCAAGGTTCAATAGAAGAAGCTCCGGTAGGCATGGTCCTCCCCGCAATTCAGTGTTGGTCCTATGTCGTTGATCGCACATTCGCGATCAACATTTCCGTTCGTTGACCATGACCCGATGCGTGCCAATCGGCCGCAGGTCGGCGTCTGTTTGCGTTCCCCAGGGGCCGACAACGTGGTTATCTTCAATTCCCAAGTGGAGGACAAACGATCATGAAACGCGTCATCACATTGATTGTCGCGGGCGCCGTGTTCGTGGCGCTGTCATCGGTGCTGATCGCCACAAGCGATGCAGCTTCGGACGGCTCGGCGCACAAATGGAGGTTTTCGCCGACGATCAACTCGCCGTGGGCACTCGAGGACGATGAGCAGCCGCTCGACACCCCGATCCTGGCCGCGGGCCTGTGCCGTTCCAGTCCTTGGAATACGCTTGTCGCCTACGGACCCTTGGGCTCCAACGTCGACGCGATTGTCGGCGATCCCGTCAACAATAGCGGCTTCTCGAATCGAGGCTGCAACACGCCGCAGAACGAGACGACGATCGCGATCAATCCGACGAATCCGAACAACCTGATCGCTGGAGCGAACGACTATCGCGTCTGCTGCGACTTCACCGGACTCAACGACGCCACGGGCTGGGCCTATTACTCGTTCGACGGTGGCGCAACCTGGGGGAACGTCCAGCTGCCTAGCCTGACGGCCGAGACCGGCGCCGCTGGTCAGATGAAGAAGCTTGATTCGGCGGGCGATCCGGTCCTGGCGTTCAGCCCGGATGGCGTGGCCTATTACGCCAACATTGCGTTCAGCCGCGTGAGTCCGGCGTCGGCCATCGTCGTCAGCGTATCCCGCGATGGCGGAAAAACCTGGAGCGCCCCCAACGTGGTCGCGTTCACGGACGCCGGCAACTTCCTCAACGACAAGAACTGGATCGCTGCGGGGCCCGACGGAAAAGTGGTCATTGCCTGGACGCGTTTCAGCTTGGGTCCACATGGGGCCGGCTATCGGGAGTCGCCGATCGTCGGCGCATTTTCGAAGGACTACGGAAAGACTTGGAACCGCCAGGGTTTCCCGGTCTCCGACGCCGCGCATCCATTCGATCAGGGATCACAGGTGCAGTACGGCCCCGACGGCGCGCTGTACGTGTCCTATGAGGCGACGTCGCCGCTCTTTGGCTACACGACCGATGCGATGGTGCTGGCGCGATCGACGGACGACGGTCTCTCGTTCCAATCCGTCGAACTCCCCCGCGTGTTCGACGATTCCGATTGCTATCCCACTTTTGGCGGGCGGCAGACGCTTTCCGACATGCACTTCCGGCTCAACAGCTACCCGTCGATGAGCATCGATCAGAGCAACGGCCAGATCGCCATCGTATGGACCGACGACCAGGGTGCGGGCAGTTGCGGGAACGGTGGCTCTTCGTTCGCCGGCACGACGTCGAACCAGGTCAAGCTGATACGCGGCACGTGGCCGACGATCGCCACCGCGCCGGTGGTCACGATCACGTCCGGTCAAGACACGGTCTTCCCGTCGGTGGCAGCGTCGAATGGCAGGGCCGTTGTGGGGTATTACACGCGTGACTATGCAATCTCCTCGCTCGCGGGAACCTGCCACTTCCGGACCAACGATGCTGGCGGTGCCAATGTCACGCCGTCACCTTCCGTGAACTCCGTCTGCATGGATTACGCGGCGAAGGCGAGCAGCGATAACTTCGCAGCACAGATCCGACTTTCCACTGAGAGCTCCAATCCGTACATCCAGTTCGCGGACGGAGCATTCATCGGTGACTACACCCAGGTAGCGATCGGAACCAGCGGCCTTGCGTACGGCGCGTGGACGGATTTCCGCGGTCACCCGGGGGTCACTTCGGCGAACCAGGATGTCATGGTGCAGTCCTTGGTGGTGCCTTAGTAAACCTAAGGGCGTGCGGGGGCCAGCAAGGTCCTCGCACGCCCGCGCGATGTGGCCACCTTGGTCGCCGATCAGCAGATGGCAAAGTGTGTGGGGCAGCCGCGCGGCCCTGATCGCACCATCAGTTCCTTGGGTGACGCTGAGCGTCGGCAGTACCGGAACGACGGTCAGGTTGCCCGACTAATTTCGTAGAGAGGCGTAAAAAGGAGGACCGTTTATGACATCACGGCAGCCGAACCCATCAGCGAAAAGCAGCCATCATCATATGACTCGAAGAGGCTTTATCGGAACAACCGCAGCCGGTGGCGCCGCATTACTGACCGGCGGATTGGCATCGCTCTTCCAGGAGAGTGCAAGTGCCGCAACGGGTTTTCCATTCGTCGAAGCGAGCATCCTGCAATTGCAGGCCGCGATGGCGGCTGGACAACTGAGCGCAAGGGAACTGGTCCAGGGTTATCTGAATCGCATACAGCAACTGAATCCAACGCTGCATGCGGTGATTGAAACGAACCCCAATGCGATCGCGATTGCAGTCGGTCTTGATAACGAACGGAAAAAGGGTCACGTCCGTGGACCGCTCCACGGGATTCCACTGCTGGT
>WNFM01319890.1_pt1 | contig 11196 bp, 11 predicted proteins | sample 5400271 | NCBI WGS metagenome assembly WNFM01 (sample SAMN13153352, study PRJNA577476) | soil metagenome | isolation source: 60 cm saprolite on Douglas fir-dominated hillslope | place: USA:California | collected 2013-09-17 | reverse complement strand
AGCCTGGCGGCGTCGATCAACGCCCAGGTCCACGAGCAGGGGCGCCAGGTCGGCCTCATCACCAACGACAGCCGCGGCACCATGCTCACGCCGCACCGCGCCTTCCGGCTGGAGCGGGCGGTGCTCGAGTACCTCGCCATCGCCCGGGCCGACGGGGACAGCTCGATCGCCTCCCCTCAGGTCTGGGACAAGGTCCGCAAGCTGCCCGGCCGGATGATCGCCCTGATCACCCCGAGCACCGACGCCAACTGGCTCCGCAACCTGGAGCTGGTACCCCACCGGCGGACGGCGCGGGTCGCCTTCTACATCGACGCCGCCAGCTTCGGGGCAACCGAGCCCCACCTGTCCTTCGACCTCCACACTGACGTCGAACTGTTCGTCGTCCGCAAGGGCGACGACTTCACCCGCCTCATGAAGACGAGAAATGCGGTCCGTTTGGTCTAGCTCCTGGTCCAACTTCCGGGAGCGGATCTCCTTCGCGGAGGCGCCCGCCGTGCTGCTCGTCCTCGGGCTGGCGATGGTCGTCTCCCAGTCGACCGTGATCATGGATTGGGTTCTCCACTCCGAGCTCTTCAACCCGCTGACCTTCCTCGCGGTGCTGCTGATGTCGGCGCTGGCGCTGGCCCGCTTCATCCCGTCCGCAGCTGCCCTGGCGCTCGGCTCCGCCAGCGCCGCGGTCGTCCCCTGGTACTTCAACGCGGCGGCGCTCCGCGCCGCGCACCCGGCGAGCCCCTTCGGGGTGCCGCCGCCGGACACCTGGCTCAGCTCGATCGCGGGCAGCACCCAGACCGTGGACAGCTCGCTCTTCCTGTTCCTCGGCTGCGTCATCTTCTGGGTCGCCGGCGGCTGGCTGGCCTGGTGCTCGCTGCGCTGGCGCAAGCCGATCCTGGGCATCTTCCCGGGCGCGGCGGTCTTCGCCACCAACGTCCTCAACTCGAAGGACGAGCAGAACGCGAACACCCTCTACTTCCTCCTTCTGACGATCGCTCTGCTGCTCTGGACCAACTACCGCGCCTCGCTCCTGCGGGCGGTCAAGAGCGGGCTCCGGCTCAGCTCCGACTCGCGCTGGGACTTCTGGGAAACGGGCGTCGCCGCCACCGCCGGCGTGATGCTGCTGGCGATCTTCGTCCCGCCGCTCACCCACGACGACCAGACGGTGAACGTCGAGAACGGTGTCTTCCGGAACTGGGCCGAGTTCCAGCAGAACCTGAACCACCCGGTCGAGGTGGGCAAGGGCGGTCTCGCCGCCTTCTCGAGCGGGTTCGGGGTCGTCTTCGTTTACAGCTTCAGCGGGCAGTACCTGGGTCCCCGCTACTTCCGCGGCGTCAACCTCCAGAACGGGATCCGGGCGAACCAGTGGGCCTACCTGAACAACCCGTTCGGCTTCCAGTTCTTCGTGGCCAAGAACTCCAACCTTCCCTACGACGACGGTGTCCTCCATGAACAGAACAGCACCACCATCCAGGTCCACATGCTGAGACCGCCCGCCAACGCGCCCGACATCCTCTTCTATCCCGGGCAGCTGAGCCACACCGATCGCGACTCGGTGGCGATCGAGAGCTACAAGACCGCGGCCACGCCCTCCTTCGGCACCATCGACCGGGTGGCGAGCTCCCATCCCGCCACCTCGGCCGGCTTCTACAAGGTGACCGTCGCCTACGCGAACCCGACCGAGGACGAGCTTCGCAACGCCGGCGCCGACTACCCGGCCTGGATCCTTCCCTACCTGTCCTACCCTGGGCTCACCGGCAAGCCCGCCTTCACGACCACGACCACCGGTGGCGGCGGCGGGGCCAACAACAACCTGGTCGTCATCGGCAGCGGCGGGACGCCGACGCCGACCACGCTGAAGATCAAGGCCCTGGCCGACCAGCTGACGGCGAAGCTGACCAACAACTACGACAAGGCCGCGACGATCGAGTCCTACCTGCGCAGCAACTACACCTACACGCTCACCCCGCCGGCCCCCAAGGACCCCACGACGGACGCCCTCGGCTCCTTCCTCTTCGACTCCAAGCAGGGCTACTGCGAGTACTTCGCCACGGCCATGGGCGACATGCTCCGGGCGGAGGGGATCCCCACCCGGCTGGTCAACGGGTTCGGCCCCGGAACCTACGACAACAAGATCAAGCAGTACGTCGTCAAGGAGTCGGACGCCCACACCTGGGTCGAGGCCTTCTTCCCGGGCTACGGCTGGATCCCCTTCGAGCCGACACCCGACGGCAACTACTACTCCATCCCCCGGGCCCAGGCCCCCAACACCTGCAACCGCGACCAGTGCGCCACCGGCGACAGCTCCGTCAACGCCGAACCCGGCCAGGCCAAGAACACGAAGGGGATCAAGGACCTCGGCGGCGACGTCCCCAATCAGACCGGCCCTCTCGGGAGCGGCTCCCCGGTGCCCTATTGGCTGCTCTTCCCCTTCGGCTTCCTCCTCCTCGGGACGGTGGGCTTCTTCACGGCCTCCCGCTACCTGCGTCCGCACACCGCGGGACAGGTCTGGCGGCGCCTCGGCGTCCTGAGCCGCCTGGCCGGCGTCGAGGGACCGGTGGGCGAGACGCCGACCGAGGTGGGGCGCCGGCTGGCGGCGGCCTACCCCGACGCGGCGCGCCCGATCCGGGACCTGACCGAAAGCTTCGTCGTCGTGGCCTACGGCCCGGCCGAGGCTGCCCGCCGACGGGCGGCGGAGGTGGTCGAGCGATGGGAGGAGATCCGGCCCCATCTGGTCCGTCGCCTGGTCAGGTCTATGACGTGGACCTCTCCTATCTCAAGGTCACCCGCGACCAGGGTGGCGGCTACTACCTTCACGGCAAGGGCCACTTCCTCTACTTCGAAGAGCGGCAGGCCGCCGAGGCGAAGAAGCACGACATCGAGGTCTACGGGGTGATCGGGGGCGGGACGGCATGAGCCCGGTAGCCGGCAAGACCTACCCGCCGGTCGAGACCAGGATCGAAGAAGAGCACGTGCGCGCCTTCGCGCGCGCGATCGGCGCCGAGCCCGAGGCGGGCGTCCCCCCGACTTACGCCGCCGTCTACGCGCTCTTCTCGACCGCCGTCCAGCTCTACGGCGATCCGGCCGCGGCGGTCGACTTCGAGCACCTCCTCCACAGCGAGCAGGAGTTCACCTGGACGCGCCATCCCGAGGTCGGGGAGGAGGTGGTCGCCGAGGGCCGGGTGGAGGAAGACGTCGAGCGCCGAAATCTGCGATTTTTGACTTATGCGACCGAGGTCCGCTCCGGCGGAGAGCCGCTCTGCAGCTCGCGGATGGTCAACGTGATCCGCGGTTGACGGCCGAGCTCCAGCCCTTCGTCTGGCAGGTCGGTCGCGACCAGATCACGGCCTACGCCGAAGCGTCGGGCGACCGCAACCCGATCCACCTCGATGACGCGGCGGCGCGGGCGGCGGGCCTTCCCGGCGTGATCGCCCACGGGATGCTGGGGATGGCCCAGCTGGCCAACTTCGTGGTGGCATACGCCGGCGACCATCGCCGGCTGCGGCGCCTTCGCTGCCGCTTCTCGGGGATGGTGCTGCCGGGCGACACGATCACCTTCACCGGCCGGGTCGTCGGTGAGGAGGAGGGCCTCGTACGGCTCGAGCTCGATGCCGCCAACCAGAAGGGGGAGAGGGTGCTGACCAAGGCGCTGGCCGAGCTGGAGGCGGGCTGAGCCGCTCGGACGCGCCTCGTTTCCAATCACCGAGGAGAAACTCGCATGCCGTTCGACCTCTCGGGCAAGGTAGCCGTCGTAACCGGGGCGTCCCGCGGGCTGGGGCGGGAGGACGCGCTGACGCTGGCGCGAGCCGGCGCCGACGTCGTGATCACCGACATCCTGGTCGAGGACGACCCCGACCTCCAGAAGACGGCCGAGGAGTCGGGCAGCTTCCTGGCCCAGGCGGCGGTCGGCGCCGGCTGGGTGCACTCCAACGCCACCGCCGAGGAGATCCGGGGAATGGGCCGCCGGTCGGCCGCGATCAAGATGGATGTCACCAACCGCGACCAGGTCCGGGAGACGATGGCCAAGGTCAAGGCCGACTTCGGCCGGCTCGACATCCTGATCAACAACGCCGCCACGCTCGACCACGTCGCCCAGATACCGAAGCAGAGCTACGAGCTCTGGGACCGGGACATTCGGGTCAATCTCACCGTGGCCGTACATGGTCGAGGGCGGCTTTGGACGGCTCATCTACATGTCCTCGGTGGCGGGCACCCTGGGCGGCTTCGGCCAGGCCTCCTATTCGGCCTCCAAGGCGGCCGTCATCGGGCTAGCCAAGACGGCGGCCCTGGAGGGCGGGCGCCATGGCATCACCGCGAACGCCATCGTCCCCGGCATCATCGGCAGCGAGGCCGCCAAGGCCGCCGCCGACAGCAGCCCCCTCTACGAGCGCTTCAGGCAGCGGACCGTCTTCAAGCGATTTGGTGAGCCGGCCGACATCGCCAACACGATCGCCTTCCTGTGCTCCGACGAGGCCGGCTACATCACCGGCATCACCCTCGAGGTCGCCGGCGGCATCCCCCTCTTCACAGCGTAGGTGGCTGGCTGATGGGTGAGTGCGTCGACGTCAAGCGGGAAGGCGGGATCGCCACCGTGGTCATGCACCGGAAGGGCAACAACGGCATCGCGGGCGACCTGATGGAGGAGGTCTCGGCGGCCTTCGCCGAGGTCGGCGCCGATCCCTCGGTCCGGGTCGTGGTCCTGGCCAGCGAGTACGAGAAATACTTCTCGGTCGGGGCCGACCTGACCTCGATGGGGAACATCGACCGTGACGCGCCCGATGCCGAGGACCGCATAGCGGAGATGACGCTCCGGCTCCAGCAGGGCTTCAACGCGATCGCCTCCTGCCCCAAGCCCGTCATCGCCCGGATCAACGGCCACGCGCTGGGCGGCGGCTGCGAGCTGACGCTCTGCTGTGACTACCGCGTCATGGTCGAGGACGGGCGCTCCCGGATCGGCCAGTCGGAGTCGGCGCTGGGCATCATGCCGGGCGCCGGCGGGACCCAGCGCCTGCCCCGGCTGATCGGAAAGGCGAAGGCGCTGCCGATGCTGCTCGAGAGCACCCGGCTCTCGGCCGCCCAGGCGGCGGCGATCGGGCTGGTCAACCGGGCGGTGGCGCCCGAGGAGCTCGATGCGACCGTCGACGAGCTTGCGGGCCGGCTGGCCAAGGCGGCCACCCTGGCACTGGGGCTGATCAAGGATTCCGTCAACCGCGGCCTGGAGGTGGAGCTGGAGAAGGGCCTCGAGATCGAGGCCCGCAACTTCGCGAAAGCGACCCTCTCTCAGGACGCCGTCATCGGCATCATGTCCTTTCTGTCCAAGCAGGACCCAGAATTCACCGGTAGCTGATGGCAAAGACCGCCCCGGCCCGGCCCGAGGTCAAGCCGCTCGACTTCCTCGACATCGACCACCTTCTCGGTGACGAGGAGCGGATGATCCGCGACTCCGTCCGCCAGTTCGTGGAGGACCGGGTCGTGCCCGGGATCGGGGACTGGTTCGAGGCCGGCCGATTCCCGACAGAGCTGGCGCCCGAGATCGGCAGGCTGGGCCTGCTCGGGATGCACCTCCACGGCTACGGCTGCCTCGGCGCCTCGGCGACCAGCTACGGCCTCGCCTGCCTCGAGCTGGAGGCGGGCGACAGCGGCTTTCGCTCCTTCGTCTCCGTCCAGGGCTCGCTGGCGATGTTCCCGATCTGGAAGTACGGCTCGGAGGAGCAGAAGCAGGAGTGGCTGCCCCGGATGGCCGCCGGCGAGGCGATCGGCTGCTTCGGCCTCACCGAGCCAGATTCCGGCTCCGACCCCGCCTCGATGCGCACGTCCGCCCGACGGGACGGCTCGGACTGGGTCCTCAACGGGAACAAGCTCTGGATCACCAACGGCGGCATCGCCGACCTCGCCGTGGTCTGGGCCCGCTCCGCCGACGGGATCCGCGGCTTCATCATCCCCCGTGGCACGGCGGGCTTCACCACCCGCGACATCCACAAGAAGCTGTCGCTCCGCGCGTCGGTGACGTCGGAGCTGATCCTGGAGGAGGTCCGCCTGCCCGACGCGGCGGTCCTGCCCCACGTCACCGGCATGAAGGGCCCGCTCTCCTGCCTCAACGAAGCGCGCTACGGCATCCTCTGGGGCGTGGTCGGCGCCGCCCGCACCTGCTACCAGACCGCGCTCGAGTACGCCACGACGCGGCACCAGTTCGGCAAGCCGATCGCCGCCTTCCAGCTGACCCAGGAGAAGCTCGTCAACATGCTGCTCGAGCTCAACAAGGCCGCTCTCGTTGCTTATCATCTCGGCCGGATGAAGGACGAGGGCCGCATCACCGCCCAGCACGTCTCCTTCGGGAAGCTGAACAACGTGCGGGAGGCGCTCGAGATCTGCCGCTCCGCGCGGACCATCCTGGCCGCCAACGGGATCACCCTCGAGTACCCGGTCATCCGCCACATCAACAACCTCGAGTCGGTGCTGACCTACGAGGGGACGAGCGAGATCCACACCCTCGTCCTCGGCGAGGCCATCACCGGCATCCAGGCATATCGGTAACGACCGAATAAGGAGGCACGCCTCAGATGCGCAAGCTCCAGGCTTTCCCGCTCCCGATGGACCTCACGACGTTCACCTTGCCGATCCCGCCCGACTCGAAGGTCCTCGGCGTCTACGAGACGATCGACTTCGTGGCCTGGGCCGTCTTCGACCCCGCGAAGCCGGGCGAAACGGTGTTCCACGCCTTCCACGACGGCGACGAGGTGCCCGACCACGTCGAGTTCGTCACCTCGGCCCAGCGCGCCAACGGCATCGTGCTGATGCTCTTCCGCGACAAGGGCGGAGCGACCGACAAGAAGACGGTCGCCGCGGCGGCGAAAGCCAAGGACTAGCCGGGCGGCCGGGAGTCAGCCGACTCGCCGTCGAGCGGCGGCTGACCGGCCACGAAACCGTCCAACAGGTACGTCACGATGCGGAGCGTTCCACGCCTGACGGTTGCTCGCAGGCGCTTGATCCCGCGCACCCACGGAGAGCTGATCGGGAGCATTGGTATTCCTCCTCCCTGAATGCAACTTGATTCCGTTTGCTTACAACGCCAACGATCGCAGACCCCGGATCGGTCGCGATCGACAGCGCAAGAGAACTGGTGAGCTAGCCCGCGGGCGGTGCGGCCATGATGTCCTTGGCCTCGGCGAGGGACATGTCGTCGGCGGGCAGGATGAGGTCCGACTTGGTCATCGTCTCGCTGCCCAGCTTGGTGCCCTTGCTTCGGACGAAGGAGAGCAGCTCGGTGAGCTTGCCCTTGAAGGCGTCCTCGTCACCCGAGTTGATGGTCGCGACGAGCTCCCTGTCGTAGCTGTCGAGCGAAGCCCGGTCGGCCTCCGAGAGGCGATACTGGTCGTCGCCCTGGATGCGGACAACGGCGCCCGCCGGCAGCTGGCCGGCCATCTGCGCCTTCATCAGGGCCAGCTGGGCGTCGACGTTGGTTGAGGTCGACGCAGCGTCGAGCTGGCGCTGGATGTCGTCCGAGCTGCCGGCGCCGATCTGGTCGAGGGTGCCGCTGTCGACGAGCTGGTCGATCGCGGCGGCGCGCGCCTGCATCTGGGTCGTCTTCTCCTGCGCCCGGTCGACCATCAGGCTGACATCGGCCATCTGCTCGGAGATGCCGGTCACCGCCTCGCCGATCTTGGTCGAGGCCTGGGCGGCCGAGTACTGGGCCTTGATCGTCTCCTTCTGGGTCCGGAATGCCTCTACCTTGGCCTGCAGCTTCTGGGCGGTCAGCTCCAGCTTCTGCTCCTGGTCCTTCATCTGCTGGATCTGCTGGTCGAGGCCGGCGACCTGGGCCTGCGCCGTCTGGGCGCGCGTCAGGGCCAGCCGGGCGAGGTCCTCGCGGCCCTGCTGGAGCGCCTGCTGCGCCTGGGCGTTGAGCTTGTCGACGCTCTGCTTCAGCTGCGCCTCCTGGAGCTCGAGGCGCTTCTCCGCGGTCAGCACGTCGGCGACGTTGCGGCGGACCTGCTGGAGCGACTCGAGCTGCTTCTGGTAGGCGAAGTCGAGCGCCTGGTTGGGGTCCTCGGTCCGGTCCAGGACCGCGTTCAGCTTCTGCTGGACGACGTCTGACATGCGCTTGAAAACGCTCATTTCAGGTCTCCCCTTAGTTGAAGGACACTAGGCCATCTCGGCCATGACCTCGTCGAACTGCGCGCGGGTGAGGCGCAGGTCGGACTCGGTGTAGTCGCGAAGCGGGCGCTCCGGGAGGCGCTCGCGGGTCGAGAAATCCTCGGCTTCCGGCTCGACGTAGAGCAGCCCGGTGACCAGCTGCTTGGTCCGGCGCCCCTCCTCGATCACCCGCAGCGCGGCGCCGCGGTCGGTCGGGTTGTGGTCGGACTCGTGGAGCTTGCGGAGGACCAGGTGGGAACCGTCGTGGAGCCGTACGTCGGTGGTGGTGCCGGGCTCGTAGTCGACCAGGACCTCCTCGTAGTAGGGGATGAAGGAGGGATCCTGGATCGCCTCCTCGTGGTCCTTGACCCACTCGTAGCTCTTGGTCGATCCCTCGTGGTCGTTGAAGGTTACGCAGGGCGAGATCACGTCGAGCACCGCGACGCCACGGTGCGCGATCGCCGCCTTGAGGAGCGGCACCAGCTGCTTGCCGTCGCCGCTGAAGGAGCGGGCGACGAAGGTGCCGCCGAGGGTGATCGCCATCGTGCAGAGGTCGATCGGCTCGTAGGTGTTGACGGTGCCGCGCTTCTGGACCGAGCCGACGTCGGCGGTGGCCGAGAACTGGCCCTTGGTGAGGCCGTAGGTCCCGTTGTCCTCGACGATGTAGGTGCAATCGAGGTTGCGGCGGATCAGGTGCATGAACTGGCCGAGGCCGATCGAGGCGGTGTCGCCGTCGCCGCTGACGCCGAGGACGACCAGCTCCCGGTTGGCGAGCTTGGCCCCGGTCGTCAACGAGGGCATCCGGCCGTGGACGCCGTTGAAGCCATGGGCCGACTCGACGAAGTAGGCCGGCGTCTTGGACGAGCAGCCGATGCCGCTCATCTTGGCAAGGCGGGTGGGCGCGATGCCCAGCTCGTAGAGCGCCTTGACCAGGTGGTTGGTGATCGAGTTGTGGCCGCAGCCCGCGCAGAGCGTGGTGGCCGCGCCCTTGTAGGCGTCGCGTTGCAACCCGATTCGGTTGACGGTGACGCTCATCGAAGGGGACTCGGGGTCCACGCGAAATCGAAGATTTCGTGGGGTGAATTCAGTGTCACGCTCATGATGCCGGTACCGCCTCCAGTTCAAGGATGGGCCGGGTGATCGCGTCGGCCGGGATCGGCTGGCCGTCGTAGCGGCGGATCGAGCTCACGCGCCCGACCAGGTCCGGGGGCAGGTGCAGCCGGAGCATGTCGTAGAGCTGGCCGTCGCGGTTCATCTCGACCACGTAGAGCCGATCGTGGCTGCGCACGAAGTCGGTCACCGCACCGTTCAAAGGGACCGCGCGCACGCGCAGGAAGTCGACCTCGAGGCCGGCCTCGCGGAGCCGCTCGCGCGCCTCCTGGATGGCGTTCACGGTGGAGCCGAAGGCGATGATCCCGATCGGCGAGGAGTCGCCGTCGACGACCGGGGCCGGCAGGGCGGCGCGGATGGTCTCGAACTTCCGCAGCAGGCGGTCGAGGTTGCGGGCGTAAACCTCACCCGATTCGGTGTAGCGGGCGTTCTCGTCGTGGCCCGAGCCGCGGGTGAAGTAGCCGGCCAGCGGGTGATCGGTGCCGGGCAGCGTGCGGTAGGTCACCCCGTCGCCGTCGACGTCGCGGTAGCGGCCCCACTCGCCCTTCAGCTCCTCGATCCTGGTCGCGCTGAGGACCTTGCCGCGGTCGAAGGGCTGCTCCGGGTAGTCGAAGGGCTTGGTCATCCAGAGGTTCATGCCGAGGTCGAGGTCGGAGAGCACGAAGACCGGGGTCTGGAAGCGATCCGCCAGGTCGAAGGAGTCGCGGGCGAACTCATAGCACTCCTCGACCGTGCCCGGGAGCAGGATCGGGTGCTTGGTGTCGCCGTGGGAGAGGGTGTGGACGAAGCCGAGGTCGGCCTGCGAGGTGCGGGTCGGGAGCCCGGTCGAGGGGCCGATCCGCTGGATGTCGAAGATGACGACCGGGATCTCGGCGTAGTAGGCGAGGCCGGCGAACTCGGCCATCAGCGAGATGCCGGGGCCGGAGGTCGAGGTCATCGCGCGGGCGCCCGCCCAGCCGGCGCCGATCGCGATGCCGACCGCGGCCAGCTCGTCCTCGGCCTGGACGATGGCGATCTTCTTCTCGCCCGTCTTCTCGTCGACCCGGAAGCGCTCGGCGTAGGTGCCGAGGTATTCGCAGACCGACGAGGAGGGCGTGATCGGGTACCAGGCGGCGACCGTGCAGCCGCCCATCAGGCAGCCGATGGCGACAGCCTGGTTACCTTCGACAAGAACCAGCCCCTCCGTCTTGCCGGTCATCGGCTTCAGGTGGTAGGCGTCCTGCTTGACCAGGTTCTCGTCCCAGTAGTCCATGCCCACCTGGACCGCGTCGAGGTTGACCTGGACCGCTTTCGGCTTGGTCTGGAAGTGGCGACGGAGGCCGTGGTCGATCGCCTCCAGCGGGATGTCGAGCAGCCGCGCCACGACGCCGACGTAGATCATGTTGAGGAGCTGCTTGCGGAGCTTGTCGTTCTCGATCCTGGTCTTTGCGAGCTGGCTGAAGGGAACCGGGTAGTAGTAGACGTCGTCCCGCGCCCCGTTGGTCGAGTAGGCCGCGTCGTGGACGACCGCCGCGCCCGGCGCGACCCCCTTCAGGTCGGCCGCCCAGGTTGCGGGGTTGAGGGCGACGAGGACATCCGTGTCGCCCTTGCGGGCCATGTAGCCCTCGGGCGAGACGCGGATCTGGAACCAGGTCGGGAGGCCTTCGATGTTGGACGGAAAGATGTTCTTGGGCGCGACCGGGATGCCCATGTGAAAGATCGCGCGCATGAGGACCGAGTTCGAGGACTGGCTCCCCGAGCCATTGACGGTGGCGGCTTGGAAGGTCAGGTCGTTGACGGTGGGATCCGACACGGGCTACCTACTTTACGTGGATTCAACCTGAATACGCGGCATCCGATGTCGTGCTTCTCGTACCCTTACCCGAAGTGAAGATCGCCGTTCCCAGGGAGACCACTCCGGGCGAGGCGCGGGTGGCTCTCACGCCGGCCGCGGTCGGCCGGCTGGTGGCCGCCGGCCACCAGGTC
>WNFM01253950.1_pt1 | contig 11198 bp, 10 predicted proteins | sample 5400271 | NCBI WGS metagenome assembly WNFM01 (sample SAMN13153352, study PRJNA577476) | soil metagenome | isolation source: 60 cm saprolite on Douglas fir-dominated hillslope | place: USA:California | collected 2013-09-17 | reverse complement strand
TGGACCATCGAACGCAATACGCTTGCCCTGCGAGGAGGGCTTGAGGCCGTCGCCGTCGAGCATTATGCCGGCGTTGACCAGCTCCTCACCGGTACTCCCATCCTTGAGACAGATTCAAGCTGGACTCCACCCAGCCCTTACATCCAACCGCTGTAAATTAGGGATGCGCTTTCCTCCGGTACACAACCTTTTGACAATATCTCGGCTAAGCTTGGCGAGGTCCTATTTCTTACATCGCTTAACTAAGGTGATTCAACAGAATCGGCCGAATTCTGCATTGCTTAAATTGGACAAGCGCGTGGTTATCCCGTTCCTGACCCAGATTGCTATGATGAGATTAGATCAAGCTACGACTGATGGAGACCGGCTCACAATTTCAGAAGCGGCGAGACGCGCCCGCTGCCGCCGGTCCTTGCTACGTTTTGTTGGCGCGGGCAACAGGCTGGACAATCCAGCGATAGCTTTTGTCTGTAGCGAAAGATCCAAATGAACGTAGCGCCTGTGAATATCGTCGCTTGAGTGTCCAACAAGCTGTTTGCGGACATCGGCTGGAACCTCGGCATTAGCCAGCCTTGAAATGAAACTGTGGCGGAGACTATGAAATCCAAGAGCCTTGAACCGCCTTCCTTTTCCTCGCTTTTCGGAGCCGAGCGGGACCCGAATGCCGGCCAGCTCCATCAATCGATTGAACGCGTTGCTTAACCCACCGTAGCTGCCCGATTTTCTTCCCATACAAGCTTGGGAAAACAGGATCCTTGGGATCATCGCTGGTTGGGAGCGACTTGAAATAAGCCGCAAGATCGGGATGCATATACACAACCGTTTCCTTGTCTCTACCTTTTTTTCGCCGAACTGTCTTACGAGCCCTGAACACAAGCACTCGGTTGAGAAGATCAAGGTTTGCGCAAGTTAGGTGTGCAGCGTCCCCGAGGCGAATTCCCGAATGATACCCGAGTAGAATCATGCCTCGCCATTCGTTATCGGCGACGCCAAGCAGAGCCCTTACCTGATCGTCAGTGAATGGCATCCGCTCTTCGCCGCTCTCCTGCAGCAATTCAATTGCCTCCGCTGGATTTGTCGGACTGAGTCCGCGGCGCCGGGCCGTATTGAAAACTGAGCGCAGGACTTTAACTGCGAAATTTGCGGTACCGGGAGTCTTCCCGCCCTCGAGTTCACCGTCACGGAATCGCTCGACCTCCAATGCTGTGATGCTCGCTACAGAAGCTCGTCTTCTTCGCTCTGAAAGTGAGGCGATAAAACCTTTCAACACCGGTCTGTACCGCGTTAGTGTCCCTGGACTTGTTCCAGTCGCCTTCTTTCCCTTGAACCATTCTGCGAAGTAGGATTCGACGCTCCGGACGTTCAGTCTTTCCCCAATTGTTGTTTCCATCAATTCGTCGAGGAGCCTGATGCTGGCTGCCTGAGTCAGTTCAGAGCTAGCCGCCAAGCGGGCGGCTATTTCCCATTTTCTCGCCACCGCGATCGCCTTTCGATGATCAGTCTGCTTGGTTGAGCGCCAAATAGTTCTCCCGTCAGCACCACGGAACTTGGCCTGCCAAAAGGGCGAGGTCTTGCCGGATGCTCCGGCTTTTCTGTGAATTGATGCCATGGACAGAAAAAGCTCTACCAAAAGTTCTACCGTCCATTGGTGTCTAAGCAAGTCTTACTTTGCGTAAGTTGCTCAGAATGAACCTACATGGACGTGGCTGGATAGGAAAAATAGAAACCTCCGTTCTATCCGTTGAACTACGGGGACGCTTGATCGGAAAGGCGTACCTCAGGTGATGACAGATGACAAATGACAGATTCGCCGGGGATGGGGGTTAGATGGTTTCCGATGACTTGGTATTCGAATGATTCGAAGTTACCGGGAAAAGCGGGGGTCCACCCGACTCCTTGATAGTGCAAAGCGAAATGGAAGTAACAGTGCGCTCGACGCCAGGGAAGTCTCGGATCCGGCTGAGCAGAGAACGAAGTGACGCCGCGGAATCGGTACGAATCTTGAGAAGGTAGCTGTCTTCACCCGAGGTATCGTGACACTCGAGAATATTTGGCTCCTGGCGCACGAATTCTTCAAACTCCTTTTCAGTCGCGCCCGACGCATTATTGGTTATTCGAACAAAGGCCAGGAGCACCTGGTTAACGGCAGTTGGATTGATCGCGGTGAGATAGCCCTGAATGATTCCTTCTCGTTCAAGACGTTTGATCCTCGCGTGTACTGCCGGCGCGGTGAGACCCAGTTTTTCTCCGACCGAAGCGTGAGCTACTCTGGCGTCGTTCTGAATCAGAGAAAGAATTTCGAGGTCGACTGCGTCCATTAGGATCGGGCGAAAGGCATTGCTTCACCAACAATATTAAGCAAAGCAGACGAATACCACCAGATTCCATCTCAGTTGGAGGCAAGCCGTTATTGTTTTACAAGAGCTCTAATAGGTATGGTAAGAGTGCGGGGCGAAAGCTGCCGTTGGCGAGGGAGAAAGTCCGAGTGCGAAGGCGCCTTCGGCGCGCCCTAGTGTCGAGTTTTGCGAACGCTAAAGAGCCAGCCGCGACGTAGGCTTCCGCTTTCGCCAAGCCTACGTCGCGACAAGTTGTGCGTAGTGGGGCTTTCGCCCCTACCTTTTATCTCCCAATCGCAAGCCGAAAGAGACCCGATTACTCGGTATATCGCATTGCGCTCACGAGTGGTGTGCCAAATTGGTAGGTGAAGCTCCAGGCTGACTGCAGGTTATTGTCTTTGCTGGGAGCAGGTTTGGGCTGGCAAACGTGAGTGCTACGACGTCGACGAGGTAAAAAGCGAGTTTTCACAGTAGACCGTTTGGTTTAGCGAACAGCCCAACTTTGCGCAGGTGCGTGAGCAAGGCAAGTAAAAAGTGTACCTATCGGTCAACTTTTAGAGGAGTGCCCGGTTAGACTTCCCCCCTTGGTGATAATTACCAGGGTCCCCCCGACACTTGGTAACCAATCCCCGTCTAACCGGGCTGCGCTCCTTTGATCCGTTCTTAGCGAACGAGTGACATTTAAGCAGTGAGCGTGCCAAGGCGGCCGGTTCGGGCCAAATCGTGCCGGTGCGACCAGTTTTGCTGAATTGTCCAGCCAATTTCACCTCCCAGATGTTCAAAAAACCGCAGATCCGACCCGATTTCTCGCCATCGAGGCATTCATATAATAAAGAATCTGCACCTCTTTGGTCACGCTGTAGCAGCCCGTCCTATTTATAAACCGACTGGCAATTTGCTCGTCTTGGCTCCAGCCTAAAATCCGAATATTATTTAAAAGCATGGAATCCGGCAGTGGAGCAAGAAAACGGGTGGATGAATTAAGGGCGGAAATAGAGGAGCACGACAGACGCTATTATATAGAGGCGGCCCCGACCATCAGCGACCAGGAATACGATCGCCTGTATCGCGAGCTTAAGGATCTCGAAACCCAATTTCCGGAGTTGATCGATCCCGATTCCCCGACCCAGCGAGTAAGCGACGCGCCGTTGGAGGCATTCCATCAGATCAAACATCGAACGCCGATGCTGAGCCTCGATAATACCTACTCCGAAGCTGAAATAATGGAATTTTATCGACGGATTCAGCGGCTGCTTGGGCTCGAACGCGTTAGATCCATTGTCGAGCCAAAGGTCGATGGAGTGGCGATCTCACTTTTTTATAAGAATGGAGCCCTGGAGTACGCCGCCACCCGGGGAAACGGCGACTTGGGCGACGACGTCACTCAAAACGTGCGTACAATTCGCGGAGTTCCAGTGCGCCTCAGACCTAAAGTGCCGGACGAGATTGAAGTCCGGGGTGAGGTGTACTTACCGAAGTCTATTTTTCGTGGTTTGAACGAGGCTCGGGAAGCGGCTGGAGAGACGCCATTTGTTAATCCGCGTAATACCGCCGCCGGGAGTCTGAAGCAGCTCGATGCGCGGCTCGTCGCAGAACGCAAATTAGGGATCATTTTTTACGGATTTGGTTTTCTCAGTGACACCGAGATTAAAGCGCATCATGCGGCGCTCGATCACCTCGCGCGCTGGGGATTTCCGACCCATTCCAAGATTTGGAATGCGGAAAGCGCAGAAGAGATCATTACTGCGTTGCGCGAACTCGATCAGATTCGGGACAAGCTTCGATATGAAACCGATGGGGCGGTCGTAAAGGTCGACGACTACGAATTGCGAGAACGGCTCGGTTTTACTTCCAAAGCGCCGCGTTGGGCGATTGCTTACAAGTATCAGGCTGAACGGGCAGAGACTCGTCTGCTCTCGATCGAAGTTCAGGTCGGCAGGTCCGGTAAATTGACGCCAGTGGCCAATTTGGAGCCAGTTTTCGTCAGCGGCACCACGGTAGCCCGAGCGACTTTGCACAACGGAGAGGAGATAAAACGGAAAGATATTCGGATCGGGGACATCGTTGTAATCGAGAAGTCAGGCGAAATCATCCCAGCCGTGGTCAAAGTAGTAGCCGCGCGACGGACCGGGACAGAGAAGATTTTTCACATGCCGCGCACCTGTCCAAGCTGTGGAACACCGGTGTCGCGAGTGGAAGGACAGGTCGATCTTCGTTGCACCAACATCGAGTGTCCGGAACAGGTGAAGCGGCGGCTGGAGCATTTTGCGCACAAGGGAGCGATGGACATCGAGGGCATGGGCGCAGCGATGGTCGCACAACTGGTGGAGCACGGCTTGGTTCGTCGAGTCGACCACATTTATCGGCTTCGGCAGCAGGATCTTGAAGGCTTGGAGCGGATGGGCAAGAAAAGTATGGCCAATCTTCTTCGGGCAATTGAGTCAAGCAAATCGCAACCTTTCTGGCGTCTCCTTTTTGGGTTGGGGATTCTCCATGTGGGAGCTACTGCCGCCCGCGAGTTAGCGGAATACTTTGGGAATTTGGACGCGCTGCAAAAGGCGCCACTAGAATCATTGAAAAAAGCGCCGAACACCGGAGACGTGGTGGCGCAAAGCATCTGGGAATGGTTTCATAATCCGGACAACGCAGCTTTAATCCAAGCGCTTCGCGATCACGGCCTGAATTTTGGAACCAAGGAGGCCGAACAACCTGAGAGTGACCGGTTGGCGGGAAGCACCTGGGTAATCACCGGAACATTGAGCGAACCGCGCGAGGTCTTGGCGGAACTCATTCGGAGCCATGGAGGGAAGGTTACGGGGACGGTGAGCAAGAAGACCGATTACCTACTCGTTGGGGAAGAAGCGGGAAGTAAGTTGGAGAAAGCAAAATCGCTTGGAGTCAAAGCAATCGCTGAGGACGAATTTCGAAAGCTCATCGGCAGCCGGTAGGGATGCGCTCCGGCGCGTCCGTTTCAACCGACGCAGCATCTCACTAATAAACGGACGCTCCGGAGCGCATCCCTACCACGCTCCGGAGCGCATCCCTACCGCAAATCCGATTGACTTCCCGAGCGTCCTCTACTAAGCCCTAGAGACTTTTCCCATGTCCAATCCACAAACGGCTGCAGGGAAGCCGAAATATCGACGCATTGTTCTCAAACTCAGTGGCGAGGCCTTAAGAGAATCAGGCAGTCAAGAGACCATTTCTCCGGCTATTGTCACGAATATTGCCAGGCAGATTCAAGAGGTTCGCCAGCTAGGGGTTGAAACTGCCGTTGTTATTGGCGGCGGCAACATCTGGCGCGGACTTACCGCTTCCCACCGGGGAATGGATCGAACAACGGCAGACTACATGGGAATGCTTGCTACCATGATCAATGGGATGGCGCTACAAAGCGCGTTGGAACAGTTAGGGGTTGAAACGCGGCTGCAGTCAGCGATCGAAATGGCGAATGTTGCTGAGCCGTTTATTTATCGGCGAGCGATTCGGCATCTGGAGCTCGGCCGAGTAGTGATCTTTGGGGCTGGGACTGGCAATCCTTTCTTTTCCACCGATACGACTGCCGCGTTGCGGGCCAGCGAGATTCGAGCGGAGATCATTTTGAAAGCGACCAAAGTCGATGGTATTTACGACAGCGATCCCAAACAAAATCCGAACGCGTCCCGGTACGAGACGGTAAGCTATACCGAAGCGCTCACTAAACGCTTGAAAGTAATGGACTCGACCGCATTTAGCCTCTGCATGGATAATCGCGTGCCGATCGTCGTGTTCGATATGAGTAATCCGCAGAATATTACGAAAGTGGTTTGCGGCGAGAAGGTGGGTACATTGGTTACCGCGGATTAGCGCAGCGTTGTAGCACTCGATGTCTTAGAACGCGGAATCGGTAATCGCAATTTCCAGCAGTTCCCACAATTCTTAAGCCAGACCCTTCTTTTATGACAGCAGATGACATCTTACTAGAGACCGAAGAGGCCATGGAAAAGGGCGTTGAATACATGGTTCACGAGTTCGCGTCGGTTCGCACCGGCAAAGCTTCGCCCGCTTTAGTGGAGAACATCGATGTCGAAGCCTACGGAACCTCGATGAAGTTGAAACAACTCGCCCTGATTTCCACGCCTGAACCGCGTCTACTCTTGATTCAGCCGTTTGATGCCTCGGTCACCCGCGACATCGAAAGAGCGATCAAGGAATCGAAAATAGGAATTAACCCGGCAGTCGATGGCAAATTGATCCGTTTGCCGATTCCGGAGCTTTCCGAGGAACGGCGCAAAGACTTGGTCAAGACCACTCGCCACATGGCAGAGGAAGCGCGGGTCCGGGTCCGGTCCAGCCGGCGAAACGGGATCGACCTGGTAAAAAAATTAGAAAAAGAAGGTGACATCACGGAAGATCAGCGCCGGAACTTGGAGGAGGAGATCCAAAAACTGACCGACAAGTACGTGAAGGATGTAGACCATCATCTGGAAACTAAAGAAGTGGATATCATGAAAGTATGAGACGCGTTTGCTTTTTCGCGTTACTAGCGCTGTTCGTACCATTCTTGGCTGAGGCCCAATCAACTAAAGGTAAAAAGGCTCCAACTCCGGCATCGCCCAATGTGCCGCGACCGGCACCAGAATTTGTTTGGAGCAGTGTCAGCGGCAAAGTGCGCCAGCTTCGTGATCTGCGTGGCCAGCCGGTGGTTCTGATATTTGCGACCAATCCGGAGCAGAACGAATTCAAGAAACAGGTTAAACAAATCACGCGCCGGTACAAGAACCTGTCCACGCGCAACGTCTTGTTTTTCGTGGCCTTCACCAAAGAAACCGGAGTGATTAGTCGGTCCGACGTACCATTCGTCGTTTTGCCCGATCCGCTCACGGTGGCCGATGCTTATCGCGTAGGTGATTTCGGGATCGCGTTAATTGGTACCGACGGAAATCTGGATTATGCGACCGATCACGTCATCACCGGTCAAAAGATATTGGACGTAGTTAACAACTCTTACTCTGCGCAAGTGCAAGAACGCCGAGACTAGGCCCTTTCAGGGCCATGACAAATGGCAGATGACAGATGACAAATTGTCCCGGTTCGTACGTCTGTGGTATTCTGAAACGATCCGGCGGCGGCGCCCGCGGTTTGACCGGTCGGGCGGCGAAATAACCATTTGTACGATCCGACCATCTGGAATTTGTCATCTGTCATTTGTTATTTGTCATCCGTTCCGTAGGAACGCGCGTGCGCCTGTGTAGTCCGTCAGTTGCGAACCGGAAGGTGTAGCATGACCAGGTTCTCCCAGGTAGCGCTCATACAAAACCCGGCCAGCGGAAACAGTGGCGAACCGGCCCGTTTGGCAGTCCGGAACGAACTGGCCGCAGCGGGTTGCCTCTGGAAAGAGCTGGTGGTCGAGCCGGACCAATCGATCGCAAGTCGCGCTTCGGAGCTACTCAGTGAAGGGGTCGATTTAATTGTGGTGGCAGGAGGCGACGGCACCGTTCGTGAAGTGGCATCCACTCTAGTGGGGAAGCCTGTTCCATTGCTCATCATCCCGTTAGGGACCTTTAACAATTTTGCCCGGAGCCTTAGCCTTCCGGCCGATCCGATTGTGGCATGTCAGCTTGTCCACAATGGCGTGTTTCGACAAGTAGACGTTGGAACTGCCAATGGTCGACACCTCTTCTTTGAAGCGGCCGGAGTCGGCGTGGATGCTCAGCTGTTTCCATTGGGTGAAGCGGTGAAACAAGGCCGATTTGCCGCAATTTTTCGCGCTGTTCGGCTGGCATTTGTCCATCAGCAAACAGCCGTCGAACTGAATTTTGATCGCCCGATCGATCGAGCTTACCAACGTTCGTTTCGTGGACAATCGCCGGTACGTCATCGGCGACGACGTTTCCACAACAATCGCCGGCGCATTCGCCTCCGGAGTTCTTTTTTGGCGGTTGGAAATGGTCCTTACTACGGCAGCAACTTTACGGTTTGTCCCGGCGCAAAGCTCGATGATGGATTATTGTCAGTCGGTGTTTTTCGAGATTTCAGCAAGCGAGAGCTACTGGTTCATTTTTTGTCAATCAGTCGAGGCAGACGTCAATATCATCCTAAGCTCGAGATGTTCGAATGCGCCTGGTTAGAAGTCACTGCCAAGGAAAAACTCCAGGTTCATGTAGATGGGCATCCAGTTGGAACAACCCCCGTCCGATTTGCTGTTCAACGAAACGCGCTGACTGTACTCGTCCCTACCTGACGCATTCTAACAAATGTATTAAGGTTTTCCGCTTGATTTAGGCTTCTCTCCAGCCCAAATTCTAGGCCCCTATGACGCTCACGGAGAAGATCCTCGCTCGCGGTGCCGGCAAGAGCCAAGTCGCAGCTGGAGAAAATGTTTGGGTAAATGCCGATATCCTTTTGACCCACGACGTTTGTGGTCCTGGAAGCATCGGCGTTTTTAAACGCGAGTTCGGTGAGCACGCCAAGGTCTGGGATCCGAAGAAGATAGTGATTATCCCCGATCACTACATCTTTACAGCAGATCGTCTCTCGAATCGGAACGTCGACATTCTACGGGAGTTCGCGAAGGAACAGCACCTTCCGTATTTCTACGACGTCATCGACGATCCGCAAGGTAATTGGAAATTTGATGCGAGCCGAGGCCAATTGCGGCGCCAATACGGGTCGCGTTACCAGGGAGTATGTCACACTGCGCTTCCCCGACTGGGGCACGCTCGACCCGGCGAAATCCTTTTTGGGACCGATTCCCACACCTGCATGGCCGGCGCCTTTGGTGAGTTTGCTTCCGGCATCGGTAACACGGACGCGGGGTTCATTCTTGGTACCGGTAAGCTGCTGGTCAAGGTTCCCGAAACGATGCGTTTTTATTTGGAAGGCGAACTTCCGCCCGGAGTGATGGCGAAGGATGTGATCCTTTGGGTAATCGGAGACATCGGGTTTGATGGCGCTACCTACCGGGCCATGCAATGGGAAGGTCCCGGAGCATCTTCTCTTAATATTGACGACCGCATGACCATTACGAATATGGCGATCGAAGCTGGCGCCAAGAATGGTATTTTTCCTGCCGACGAAGAGACGTTCGCTTATGTCGATGAGCGGATCGGTTTGAATGCCACCCGAAGCGACTATCAGCCGGTTGAGTTGGATCAAGATCAGAAGTTTGTCTTCGATAAAGTCTACGATCTATCAACGCTGGAACCGACCGTGGCGATGCACCCCAATCCGGGCAACCGCGCTTTGGCCAAGGAACTGGAAAAGGTCTCGCTCGATCGAGCCTACATTGGCTCGTGCACTGGAGGCAAAACGAGCGATTTCGTTGCTTTCGCAGAAGTGGTGCGCGGCAAAAAGGTGCGGATCGAGACCTACGGGGTGCCTGCTACCTCCGATGTGGTGGCTGAGCTGAAGAATACGAAATGGGAAGATCAATCAGTGTGGGAGGTATTGGTTAATGCCGGTGTCATGATGACGGAGAACGCTTCTTGCGCGGCCTGTCTCGGAGGTCCATCAGACACTTTTGGACGATTGAATGCACCGTTGACTTGCATCAGCGCCACCAATCGCAATTTCCCTGGCAGAATGGGGAGTAAGGAGTCGAAGGTTTACCTCGCGAGTCCTTATACCGTGGCCGCCTCGGCGTTGACCGGATATGTTACCGATCCACGTGAATTTTTGAGTTAGATTCCGCGATTGCATTATATGGCTGAACGATTGACCTCCTCAATATTCGTGGTCGGCGATAACATCGACACGGATCAAATCATCCCGGCGCATTTCCTGACTCTGGTACCGACCATACCGGACGAGTACGAAAAGCTCGGTTCTCACGCGATGGTCGGCTTGCCGGATGAACTGTACCCGACACGGTTCATACCGGAACACGAAACGAAGACGGCTTATCGCATAATCATTGGCGGTAAAAACTTTGGCTGCGGAAGCTCTCGAGAACATGCACCAATTGCGTTGGGAGCGGCTGGTGTGGAAGCGGTGGTTGCCGAATCGTATGCGCGGATTTTCTTCCGGAACAGTGTCGCGACCGGGGAGTTATACCCTTACGAATCGGCTCAGCGTCTGATCGATCGATGCCAGACCGGCGACACGGCCACAATCGACTTCGATAGTGATACGCTGGAATTGAATGGAGAAGTTTACCCGCTCAAGCCGATGGGAGATGTGCGTCCGGTCATTGAAGCGGGCGGCCTTTTCAACTACGCGCGGAAAACTGGGATGATAGCGAGCTAGCGGAATCGCTCGAGTGAAACCAGTCCAGTCCTGCGGCCGCACCCGCGTCAACCTTGGGCGGTGGCGATTAGGTCGCACCACTCGGCCGGGAGAGTGAAAATCAGTCCCGAAGGGACATTTGATAGTAGCCCAGTACGAAGTGCTGGGTTGACGCGCATGGGCGTCCAGGGGAGACTCCTTACCCTTCAAACGCTGCCGCGCGGGATCAATGGATAGCGTCCTCTTCTCCTCGGTATGAAATTTTCTGTCATCACTCCCTGTCTCAACCGCGCGCAGCTCATTGCGGCCACGATCCAAAGCGTCACTGCGCAGGATTATTCAGATTTTGAGCATTGGATAATTGATGGCGGATCGACCGATGGCACGCTGGAATTGTTGCAGGGCTATCAGCATCTCAAGATCGTCTCCGAACCGGACCGCGGAGTTTACGATGCGATCAATAAAGGGATTCGACTGGCGACCGGTGAAATTATCATCCTCTTAAACTCGGATGACTTACTAGTCGCCGGAGCGCTTTCACTCAGCGCTGAAATTTTTCGAAACGCAGTTGGAACGATGATCGTTTCGGCCGGATGCCAGATTTTCCGGTGCGCTTCCGACGGAACTGAAGTCGAGATGCATCGATACGATAACCCT
>WNFM01139464.1_pt1 | contig 11198 bp, 9 predicted proteins | sample 5400271 | NCBI WGS metagenome assembly WNFM01 (sample SAMN13153352, study PRJNA577476) | soil metagenome | isolation source: 60 cm saprolite on Douglas fir-dominated hillslope | place: USA:California | collected 2013-09-17 | reverse complement strand
CACACCAAGCAAAGGGTGCGTAGGATGCGTTTCATGCGCATCAAAAGATGCGGATAATATAGCATTGTTATCGGTTTTTGTCAACTGTTACGAACCCTATTATAGCATAAACAAGCAGATCTGGGCGATTCAACTGGTACCTAGCTGCCTGGCAACCTCTTCACCGTGTTCAAGCGCCAGGTGGACCCGGCCACCAACGAAGGCATCACCACAAAAAGCCAATCCTGTTGGCAGCGTCAGGGCGTTGAGCGCCTGGGCATCAGCCTTAGTCGCTGGCAGGGCATAGCGCCAGTGCTGTATATCCGTAAAGATCGGTGCGCCCAGCGGCTCTGCTAGTAATGTTTCAACATGGCCTGCGACATCACGCACAAGTTCTCTCTGCTCCGTCTGCCAGTGCTCCTGACTATAGGGAGGGGCCATCTGGGCAATAAGGAGACCGCTGTTCGCAGGAACGCGCTCGGGTGACTTTTCGTGTTCCCAGGCCAACCACGAGATAGGGTGGGCTTTGTCCGTATTGACAAGAGCGTAATACGGGCGAGGCTGGGGACGTGGCCGATAGCCCAGCATCACCGAGAGTAATGGGTTATAGCGTGCCTGGCCGAGTTGAGCGCAGATATCATCCCGTAGATTGGTAGGCAACTGGCTGGCCTGGATGAGGTCAATGGCTTGACTGGCGGGAATGCTAATCAGCAGTCGCTCATAGTTGCCTGCTGCCTTGCCCTCTTCGTCGAAAAGCTGCCAGCCGCCAGCGGTTTGTGTTATATGGTTGATGTATGTACGTAGGCGCACGTCCAATCCCTCGGCCATGCGCCTGGCCAGGGCAGTCAGGCCGCTGCGGTAGGTCCACTTGGGTTCGGCATTCTGGTGGGGATCGCCTTCCTGGATATGTCCCTGGGCATCGAAGACCCAGACAGGTTTGCTGATATCGATGAGATCGTTGAGATAAAAGCGCCCGGTGATCAGTGCGGTACTGGCAGGGGAGCCGCCTTTGATGTACTGCGCTCCATGATCATAGATAAAGCCAGCACGTTCGCCGGTAGCTACGCGTCCGCCTACGCCATGACTCTTCTCAAAGAGCGTTACTGTGTGGCCTGCATCCTTGAGGACATGTGCGGCAGCCAATCCAGAGCTTCCCGCGCCTATGATGGCTATAGCGACCACTAACCGGTACTCCCATTGTGCAACTCACCCCCCACAGCCTCTTTACTGTGGTGGCCCAGGGCCCACGTCTCTTTCCACAGGTAGGAACGAGCCAGCATCTCTTCAGCGCTTTTCATCGAGAATTCGGTGACATTGCCACCCATGATATGGGCAATCTCACGCACGCGCTGCTCTGGCCGCAGTTCGTTGACAATCGTCATGGTGCGGTTATCAAAAATCTGCTTGTTTACATTATAGTGAGTGTCGGCAAAAGCCGCGATCTGGGGCAGGTGGGTGACACAGATCACCTGGTGATTCTGGGTGAGCATCCACAACTTCTCGCCCACCACCTGTCCGCTGCGTCCACTGATGCCAGCGTCAATCTCGTCAAAAATGAGGGTGGGCGTTGCGTCAGCGGCAGCCAGAATCGTTTTAAGCGCCAGCATCAAACGTGATGTTTCACCGCCCGAAGCAATTTTGGTCAGCGGTTTAAAGGGCTCACCGGGGTTGGGTGCGATCAGGAACTGTACGCGGTCGATGCCTGAGAGGTCGCAGGCATAATACTGTTCGCTTTGACCATCCAGGCTGGCTGGCACTCCCTGCTCATCGGGCACCTGCTCGATCTCCACCGAGAAGCGCGCCCGTTTCATATTCAGGTCGTCCAGTTGTTCTTCCATGGCTGCTGCCAGGCTCTCTGCCGCCGCACGACGGCGCAATGAGAGCTGCTGCGCGCTGTGCCCGATCTCCTGACGAAACTGCATGTCTTGCTGCTGCAGGTTGGCAATGATCTCATCGCGGTTGGTAATTGTATCCAGTTCGGCCTGGTCGTCGGCTGCCCGTTGGAGGATCTCCTCAATGGTCGTGCCATATTTGCGTTTGAGTTTGGTGATCTGGTCAAGGCGTTCCTCGATATCAGCCAGGCGGCGCGGATCGTCTTCGATATCGGTCTCGTAGCTGCTAATGCTGGCCGCTACATCTTCCAGGCGATAAACGGCCTCTGCCAGACTATCGGCGTACTCTTGCAGGCTTTTATCGAGGCGCACAAGCTCGCTGATGCTGCGTTGAGCAATACGCAGCTGGTCAAGGGCAGGCTTGAAATCGTCGCTGCCAATATCCGCTCCCTTGATAGCGCCATACACCAGGGTACACAGTTCGCGCAGGCGTTCGGCATTGTTCAACACCTTGCGCTCCTGTTCCAGTTCCTCAATTTCGTTGGGTTGGAGTTTGGCCTTCTCGATCTCTTCAATCTCAAAGCGCAGAAACTCTGCCCGGCGTACCTGGTCACGCTCGTCGCGCTGCAGCTCTTGCAAGTTCTTGCGGGCGGCACGCCACTCGGTTACTTTGGACGCAAGCTGCGTGCGCAGGGGGAGTAGTTCCGCGTAGCGGTCGAGGAAATTGACATGCTGCTCGGGGCGCAGCAGGCTCATATGCTCGCTTTGCCCGTGAATATCCACCAGCCAGCTTGCGACATGTTGTAAAACTTGCTGCGAAAGGGCACGACCATTGATGCGCGCTACCGTACGCCCGGAACGGAAAATGTCGCGAGAAAGGATTAACTGTCCATCTTCAGGGACGATATCATACTCGCTCAGCAGGGCTGCCAGGGCCATACTCGCGTCAGCGCTGGACGCGTCTTGCTGCAAACGCTGCATGCTCTGGGCCTCGGCGGCATCAAAGGCCTCAAACATTGTGGAGCCATTGGTGCCATTACCTGAGCCTGCATCGATGTTCTGCCAGTGCCCGGTTATCGTGGGTAATGCTCCAATCGAGAAGACGCCCTCGACGGTAGCACGCTCACAGTTTGCGCGCACAAAATCCGCGCCAATTTTGCCGCCCAGCAGAGCGTTGACTGCGTCAATAATGATCGACTTACCGGCGCCTGTCTCGCCTGTAAAGACATTGAAGAGGCGATTGAGCCGTAAGTGTAGTGAGTCGATAATCGCGAAATCTTTGATAGTTAACTCAAGTAACATAACAATTCGTAACTACTCGTCATCTTTCAGCTTGGCATTGATGATCTGGTAAAAATACGTTGGTGGTCTACGCCTAAGAAATTGGGCGACATACTTACTGCGATGGATGGAAACGGTTGCGCCATCCCTGACCGCCCTGTTCATTTGCCCATCGGCAGAGAAAACGCCATCCTGCCCGCCGGTCAAAATTTGCAATTGTATATTGGCTTCTGGTGGCAGAACCAGCGAACGATCAGAGACGAGATGGGGCGCAATAGGAGCGATGACCGTACTTTGCACCTGCGGGTGCAGCAGCGGACCGCCCACGGCCAGGTTGTAGGCGGTTGAGCCGGTGGCTGTCGAAACAATTACGCCATCGGCAAAGGTCGTATTATAAAAGTAGTCATCGATCGTAATGCGCGTCTGGACGACTCGTGGCCAGGTTCCACGTGCAATGACAATGTCGTTAAGGGCCAGAAACTCTTCACGTTGCCCATCCTGTTCGAGTATTGCATGCAGCATAGCGCGTGTATCAATCCATACCGACGCGTCTTTTTGCAGGTAATGAGGCAGCTTTCCCTGGACCTCGTATGGCTCCAACTCGGTCAAAAAGCCCACGCGGCCAAAGTTGATGCCAACTATGGGAACATCGGCGATGGCGCAAATGCGAGCAGCATGTAAAATGGTTCCATCACCACCTAGCACAAGAGCTAGCTCATAACCCTTGAGAGATGCATCAAAAGCCTCTCCCCCCTCTATACGGCTATCGATGCTACGCACCTCATATCCCAACTTTTTCAAGAATGGAACGAGCTGTTGGGCGGCTTCCGAGGGGGCTGCTTTGCGGCCCTGATAAAATATTGCGACTGCTTTCAAAACAATACACTCTCCAAAATGAGCTTTCTTCGCCTCTGTAATGGTACGCTATAGCCCAATGCTTGTCAACTATTTTCAGAAGGATGTTCTAGTTTGTGGAGGACATGGCAGGCAGTTTTTTGCTTGCAGTGTTCATCGGAACCACTACGTGCGTAGTGCTCTTATTCTATGTGCCGCAAGCGCTCTTCGGCAAACCAGAGCGCCTCTTCCCTGGAGCGTACAGAACCATCGGCCTGGGCCTCGGCGATAGCTTCCAACAATTGTCCCACCCTGGGTCCCGGCTTGAGATTAAAACGGTGCATCAAATCTTCCGCGCTTACCAGGCGTGGCGGCAAAATACTCTCGCGCTGGCGAATGTAACGGGTCAGTAAAAGGCTGACCACGGCTACATGCTGTTCCCAGGAATGCAGTGTCTCCTTGTCGTCTGTCGAGCTCAACTGATGGGCTAGAAGTGGGCCACCTGTCGCCAGGTGATCGGCCAGCGAAAAGAGCGCCACGGCAATCCCTGTAGGTCCCAGGTCGACAAAGTAGCGACGAATAGCGCGCGGTGTCACCATGCCCGTCTGACCTAATTGTCCCGGGCGCATATGATGTGCCGTAACCTGTTGCACGAGACGTTGATCCTGAGTGCTGGCGCTTAAGCGTCTCATCACCTGTAATGCCAGGGGCACACCTGCTTGCGGGTGACCATAAAAATGAATATGTCCCTCTTCATCTGTGGTAAGTGTTGCCGGTTTGCCAATATCATGCAGCAGAGCAGCCAATTTCATGCGTGGAACTGCCAGCAAGGCCAGTTGAAAGATACCCTGCTCTTCCGCCTCGCGCAGTAATTGCTGTATTTCCCTGAGATTGCCTGCTAGAGAGCTATTTTCCGGGGGTGATCGACCTGGCCCTGCTGGTGGTCGTTGGAGCAGTGTCACCAACAGCTCTAGCTTGTCCACGGTCTGCAAGGAGTGTTCCAGCACATCCCAATAGTGCGGCTGTGGTTGTGGCATGCCGCGCGCAGGGATAAACTCGGGCATCAAGACCGTCAGCAGACCATGGTCATCGAGAAAGTGCAAGTGCTCAATCGCGCCTGGGCGTTCCAGGATCGCATAGAGTTCATCATGAATACGCTCGGGCGCAACTTGTTGGAGCAGGGTCGCATCGCGCATGAGCAGGCCCTTTGTACCGCTATCGATACTCAACTGGTAAAAGGCCATCAGCCGCACTGCGCGCAGCATGCGCAGTGGATCATGCCGGAAAACATCGCTATCAACGGCCTTGAGACGGCGTGCCTTGAGATCCGCGAGCCCATGCAAAGGGTCAATTGGATGGAGCGCCTGCCCAGTGTTCAAGTAATGCACGACATCATCGAGGGGAGCCGCCATGGCATTGATTGTGAAGTCGCGCAAGCGCAGATCCTCCTCCAGTGTATGACCCTTCAGAGGCGCAATATCAAAGATAATGTCCCGCTTTTGCTCACCAGGCTCAGATATGGGTACAACAACGCGACTGACCTTATCGTGCAGGTACACATAGTATCCTCCCAATGTGTCAGCCAGGCGTCGTGCTAGCGAAGGCGCATCGCCAGCAGTCACAATATCCCAATCGCTACAATCCATCCCTAGCAAAAGATTGCGCAGCGAACCCCCCACCAGGTGCGCCTGGGGCCGCTGGCTTTTGAAAAACTGTGCTGTTTGTTGTAAAAGATTTAGGGTTTGAGTGTCCAAAAAGCTGCCGCCAATATTACTATATAAGGTAGAGTATCGTCTGCGATACTCTACCTTATAATATCACTTGCGCTGGCAGTGCAGTTTATTCTTTCTCCTCTTCATGCTTGGCAGAATTGAGCAGCGTCTTTGCTGCCCTGTTCCTTTGTTTGGTAAGACCCCTCTGATGTTTGGTAAGACCCCTCTGATCGTGAGAGCGTGTAATTTCGTTTCAAAATGTATCACATTATATCAAATTATGCCATTATATATAGATTAATCTACTTGAATATTTATGAAATATAACTTGACACATTTACATCTTTGAAGTATGCTTGTGTATAGGGGTTGGAATGCTTCTTAATAAGCATCCTTAATGTTTAATCTTCGCAAATCTACAAATGTGTTTCTTATTCTATGCATACTTTCATGCTAGCCAGAAGTATGTAGTAGAGTGAGGAGCCTATCTGATCCTCTGGTGAAAGTTTGCCAACGTATCCTATCCTGGTATCTCTTTTTATTGGAATTTCTCCCGGCGTCGGGTGTTTTGAGAACGATGATCCAGTAGCGAACACTTTGAAGAGCTAAGGTACACGGCAAAGGCAGGCGGCGCAGGAGAAGACAAACACTTTGTTGGAGAAGTTTTTTTATGAGTCGATTTGTTAATCGCAGGAGCATCATTTCGGTACTGATTACTCTTACCCTGGTAGCTGCTTTTGCAAGCGGCATTTTCTTGCGCGGTAGTGTAACACCTACACATGCCTCAGGAGGAACCAGGTACGGAGCCGGGAACAACAACCCGCTCTGCAGCAGGCTTGGCAAGAGCCTCCAGGGATCTTCTGGAATGCAAATGTTTTGTTTCGGGTCCCAGTCTAGCGTCGGCGGCCATCAGGTAGTGTCGAAGAACGCCTCGTTCGGTTCGAACGTCAATGCTGCTAATCCGAGCGAAGATATCTCGTTGTCCGGTACACGAGCCGATGGGCAATCGGAAACTTCCATTGCGGGCTCAGGGCAATACGTGGTTGAGGCCTGGAACGATTCTACAACGTTCATATCGCCCGCCTGCTCACCCATGAACAAAGACCAGGCAACCGGTTTCGGCTTTTCGAATAACGGTGGCAAATCCTTCACAGACCTGGGGGGCTTGCCCAACAGCAACTGCGCTGCATCTCGCATAGAAGGAGACCCGAGCGTCGAGGCCTACCAGGTAGGTGGCAAGACCTACTTCTACATCAGCAGTATCTTCATTCCGTTTAACGTCCCTGTGAATGCCCTATCTGTGACTGTCTGTGTGGTGAACGGATCAGGTACGTCGGCCACGCTGAGCTGCGGCGATCCCATTGTTGCTGCGATAAGCTCGCAGTGCGGGAGTCCTTTCGGGTTCTTGTTCTGCAGCTTCCTCGATAAAGAATTCCTGACGATTGACCCTGTGAGAGCCAAATTGTACATGTCCTATACAGAGTTCGGCATCAATTTCACCACGCCCGACACCCTGACCAATGGACAGATCGAGCTAGCCGCCTGTGATATCAGTACACCGGCAACTCCGGTTTGCTACAATGGTAGCAAGGGAAGCATCACTGGTACTACAGGTACCCCTGCTGCTCCGTACCTCGTCGTGGCTCCTGGTGATCTAAGTTGTGAGCGAGAAGGAGCCTATCCGGCAGTAGATGGGGCAACAGGCGATGTCTACGTAGCGCATGAGTTCAACTGGGCAACGAACGTTTTCGGAAGCTCTGGAAGCGTAGACTGCCGAGGAGTTCAGGTGAAGAACCAGATGGATCGCATATCAGCCTCGTGTTTGACGCTGCCTGCTGCATCTTGCACCGCTCCATCAAAGACGACTTCGGTCAACATCATCTCGATGGCTGCTACATTCATCCCCGGCTATAACCGCTTCCCAATGAACGACTTCCCACGCATCGCTACGAGCAGTAAATTTGGAACAGTGAGCATGGTGTGGAACGATGTGGGTGTACATCCAGCAGGGGATATTCTGATGCAGAGCTTCTCGCTCGGTACTCTCAGTAAAGTCCAGAGCACGCCAGTGCGGCTCAATACTGATATAGGTGGCTGGCACTTCCTACCGGCTCTACGCTCCAGCGACTTAGACGGTAACCTGGTCGTCTCGTGGTACCAACGCAATTCGGCAACCACGACGCAGACCAACGTATCTGCTGCGCTAGCTCTCAATCCTACTACGACACACACACCAGCCAGAAATACGTTGGTGACCACCGGGCCAACCGACTGGAATGCCGACTCGTCACTCATTATCCCGAACTTCGGTGACTACACAGATAACTACATTGTAGCCAATAGCGAAATTGCCTACATAGCGTGGTCTGATGGGCGCCTTGGTGTGCCGCAGCCTTTCAACGCGCACAGCCTGGACGTCGACATCTAGGTTGCTAACTATCATGGTCATGCCGATAAGCTAGAAGAGCTAGTTTTCACAAGGAGGGTTGGAGTAGCGTAAAGCTATTCCAACTCTCTCTTTTTATGTTGCCTTAATTCTATTGTGTGATGTGCCCCTTCCTGCGTTTATTGAGGTACGAGATAAAATTAAAAACTGAACTGGATGATGGATTGATCTTTTCTTTCTGCTTTAGAACTAGCCTCCACGTCGCACAATATTTCAGCCTGTTGAAAAAGTCCTTCACAAAACTCATCAATGAGGGAGGATATATCCTTCTTGCTCAGAGGAGAAGCGAAGCTCATCACCAGGAAACAGACAGAAACCCCAAAGAAGGACGACCTTTGCCTGCATAGGTCTCTTGCACGAATTCACGCACGAACGAGAGATCAAGCGTTCGTTCCAGATGCCGATAGAAGTTGTCGTGCGGGACTAACTCTTCCAATGAGACATTGACGAGCGTGGCAAAGTCTCGCTCTTTGGTTCCCATCATAGCGGTCCTCTTTCTTTCTCACCGCTCGATAGAGCATCCTCCATGAAGGCTATCGCCTCGTTCTGTGCTACCCTTCAGAGGATGCTGCCCCAGGGGAAACTCTCCTTCTCTTGAGGAGCAAGCCCCAAACTGCACACAAGGTGCCGAGCAGCCAAAACAGGGCGATCAGCCACGCATAGGGGTGCGCATAGCCATAGGCACGTTGATTGGCTAAAGCGACAGCCGCTGCCCAGCCACCAGTAAAGGCGGCGGGTAATCCCGCCATCCCCAGGGCCGCCACCGCCCAACTGTGGCCTTTGCGCAGGGGAAACCACGCCAGCAAGAGGAAGAGGATGACAAAGCTCGTCCCGATACCCCCATCGAGGAATGCATGAAAGCCAGGGTGAGTGAGCGGCGACGCAGGTTGATCGTTGCCGCCTCCATACAGCCACACCTTGGATGTTTCCTCGTTGACCTCTAGAGCCATCAGGGAGGTGAACACAGCGGCTCGCAAGAAGAGTCCTCTGGCTCCACTGCGACAACGACGCATCCAGAGGATAGCTTCCACCAGCGACCATACGACAATGCCTGCACCAATGACGGTGACCGTGGCTGGCGGCTCGAGTTGATTGGCGACAAGGGGAACCATGAGGATAGCGAGGACAGCAAGGACACGCTTGCCGAAGGGGAGGAGGATATCTTCCTCGAAGTCGATGGTTTTGCTCTCTTCTTCTGTTGACATAGATCTTCCTCCTCTCGGCGTTGTCGTTCAGAAGAAGCATTCTTCACTTCGTTGAACTGAACGGCTCTTCACTTCGTCCACTATAGAAACGCTGCTGACAGCGTTTTTTCTCCTCCTACCTTCTTACTAGGGTATGCAGGTGATAATTGCTCCAGAAACCCACTCAAGAGAAATTGTACCTTATTTCAGCCGACTCAAAAGGGCTTTGTCATACCTCTTTGCGCCGTTGCTCTTCTTGTAGAATCCTCTTCATCATGCAACAATTTCAGTAGTCATACTCGATCTAAATGTACTTATGCCAGCCATTTCGAGTTTTTCAACACTCTGATTGAGTTTGCCAATTCAGCCTCAAAACCCACGCCTCACGACGGACAAGACAGAACATTGGTGATCTTGTTGCTATGCCTGTTGGGTAGCGGAAACTATCGGTAAGACTACTCTTTCTTCCCAGAGATGTCTATAGTATATGCACTACAAACTTCTGCATCGTTATGTACATTGAACGTGAAATAGGCTTAACTGTTCTATGCCATGATCAAATGAAATTGTTAAAATCCATTATGGAGGGGACAAGAAAGCGAGATGGAATACAGAAGGAGGCACATCTATGAACTATCGCAAAGGCATTCTTGGTTTGTCTATCGTCCTTGGTGTCTTCGTGGGGGGCTACCTCGGTTCAGTCTATAGCGAATTCGTGCTCGGTGGTCTCGCCTATTTCTTGATAAACTGGGCTGTTTCACGACGGATACACGGGGTTCTGCCATATGACAGTCTGGACGAACATCACCAGGTCAACAACCGTGTGAATACCCAGACACCAGAGGCGAGGGTCAGAGGAATGCAGGACGCTCTCATAGACGATGTCATGCGCTTTCCGCCGAAGCAGCAATAGTGCCTGGATAGCTTTTGGATGCAGGAAGCTCCTCTGAAAGAACGCATGCGCCAGAGAAGGAGAGAGTCCTTTCTCAATGCTTTCAGGGAATCGTGGCGGAAGAAAGAGTATCTCTGTCGCTCAGTAACAGATTCCCATACTCAGCGATTTTTGGTAGGTGAAAGGATATCCATACGTATGGACACACCATTTGCTGCAACCTCCCCTTCCAGGTTGTACGCGCTGCTCTTGAGACTGCGCCCCCTTCAAACGGGTACGCTGATGGCTTTCTCGGGCGAACTGGTGCATGGAGCACTGCTGCGCTGGTTGAGCGCTTCAGCGCCAGAGGTGGCAACGTGGCTGCATGACGGGAACAAGCGCAGACTGTTTACCTGTTCCAGCCTGCAATTTCCCTTGGCACCGGCGCGGATGCAGCAGGCTGAACGCGATAATGTCCATGTACCGCTCGACCCGGAGAAAACCTATACGCTGCGCATTACGCTGCTGCTGAGTGAACTCTTCCCCTTGTTCTATCATGCCTTACTCCACTTTAGCGCATCTGAGCCGGCAGCAAAGAAGCCCGCATTTATGCAGATAGGTAAGCAGCAGTTTTTGCTCGAAGAGGTCATTGCAGACCCGGCTGATCCCGCGGGCTGGACTGGCTTCACCTCATTGAGCAAGCTAGTTGAGACTGCGAAAAGCCTGAAAGGAGGCAATCCAGAACCTCTCACCCTCCAATTTGCCTCGTTGACGACATTTAATAGAGGGAGTGCGAAAGGAACAGCTTACGGTAATCACTACGCGCGCTTGCCACTGCCGCAATATGTCTTTCCCGGATTGGCGAAGCGTTGGCAGGAATTAGCTCCAGACGAGCTGGTAGGTGTGGTGCAAAAAGAGCGCATTGAGGAATATGTTCGGACGGAAGGGGTGGTTATCGAAGATTACGACTTACGCACCCATCGCGTCCAATTTTCACAACATCCCCAACGAGGTTTTATAGGCACCTGTAAATACCACCTGCGCGGCCCAGATGAGGCA
>WNFM01048839.1_pt2 | contig 11198 bp, 15 predicted proteins | sample 5400271 | NCBI WGS metagenome assembly WNFM01 (sample SAMN13153352, study PRJNA577476) | soil metagenome | isolation source: 60 cm saprolite on Douglas fir-dominated hillslope | place: USA:California | collected 2013-09-17 | reverse complement strand
CGGCTTTGTTGCGGTGGACGGCAGCAAGGATGTCTTCATCCATCGCTCGGTGCTCGCCCGCGAAGGCATCAATGACCTGCCGGAAGGCCAGCGCATCCGCATGAAAGTGGTGCCTGGCGCCAAGGGTCTCGAAGCCATCGGGGTGACCATCAAGCACGACGGGTGAACGGCGCGGCATTGGAATCAAAAAGGGCGCCGAGTGGGCGCCCTTTTTGATTCCGGCAACCCGCATGAAGCGCCGGCTTTGCGGCGCGCAATCGTGACCCATAGCCGCCACGCCGTGATGCGCTACTCGATTACATCGTCATCAAGCAACCGACCAATCAATACTTCAGTGGCTACGAAAAAGAGAAACCCCGGCCGGCAGACCGCGGCCGCAACTGCTGATGCCTGCCGGGGCTCAGGCTTAACCCGGCCCGGAGTGCCAGTTAACAAACATGGCCGCGTCGCGATCCGTCCCATCACTGTTTGACTAGCGGACAGCCACTTGGCCCAACGAGGCAACCGCCCGGCATCCCTTACACGGCGCTCACCGAGGTGGGTGATGATGGCCCGATTGCGGCGCGACGATGAACCGCCTCTAAACCAAACCTTCCTGCGGCGTTCAGGTTCGTCCTGCCAGAACTATGGAGCAAGGAATCAATCCCGTAGCTCCGTAGCGGCGGGATCTACGCAAAGGAGACGTACGATGGCCATCACTAAAGCCCTTACGGCGGCAGCAGTGCTGTTGTTGACCACAGCTGTGGCGCCAGCTTTCGCGCACGACGATCAAGACGACCACCAGGACCACTGGAGAATTCACCGGGATCTCTTCGAGGCCCACAGACGTGCTCATGAGGAGGGTTTCTATAGCAGAGCTGAGCACCGTGCCTATCATCGTGCACTGAGGGACCTGCATGAAGATTTTCACGAAGATCGTCCAGGGACATGGCATGATCACTATTATGGATGGCGTCGCGATTGGCGATGACCCGAGCAACACCTGCTGACATCAGACCGCGCCAGACATAGAGGCCAGGATCGGCGTATCAAGACCATCCGCGAAACGCGCCGTCGCCGGCCCGGCCGTCAGCTCGGCCTCGAACAGGCCTTCCTCGGTCGCCATGTTTTCGAGACGCGGCAGTTCGCGCAGCTGCGCGGCTTCGGGCAGAACAGGGCCTGCGGCAGGCGCGGGCCGCATCATCGGACCGTGCTGCATGCCGGACATGCCGTGGTCCATCATGTTCATTTGGGCGCGTGCCGGTCCGGCCACCCATATGGCAGCATCGGTCAGCGGGAATTCACGGCGGTTCATGGTGTTACGTTTCTCTTCCGAGCTTTGTCAGAGTTTGGCGCCGCACAAACGCAGCGCATCGTCGATCACACGGACGGACGACAGCGCACATCGCGGCCGCGGCGATGAGCGGCGACGGCAGGATGCCGGACGCGAGATAGAGCACGCCCGGCGCCGATACATCGATCAGATCCCTGGTGCTCCTCGATGAGGGTATGGCGTTCACCGTCGGCGGGCGGCCTCTGTTGCCGAAAAGGGCCGGGCCCGCCGACGGCTAGTGTCCACAATTTCCAGCCAACAATCGGCTAATAGGAGCTCTTTGGGCCGCCGTGATAACGTGGTGCGGATGCGTCGTCGCCGAAAGAGCGACTTGATTGGTCGAATTCGCCGACTGATGCATACCATGCGCCGATCGCTTGCTTTGAAACGTTCGCCCCGGTCAAATGGCGAGGTGTTCCGGCTCCTCGATGCGGAGCAGCCAATGCCCCGCTCGCAACAGAAGGGCCAACGAGACTGAGTGTTGTGAGAACGATCATCAACCTGTTCGACACGATATTCTCCTTTGCGGGCCTCTTTTAGTGATCGCGATTCATTTGACATGACTCGCGATCTGATCAAGGGATGCCTTGCACTCGCCCGAGCAGCGCAATTGTCCCTGCGGAATGCATCTAGCGAGCTGCTAAAAAAGAACTTGCTCTATGTTGCCGCTAACGATCTGTTCTTGCGGCGTTCCATCGGGCCCTCGGGCAGGGAAGGGCCTGCGGCAGGCGCTGGCGGCATCACCCGACCACGCGCATGCCATTCGTTCCGGGCAGGTCGTGGTCCATTATTTGGGCGAGTGCCGGCCCGGAAGCGCCCCAATTGGAGTTGGCCCCACGTGCCCTGGGACTGCATCGAAGCAAATACGCCATTTTCGGCACACCGCCGCGGCATTGACGAGGGAACCCCCATGAGGCCACAATGGCGGCGATTTCCAGTGGAGTCTGTCAATTCGCAGATGAATTGGTTCCGGACTATACCTGGGTTTGTCCGCCTGCTGGTCGCCCTATTCCTGGTCGCCCAGGTCGCGGGCGTCGTGTCGTCACCGCGCGCCAATGCGCAGCCGGTTCCGAACGCGGCTGCGCACAGCGATCATCAGCATGGCGATGACCCTGCCGACGAAGGCAAGGCCCATCATCACGGTGACCACGGCGGAAACCTTGCTGACACCTGCTGCGCATTGCACGCGTACTTTGCCGGCGTCATCCCCCTGGTGGTCGCAATCCAGACCGGGAGCGTCATCGGCGAATCCTTTGCTATTGGCCCGGATGATCAGGGCATTGGCGTCCTGCCTGGCCGTCTTGACCGTCCTCCAAGACCTCTGCGCTGATTTGCGAGTCGTTGTGCGTCCGCGCTTCGCGGCGCGCTCCTCTGATTCACGTACGAGTTTTCAAGATCATGCTCAGACATCGATGGTCTGCGTCTGCATTCCAGTTTGGAATAGCGCTGGGGCTTGCGTTCGGCATTGCGGCATGTACCGCGACGCCTCCTCCGGCGTCTTCGATCGCGGCCGCTGACCCAGGTGCGCGGGTCCCCACGACACGGTACCGCTCGGTCACGACGGCATCGGAGCGGTTTCGGCCTGCCGAACCGCAGCCATGGCAGGACCTCAACAGGAACGTCGCTCCACCTCCGCCGAACCCGAGCGGACAAGAGCCATGATCGCTTATCGGCAGGCACACAACGGATGCGCCGGGCTTCTTGCATCGGCTTTTGCCGCAGTATGGCTGACCGGGTGCGCGTCCTTCTCTCCGGACGCCGGCATGGACGCGGTGAGCGGCATTGCGGCAACGGAACTTAAGAAAACTGTCCATAAGGTCGACAGCGAGGAGGGGGCGGTTGCGGCTCAGGCGCTGACGCGAAGGCTGCTCGCATCAACGTTGTCGGTGGACGCGGCAGTTCAGATTGCGCTTCTGAACAACAAAGGACTTCAGGCGGCCTTCAACGAACTCGGCATCGCCGAAGCCGCCATGGTGGAGGCGAGCCTCCCGCCCAACCCGGCATTCTCGGTCGGCCGGATTTCAACTTCGGTCGAGCTTGACATCGAACGCCGAATTGTCGGCGACATCCTGGCACTCGCGACGCTGCCTGCGAGGGCGGACATTGCGGCCGAGCGTTTCCGTCAAGCCCGGCTGCGCGCCGCCGAGGAGACGCTGGGCGTTGCTGCCGAGGCACGTCGGAATTATTATCGCGCAGTCGCATCACGCCAACTGGCGACCTTCCTGAGCCAGGCCAGCGCTGCGGCCGAGACTGCGGCAAAGCTTGCCAAAGAGCTCGGCCAGACCGGCGCAATGAACAAGCTCGACCAGGCCCGCGAGCAATCGTTTTATGTCGAGCTGACAGCGCAGCTCGCGGCGGCGCGGCTACACGCAACGAGTGAACGCGAGGCCTTGATCCGCTCACTCGGGCTATGGGGCAACGAGGTCGAATTCAAGCTGCCGGAGATGCTGCCGGCCCTGCCGAAGCGACCGAAGAGCTTGCCTGCTGTTGAGGTGGACGCTGTCCGCAAGCGCATCGATCTCCAAATTGCACGTATCGAGGTGGATACCCTCGCAAAGTCCTATGGTCTCACCAATGCAACGCGTTTCATCAACCTGCTGGACGTGGCGGATGTCTCCAGGACCCAGCGTGAATCAGGTGGCGCGCATGGCACCGGCGGCGGCATTGAGGTCGAGTTCCAAGTACCAATCTTTGATCTTGGCGAGGTCCGCCTGCGCCAGGCCGGCGAGAGCTACATGCAGGCGGTGAACCGCCTCACCGAAAAGGCGGTGAACGTGCGGTCGGAAGCGCGCGACGCATACCGGGTTTATCGGTCGACCTACGATATTGCCAACCGTTACCACGATCAGGTCTTGCCGCTGCGCCAGATCATCACGGACGAGACAATGCTGCGCTATGGCGCAATGCAAATCGATGTTTTCTCATTGCTGACCGAGGCGAGGCAGCGGGTCATCGTGAACATTGCGGCCATCGAAGCGCAACGCGACTTCTGGCTAGCGAGCACCAATCTCGGCGCGGCGGTGGCCGGCGGCGGGGTCGCCGCGAGCAGCGGCCTGGTTTCGCGCGCGCTGACAAGCGGGTCGGGCACGACTGCGGGCGAATGAACCAAATAGGAGATCGACATGTTGTCGCGAAGAAACCTACTGGGAGCGACCGCGGTCCTTGCCGGGGCAAACGCGATCAGTGGGCGCGTTCAGGCAGCGGGCATCCCGGAAGCGCCGACGACGTCCACCAATTCGATGCAGCCTCCGTTGTTCCCGTCGAGCGGCCCGGATTACCGGCCGGTCGTGACCTTGAACGGCTGGACGCTGCCGTGGCGGATGAACGGCGATTGGAAGGAATTCCATCTGGTCGCCGAACCGGTTGTGCGCGAGATGGCGCCCGGAATGAACGCGCATCTTTGGGGCTACAATGGCCAGTCGCCTGGCCCAACCATCGAGTGCGTGGAAGGCGACAAGGTTCGCATCTTCGTCACCAACAGGCTGCCCGAGCACACGACCGTGCATTGGCACGGCATGCTGCTGCCCAATGGCATGGATGGTGTCGGCGGCCTGACGCAGCCCCACATCGATCCGGGCAAGACCTTTGCCTACGAGTTCGAGATAAAGAAGAGCGGGACCTTCATGTATCATCCGCACTCCGACGAGTGGGAATGTTCGTTGTTCATCCGCGTGACCCGCTGTATCGCCCGGTTGATCGCGACTTCGTCTTCGTCATGAGTACCTATCTGATCGAACCGGGCACCTATCTGCCGAAGGTCAATGAGATGACGGAGTTCAATATGTGGACTTGGAACAGTCGCGTGTTTCCGGGCATCGATCCACTCCCGGTGCGCCTCGGCGACCGTGTGCGGGTGCGCATGGGCAATCTCACCATGACCAACCATCCGATCCATCTGCATGGTCATCAGTTCTCGGTGACGTGCACCGATGGCGGTTGGGTGCCCGAGGGCGCGCAGTGGCCGGAGACGACAACTGATGTTCCGGTCGGTGCCGTCCGCGTCTTCGATGTCGTCGCTGATGCTCCCGGCGACTGGGCGTTCCACTGCCACAAGAGTCATCACACCATGAACGCCATGGGCCACAGCGTGAACAATTTTATTGGCGTGCCAAAACGCGAACTCGTCAAGGCGCGCAAGGTCGTACCCAACTACATGGCAATGGGGTCGACCGGCATGGCCGAAATGGGTGCGATGGAAATGCCTATGCCCGACAATACGCTGCCGATGATGACAGGTTTCGGCCAGTTCGGGCCGATCGAGATGGGCGGCATGTTCACCGTCATGAAGATCCGCGAAGGACTGGGGCGCAACGATTACTCTGACCCTGCGCCCTATCAGAATCCGCCCGGCACCGTTGCGTATGAGGTGAAAGAAGCCGGAAATGAGCCCGCGCGTCGCTCCGACAAGTCTTCAACTGGGAATCCCGCCACGGTCAAGGTTAGCAAGCCGGGCGGAAGATCATCATCTTCATCCCACCAGCACTGAGAAGGAGGAAACCGACATGAGAAAAGTTCGGATACTTATCTTCGCACTTTCGGTTTGTGCCGCCTCGCAAGGCGCCATCGCGCAATCGGCCCTGATCGACGGACAGGTCACCAAGGTCGATCAATCCGCCGGCAAGATCACCATCAAGCATGGCCCGGCCAAGAGGCTCGGAATGGATCAGGGTATGACCATGGTTTACAAGGCGCAGGACCCCACGATGCTCAAGGCGGTCAAGGCCGGCGACAAGGTGAAGTTCGACGCCGATCAGGTGAATGGCCAATTCACCGTGACGAAGATCGAAAAGGCAAAGTGAGCGGAATCGCGAAGGTCGGTGCTCGCGCAATGCTTCAATAGTCTGGATGCTGTCCAGGAACCTGCTCAGCCTCAGGAGGATCATATGTCAACTCGACGTACAACCATCGTTCTCGCCGCGTCTGCCGCTCTGGTCTTGTCTGGCGCCGTGGCAGCGTTCGCGCACGCGCATCTCGTCCGTGCCACACCCGCCGCCGGTGGCACCGTGAACGCGGCGCCGAGTGAGGTCACGCTCCGTTTCAGCGAGAAATTGGAGCCCAAATTCAGTTCCGTCGTCGTGCGGGATGCGGCCGGCAAGCAGGTGGACAAGGGCGAATCGACGGTCGACAAAGCCGATCGCATGGTCATTCGGGTCCTTCTGCCGCCGTTGGAGCCCGGCGTCTATAAGGTCGAGTGGCGGGCGGTATCGGCGGACACCCACAAGATCGATGGAAACTTCACATTCAAAGTCGGCGAGTAGCCGAGGCTCGGCACCGGGTTTATGAATGGAGCGCGGCTTGCTTGACCCCCTGGTCTTAGTGCGTGCCATCCACATCGCCGCGACAATATCGGTGGCGGGCGTGGTGTTCTTTCTCGCCTTCGTCGGCGAGCCGGCATTTCGGGGCGCCGACAAGGGCGGACCGATTCCCGCCCTTGTTCGTTCGCATCTTGCAAGGATCGCTTGGATTAGTCTTGCCTGTGTCGTCGTCACCGGTGCGGTTTGGCTCGTCCTGCTGGCAGAGCAAATAAGCGAACTCTCAGTCACGGCCGTCTTCTCCGAAGGCATCGTTTGGTCCGTGCTGTCAGGCACCGACTTCGGCTATGACTGGATAGCCCGGCTCGTTTTGACCGTACTTATTGCCGGAATATTGCTCCCGTTCGACTCTACGGTTCGAATCACCTCGTCTTGGAAAGGTGCTTCTGCGGTGTTGCTCGCCGCCTGCTTCGTAGGGGCATTGGCCTTCGCCGGCCACGCGGCTGCAGGCTCCGGCATCGAAGGAACGGTCCATCTGGCGGCAGACATCATGCATCTGATTGCCTCTGCGGCGTGGATCGGTGCGCTTGTGCCGCTGGCCATACTGCTCGATGCAGCACGAGGGGGGAACGATAAGCAATCGGTCGAGATCGCGCGCGAGGCAACGTTGCGCTTTTCGACGCTGGGTATGGCGAGCGTCGGCACCCTGCTCGCGACCGGCATCATCAATAGTTGGGTACTCACGGGGAGCATCCCGGCACTTGTCGATACAGAGTACGGCCGTCTCCTCCTGGTGAAAATTGCGCTCTTTCTCATCATGCTGTCGATCGCCGCGGTCAATCGCTTTCGGCTTACGCCCTGCCTCGTCCAGGCGCTCGATGTTTCCGCAAGGCAGGACGCGATGCGGCAGCTTCGGAACAACTGGGTGCAACAATAGTATTCATCGTCGGCGTGCTGGGAACGCTTCCGCCAGGGCTGCATGAACAGGCGAGTTGAAGGTGGCGACCGACTGTGGGACGGCATGCAGCCCAACTATTTCACCATCAACGGGCGATCATACCCGGCAACTGAAGGCATTTCCATGAAGGTCGGGGAAACGCTCAAGGTCCGGTTTATTGGAACCAACAACGGATTCATTCATCCGATGCACATCCACGGCGGCCCGTTCGAAGTCGTCGCACGCGACGGCGAGACGATCCCGGCCTCTGCGCGTTTGCTTGCGGACACCGTCAATGTTGGGCCAGGCCAGCGCTACGACGTGATCTGGAAAGCGCGCCAGCCCGGCAAATGGCTGATCCATTGCCATCCCGCATCACACCACGAACAATAACGTCGAGCTGCAGGGTGGGGGCGGGCTCATGGTGGTAATCGACGTGAAGTAGTCACCGTGTGCCGGCCCGGGCGCAAGACAGCCTAGAGGAACGCAATCGGCGCCGCCGTGGATAAGGCAGTCCCGGATTTCGCTGGCGCTCAATCCGGCATGTCGGCGTCACTGCGCACCGTCAATACCGCGATCTTGCTCGATCGCGCATAGGCGAACACCACTTCGACATTGTCGCCGCGTTCGAGCAGTGCCGGGATGCGCACTTCGGTGCCGCGGGTCGGCAGGTCGAACATCGTCCACGTACCGGCCTTCGAATCGTATTTGGCGATCTGGTCGGTGGTCCACAGCGGCGTCCACACGTTCTGATTCTTGTCCGGAATGGCCGCATAGGGCTGATTGGTGAACGTGTTGGGCAGCGGGATGAGGGTCGTCTGCAGGGTCTTGGCGTCGACCCGGCCCAGCGTTCCGCTCCAGGAGTTCGCGACCCAGATGATGCCGTGCTCGCGGTCGATGCCCATGCGGCGCGGCCCTTGCGACCATGGGAACGGCGTGCCGATCTCGCGCGGCCCATAGGTGGCATAGAACGTGTTGTCGGCGGCGGTCGCGCGCGCCATCTCGTCCTTCACCGGCGGCAGCTTCAACTCCGTGGTCTCGCCGGTGGCGAGGTTGGCTTTGACGATGGTATCGAACGCCATCTGGGACCAATAACCGTTCCCGTCCTTGTCGCCGACGATGCCGTAGGTCTGCCCGACGGCGCCGTTCGGTCCCCGCGGATTCACCGACTTGAATTCGGTGAACTTCTCGGCCGCGGGATCGAAGCGCAGCGCGCCGTCATTGGTGCCGGCCCAGATGCCGCCCTTGCTGTCGTAGTCGAGCGTCACCGGCCCATCGATATGCGACATGCCTTCCGGCGGCATGTAGACCGAGACCTTCTCGGTCTTGGGATCGACCTTGGCGAGGCCGCCCTTGGGCATCCAGGCGTTGAACCAGATGACGCCCTCGCCGTCGCGGATCAGGCCGTGCACATTGGCGGCGTTGCCGCTCGCGGCGTCGATCCTGAACGGTTTGAGCGCCCCGGTCTTGCCGTCGATGCGGCCAACCGACATGGTCTTGTTCGGCGCAACGGCCGCGAACCACAGATTGCCGTCGAGATCGGGCGCCGCGTCGTGCGGCAGCGACCCCGCGCGGGACGTTGTGGCCTTGGTCCAGTCGCTGCCGTTGTTGGGCGGCGTCGCCGACGGCAGTTGCTGGTCCGGATTGAGCGGCACGTCGTATTCCCGGAACACCGCACGGGCGGCTTCGCCGGACGGCCGCGGTCTGCTGGTGATCTTGAAGGCGCCGCCGTTCGGCCCGCGGGGTTTCGCGAGATATTTGGCGAGTGCATCCTGGTGGAAATCGAGCACCGGGTTGTGCTGGTTCGGCCGGTAGACGCCGTAGACGTTGATGTTCTTCATCGCCTCGATGATGGCGTGCCAACCCGCCTCGTCGAAGCGGTGCTGCAGGAAATAGCTCGGCGTATGGCAGCTCGTGCAGTTGTTGTGGATGATGCGCTTCATGCGCATGTCGTCGGCGGTCTCCTCCGGCAGTCCGGCGAGGATCAGGTCGCCCGGCAGCTGGCGGATCAGCCGCTCGGTGTCCTCGATCTTCTTGAGCGCGAAATCCGCCCGGGCGCCGGTTTTCAGCTCGGTCTCGCCGTTGGCGGTCTCGAAGCCCAGCGCCTGCGCCCACACGCGATACTGGCCGGGTGGAAGCGCCGGGAAATAGTAGGCCCCGGCCTCGTCGGTGAACACGGTGGTGGTGATGGTCGCGCCGACGGCCTTGGCCGAGACCGTGACGCCGCCCATCTTCTCGCCGCTCGGCGCCGTGACGGTCCCGGTCAGGATGGTGGGATCGGCCGCCCATAAGGCTGTGGTGAATGCGACGCTCGACAATAACGACAGCGCCACGGCGGTGCCTGTGCTGCGTGTGGAAATGGATGACGAAAGGCGTGACATGGCGGGGTTCTCCAGTCTCTATGGCTTCTTTGTCGGTCAGTTTCAACGCGATGGATTAGGTGGCGGCGCCGGCAACGTCTTCACATAGGAGACGATGGCGTCGATCTGGTCGGGGTCGAAATGGTACTTGAAGCCCGGCATGTTCGGCGTGCCGTTGCTGATGACCTCGCGCATCACGGTGTCCTGACCGCCAAGCGCGTTCTTCGACAGGTCGGGGCCGTATTTGGCGGGCGACGTGATCTGCAGCTTCACGTGGCAGACCATGCAGGATTGATTGAACAGATTGCGCCCCTGCAACTGTTGCGCATTGAGCGTGTCGGCGGCCGGAAACGGCTGCGCCGCCGCAACTTGGATGCTTGTGGCGAGCACCAACCAGGCCACCCCAGCACTGCACCTCATCCGGCATCCTCCCGTTTGACTTCGTTGCGTATTTCTTGCCATGTTACGTCGGGGCTCAAGCAATGAAAAGCGTGGCTTGGCCGAAAGTTGCTGAGCACGAGGTTATAAACCGCAAGTTTGACAATCTTGCGCGCAATATCGGCTCCGCGTGGGCGAGGTTCGAGTGTTCTATGATGTTTCCGGCGCGACCGTTGAGGTTTTGGCGATCGTGGACAAGTCGGAGGCCGAGGCATGGCTCGCACAGTTCGCAAATCTGGAATGAAGAAAGTTCCGCTGTCGGAAATCAAAGACGATCTGTCTCGCTTTCTTCGAGAAGCGGAGACGCAGGAGATTGTCATCACGCGCCACGGCAAACCGGCTGGCGTGCTGATCGGTTTCGAGTCGGAAGACGACTGGTTCGAATACCGTCTCGAACATGATCCGCGCTTCTTGCGTCGAATTGAACAGGCACGGACCAGTTTGCGCTCAGGACGTGGGGTGAAGCTAGAGGACCTTGAAACGGAATAGTGGCCGCGTCTTGTCGGTCACCCGGTCCCTCGCCCGTTGCGGCCGCGGGCAAAGTTGCCGCGCCACCGGTATTTGCCGAAAGCGCAGTCGACATCGCGCTGCCGCTGTAATCTGATCATCAAACGGAGTGCGTGTTCTACCGTTTGCTCCTTGGACGCCTGTCCGGTAGCTTTCTGGGCTTCCGCCATCAGCGCCTCATCGATCTCGACATTGATGCGCATCGGCATCAGTCCTTATGTGCATGGATCAAGAACGTATATACCAAAGCAGTTGCCCCAATATGGCGACAGCTCGGGTTTTTCGCTCTGGCAACAGCCAGGCCGTCCAGTTGCCGAAGGGATTTCGGCTCAAAGGCAACGCGGTAGAGATTTTCCGTCGAGGCGACGAGATCGTGTTGCGCGAGAAGGGGA
>WNFM01002775.1_pt2 | contig 11199 bp, 9 predicted proteins | sample 5400271 | NCBI WGS metagenome assembly WNFM01 (sample SAMN13153352, study PRJNA577476) | soil metagenome | isolation source: 60 cm saprolite on Douglas fir-dominated hillslope | place: USA:California | collected 2013-09-17 | reverse complement strand
TCCGTCACCTGCATCGTGAACGAGAACGGCGAGCCGGCGGCCGTGCCTGGAGAGCCGCTCAAGGTCGCCCCGGCCAGGCTCAGGCCCGGAGGCAGCGTGCCGCCGATCTGCGCGAACGTGTATCCCGTCCCGGTGCCCCCGCTGGCGGCAAAGGTGATGCTGTAGGGCTGGAACACGGTGCCGTTCGGGAGGGGCGAAGGGTTGGTGATGGTCAAGGGCCCGGCGCAAGGATTCAGCGGGGCGGCGGTATTCCGCGGGTTGGGGGCTCCCGCCCCGAAGTCCGAGGAGTTGCTGTTGGTGTCGGTGCAGCCTCCGCCGGCTCGCAGGGCGGCCGTCGTGTTCGTGAGCGCGGCGACAGGCGAGGTCTCGGAGCAGCTCGCCGCGCCGTAGCCGACGAAATCCTGCACACTGGCCGCGAGAGGGCAGCCGGAACCGCTGAGCGCCGTGGTGGTGTTCAGGAGCGCCACTTTGCCGGCAGTGGCGCTCATGGCTATGGTTCCCGTAGCGTCAGGGGTGGGCAGGCTCGTGGTGCCGCCGGCGCCTTGCGCTTCCTGGATCAGGTAGTGCTGTCCCGCCTGGATCGGCCCCGAGAGATTCGTCACCTGCCAGGTGGTTCCCGCGCTCGAAGCGTACTGGACCGACCATCCGCTGAGGTCGACCGCCGCCCCGCCCCGGTTGAATACCTCGATGAAGTCGTTCCTGAAAGTGGCGCCGCTGTTGCCGCCGCCGCCGTAGACCTGGCTGATGACCACTTGCGCGTGAAGGGGAGACGGGCACGCTGCGACGGCGGCGATCACGATCGAAATCCACGGGAGGCAACGGCGGTTGGCCAACATGGAGTCTCCTCTCCCTACCCTACGCGCTTCAGCTTCACCACGCGTCCGGCCAACATCCACTCCGACACGTAGAGGTTGCCTTCCCCGTCCCAGCTCACGCCGTGCGGCGCGATGAGCTGGCCGTCCACCCACTGGTCGGGTGGAACCGCGTTGGTGGCCTGCTTCTTCTCGTTTCCGCTGTCGCCGATCTGGGCGACCAGCTTGTCGTCTCGATCGAGTATGGTCACCCGGCCCTTCAGATCACCGATCGCCAGGTCCGTGCCGCGAATGTTCAGGGCCGAGGGCAGGCGCAGGAAATCGTTCTCCGTGCCGTCCAGCGTCTTCATGTGCTTGCCGTCCAGGGTGAACCACTGCAAGCGATGGTTCGCGCGGTCCGTCACCAGCACCGCCGGCTGCTTGCCTCTCCCGTCGATGATGACCTTGTGGGGGGTGCTGAACCTGCCGTCTTCCCTGGCCGGCGTGCTCTTGCCGCCCCAGGAGCCGAGATACTCGCCCTTCGCGCCGTAGCGATGGACATAGTTCGCGCCGTAGCCGTCCGTGACGTAGCACTCACCGTTCGGAGCGACGGTGATGCCCGTGGGCTTGAACTCGTCTTTCGACTTGTAGATTCCGGACGCCTCCGGGAAGCCCTTCACCCAGACGACCTCGCCGGCGGTCGTGATCTTGGCGAATTCGTGGCGGAAGAGGCTGACCAGGTAGATGAACTCCTGCCCGCCTTCGCGGTGCAGTTGCATGTCGTGGGTGCCGGCGCCCTCCTTGTCCGGCTTCCACTCGGCGCCCATGGAGCGGATGAAGCGTCCGTCCTGATCGAAGACGATGATCGAAGCCTCGCCGTCGATGCTGAAGTAGATCCGGTTCTGTGAATCGACGACGACTCCGCCGTGCATGCTGCCGTAAGTCGTCCCTTCGGGCAGCTTGCCCCAGCCGCGAACCCACTCGTAGCGATGACTGCCGGCGCCCAGGGTCAGCGCGGCGTCATTCGAGCCTTTGGCGGAGGCGGAGGCGGTGGATCCCGAGGCGACGGCCGAGGTCACGCCGGCTCCCAGGCCGACACAAAAAGCCCGCCGCGTGAGCTGAGCATCCTTCGATCGAGACATCGGAGCACCTCCGACGATGATTGGTAGCGTACCTCAGCCGCTCGGGCCCGCGCGCACCCACGCCTCGGCCTCGGCCCGATCCTTGAACACGCGAAACTCGACCGGGCCTCGGCCGGCGCGCGGCTCCGCCGTCCGACCCGTGTCGCGGTACGCCTCGCCCGTGATCACGATCTCCCACCGCGCGGCCCCCGCGACCACGATCGCCCACCGTTGGACGCCGCGGGCCCTCGCCCGCGCGACGAGGACGTCGATGCGCAGCCGGATGACCTTGGCTCCGGGGATGGCTTTCGTCCTTCGCCAGTCCTGGACGACCCCCATTCCGGGCCGATAGTCCCCCGACGCCAGGGAGCCATCGACGGCGGACATCCACTCGTCGAGCGTCGCCTGCCCGTTGCCTTCGAGAAAGACGACCTCCTGGGAGACGCGCCACGAGACAGGCATATCTTTATCTTGGTGTCCTCGGCGGCGCCAGCTTCGCTGGGAGTCTACCAGGGAGGCGCCGAGGCGTTGATGCTCTACTTGAAGATGGCTGAAGCCTAGATCCAGCCGTCGCAACCGACACACTCGTGGTGAAGGATCTCGCGGACGAGCGAGTCGGCACGCTGCTGCCCCTCCGTCGGGCCACCGATCGCGCCGTCTTCGGCGATACGCCTCGTGCCCGCGGGTCCCGGGGCGTACAGGAAAACGTCGAAATGACCGAAGGGCCCTTCGGTGACGAGGGCCAGGGCGATCAACTGGTCTTCCGCGCTCCGATGCTTGCGCCACCAAATGCGCGCGGGTCGTTTCGCGACCATTTCCGGTACGATTCTGCACTACTTTCGCGGATAAATGTGGGAGAGTGTGCATAAAACGTATAAATGCGCGCCTAGCCCCCAAGCCGGCGGCGAAGCTCGGCCAGGCGGGCGCCTTCCTCGGGCCGGAGCCGCGGCAGCTCCGATGCCGCGATCGCCGCGTCGTAGTCCCCGATGGTCTTTGCGCCCAGGATGATGGTCCCTGTCGTGGGCTGGTCGAGCAGGTACCGCAGAGCGAGCTGGGCCATCGATCGCGACGCCGTGACCAGATCCTCGAAGACGGCATAACGGGCGAACTCCGACGTCGCGCCGTCGGGGGTGTACCAGTTCGACCGTATGTCGTCCGGCGCGAAGCCAGGCGGTGAGTGGAAGTACCGGCCGCTCAGCCGGCCGTGCGCGAAGGCCCCGCGGACGATGGCGCCGATTCCGTTCGCGGCCAGGAAGGCCGTCAGCTCTTCACGGGGCTCCAGTATGTTCTGCGGGAGCTCCACCACGTCGAGGCACCCGAGGCCCAGCAGGAAGCGGCACTGATCGAGGCGGTCGGTGGATGAGCCCACCGCCCGGACCTTGCCGGAGCGCTTCGCCGTCTCGAGGACGCGGGCCACCCCCTCGGCCTCTTTCGGGTCGGGGGGCGTGTGGTAGAGGTACACATCGATGGAGTCGGTGCGCAGCCGCCGCAGCGAGCCTTCCAGCGAGAGGGGCACGCGCGCCGCCGAGACGTCGGTGATGCGCTCGCCGCGCGGGCCGACCAGGGCCCCGAACTTCGTGCACACCACCCAGCGGTCGCGCTGGCCCGCGATCGCCTCTCCCACGCGGCGCTCGCTCTCCCCCGCTCCGTACTGCTCGGCGGTGTCGATGAGGTTGATCCCGCGCTCCCCGCACGCGCGGATCAGCGCCAGGACGTTCTCGCGCCCGAGGTCCGGATGGCCGTCCGTCCTGCCGTCCAGCCGCAGGGGGCCGCCGAGCTGCCAGGCCCCCACGCCGATCTCCGAGACCATGAGCCCCGTCCGTCCGAGGGCCCGCTTCTTCATGCATCCCTCCCCGGAAGCGCGGCGCCCGATGATACCGTGGCCCGCGCGGCCGACCTCTCGAAGGCCGCCGGTGTTTTCGTGAGACGATTCCCGGATGAGAAGGGCGGCGGCGGTGAGGAACCATCTTCCTTGAAGGCGGCGACGCGGCGGCTGGTCCTCACCCTGGCGATCGCCCTCGTGGCACTCGCGCTCTGGGACTCGTTCATCGTTTATCCCTTCCGCGTCTTCGTGGTCTTCCTGCACGAGATCTCGCATGGGATCGCCGCCGTCCTCACGGGCGGACGCATCGTGGCCATCGGCCTCACTTTCGACGAAGGCGGCGTCTGCGTGACCGACGGCGGCTCGCGCTTCTGGATCCTGAACGCGGGCTACCTGGGGAGCCTCGCCCGGGGGGTCTTTTTCCTCCTGGTCGGGGCACGCCCTGGTCGCGCCCGCCCCCTCGTGGCCTGCGTGGGGGCGTTCACCCTCGTCGTCACCCTTCTCTACGTGCGGACGCCCTTCGGGATCCTCTACGGGCTCGCGACGGGGGCCGCCCTGCTCGCGGTCGCCCGGAGGCTGTCCACGGGGGTGTCCGAGGTGCTCCTGGCGGCGATCGGCGTGGTGAGCTGCCTGTACGCGGTCTGGGACGTGGCCTCCGACGTGCTGCTGCGCGACGTGTCGGGAAGCGACGCCAGCGCGCTGGCCCTGGTGACGAGGATCCCCGCGTTCCTCTGGGGCAGCGCCTGGGTGGCGATCTCGATCGCGGTGCTGATCCTGACCCTCCGCCGGCTGGCGGGCCGCGCGTTGCTGGTGGCCTTGCTGCTCGTGGCTCCGGGTATCGCCCTGTACAATCGATGGGGACGGGCCGTGGGGCCCCCAGACTTCGGAGCGAGCACATGAGACGGATCGGCATCCTCACCGCCGGCGGGGACACCCCGGCCATGAACGCCACCATCCAGGGCGCGGTCACCCGCGCCAACAAGCGGCGGGTGGAGGTGTACGGCTTCATCAAGGGGTTCAGCAGCCTCCTGAACGCGAGCGTGCCCCACGTCCACTTGAACCCGCTCTTCACCGAGATCCCCGAGCTCGAAGCCACCCGCGGCGGCACCATCATCGGCGCCTCCCGAGCCTACGTCGACGCCAAAGACACCGCGACCCTCGAGCAGATCGCCGACCGGATGCGGCGGCTCCAGATCGAGGGCCTCATCTGCGTGGGCGGCGACGGAACCTTGAACGGCATCCAGCCCTTCGCCGAGCGCTTCCCCACCGTCCTCGCGCCCAAGACCATCGACAACGACCTCGGGCTGAACCACCGAAACGAGCCCGACGAGTGGGAGCGCGTTCTCCAGGATGCGCCCCCGGGCTATCGCTACAAGAGGGCGCGCTCGCGCACCACCTTCGACATCGAGGGCATGATCAACTACGGCACTCCGGGCTACGCCACGTCGGTCTACGTCTCCGTCGAGGGCGTGCAGCGCGTGCGCACCACCGCGGAGAGCCACCGGCGGATCGCGATCGTCGAGGTGATGGGCCGGCACTCGGGATACATCGCCCTCGGCACCGCCTACGGCCAGCCCGACATCATCCTCGTCCCCGAGATCCCGGTGAACGTCGGCGCTCTCGTGGAGCGCGTGCGTGAGCTCTACGAGCTGCAGAAGAACGTGGTGATCGTCTGCGGCGAGGGAGTCACCGACGAGAGCGGCCGGGAGCTGGGGGCCCAGCACCCGTCCCACGACCCGGCGGGGAACGTGGTCCTCTCCGGGGCCTCCGAGGCCCTGCGCCACCTGCTGATCGAGCACTTCGGCGACGCCTACTTCCAGAACTACCGCCGGGCCGAGTCCGCCAAGGCCCCTGTTCGACCGCTTCTACGCGGCCCAGCTCGGGGGCAAGGCGGTGGACATGCTGCTGGAGGGCCAGAACAACGCGCTCTCCATCCTGCAGTGGAGCCGTGACAAGGGTTTCTACGTGGACAGCTACGACGGCAACGGCTTCCGCGACCGCTGGGGCCAGATCCACGCCCGCTACATGCACCCGTCCTTCTACGACAAGGAGCTGATGCGCCCCTCGCGGATCGGGATCGAGTACCTGCTGCCCATCTTCACCAATGCCATCGGCCACTCCGACACGGAGGTGCTGCGGCAGTCCGTGTTCGACTCGGGCAGCCTCTTCCGGCCCTTCCATTCCGTGAACACGGACATCAACAAGCGCATCCGCTACCTGGAGCAGGCGGACTAGAGCGCGTCCATCCCGGCTGGCCCATAATCGACACATGCACCTGGACCTGATCCGCCGGCTGCCCAAGACCGACTTGCACGTCCACCTCGATGGCTCGTTGCGCCTGTCGTCGCTCATCGAGATGGCCCGCGAGCGAAGGGTGAGCCTCCCGGCGGAGACCGAGGAGGGGCTGCGCGAGAGCGTATTCCGTCCGCGCTACCGAGACCTTGCGGAGTACCTCGAAGGCTTCAAGTACACGGTGGCCGTGCTCCAGGATGCCCAGGCCCTCGAGCGCGCCGCCTTCGAGCTGGCCGAGGACTGCCAGGCCGAGGGGGTGCGCTACGTCGAGGTGCGCTTCGCTCCCCAGCTCCACGTGCAGCCGAAGGCGGTGGACCGGGGGCTGCGCCGCGCCGCCCTGGCCTTCAACCGCCGGCCCGAGGTGGCTTCCGGTTCGGAGCCGCCCTTCGTCGCCGGCATCATCCTCTGCGCCCTGCGCTTCTTCCGGCCGGAGTTCTCCTCCGGCTTCCGCCGTATCTTCGAGGCCATGCCGGAGGCGCCCGAGGGCGAAGTATACGCCGCCGCCAGCATGGAGGTCGCGCGCGCCGCCGCGCGCTTGCGCCGTGAGGAGGGCCTGCTCGTGGTCGGGGTGGACCTCGCGGGACGGGAAAAGGGCTATCCGGCCGACGATCACCGCCAGGCCTACCAGGTGGCCCACGAGGCGTTCCTGGGCAAGACCGTCCATGCCGGCGAGGACTACGGCCCGGAGTCGATCTTCCAGGCCATCGGGGACCTCCACGCCGACCGCATCGGCCACGGCACGTGGCTCTTCGACGAGAGCAAGATCCACGATCCGCGGATCGTCGACCGCAAACGGTACGTGGAGGAGCTCGCCAAGTTCGTGGCCGACAAGCGGATCACGGTGGAGGTCTGCTTGACCTCGAACCAGCAGACCGTTCCCGAGCTGGCCAACGACCTGCGCCGCCATCCCTTCGGCGAGATGCGGCGGCGCCGGCTCTCCTGCACCTTCTGTACGGACAACCGCCTCGTCTCCCACACCACGGTCAGCAACGAGGTCGCCCGCGGGGCGGAGGCCTTCGCCCTCACCCCCGGGGAGCTCCGGGACCTCCTCATCTATGGCTTCAAGCGCAGCTTCTTCCCCGGCACGTATCAGGAGAAGCGGGCCTACGTGCGCCAGGTGATCGACTACACGAATCGCCTGATGGGGCCGCGGGAACGGACCAGCCGGGAGGGACAGGGTAAGGACTAGCGCTCGCGCAGGGCCACCAGGGGATCGACACCGGCCGCGCGCCGTGCGGGCAGGAACGACGCCAAGGCGCTCACCCCGACCAGCAAGAACGTCACCGCGGCGAAGGTCCATGGATCGGTGGCGCTCACCTCGTGCAACAGGCGCGCGAGGAGACGGGACAGGCCCAGGGCGCCCGCGAGCCCGAGCCCGGCGCCGAGCAGGCTCAGCCGGAGGCCCTGCCCGATCACGGTCGCGAACACGGCGGTCGCCCGCGCGCCCAGGGCCATCCGGACGCCGATCTCGTGGACCCGCCGGCCCACCGTGTACGCCCTCACCCCATAGATGCCGACCGCGGCCAGGAGGAGCGCGACCACCGCCAGCGACCCCAGCAGGAGCGTGTTGAGCCGGTCCTGCCCGACCGCCTCGGCGAGGATCTCCGGCATGGTCCTCACCGCGGTGATGGGCAGCTCGGGGCCCACCAGCGCGATCTGGGCCTGCACCAGGTCCGCAAGGACGCGGGGCGGCCTCGCGCTGCGGACCACGAGGGTCGTGCCCTTGTACCAGCCCACCGGGTCCTGCGCGTACGGGAACATCAGCTCCGGTCCCACCGGCTCCGTGAGGCTCCCCTGCCGCGCGTCGCCAGTCACCCCGACGACGGTCAGCCAGGGGGACTCGGAGTCGATGCCCATGCGGACGCGGGCGCCGAGCGGCTCGGCCTGGGACAGGCAGCGCCGCACGAGCGCCCGGTTCACGAGCACCACGCGGGTCGAGCCGGGGCCGTCCCGGTCCTCGAAGAAACGGCCGCGCAGGAGCGGGATGCCCATCGTGGCCAGGTAGTCCGGGGTCACCGTTCGCAGGACGGCCACGGGGACGTCCCCGGGAGCGGGAGGGTCCTGTCCTTCGACCGTGAACGGCGACCGCCACGTGTCGCCCGCGATCGGCAGGTGGTTCACGAGCCCGGCCCCCTCGACGGCGGGCAGCGCCCGCACGTGATCCACGAGGTCGCGGAAGAACGCGGGCCGGCGCGCCGGCTCCGCCCAGGGCGAGCCCGAGAGCGACAGGGTCACGGTCAACACCCCATCGGCACGAAAGCCGGGCTGCGGGCGCTGCAGGCGCAGGAAGCTCTTCACGAGCAGGCCCGCCCCGACGAGGAGCATGACCGCCAGGGCGACCTCGCCCACCACCAGGACGTCGTGCAGGCGGTGGCGCGCGGGGCCGCTCGAGCCCCGATCGCCCTGCTTCAGTGCGGCCACCAGATCGGTGCGGGAAGCCCGCAAGGCCGGCAGCAGACCGACCAGCAGGCCGGTGGCAAGCGCCAGGGTCAGCGTGAAGACGACGACCCGACCGTCCACCGCGATCTCGTGGAGCCGCGGCAGACCCTCGGGCCCCAGGGAGCGGAGCACCACGACTCCGCCTCGGGCCAGGGCCAGGCCGCCCAGGCCCCCGGCGAAGCCGAGCACCAGGCTCTCCACGACCGACTGCCGCACCAGGCGGCCCCGGCTCGCCCCGAGAGCGCCCCGGATCGCGAGCTCCTTCGTGCGGGAAAGCCCTTGCGCCAGCAGCAGGCTGGTGACGTTCGCCCCGGCGATCAGCAGGACGAAGGCGACCGCTCCCGCCAGGATCAGCAGCGCAGGGCGCACCCCCCCCACCACGGGCTCGCGCAGGGGCTCGACATTGACCGACACTCCGGCGTTGTTCTCGCGCCACTCGGCCTGCAGCCGCCGGGCCACCACGTCCAGCTCCGCCCGGGCCTCGTCGAGGCGCTTCCCCTGCCGCAGCCGCGCGAAGACGCGCAGGAAGCGCTGGTGGCGTCCCTCCTCCGCGGCATCGAAGACGAGCGGGGCCCACAGCTCCGCGTCCGTCGCCCAGAACGGCGGAAAGCGGAAACCCGGCGGCATCACGCCTGTGATGACGTAGCTTCGACCGTCGAGCGCCATTCCCTGCCCTATAATCCGCGGATCCCCCCCGAAGCGTCGCTGCCAGAGGGCATGGCTCAGCACCACCTGCGGTTGCTCCTCGGCCGCGTGGAAGACGCGGCCGAGGGCCGGCTCCACGCCGAGCAGGTCGAAGAGGCTCGGCGTGGCCTTGAGGGCGGGCAGCTCCTCCGGCCGGCCCCGGCCGGTGAGGACCGGCGACCAGGGATGGGCCGCCGTCATCAACTCGAGGGCCTGGCTGCTCCTCTTCCACTCGACGAAATCGGCGGGCGAGGTCGGGTTGCGCGGCTCGCCACGACGGGTCTCATGAGCGAAGACCGCGACCAGCTCCCCGGCGTCGCGGTACGGCAGCGGCCGCAGGAGGACGGAGTTCACGACGCTGAAGATGGCGGCGCTGCCGCCGATCCCCACCGTCAGGGTCAGGGTGGCCACCGCCGCCACCCCGGGCCGTCGGGTCACCGCGCGCAGGCCGTCTCGAACGAGATCGCTCACGGTCCCCCCGCCTGTCGTCCAGAGTGGAAGACGTTCGAAGGCCGCGAACGGTTAGCCCGCCGTCCGCCGTCCGTCGTCAGGGGGCGGGCGGCACGTGGGTCACCCGCAGGTCGTACGACCCCTTGGCATAGCCGTGGACCATCACGAAGGCCTGCGCCTGTCCCGCCGCCACGTTCAGGGAGCACACCTCGTTCGGCCCCACCAGGTACGGACGGCAGAGGTACTCCGTCAGGTCGGGCTTCGTTTCGAAGCGCACGTAGAGGTCGGGATCACCCGAGCCCCCCGTCATCTTGGCCTCGAACACGGTGCCCGGCGTCACGGCGAAGGGACCGTACTCCTTCTTGGCATTGAGGGCGACGGACTGCCCAGTGAAGGACTTCGTCTGGGGCTGGCCCGGCGTGCCCGTGGGAGGCGTGCCCGGCTGGCAGATCGTGGTGTCGATCGTGAACCCGGGCGCCGGTCCGTAGAGGCACGCGGCGCCGCTCTGGTCCCTCGCGGTCAGGACGAGGCTCCAGTCGCCCAGCCCGTTGCACTGGGGGTAGTGCATTACGGAGGTGGCGTCGTATGTCGTGAGGGGACGCCAGTCGTTGTCCTCGAAGCAGGTCCCCGATTCTGGACGCGTGTGCTCGTGACGGAAGCCCAGGCTGTGGCCCAGCTCGTGCCGCAGGATGCCGACGAGCTTGAGCTTGCCGTTCGGGTCGAGGGTGAAGGAGGTCTCGTCGATCAGCACGTTGCGCGCGGCGCGGGGCTCCTGGGGGAAGAAGGCGCGCGCGAGGTAGGACCCGTTCACGTTCACCGGGCGCACGTCGAAGACGACGGCGGTGTTCGCCGGGCTGCAGTTGGCGTCCTGGCTGGCGTCATGGACGAAGCGGACGGCAGCGGACTGCTCCCACGCCCCGGTCGCGGCGGCGATGTCCTGCACGACGGCCGCCTGACGGCTCCCGAACGCCGTGCTGACGCAGTAGCTCAGCGTCTGCTTGGCCTGCTGGTCCCACACCGCGTCGACGCCTCCCACCTGGTGGACGATCAGCCTCCCTTCCTTCCGCTGCTTCTGGACCTGGATCTCGAAGAACTCGCGGAGCAGCTTCTCGTCGAGGATCGGAGTGTCGCCGTTCACGATGAACTTGCCGCCGGGGAAGGGCTCTTTGTAAGCCTTCGCCTTGAACTCGTCGAAGGTCAGGCCGGCGAACTTCGCCCGATCCTTGGCCGCCAGCTCGGCGAGCGTGCGCTCCAGCTCCGCTTGCGTGGGGCCGGCGGGCTTGGGGCTGCCGGGCTGGGTCGTGGCGGGCTGGGCGGGCCCAGCCTCCTTGGCGCGGCAGGCCCCGGAGGCTGTGACCAGGGCGGCGGCCAGGCTGACGGCACAAAGGAATTCTCCCCGCGTTCTCATTGGGTCCATCCCTTTCCTTTCAGTCGCGTTCTTGGAGGGTTGCGTGCATTCATAGCACGCAAAACGACAACTCGGCAAGGAGATTCTCGGCTTGGGTATCCGAACGCCCGTCCGATGCTAGCGGCGGTCGGGCGCCGACTCGTGGGGCACGACGTCCACCGTCCGGAGCTCGAGCCGTCGGAGCACCTTCAC
>WNFM01307191.1_pt4 | contig 11200 bp, 9 predicted proteins | sample 5400271 | NCBI WGS metagenome assembly WNFM01 (sample SAMN13153352, study PRJNA577476) | soil metagenome | isolation source: 60 cm saprolite on Douglas fir-dominated hillslope | place: USA:California | collected 2013-09-17 | reverse complement strand
TGGAACTTCGGGCTCTGTGCAACGAGGTCCCGCGAACCCCGCCAGGCCCGGAAGGGAGCAACGGTACCGGGAACGCCTCGGGTGCCGCAGATCACCCGAGGTTCCTCGCACTGGAGAATTCTTTTGATCGGCGGTTGTCAGGATCGGTACGAGGCGCCACACTCTCCACTTATGGCCTACCAAGTCATCGCACGAAAATATCGCCCACAAACATTTCGGGATCTTGTCGGACAAGAGCATGTGACGGAAACGCTGGCGAACGCGATCAAGAGTAATCGCGTCGCGCATGCGTACATTTTTTCCGGGGCGCGCGGCGTGGGAAAAACCACCGCGGCGCGAATTCTGGCGAAAGCGCTGAACTGCGTGAAGGGGCCGACGCCCGATCCTTGCGGCGAGTGCGATTCGTGCAAAGAGATTGCGACGGGAAGTTCGCTGGACGTGATTGAAATCGACGCGGCTTCCAATCGCGGGATCGACCAGATTCGCGAGTTGCGCGACATGGTGCGTTACGCACCGGCGGCTGCGCGAAGCAAAGTTGTGATTCTCGACGAAACGCATATGCTGACGGACGAGGCGTCGAACGCGCTGCTGAAGACTTTGGAAGAGCCGCCCGACCGCGTGATTTTTGTGATGGCGACGACGCAGCCGGAAGATTTGGTGGATACGATCCGGTCGCGTTCGCAACATTTTCATTTTCGCGCGCTGACGTTCAATGAAATTGCCGGACGCATTCGCGATATCGCCAGCAAAGAAGATTTGAAGATCGACGACGGCGCGGTGAGCGTGATTGCGCGGATGGCGGAAGGAAGTTTGCGCGATGCGCTGTCTTTTCTCGAGCAAGCGCGCGCATATTGCGGCGACGTGATTGAAGACAAAGCGGCGCGCGAACTTTTTGGCGTAGTGCCGGAAGACGCGCTGAACGAATTGATGGAAGCCATCGCTGCAGGGTCGGCTGACCGAGCATTGGCGCTCGTGCACTCGTTTCAGAAGGAAGGACGCAATCTGCAGCACTTTTGCCGCGAGGCGGTGCGGCACATTCGCAATCTTCTGATCGCGCGAGTAAGTGGCGCGGATTCGGATTTGATTGCGGCGACGCCAGACCAACGCCCAGCGATTGCGAAGACCGCCGCGCTTTTCAGCGAAGAAGATCTGACAAGATTCTTTCAGATTTTATTGCAGACCGACGACGATTTGCGGCGCAAGCCCGATCCGCGCGTGCATCTGGAAATGGGACTGCTGAAATTGATCAATGCGGGGCGACTGGCGCCGCTGGAAGAGTTGCTCGCGGAGCTGGGCGGCGGTTCGGGACGTGGAACTGCGGCACGAACTGCGGCTTCCGCTGCTCCTGCGATTCCCGTAAAACGCGAAATGGCCAGCGCAGCTGCGGCTGGCGCATTTTCCACGCCGACACCGGAAAGCGCGCCACCGGCGCGGGAAACTTTTCCGGTGCGCGAGGCCGCTCCAATGCGCGAACCGGGGTCTGCCACCAAGCCGGAAAATCTGGCAGTGAAGAGTGCGACTGCGTCCTATACGCCGCCTCCAGCGCCTGCGGCGCGTGAGACTGCGCCGAAAGCACCGAAGAAATTTGAGGGCGGAAGCGTTGCGGCGCAAGGACTGAGCGAAGAACAGGTCTTGGAAATTCGCGCGGCGATTCAGGCACAACAGAAATTTCTGGGCGAACTTGTCGAGCACGGACATCGCTGGGAACTCGACGGCATGGAATTGCGAATTTATTTTGCGACGGAAAAACGCCCGTTTGCCGAAATGATCGAAGGGCGTGAATCGATCGAGAAGGTGCGTGTCGCTTCGAGCAAAGTACTAGGGAAGTCCGTTCGCGTGTGTGCTAGGATTGAAAACGTTGCGGGAAGTATTGCGCCGCAAGCGGTAAACACACTAGAGTTGCGGGCGCAATTTGAACGCGATCCGATGGTCAAGTCCATGCTGCAACGCTTCGGCGGAAAAATTTCCGAAGTGAAGCGGCCTGTGAATTGAAGACTGCAGGGGTGATCAATCATGGAAGCCGGCGCTCTCCAGCAGATGCTTACGCGATTGCGGCAAGTGCAGGAAGATTTGCAGCGACAAGTGAATCAAGTGGCGGTCGAAGCTACGGCCGGCGGCGGCATGGTCGCCGTGAAAATGAACGGGCAGAAGCAAGTGCTGGAAGTAAAGATCGAGCCGCAAGTTTTTGCGGATAAAGATCAAGAAATGTTGCAGGACCTGGTTCGCGCCGCAGTGAATGAAGCTGCCCGCAAAGTAGACGAAGAACTCGCCAACCAGATGAAGAGTCTTGCCGGAACCATTCCCGGCGTCGGCGGCTTGAAAATCCCCGGCCTGTTTTAGCTCCCTTGTCCAGTTTCCGTTGCTAACAGAAACTTCATTCATCGCACACGCATCTTCAAAGTCGCCGTTGCCACGACGAGTGCTCCACCTTGAGTATGCAGCGATTGCTGAATTCGAGAACGCGTTGCACCTCGCGACGGCCTGATGAATTTCAATTTCCGGACGCGTCGGCTGTAGGCGCGTTGATGTTGATGGTTTCGAGAATTCTTTCGAGTTTTTGGAGGACGGCCTGGTTGTTCACTTTTTTGACGCCGTCCATGGCGCCGTAGCCGGCGGTGGCGAGGCCGTAGCCGATTTCGTAGCAAGACTCTTCGGCATAACCGTGAAAGTACGTTCCGGAGTATTGGTGCATGCTGGCAGCGGCGGTCTCTCTTCGGCCGCGGAATTCAACGCCATCGATCTTGCGGGTAAGCCACGGCGTTCCATCGCCGTCGACGGACGCGAAGTCGGCGCATTGCGCGGCGGTCACGTTGGGAAGAACGCTGACAGTTAGAAACGCGTTTACGAAATCCGTGCCCGGGTGGGCGCCGCGCGGAACTTCGATTGTGGCGAGGCGCACACCGCCAGGGGTCGCAAACTCCATGGGAATTTTTCCCAGATAGCCGAGGCCGCGATCCATGTCCGGCAGTTCGCCTTCGTGAAGATCGTAATTTTTCGGGAAGTCGAAGGATACTCCGTAGACGTCGTCGTCAAAGTGTCGCGAAGTTTCATGTTTCTGTTCGCGCTTTTCGATGGTGAGCTTTCTGCCAGAGAGCACGGTAGCGTGCGCCTCAATCGCCGGATGCCCGAGCGCGGCAATTTTCGCCTCCGCCCTATAGGCCGGATCGCCGGCAGCGTGATCTGCTGTTACAACCGGGGGCCGCGAGCACCCTGCGGTGGCGATCATGATGGCGGCCAAGTAGAGCAGCAGCATCAAGACTCCATAGCGAAGTTCCTTTTTGTCAATTTCGCGCTTCCAATCGAATTTTTGGCGACGCATGTGTTGCTCCTGGGCTGCGACCTGAGAAGGAGCAACGGGCTAACCAACGATTAACTCATTGAAAATGAAGAATATGCTTGGATAAGTGCCGGCAGACCCCGTGGAACCGTGCGCACGCTGTGTCCAAGATGCGACAGACGACCAACAAGTCCGCCCCATCGTTCGCTACCCTCACACCCCGGTTGTTTTTTTTTTGCAAAGAGTGCGGAAGCTATAGCAACGAAAGGAGTTAAGTTGCACGCGCTGGCAAAAAGTGAACAAAGAGTGCGCAAGTTGTTGAAAACGGGAGACTTCATTTTTGCTGTCTGGAAGGAAGAGTGTCGACCGTTAGCGAGCTACAGTTCGGCTTGGAACCAACATACCGCATTCGACATATAACTTCAAGAGAATTCCGTTAAATATGAGCGCCAGAGAGAACTTCAATTGGGGAGCCTTCGGCGATATAGGCGGAATCGGGTGGGCGGGACAAGAGACTGGCGAAGTCAGGACCGTAAAGCGTCGAGGCATTGCCCTCGAAATCGGATGCGGAGGCGATGCGGACACTCCAGGGCGCGTGGGTGACGTGGTATTCGATGGTGCGGCCGGACTTTTGGGAATAGCCCCAGAAATGTTCGGTGATGTATTGCTCCAGGCCATGTTCGGCGGGCAATTTTGCAGCGCCCCAAGCGCTTGCGTGAAGACGCGACCAAGATCCGTTGCAATTCCATGAATATTCGACTTCGGACTGGTGCTCGTTCGCGACTATTTTGTGCTTCATCGGATGAGAGACGTAGTTTTCGCCATAAACCAAGCGGGCAGTAAGTGCTATGGCCGCCTTCGGGACTATTTCTTTTATGAAAACGACACCGCGACGAACTTCGCCGCCAGTCTCGCGACGGACGTAGAAGCGCAGATTTACTTCCTCGAAGTCCGAGTGGAATGGAATGGATATTTTGCCCCAAAGTCTTGTTTCGCAAAAGCGGAAGCCGACGAGGCTGATGTAGGTTTTGCCAGCGAACGAATCGAGCGCGGTTCCGTTGGGCACGAAAGGAAGCAACACCTCAGGGTCGATGGCGTAATTTAGAAATACAAGATCAAGCCAGCTTGCAGAAAGGAATACCTTGGATGAATTGGCCATGGCGACAATGGCTCTATTGTAGGGCGTGTCATACCCAAATCCGGAGATCGATTGTGTTCATGAAGCATTCGAAAAGCGCGAAGTCATTTCGCACTCCGTACGTTTCGTCGAAGATTTGCGCGGTGGCGCGCGGGTGTGCTACACACAGTACATGCCTGATTTTGCCGCTCCTGTTGAACGATTGATCGATGAACTGAAACACCTTCCTGGAATTGGCCAGAAGACTGCGCAACGGCTGGCTTTTTACATTTTACGGGCGGCGCCGGAAGATGCGCTGGGGCTGGCCGATGCGATTCGCGATGCGAAAGAGAAAATCCGCGAGTGCTCGGTGTGCAGCAATATTACGGACAACGATCCGTGCCTTTACTGCACGGGCGCGAACCGGAACAAACACCTGATCTGCGTGGTGGAAGAAGCGCACAGCATCATGGCGATTGAGAAAACGCGGACATTTAGCGGCATGTATCACGTGCTGGGCGGGTCGCTTTCGCCGCTGCAAGGACGCGGGCCGGAGCAGTTGCGAATCAAATCGCTGATCGAACGGCTGAAGGGGGGAAGCGTCGAGGAGATTATTATTGCGACGAATCCGACGGCTGAAGGCGAAGCGACGGCGGTGTACCTTTCGAAGCTGTTGAAGCCGCTTGGCGTCCGCGTGACGCGGATTGGCGTGGGAATTCCAGTCGGGGCGGACCTGGAATACGCGGATGAGATTACGATGCTGAAAGCGCTTGAAGGGCGGCGGGAGTTATAGCCGAGGGCATCATACTTTTGTAGCTTGTCAAAGCATTGCCGACATCAGAAGTCGACTTCGTAAGAGCGCAGGCAAGAGTGCCTACGCTACCGGCGCCCTACTAGAAAATTCCTGCGAATCGGTATAGAGTCCGAGTTCTGCGAAGACTGTCCCCGCAAGGAGGTGCGCTATGGCGGATTTGGCGCACTACATGAGTCAGTACGACCACGAGCACCACTCGGGCTGGAATAAGCTGCTGCATGGCATTGGCATCCCGCTGATTTTCGCGGGAATCGTATTGCTGGTGCTGCGACATTGGGGTTGGGGCACTGGAAGCTTCGTGGGTGGGTGGGTACTGTTATTGCTAGGCCATCGCATCGAAGGAAACAAACCCGCGTTCTTTCAAGGTCCGATTTATCTCCTGGTTGGACCCATCTGGGTGGCAAAAGAAGCATGGACGTTCCTATTCCCTAGATCGGCGCACGGCGAGGCCAAAGAAGAGAAACATCAAGCCTCCTAAGCTGAACAAAAACATAAGGATAGAGCGCGGTCGTTCAACCCTCCATGGATGATTTTGGCAACGATATTGCCCCTAATTCCTCTGACATGGTCTCAGAGGGCATGACGAATACCAGTACTGAGCTGCGCAAACGGCGGAGCACGCGCATCGTGCAAGCCGTGCCGCTGGTCGTGACCGGCGTGGACGCCCTGGGCCGCCCTTTCATCGAACGAACCTCGAGCCTGATCATCAACTGCCACGGTTGCCGCTTTCAATCGAAGCACTACGTCCTGAAAAACATGTGGGTAAAGCTGGAGATACCGCATCAGGAATCGGGGCAGGCGCCGCGAGGGGTACGCGGCCGAGTGGCGTGGATTCAGAGGCCGCGGACGGTTCGGCAACTGTTTCAGGTGGCGTTGGAACTGGAGATCCCGGGCAACGTTTGGGGCATCGCATTTCCGCCGGAAGACTGGTTCGGATTCGATCCGCAGGCGGAACGGCAGACGGACGCGGAGTTGCCGGTGGTTTTGCTGGAACAAGAACCCGGTGCCGGACATCCGACAGAACAGATTCTGCCCACGTTGGAGCCGGAATTGCCGCCACCCGCGGTGGGCATCGACAACGTGCGCGCGTTCCCTGCACCGACGAGTACCACAGACGCTTCGCTGCAACTCGCGCGGCAAGTGACGCGGCTGGTGGCGGAAGCGAAGCAGCAACTGCACTCGACGGCACATGACATCGTTTCGCAAATGGCCAAAGTGGAACAACGCGACGCGTTTGAACAGTGGGAGCAAAAATTTGCGGCAGCGCGGGAGGAAATCTCGAATGAAGCGGAACGCGCGCTGGAGCGGATTCAAAAAGAGATCGACGAGAGAACGCGTGCGGCGCATACGGCAGCAGCCGAGGGGCTGAAGAGCGACTTGCCGGGATGGGTTGCGCCAAAACTAGAGCAGGTGACGCACGACCTGACCGACCGGATCGCACATGCTGGGGCAGCGCAAATCGCGCAACAAGATCAGCGGCTCGCAGAATTGAGCGAGCGCGTCTCGGGATTGCTGCAGCAACTCGAAGAGACGGGACAACGGCTGAGCCAGCGCGCGAGCGAGACCGACGCGAAGGTTGCGGAACGGGTTGAATCGGCCGCCCGCGCAATTGAAGAGGCTACGGCTCAGACGGAACATCTGGCCGGGGCGCATCGCGAGAGTTTGCAGGCGGAGGCCGTTGCGGCAAAAGGGCGGTTGGATGCGACCGCGGCGGAAGCGAAAGCGACGCTGGAACAGCGGCTTGGAGGGGCACGAGCGCAATTGCAGGGCGCGACCGATGTGGCCGTGACCGCGGCGCAGGAGCGGCTTGCGACGGCGCTGCAAGAACATTCGGACCGCCTGATTGCGCAGCTGCGCGAGAGCGTGAGCGCGGAATCGGCGCGGCACAGCGATGAGCTTCGAGAGGCGGCGGCGCGGACCGCGGCGGAAGTCGAGCAGCGACTGCAGCAGGGGTACGACGCGGCGCAGAGCGAAACCGACAGTCTGCGGGCCACGATTGATCGCGCAAACGCGGCAATGCAGGACATCGACCAGTTTTTGCCGCGCCTTGCCAGTTTGCAGCAACAGGCGCTTGGTGAATTCCAATCGCAACTAAACGACGCGTTGGCGCTCCATCGCACTGAACTGCAGCAGCGAACCGAAACGTTGCATGAAGACCTGAATTCTCGGGTGGAGGAGATGCGCGCGACGATCGAACCGCATGTAACCGCCACTACGGAAGCGATTCACCGTCTGGCGGGAGGGCGGTCGCTGCTGGATGCGGCACTGACAATGCAACAAGACCGCATTCGAAATACGGCGGATGAAGCGTTCGCCGAATCGCTGGCGAGGTTCCGCGAGAATCTCGGGACGGTGGAGCAGATCCTGCACGAATCGTCGCAGAAAATTACGGCGCAGAATTTGACGGAGCTGGAAGGACGGGCGGTCGACGTTCGCCATCACGCGGTGGAAGAAATGCACAAGTCCGCGGAGTGGTACGAGAAAAAGGTGCAAACGCAGGTTGCGGGGCTGACCGAACGCGCGGTGGAGCACGCGGGCAACCAACTGCGGGAGAAAGCCGGAGAGATTTCGAGCGTTTTTGCGACCGAGTTGGACCATTCAAGCCGCAGCTTTGTACAGCATACGCAGACGCAGATGGAAGAAGTGGTGCGGGATGCGTTTGACCGGGCACGGGCGCTTTTTGCGGAAGCGGCGGATACGACTTCGGCCGCCTTCACGGATGAGATCCAGCGTCATGGACGCGAAGAATTGGAAGGCTTTGGCGAGGCCGTGCGTGAAACTGCGTCCGCATCGTTCGCCCAGCTTCAAGCGAGCCGAGCGGAAGCGGCCCAGCAAACGACTGCCGAGCAGGAAGAATTTTTGCGGCGATTCCGCGGGGCGTTAACCGGCGCGCTGGAGAGCGGGATTGGCGAGGCGCGCGAAAAAGTGCAAGCGGGCTTCACGCCGCTGCTCGAATCGTGGAAGCAGATGGCTGAGGCCCACGAGGCGGAGATGCTGAAGCAGCACATGGAGCTGAGCAATCACGCGGCGGAGCAATATCGAAACCGTCTGGAAAACGTTTCGAACTCGTGGATGGTCGCGACGGTGACGACACTCGACAAGCAGGCGCGGGATGTGATGGCGAGCATCGCGACGGAAGCCGAAAGCAAAATTCGCCAGACGTGCTCGCAAGTATTCGAATCTCTGGGCGACACGTTGAAAGAGCGCCTGAAACAGCTGTCGGAAAATCCCCAAGTGAAATCGAAAGACGCACACGCCTGAACCGAACCGGCGCTTATCCGCGCCGCCAGCATCGCCAAGCGAATCCCGGTATAATTGGACTTCCCATGGCCAACCGAGTTTACCTGCGCGTTTGGACGCGCGATTTTTCCGAAGCCACGATGATTGCGGAGTTCGCACGTTTTTTGACGACGGCGCCGCTCGCGGAGGCGCGGCCGTATTTTGACGAACTTATTGCACAGCCGATTGATCCGACGGAGCCGCCCGCGGCCGAGTGGGATGTGCATGACGGGACGTATGGCGCACCGGAGATCGCGGCGTTGGCGTCGCAGCATCTGAATGCGGATACCGCGTATATCGTTTATGCGAACTGGGATCTTTGGACGTTCGACGCGGACACCGTCAAGTGGAAGCGTGGGCCGCAGCCGTTCATTCTGACGTGCAACGGCTCGGAATATGACAATGGTGCGGCGGCGAGCGAGGGCCATTTCGTGGCGGACCTCGGATTCGAACACCTTTTTACCGGGCACGGCGGAATCCTGGCTCCGGCCGCGGCAACGAATCCGTTCGACAATTCAGATCATCCGGTAGAGAAAACGTTTCGCAGTTGGATGAGCGTGGAAGCGAATCGGAGGGAATATGCCGGAAAGACGAGGGAAAACATCCAACGGTTGATGAATTGGGTGGAAGCGGTGTCGCGGGCGTTGCCAGTGGAACGAAGCGAGTTGTGGAGCGAAGGGGAGGAAAACTTTGAAGCGCGCCTCGACGCGATTCTGGCTCTGCGCTAGCGCGCTGTTCTCAGTTATGGCGAACCGAACTCATGCAGTCCTAGCACGAACAACGGGCAACCGTTAGAATTGCTGTACTACGCATTTGCCTGGGCGGGACCGGACAGCGTTTGACAATGAAGACAATTCACCACAAGAGGAACGATCACTGCATGTGGAAGGATTTGGTGGCCAAACACGCGGCCGTCGCGCTTGTTGCGACCGCGGTAAGCGTTACATGCATATTGACTGCCGGATGCGATTCGTCTCCGACGTCCTCGTCGCAACCGGCCGAGAAGCCGGCGATCCCGGCCGACGTGCAATCGGCGGCAGACGCGTTTCTAGGCAAAGAGACGACGGTGCTGGTCTTTGGCGACCTGGCCAAGACAGGCAGTCGGCAGATGCTTGCGGCGAATGTTGTTCCCAAGACGCCGAAAAACACGCTACCGGGCACGATCGTGACCCGCGCGGTGCTTGCCGAGGAAACGGGAGGCAGCTGGCATGAACTCGTGCGCTGCGACGAGCACCTGAAGAACGAAAAAGGGTACCTGGGCGGCTCCCCAATTGAGCCGGTTGCCGGCTGGCGCGTGCAATTCGAACAAACTGACATTGAAGGCTTTCATCTGTACCTGACGCCCGTCAAAGGGAATGAAGGTCCGCACGTGCAGCCGCTCGTCGTGCGCTGGAACCCTGCCGTGAAGAGATATCAGACACTCGACCGAAATAACGAACATTTTCTGACTGAAGCTGGTTCACTCGGTCCCGCGAGGTCTCATCTCTAATGAACGCGGCTGCAACTAGCGAGAAACCGAAAAAAGACCTGAGCGGCCTGATGCCGTATTTGAGGCGCTACAAGGGCGGTATCGTTCTTGGTCTGGCCAGCGTTGTATTGATGAGCTTACTTGGGAATCTGATTCCACTGGCGACAGGTGTGATTACAGACACGCTGCGTGGCGACCCAGTTCCCTTTCAACATGCGTCGGACGCAAAGAATGTGGTTGCGCATCCGTTGAGTTCGCCTGCGCTCAGCCGGCTAATTCCGTATTACGCGCCGAGCAACCGGAATACGCTGGCGATCTACTGCATCCTCATCGTTATTTGCGTGACGCTGAAGGGATTGCTGTCGTTCTGGGCGCGGTGGGTCTTAATAGGCGTTTCGCGCGACATTGAATTTGATATTCGAAATGATTTGTTGAAACGGCTGTTGCTGATGGAGCCGGAATTTTATGTGCGTAACCGCACCGGCGAGTTGATGTCGCGTGCGACGAACGATTTGAACGCGGTGCGCATGGTGCTCGGGCCGGGGATCATGTACAGCGCGACGACGATCGTCACAATGATTCTGGCGATCGGCGTGATGGTCACACTTTCGCGATCGCTGACGCTCTGGGTGCTGCTGCCGGCGCCGGTGGTTGCGGTTGCAGTTTGGTTTTTTGGCAAAACGATTCATGACCTTTACGAAAAGATTCAGGCGGCTCTGGCAACGCTAACGGCTAAAGTGCAGGAGAATCTTTCCGGCGTGCGAATTATTCGCGCGTATGCGCAGGAAGAGGCGGAGATTCGCGGCTTCGACGAGCCAAACCTCGAGTACGTTTCGCGCAATATCAAATTGATCCGGACGTGGAGCATGTTCATGCCGTCGCTAACGGCCATGATCGGGACAACTTTCCTGATTGTATTGTGGCAAGGCGGCCATCAACTTTTGCGCGGGCAAATTTCACTTGGCGCGCTGATCGCGTTTAATGGTTACTTGACGCAACTTGTTTGGCCGATGATTGCGCTGGGCTGGGTAACGAATATTTTTCAGCGCGGCGCGGCTTCGATGGGCCGGCTAAACTACATTCTTACTGCGCAGCCGAGCATTGATGACCGCGCGGCGAAGGTTCCCGCAGAGGTTCTGCCGCAAGGCGAAATTGAATTCCGAAATTTGACGTTCACGTATCCAACTACCGTGATGGGCAGAGCGAACGGCAAAGCGTCGGCGAACGGAAATGGCAAGCACGCAG
>WNFM01265648.1_pt1 | contig 11201 bp, 13 predicted proteins | sample 5400271 | NCBI WGS metagenome assembly WNFM01 (sample SAMN13153352, study PRJNA577476) | soil metagenome | isolation source: 60 cm saprolite on Douglas fir-dominated hillslope | place: USA:California | collected 2013-09-17 | reverse complement strand
GCGTTCCTGGCTCGGCGCATCGTCGACAAGCCAATCCTGCCATTCGCCACTTTCGCCATCGTCGCGAATCGGCGCGTTGAGCGAGGAGTCGCCGCCGAGACGGCGGTTCATGTCGACGACGTCCTGTTCCGTCACGCCAAGGCGCTTGGCAATGATCTGCACCTGGTCAGGCCGTAAATCGCCTTCCTCAAGCGCCGAAATCTTGCTCTTTGCCTTGCGCAGATTGAAGAACAGCTTCTTTTGGTTCGCGGTGGTGCCCATCTTCACGAGTGACCACGACCGAAGGATGTACTCTTGTATTGCCGCTTTGATCCACCACATCGCATATGTGGCGAGGCGGAAACCCTTTTCCGGCTCGAACCGCTTGACCGCCTGCATCAGGCCGACATTGCCTTCCGAGATCACCTCGGAAATTGGCAAGCCGTAGCCGCGATAGCCCATGGCGATCTTGGCGACGAGACGAAGATGGCTGGTGACAAGCTTGTGCGCGGCTTCACGATCGCCGTGCTCGCGCCAGCTGCGTGCCAGCATGTATTCTTCCTGCGGCTCCAGCATCGGGAACCGTCGGATTTCGTCGAGATAGTGTGAAAGACCGGATTCGGCCTTGAGTGCCGGCAATGCGGCGGTACGGGCCATGATAGCGCCCTCCTTAACTTTGCCCCCGTGTGATCGGCAGGCGGGTTGTCGCCGCCGCTCCCCGAGCCGACGGCATTCCATGCTGCGACCGCGAACTCCCTCGATCGCAATTGCAGCATAACGGCTTGACCGGGCGAAAGATAGCATTGCGCCCGTCACGACCCCGTGACGCCTCATTACATCGCGGTAAGCCAACAAGCCTTTGACTTGGCTTGTCTATTTGCGAAGTTTAGGCCCGGCTTCACGGCTCTCCATGTGCAAGGCATTACGTAAACGACGCAAATCGCCCGGCAGTTCCGAATGGAACTCCAGGGCATCGCCGGTTTCGGGGTGTTCGATAGCCAGTAGATAGGCATGCAAGGCCTGTCTTCCAAGGGCCTCCAGGGCAGAGCGCGCTTCGGGACCAAGACGGCTGACCTTGGTCTTAAAGCCGGTCCCGTAGGTGGCATCGCCCAGGATCGGGTGTCCGATATGGGCGAGATGCACCCGAATCTGGTGAGTACGGCCCGTTTCCAAGGTGCACGCCAGGAGCCCTGCTACCGGTTTGCCGTCAGGACCGGGAAAACGCTCCAGCACCTGCCAGTGCGTAATTGCCGAACGCCCGCCTTCACGCACGGCCTGCTTGTCGCGCGCATGGGGGTGGCGGTCGATTGGGGCTTCGATTGTGCCCTTTGCGCGATCGGGTACGCCCCAGACCAAAGCCAGATAGCCGCGCTTGAGTGGGCCTTCGGTCTTTTCGGCGAATTGTTTGCTGAGCGCGTGATGGGCCTTGTCGTTCTTGGCCACCACCATCAAACCCGTGGTGTCCTTGTCGAGACGGTGGACGATGCCCGGCCGTTTGACTCCGCCGATGCCCGAGAGGCTCGCCCCACAATGGGCGATCAGCGCATTCACTAACGTGCCGGTGGCGTGGCCGGCAGCTGGATGGACGACGAGGCCTTTCGGTTTGTCGATGACGATGATCGCATCGTCCTCATAAACGATATTGAGCGGGATGGCCTCGCCCTCCGGCGTTGCTTTCTCCGGGGGTGGTAAGGTCACGGTGATGCTGTCGCCGGAATTGACGCTTGCCGCCGGATCGCGGATCGTGCGCGCCGCGATCTTTACGTGACCGGCGAGGATCAACGCCTTCAGGCGCGAGCGCGACATCGTGGCAATATGCGCCGCCAGTGCGCGGTCGAGCCGCAAGCCCGCTTGGTCGGCGGCAATCGTGATTGTCTCGGTAGCTTTATCCGTCATGGGTCAAAAAATGTCTGGCGGCGACGAAAAACCTCTCGATCCGGAAGGGACGCGTATTGTCGCCAAGGTGCGCCGGCTGATGATGATCGCAAGCCTGACCACCTTCATCGCGGTCACCGTACTCATCGCTGTCATCGGCTATCGTGTTTTCAAGGGCGAGGGAAGGGCACAGTCGGTGGCGGACATCTCACCTTTGCTGCCGGCCGGCACAAAGGTGCTGTCCAGCGCGATTGGCGAAGGCCGCGTCGTACTGACCGTTGAGGTCAACGGCGCAATCGAAATGCTGAGCTTCGACCTGAATTCACTCAGGCCTTTGGGCCGGGCCCGCCTTTCGCCGCCGTAACGGCGAACAATTGAGGGCTCGATGCGGCTCGGCTGCCAATCTTTGCGGACTTATCGGCTCTCCCAGCGTCCCCGAACGGGAAATCGCGACCACGTGTCCAGACCGGAGAAACTTAATTTGCCGGCTGCTCGATGACCTCGTCGGCGCGCGTGAGCAGCGAAGGCGGAACGTTGAGACCGAGCGCTTTCGCGGCGTTGAGATTGATCACCAGATCAAACTTGGTGGGAAGTTGAACTGGCAAACCGGCAGGTTTAGCGCCTTTGAGAATCTTTCCAGCATAGACTCCGGCCCCGCGATGCGCGTCCACCGCGCTCGCGCCGTAACTGATCAGTCCGCCGCCGACAACAAACTCGCGCGAAGCATAGATCGCCGGCATTTTGTAACGCGTCGCCAGCGCGATGATTCGATCATACATCTCGTTGAATATTGGATCGGCAGCAACAAGGAGCGCGTCGACCTTTAGTTGGGATAGGGTCGTGAAGGCACCGTCTAGGTCGCGTTCGCTTCGGACGTTTTGAATTGAGATCTTTTGCCCGATCTCGCTTGCCGCGGTTTCCACACCTGCTAATTGGCGGTCGGTGTCCGGATAATCTTCATTCGCCAACACGCCGATCATTGTACTTTTCGGTACCAGCTCATGCAGCAGTCCCAGTCGCTTTGCCTCCAGCGCTGGAGCAATCAGGCTCATGCCGGTGATGTTCCCACCTGGATTGTTAAGACTATCGACAAGTCCAATACTGACGGGGTCACCGTCGATGACAAAGATGATGGGAATTTTGTTCGTTGCCGCCTTTGCCGCAAACGCCGAGGGTTCGCTGCCCGTGGTAACGATCAGTGTCGCCTGATGGTTGACCAGATCCGCCGCCAATGCGGGCAGTCGACTGTGTTTGCCATGCGCCCAACCGTATTCAATTGCTACGTTTTGGTTCTCAATGAAGCCAGATTCCTTCAAGCCGGCACGCAGCGCATCCAAAACGCGGGCGGATTCATCAGCTGACGTACTACCGAGCAATCCAATCAGCGGCATCCGCTTCGGTTGTGCGCGCGCGGCAAGCGGCCATACGATCGCGCCGCTAGCGAGAAATGAAATGAACTCCCGCCGCCTCATGTCCGCCCCCAAAGGCTCAGGACTAAGCATCGTTTCGCATCAGACTACCACATTGGAAGTGGCGCTGCAGCTGCCAAGCTTGCGGACTTATCGGATCGAGGCTATTTCGAGGGGCGGAGCTCCCTTCGTCTAGCGGCCCAGGACGTCGCCCTCTCACGGCGAAAACAGGGGTTCGAGTCCCCTAGGGAGCGCCAACCCGTATCCCATCATTTTGGTTTTCCTTTCGTTTTCAACGTTTTTCCCAAACCGGCAGAAGTGGTTTGGGCAATCCTGTTCGCCTTGTGTCCTTCGAGCTTGATCACCGCGTCATCAGCTAGTCTCTCCTGATCAGCTTCTTCGGTGTAGCGTTCGGCTTCCGCGAGCGTCGTGTGACCCAATATCGCCATGATCATTTTTGCCGTTCCGCCCGCCTCTGCGAGACGTCGGCCCGCCGCTTTCCGCAAGCCGTGCGGCTGACAATCTAGCGAAAGTCCGGCGTCTGTAATTGCATCGCGCATCCACTGACTAAAGCCGTCCACCGTGAATGGTTTGCCGTATGTCGTCGTGAGGATCAAAACGTGAGCGCGCTTTGCCGATGCCAATGCGGCGAGCAGCTCGCGGTGAAGCCGGATGAGCAACCGTCGCCCTGTCTTCTGCTGCACCACGATGATCTTGCGCTCGGCGGTGATGTGCGACCAAGCCATGCGCACCACGTCGGACCGGCGCTGCCCGGTGTTCAAAAATAGCTCAAAAGCTAAACGTTGCTTTGTGCCAAGGGGCCATCGGTTGCGGTACGTCTCGATTTCGTCTTCCGTCCAAGATCGAATGCGTTGGCCTTTTGGCCGCCTGATCCCAAGCGAGGGATCGTGCTTGAGCCAACCGATATTGATGGCGTGATGAATAAGCACGCGAAGCATTTTCAGGATCGAGAGCGCCGCACCCGGTCGATCCGCATAGGATTGAAGGATACCGGTGATAATGCGCTCGCGCGTGAGGCCCGCAACACTACGATGCCCATGTTGTGTCCGCAGGGCCTCAATCCGCGAGGCGTAACCTTGCTTGGTCGTCTCGCGAAGCCCGATATATGCTGCGCTCTGCTCGTAAATGATTATGAGCGCCCCGATTGTGCCCGCTGCCGCGCGGGCATGGCGCTTACGAACCGGTGCAAGCTGCCCCGCCAGCGCGGCTTGATATGCCGCATTGAATTGATCCGAGCCGATGATATTGGGTAAGGGGATGCGCGCGCCACGTTCTTTGCGGAAGTAGACGCGGGTCTTGCCGTGCCGATCTCGCCAGCATTCAACAAACGGCGGGAGCTTACGGGGCATCGGCATCGCTCCATGTTGTGTCGGCGGCGATGCTTGCATCGAGAGGGAGATTGTCGACAGCCGCGTCGAGCATTCGGACGTCCCACGCTATCCTGCGTCCCTGTACGAACCTAGGAGGGGGCATCCTGCGCTCCTTGACCATCATATCGAACGTTGCCGGAGCTACCGAAACGTACGCAGCTGCTGCCTCGCGGTTAATTAGGCGAGGGGGAAGGGTTGGAGGGAGTGCTGTCTGGCGAGCCATTAAATCCGGTCTAAGCTTTCCTGCAGAGGTAATCGGCCTGCTCGACAAAACTATTGGGCGCAGACGTTGGCGTGCGCGCCGGAGGCGGCGCTGCGGAAGTATTAGCGGTCATCGGGGGCCCCTCATCAAGGGTTGGCCACGCCACTTGCGAGACTGAAGCTGTCTCAGGCTCAGTGCGGTCGAGTACGGCTTCGTATGCCGCGCGATCCATGTTGCCGCCCATGTAGACTGCGCGCTCTTCATCATTGAGTTGATGTAGAATAGAGCGGTCGATTTGGTAGACGAGGCTTTCAAAAGCCTTTGTTCCCGAAATCCCTTGGGTACGACGGACGCGCCGCCAACGTTCAGCGGCATCCGGAGAAACCCGCAACGTGAGAGCAATGACGGGATTGAAGCGCACTCCCATGTCGGACCTCGCGAAGACCCCATGCAATCAGAGTGGTGTATTTCTGCCGCAAAACGAGCACCGGATAAATGGATTTGTCATGCCAACTACACAGTTTGTTGGCCAATAATTAGGGCCTTTTTTTCTTCCACTCCCCAATGATGAAAGTCAGAGCCTTCTCGCGAATTAATTTTCTAACTTGCTTTGGAGAAGTTTTGTGCAGTTCGGAGAACTCTTTGATAGCTACTTCGGTCATTGGCCCTTCGATCAGGTTCAGCGCGTCTTTGACTAGTTGACGCAACCTCCGTTCAGAGAGCTGATCATATTCCGGCCTTCTTTTTAGACGCTTCGCGATTGCTCGATCTGAGAGGAATACGGATGAGGGGTTCTGCGATTTTATTTGCGCGATTTCTTTCAGAAGCTGGCCAACTTTAGCGCCAGACCATTCTTTGGGCCGCCCGCGATGCTCACCAAATTTTTCTTCGGCTAGGTATGCAAGTAATTGTCGCCAAGCGCCCGGTTTTTGGGGATCAAGTTGGTAGGTAGCGAACGCCTCTCGGATCGGAGCATCCGCGGGGTCGTCCGTGAGAACAAGCCAATGAGGCCCGGCGTCTTCGAGGAATTTTTGAAGAGCGCTACTGTCAAACCGCGCCGCAGCGTCGGGCGTCGCCATGGGCACCACCGCCATCCACCACCAACCCAACAAAACGTCGGCGCGGGGCAAGCCGGACAGCGGTGGTTTGCCCGGCGACGGTCGGCCAACCGGCCCCGCGCTTGTTTGCAATCCTAGCGCAAAGCCCGCCGGGAGGCCGTGGACTCGTTTTCGGCTCTCACCCTATAGTTTAGCCTCCAACCCAAACTGCGTCGCTCTATGGACTCCCCGACCCAACGGCATGGCCTTTTAAGCGCGGTCTGAGCTTTAATGGTGACTTCGCTGGGCCATACCGAAAACCCTATTTCGGTGGGCCGAAATTCCCTTTTGATTTCAAACCGCAAATTATCCCAAACAGTTCATACGGAAAACAGATGATTATCGTATGGGTTGTCTGCTACGATGTGCCAGAATGGATAGGAGTCACCTATGACGCGCGTTGCGATCTACACCAGAGTATCAACTGGTGGTCAGACTACCGCGAACCAACTGCGCGAATTGCGAGGCGTTGCTGAACGGCTTGGTCATCAGGTCATCGCCGAGTTTACTGACGAAGGCATCAGTGGTGCAAAAGGCCGCGACCAGCGACCCGGCTTGAACAAACTTCTCGAAGGAGTGACGCGCCGCGACTTTGACAAGGTGATGGCGTGGTCAGTGGATCGCCTCGGCCGATCACTGCCAGACTTGCTGGCGTTTATGGGCGAGCTGAAAGCCAAGGGCGTTGATCTGTATCTGCACCAACAATCGCTCGACACCAGCACTCCGGCGGGCAAGGCTATGTTTCAAATGCTGGGGGTGTTCAGCGAATTTGAGCGTGAAATAATCCGGGAGCGTGTTCTCTCTGGCCTTAGCCGTGCAAAGGCTCAGGGAAAGAAACTAGGGCGTCCGCGGCTCGATGAAGCGAAGCGGTCGGCTAAAATCGAAAAGCTACGCAAGCAGGGCATCGGTATGATCAAGATTGCCCGCAAACTTGGCATCGGTGTTTCAGTTGTGCAGCGGGTCGTAAGCGCACATTGAACTGTCGCCAATTAGTAGTCTCATCAGAAAATCTTGCCATCCGGATGGATAAAGTGTGCNNNNTTCTCTTTGGGAGTCACGCCTGCGCGCCAATGCATCGAGGACCACGCTTGCTAAGTAGATGCCGATAAATGGAAGTCCGGCTAACAGCCACACGTCTCTCCAGTGAAACATAACCACCGGCACTAAGGTCGCGGCTGCCGTGAGTCCCGAGGCAATATAGAAAAGCGCTGAATCCGCGAGCCGTCGAACCCAAGCCTCAACGCGACTCGGGACATAAGCGGTGTTTGTGAACTCTTGCCATGAAAAGTCTTTATGGTCTGGCGGCAGTGCCCACTTTGGGAGGTGACCTGACTGAACCTCCGACCAACCCATGAATCCCAGAAGTTCATAAATATCAGAGTAGCCTTCTGATCTTTCGCGTTCGGTCATGACTCCGTCGCCCTTGCGCTTCAACAGTCTTATCGTTGAATGAGACTTCCCACTGAGGAGGGCATCCTGATGGCCTTTGTAAATTGCCTCCGCCACTTCACCCTTCACGTCATTGAACCAGACTGTAATCATGGGGCTGACATTATCGTCGTTTCCCAAGCTATTGTATTGCCACCCGCCAAAGCCGTCTGAGCCCTCAAATCTAAAATCGAAGAGGATCAGTGGCCGCTCAATGAAGCCATGCACGGTTGTTTCAACTATCGAGGCGGACGCCTTGTCACACAATATGGCGTCCGCGCCTTTTGGTGGCCCTTGAAAGCAGCGAACTACTGAAACAATACAAATTTCAAAGCCCGTGGCGTCTGTAACCCAACGCTCCGTGTGGGTATCCCAAGGAGGGGTGTTCTCAGTCATGAAACTGAAAATCCGATCCACTTTGAAGGGCACGAAGGCCAACAGGGACTATAATCCCTAGAGAATATATGCCCGATGTAGCCCTATCCTGCAAATGCGGGATTGGCGTGCCATCTTTGGTCGCAACGTTCGTCGGCAGCGTCAGCAGAAGCGGCTGACGCAAGAGCAACTTGCATTTGAGGCCGAAATCGACCTGACCTACGTGGGCGGGATCGAGCGGGGAAAACGCAACCCGAGTCTTGTGGTCATGGGGCGAATAGCAGAGGCACTATCCGTACCGTTGACTAAATTGCTGACTGAATAGTTTCGTAAACCCATGGGCGGCTTCCCGCTTTGGCTTCGGCTATCACTTCAATGCCATCATCGAGGCGGAATACTGCGTTGTGCCGAATAGTACGCCACTGTCTCATGATGGTCTGACCTATCCGAGTTCTTGACACAACGGACGTTCCAAGTGGTGGCCGGTGCCAAGGCCTCTGCGGCGGCAGAGCGGAAAGTCGGGGGCCGCACTCGATAACTTGAAAATATTTTGCCTTTGGCCGAGTACCTACAAATTGAGGTTGGATGGCGGTTGGTCAATGTCCGCTTTACCCCCGAAAGCGGACATGTGCAGTGCGCTAGGCTATGTCCGCTTAGTGCCAATAGCGGACATGAGCTCAATTCGTCCGCAGCCGAAATGCCGTGTCATCCTTTGGACGGCGAGACTGAGAACCTTCCCATGCAGCAGGGTTTACGGGCGAGGTCGGCACCGCTCCCTGCAAACATGCGAAGATCTGGTCCACAGCGGACTGAGCAAGTTGAAAATTAGTCTCAATGGTCGTGCCTGCTACGTGCGGAGAGAATGTCACTTTAGGGTTTGCTAGCAAGGGATGACCGTCGGGCAGCGGCTCAGGAAAGACGACATCGAGACCCGCTGCAAAAAGGTGCCCGCTGTCCAATGCTGAGGCTAATGCAGTGAGGTCGAGCACATGCCCGCGTCCGGTGTTGACCACGATTGCGCCCTTTGGCAGCGCCGCCAATTCATTGGTACCTATCAAATTGCGAGTTTCCTTCGTTAGCTCTGGCACCAAGACCAAAATTTGACTGAGGCTAAGCATGTCAGTGAGATTTTTCATCATCTCTACATCGGCAAGTCGTGCCAAGCGTTGATCCACATAGGGATCATAACCAAGCACACGACAATGAAATCCGTACTTGAGCTTGCGTGCAATTTCCGAGCCGATGAAGCCGATACCGACAATGCCTACCGTTTTTCCCTCAAGCTCGGTGAAGTTGCGCCCAGAGCGCATCCGCCATGCGGTACCATCGCGCGCCGCCCTATCGCCCCACACCAACTGTTTCATGGCAGCCATCATCAGCATGATGGCGTGTTCAGATACAGGAATGCGTCCGTACCCCCGGTGGTTCACGACGAGAATTCCACGTTCGGTGGCGGCCGGAATATCGATATTGTCTGTACCGAAGCCAGACGTGGAAACAACGACCAGATCTTTTCCAGCGTCTAAAACATCAGCCGTTACACGCTCGGGCGTGCGAACCCAAAGCGCATGGGCCCCGTGTAAGGCTTGCTTCACTTCCCCTGCATCGGTGCTATCGATGACGACAACGTCTGCTCCGCCGTCCGCGAGCATTTTATGACCGGCGGGGTCATACATTGGCCGCCAGACAACAATTTTTGGTTGCCGCATGAGAACGCCCCCGATGCGAAGATTAGGCCGCGTTGACCTCCCCCGGCAACTCTTACACTGCTCGGTCCGCGAAGGGCCAAAGGCAGACATTTCCTCGCAACGTACACCTCGTTTTTGCAGGAATAGCTCCAATGGCCGATGTCCGCTTTACCCCCGAAAGCGGACATTGATTGACGCCAGCTGAATGTCCGCTTTGTGCCAAGAGCGGACATTCCGCCATTCACTCGATCACCTCGTCAGCCGTGGCGAGCAACGACTGCGGGATGCTGATGCCGAGCGCTTTTGCGGTCTTGAGATTGATAATCAAATCGTATTTGGTCGGCGCCTGCACCGGCATATCGCCTGGTTTTTCACCTTTGAGAATACGATCGACGTATCCCGCGGCGCGACGGACAGGCTCGTGCGTATTGGGGCCATAAACAATCAGGCCACCGTCTTCGGAATAATAGCGATAAGGATAAACCGCCGGCATTTTGTAGCGAGCAACAAGATCAATTATGAGCTTGCGATGAGCCGCTGTACCACCCGCGGTAACGATTACGCCGCCGTCCCCGGCACTTGCAAACGCCGCGAAGCCGCGTTCAATCTCGTCTTTGTCGCGCACGTCTAACGGCGTGAGTTCAACACCGAGGGACTGAGCCACCGAACGAACCGACGCGAATTGTCCGATACCCGCAGCAGACGAAGGATCACGAAGAACCAATGCTCGCGTAATCCTCGGCGCGGTCTGCTTCAGCAATTCTGCCCATTTTCCGCTCATGCTCAAAATTCGAGAAACCCGTGGCATTACCTCCCGGATGAGCCATGTTTTGGACGAACCCCGCGCCGACCGGATCGGGAACGTTCACGAAGACAATTGGAATAGTGCGCGTAACTTGTAGCACTGCGCCAACCGACACACTGCCGATGCTGACGATCACGTCGGGTGCCAGTGCGACCAGTTCTGTGGCGTAGCGACGAAGGCGATCGATATCGCCGCCAACTTGGCGATTTTCGATTTTGAGATTGCGGCCGACTTGCCATCCCAGTTGCTGAAGAGCTTGCTGGAAAATTGTAAGCCGAATTTTTGCTTCAGGATCGTCTGATGCGAGGATGTTGAGCATGCCGATGAGGCGCACTCGCTCGCCTTGCTGCGCGCGTGCCGCGATTGGAATTGCAACTGCGCCGCCCAAAAAACTGATGAAATCGCGTCGTCTCATCGCTGCCCCCGCGGCTCAGACATTTCATCGTACGGCCCATACTTCCCTATTGAAAGAGACCGCCGACGGCTGTGGTTATGTCCGCTTTGGGTCATTAGCGGACATTTTGTGGCGCAATCGCCATGTCCATTTTACCCCCGAAAGCGGACATGTGCGGTGCGACTAGGAATGTCCGCTTTGTGCCAATAGCGGACAACGCACCGACATTCCGATCACTTCGTCGGGACGCAATCGGGCTCTCACTACCACAGGCCGAGATTCTTGATCGCGGTTGGTAGGGTCTGTGATTTATGCGTCCTGCAGTAGGAGGCGACTTTTGCGGAATTCTTTTGAAACCGGTCGTAGTCCAAAATGTTGCTATTGGCGGCCGCATTGTAATAGCCACTCATCCAAGATCGGACGAAATTACGAATGTCGGGACTATATCCGAGAAAGTTGCCGCAAGTGATTTGATTCATATCTACGCTAATCTGAGCCGCACTTGGCAGTGTAGCGCCAACCAGCAAAGTCGCTGCTACGAAGAGAACATTCCATCTC
>WNFM01150110.1_pt1 | contig 11201 bp, 7 predicted proteins | sample 5400271 | NCBI WGS metagenome assembly WNFM01 (sample SAMN13153352, study PRJNA577476) | soil metagenome | isolation source: 60 cm saprolite on Douglas fir-dominated hillslope | place: USA:California | collected 2013-09-17 | reverse complement strand
CTCGGCGGTTGGTCAACCGGAGCGACGTGGGGAGACTACGATCGTGACGGCTTCCTCGATCTATTCGTTCCGGGCTATGCAAAGTTTGATCCGGATCATCCGCCCGTTTCCGGCAAAGGCGGACTTCCGCCGGGCTTCTGCCAGTTCCGCGGAATTGAAGTGATGTGTGGGCCGCGCGGATTGCCAGGCGAAGGCGATCACCTGTTCCACAACAACGGAGATGGCGCCTTCACCGACGTAAGCGTAAAGGCCGGAGTTTCAGACCCGCGGGGCTACTATGGATTCGCGTCGGTATTCGTCGACGTGGACGATGACGGTTGGCTGGACCTAGCCGTTGCCAACGACTCCGTGCCCAAGTACCTCTACCGTAACAAACACGATGGCACGTTCGAGGACATAAGCTATATTTCCGGGTTTGCCCTGAATGATGAAGGGCGCGAGCAGGCGTCCATGGGCATTGCAGTAGGCGACTACAACCGCGACGGCAAAGTGGATTTCTACATCACCAATTTTTCCGACGATTACAACACCCTCTACCGCAATGATGGGGACGCCAATTTCACAGATGTTTCTTTTCGAGCAGGAATCGCCAACCTAACCATTCCGTTCCTAGGCTGGGGCACCGGCTTCCTGGATTATGACAACGACGGCTTGCTTGATATTTTCGTCGCCAACGGCCATGTGTATCCGGGCGTGGACAAGCAGGATTGGGGGACGACCTGGGCGCAACGCCCTCTGCTTTTCCGGAATCTTGATGGAGCGAGATTTCAAGAAGTTCCCCCCGCTACAGGCAGCGGGCTGGCAACCGTAATGACGGCGCGGGGAGCCGCGTTCGGAGATTTGTTCAATGATGGCCACATCGATGTCGTGATCAACAATGTGGATTCGACACCGACTGTCCTGAGAAATGTCGTGAAGAATTCGAACCACTGGGTAACGCTCAGACTGCTTGGCGGCCAGAAGAGCCCGCGCGATGCGATCGGGGCGAAAGCCTTTGTAACGGCAAGCGGATTTCGCCAGCGCGGCGACGTGTTCAGCGGAGGAAGCTACGCATCGAGCTCCGATCAACGCTTGCATTTTGGTTTGGGGACGGCGACGAACGTGGACAAAGTGGAAATTCACTGGCCCAGTGGAACAAAAGAACAGATTGCGCTGCCCGCTGTGGACCGCATCTACACGGTTGTCGAAGGAAAAGGGATCGTCGAACGGTGAAGCACTCTTTCCGGAATCCGTCGCAACCTGGAAATGCCGCATTTCTGGCTTTTTTCGTTCTTCTTGCGATTGATTTTGTTGCTTCGGGGTCCTTGTTTGGCGGCGCGGAACAATCGAAGACGACGGTGGTCACTGGGCCGTCCACTTCCGGACAATTCGTAGACGTTACGCAGCGTCTGGGAGTTCATTTTCTACATCAAGCCTCGCACACTTCCAAAAAATATTTGCCGGAGACGATGGGATCCGGCGTCGCGCTCTTTGACTATGACAACGACGGGCGGCTGGATATTTTTCTTGTTAACGGTGCGACGCTGAGCGATCCCACGTCCAAAGGGACGATTCCGCAGAAAACAGGAGCAAAAGACTGGAACCGCCTGTATCACCAAAAAGCGGACGGAACGTTTGAGGATGTGACCGAGAAGGCCGGCTTGCAAGGAAGCGGTTACGGCATGGGTGTGGCCGTGGGCGACTACGACAACGACGGTTACGAAGATCTTTACGTGACTGCGTATGGAGGAAACAAGCTGTACCACAACAACGGGGACGGAACTTTTAGCGATGTTACCGCAAAAGCTGGCGTCGGCGGCAGCGGATGGTCGAGCAGCGCGGCCTGGGTGGATTTAGATGGAGACGGCTTCCTCGATCTGGTTGTGCTGCGCTACCTCGACTGGGATTTCGACGACATCTGGTGCGGCGAACACAAAGAAGGCTATCGGGCGTATTGCCATCCGGACTACTTCAAACCGGCGCGGCCGCTGGTGTATCACAACAACGGAGATGGAACGTTCACCGAAGTAGCGGAGAAACTGGGGCTGTCGAAGCCCGCCAAGGGCCTGGGAATGGCTATTGCGGACTACGATCGCGACGGCCACATCGATCTGTTTTTTGCAAATGATTCGATGGTGGAGTTTCTGTATCACAATAAAAGCGATGGAACGTTTGAAGAGGTCGGCCTGGTATCCGAAGTAGCCGTGGATATTGACGGGCGCACCTATGCTGGGATGGGAGTCGATTTCGCCGACTACAATAATGACGGGTGGCCGGATATTGTCGTAACAAATCTGGCCAATCAGCGGTACGCGCTCTATCAGAACAACGGCGACGGCACTTTCACTTACCAGAGCACGCGATCCGGGCTTGCCGGGATGTCTCTGACCCACTCGGGATGGGGCGTCCGGTTGTTTGATTTCGATAATGATGGCTGGAAAGATTTGCTGATTGCGCAAGGTCACGACCTCGACACCATCGAACAGACGAATCCCAATCTGCACTATCGCGAGCCGATGTTGCTGGCCCACAACAACGGCAAGGAATTCGTAGATGTTTCACAGGGTTCCGGGGAAGTGTTCAAGCAGCCGTGGGTGGCGCGCGGAATGGCGGTCGGAGATTTGGACAACGACGGGCGGCTTGATGCGGTGGTGACGACGAATGGCGGCCCGGCGTATGTCCTGCACAACGAAATGCCTACATCCAATCACTGGCTGCTGCTCAAGCTCGTTGGGCACAAGAGCAATCGCGATGCGATTGGGGCCAGCGTAAAGCTGGTCACCGCAAGCGGGCAGCAATTCGCAACGGTCACGACAACGGGCAGCTATCTTTCTTCCAGTGACAAGCGCATACATTTCGGACTTGGAAGAGAAAAGAACATTGCATCAATCGAGATTAGGTGGCCGAGCGGGATCGTTCAGACACTCGCCAACGTTCCGGCAGACCAAATCCTGCAAATTGACGAGCGGCTTGCGCCGGAAAACGCTAAGCCTCCGGTGAAATGATGCGTGAAGCCTCCAGGGACCGGCCGCGTAGGTGGCGATGGACCTTGCTGCTGCTCTTATTGCTGCCGTTTCGATGCGTTGCACAAGCGGGCAGCGAATATGCGCGAGGCATGGCCGCTTTTCGAGCGGGAGATTATGCGGCCGCCGCAACTCTTTTCGCAAAAGCCGAGACGGCTGCTCCGGGAACCAGCGACGCTCTTATTTACGAAGCAAAATCGCTGGTGCGTCTACAGAATTTCGTGGCTGCGGAAGGAGCGCTTCGCCGCCACATCGCGTTCCATGCAGATTCCCATGAAGGCCTCTATTTGCTCGGGTTTGTGCTGCACCGCGAGAACAAGGCCAGCGAATCGCTGGAAACCTATACCAGGGCCGCGGCGCTGAAAACGCCGACGGGAGAGGATTTAAAGATTGTGGGCCTGGACTACCTTGTGCTGAACGACTACCCGGACGCAATCAAGTGGCTTGAAAAAGCGGTGGAACTCGATGCGAAAAACAAGGATGCGTGGTATTACCTAGGCCGCGCCTATTACTCGAGAAGTCTCCTGCCGGAGTCCAGGAAAGCGTTTCAAGCTGTCTTGGATTTGGATCCACGCGATGCCAGAGCAGAGAACAATTTAGGATTAATCCTGGAGTCGGAGGCCAAACCGGACGAGGCGCTGGAGGCCTATCGCAAAGCGATTGAATGGCAGCTCGGGACTGCGCACCAGAGCGAACAGTCGTACTTAAATCTGGGAAACCTCTTGCTAGAATTGGACCGCGCCGACGAGGCCATCGCGCCATTGCAGAAAGCAGTGGAACTCGGAGAAACCAACGCGAGCTGTCACTTGAAACTTGGGACGGCGTATCTGCGGACGAACCAACTGCCCGAAGCGCAGCGCGAATTGGAAAAAGCAGAGCGGCTGGGGCCGGAGAACGCGGCGATTCATTACCAACTGGCAAGATTTTATAAGCAAGTGCATCAGATGGAGAAAGCCAGGATCGAGTTTCAGCGCACGGAGGAGCTACAAAACCGAGCCGCGAGGGCTCGGTCGATGGGTCCTCAAGAACCGTGACAGGTCGACGCTGTTCGCCCAACATTCCTGGTTAGTGAGTCTTGGTGGACGAGAGCCAGCGAAAGGTTGCGACCGCGGCAGGATCGAGATGGTAGGACGTATACTGATCCCTCCAAATCACATTGAACGTGACCGGCGTGGCGCCACCGTTCAGCACCAGCAGAACGATGGAGCCGTCCGGATTGCGAAACGCCACGGACTCCAGACGCTGCTGCTCAAATGTGCTGGAGTCGATTCGGAAAGCCCCCGGCGCAACAAACTTGCTCGCATGTCCGAGAGCCGTGAAATCCACAGTGGGTATCATTCGTGAGGGCGAGACGGAGTCATCAATCGTGACGACGCCGCGACACGTCGTGCAGCCACCCAGAAAAGGTTCGTGATTCTGGTTGAGAGCCAAGTTCCACAGGATGACGCCCTTCGCCCAATTCCGGGTGGTGGAGATGATCAAGCGAACCTGCTCTTCGAGCAATTTTCCTTTTTGCCACTCGCCGCCGGAACATTCCGTGAGCCAAATGTCCTTATCGGGAAATCGATCGTGGAGTTGGGTCTGCGCCGCGGGATTGCCGCCGTAGCAATGAATGGCGATGCCTGGAATGAACGTCGCTGCCTGTTTGTCGCTCAATACTTTGATCGGAAAATCGATCAAATCCCAGTTGTGATCGAAGGCAAGGATTTTCGATTTGATCCCGGAGTCATGAAAAGCCGGACCGAGATTCTCTCGAATAAATTTTGCTTGCTCTTCTGCGCTCATACCCATACCGGGATAGTCATCAGGAATGTTGAGCGGCTCGTTCTGCGGGGTTACAGCAAAGATGGGAACGCCGGAAGCCTCGTAAGCCTGGACATAGCGCACAAAGTATTTGGCAAGAGGAGCGTATGCCGACGGCAGGAGCGTGCCTTTAGTCATCGAACTGGAGGTCTTCATCCATCCCGGCGGGCTCCAAGGAGAAGCAATGACCTTGAGATTGGAATTAAGGGCGAGAACTTCACGGAGAATCGGAATGATCTGCGCGCGATCATGATCAATGGAAAAATGCCTCATGTCCGGATCGGTTTGTCCCGGCGGAAGGTCGTCGTACGTGTAGTCTCTGAGGGCAAAGTCGCTCGCGCCCATCGGCTGGCGCAGCATGCTGAGACCAATCCCCTTTTTGGGGTCGAAGAGCATCTGCAGAAGTTCGTGGCGCTGCTGAGCGCTGAGCTTTTGCGAAATCAGCCAGGCCGAGGAATCCGTTAGGGACGCACCGAAGCCATCCATCTGCTGGTATTGGATGGAGTCGTCGACTTCGATGGCCGGCCCCGCCTCGCGAGAAGAGCCGAAATGAAGAGGCGGCTTGTCTTGCAATGATTCGTGCAAGTCTTCAGAAGATTCGACGACATCGATTGCAATCGAGCCCGGGACTCGAGGGGCCACAGTGTGTTCTTTTGGATTTGGGAACTGCGCGCTAACAGAGAATGCCGAGAGCAAAAGCAACGACAATACACAGCGGAAAGCTAAACCTGGAAACTTGGCCGATAAGTGTATTGGTGTCTTCATTTCCGTTCACAGGTTATTGGGATTCTCTAGCGACGTGGGTGGTTGGGCAGGGTTGGTATTCTGCTGGGATTCGTATCGCTTCAGCGCTTTTTGAGAGTTCTCCGCCGCTTCGTCCTTAAGCCTCTGGAACGTGGCCATGGCCTTCTGTGCGTCTTCCATGCGGTGAAGGTGACGATATATGATTCCAAGCTGATACCAGGCCTGCTGGACGACTTCCGGATCGGAGCCCGGCGCCGAAGTGGCCCGCTCCAGAAGCTGTGCCGCAGTAGCGTCATTCCCCAGGAGCATCTCCGCACGGCCAAGATTATAGTCGGAATGAAGAAGTCCGGGCCTTTCCTTTATGGCGGCCTCGATCAGATCTTTACCCCTTGCGGCATCGCCTTTTTCGACGCTGAGCGCGCCTAATTTGTACTTGGCAAGGACATTGTTGGGGTCGATTTCTAGTTCGCGAAGATAGGCGTCTTCCGCTTCCTTTATCTTTCCAATGTTTCGGTATTCGGAGCCTAACTCTTCGTGCAAGCCGGGTTGCCGTGGTGCAAGTTTAATCGCCGCTTGATATTCAGCAACGGCGTCCAGGGGGCGATCAGCTTCGGAGTTCGCTTGCGCCAGAACCTGGTGCACTCGCCACGATTTTGGATCGGTTTTGAACATTTTCCCGTAACTATTTTTGGATATGAGCAGGTGTGCTTGCCCTCGGTGATACAAAATATCCACGTTATCCGGCGCGAACTTCGCCGCCTGGTCGAGCGCTGCAGCGGCTTCCTCGGGACGATCCCTTGCCAATTGAATGACACCTAGCCACATCCACGCGGACGCATCTTTCGGGTATGTTGCCGTCTCTTTGTCGACGGCCGCAAGCGCCGGGGTAAAGCGATTCATGCGGTAATACGCAACGCCGAGAAAAAGGTTTGCGCCGTGCAGGTGGGGCTTCAAGCTAAGAGCTTTTTGCAGGCTCCCAATCGCTTCTTCGAAACGGCCTTGCTCTTCTCGCACTAGCCCAAGATTGAAATGCGCTTCGGCAAATGCCGGGGATGCTTTGGTTGTCGCAGCAAATCCCTCCCCGGCTGCGTTCAAGTCGCCGCGTCGCATGGCTTCGGATGCTTGGCGAAACGTTTCGGACACCTCGGGCATGTCTTGGGCAAAACTCTGCGGACAGCCCAGAAACAGACAGAGGAATGCCAAAACCATCGAGGTTCGAACGTTAGCGAAGCCGACCGCAAGAAATTTCCACATGTACCAGTCGATTTTACAAAGCCAACAAAACTTGAGTCTATAACGACTTCGCGTCGAGGGCGACAAACTAAACCTAAAAAAATCCTCCTGCGTATGGTTACGCAGGAGGATGCGGAGGGCCCGTTGCACGACCCGTCAGAATTCGTAACGGAGGGTTATTTGTACCTTTTTGGTTCCGTTGAGAATGCTAGGTCCACCTCCGAACTGCGAACCAGGTTGACCGAACGTATCGCAGGTTACACAACCATCGCCTCGGGCAAAGGTGTGCCGGTTGAACGCGTTTATGAAATCCGCTTTGAAAGACAACAAATGCGCTTCATAGAGCGTGACACGTTTGATGATAGAAAAATCCTCATTCATGTAACCAGGGCTTCGGACATTGCCAAACGATTTGGGGAGATCCCCGAAGGAATATCCGTTGGTCGCAACGACGCCAGGAGCATTGGGATCAAAGAACGCAGCGCAGTTAAAGAAATTATTCGTTCCGTTCGCGGTAAATGTACCGTCGGAATTCGCGGTGCACCCACTGCCTTTTAAAAGCGGGTTGTAGGAGGAGTGATTAGGAGCAAGCAGAGGCTGGCCCGGAACGAGGCTCAGACGGGGATTAGCACTTCCGAACGGATTTGTCTGGCCAAGCGCAAAGGGGATGAAGGGAACGCCTTTCTGGTAACGGTGAACGCCGCCGATTTGCCAACCACCCAAAATCTTGTCCGTCACGCCGCCTTTGTTCAGAAACTTCTTTCCCTTACCAACCGGGAGTTCGTAGATATAGCTGAGCACAAAAGTGTGCGGGACGTCTTGGTAACTGAGCGCTTTCTCCGCTTTCAAATCACGGGGATTCTGAGCAAGAAAGGTATTGGAACTAGCGAAGGCGGTCAGCCCTGCGTAAGCGCTGTCCGCGTCGGTCAGCGTCTTCGAGAAGGTATAGGAGGCGAGAAGGTTCAATCCATTGCGGAACCGGCGCTCTACCTTTGCTTCGAGAGCGTTGTAGGTCGATTGGCCCAAGTTTTCCAGACAGCAATTTGTAGTGATGCCCGTACCACCCTGCTCGCCACTCAAGAATTGGGGAAAAGGAAGTAGCAGCTGTCCAACCGACTCTTGCCCTGTTGGCCCCCACAAGGTATCGAACCATGTTGGGACGCTGGTAACGCCCACGGTTGCCAGGGTAGCTCGACCAGCCACGCCCCCATCGGGACAGATCGTCGGATCTGGATTGAGACATTCGCTCAGCTTCGTCCCCAAAGGGAGAAACTTTGGATCAATCGCATTGAGCTGCTGAAGATTGGAATTCAAGTGGGTCGCATGATTCCCGATATAACCCAAAGTGAAGATCAGATCGGGAGCCAATTGATGCTGAATTTCAAGGCTCCAGTTTTGGACCATTCCGGGACGGCCGTTGCTGGCCGCAGCGAAGCTGGGAGCGCCTTGAAAATTGCCATTCAGCAGGGAGGGATCTTTGGCATTTGAGGGTGGCGTGAAATCGGGGAACCCCGTATCCAAGGAGCCTTTGCCTAACTTATTCACGGGAGAAAAGTTATTGGCGGAGGTGAACGTCGGGTTGGCGCTAGTACCGTCGTGCATAGAGTCGCCGAAATCGGTGTAGAAAAGAGCGGAATAGTAGATACCATAACCTCCGCGAATCACCGTGTTACGCAGCGCTTCGCGACCGAACAGGCGTTCCGGCGCATAGGCAAAGCCGATCCGCGGACCTACATCCTTGTAGTAAGGTTTGGCTCCGGTCGCACCAGACCCGTATATAAGAGCGCCTGGCGTCCCTCCCGCTCCCGGATTCGGGGCCGTGACGTCCAGGACAGATTGAATACCGCTGGCTTCATGGCGAGGCGTATCTACTTCATAACGGAGCCCCAGGTTAAGGGTTAAATTCTTGCGAAACTTGAAGTCATCCTGAATGAATCCGACATAATAGTTTTGAATCCAGCGAGGATCATGCAACGAGAAGCGTGCAGTTTCTTGCTGAGGCAGACCAAGCAAGAAACTAGCAAAGGGGTCGCCGGTGTTCGGGTCGCCTGGCGCATACGCAGTCTGGAAATAGGAAAAAGTGTAGCTCGGCGACGTATTGAGGTTGTTATGCCTGGAAAACTGCGAGTGTCGCCATTCAAACCCCACGCGGATGGTGTGTCTTCCTTTCGCCCATGAAACGCTGTCTGCCACGATCAGGCTGTTGGGAACGGCTAAATCGTCGTTGCCGCCGCTAAGTCCCTGGTATCCGATGTTCACATTAGGGTTTGCATTGAAGGTTATCGGAGGGAAGACGGGTCCGGTTGCATTTTGAATTCCCAAAACGGAGGGCCAATCCGTCCCGTTTATGCTTTGGGCCGTGCTCGGGTCGTGCAGCCGGTTGAAGCCGATGTTCAGATGATTGAGCAGAGAAGGGCTGATCGTCCGGTCCCAGCCGAACCGAGCATAATGGGAAAACCGGGACTTAAAGAAATTGGGGTCCAAAGGCGGGGGGATGGATCGGGCACCATTCAACTGCTCTTGGTCCCGACTGCTGTAGGAAAAGAAGAACTTGTTGTTAATCCCCCAATTCTCATCGATGCGGAAAGACATTGTGGTGTCTCGTTGAGGATTGACGGACTGGAAGACAAAGTTGTTTTTCAGCGGATCAGCGGCATTTGTATCAGGATGGACGGTCAGAAAAGAAAGCATGTTCAGCGCGACCGGGCTGAGATTTGTGATTTTGTTGCCCGGAAACGCAATGCGGCCACCGACGAAACCCGTCGGGCAAGATGTGGTGTTTGGATCAAAGATTTGGCCGACGTGCACTGGCGTGTTATCGCAAGGGTTGAGAACCGTTGATGCGCCGTTCATCAGTACGGGACCAAGCACGGCCGAAAAATCGCCCTGGCGTTCCGCATCGGTCGGCAGAGTTGTCCGGCTGGTTGAGCCTATGTTGTTCCGATACTGTTCCCATGAGAAGAAAAAGAAAGTCTTGTCGTGGCCGTTATAGACCTTGGGAATCCAGACAGGACCGCCAAGACTGCCGCCGAAATCGTTTTGATGATCCCGGTCCTTTGGCGCTCCGATGTGATTGTTGAAAAAGGAATTGGCGTTCAACTTGTCGTTATGCAGAATGTCAAACACGCTTCCATGAAACGTATTCAGGCCAAACTTGGTAGTGAAACTTTCAATTCCGCCGGAGGTGCGCCCAAATTGTGCGGGCAGGGTGGAAGTAGTGACTTTGAACTCGCTAATCGCTTCAACCGACGGCGCATTTTCATCGAAGCTCGGTCCCAATTCGGCGTGAGATATGCTTGCGCCGTCCAGGAGAACTTCGGTCCCCAAATTCTGCCCTCCGGCAATCTTGGATTCGAAAATGCCTGAAGACGATGAATCGCTGTTTGTTCCAGGACCTGCAGTACCAGGCGTGAGGAAGACGAACGATTCTACGGACCGAAGATGGCTTTGACCTGTCCCGTTCAGCGCGAGAGGGAGATCCTTGATCTGTCTAGAATCCACAATTGTGCCAATATCAGAGCTTTCCGATTGAACTCCCGGAGCGTCGGCAACGACGGTCAGAGTATCCTTTACGTCACCTATGGTTAGTGAGAAGTCTTCGGTGGCGACGGTGTTCACCTGCACCTGAACGCCAGTCTTTTCTTCGGTCTTAAACCCGTTGGCTTGCACGGTGATGGTATAAATCCCGATCTTCACTTCCGGGATGCGGAAGCCGCCAGTCGGTCCGGTGAATGTACTGTATTCCGATGATGTGTCGGCGCCTTTCACGGTGACCTGAGCGCCGGTAACAACGCCACCGGATGAGTCCTCCACCGTTCCAGCGATAGTGCCGCGGTCCGATTGAGCGCGAGCCGTTATCCCGGAGAATGCAAGGAGAAGACTAAAGGACAGAAACCTCAGCAAGGACAGATTGAATCGCATTACTCCCCCAAACTTGCACCGATCGCCGAACAACCCCTCTACATCGCCCCGACCGAATCTAAAACCGGGTTCGCCTTGCAAGCGAACCATGGAATTGCTGCCGACCGCCGCCCAGCGAGAAAAAGGCCGCTGAGAAGTTCCTGCAATCGGTTTCAGAAACCGGTTACTTAGTACCCGATTATCAGCGCTTGCGCAGGCTTGTCAAGTTCTTTTTCTCTTCACTATCTTGTTTTTCCATGGGCATGGTCTGCGCCACCAAATCATGATAGGTTGGGCGCGCGAGTGGCCACCGTTGGGAGAAAGCGCTTTCCAGCGCTGCCGATCTCTTTGCCAGCGTGGCGCTCGCGGCGTCCCGTTGGCAGCAGAGACTATTTTCGTGGAGGAAATGCATGGGCCACACAATGAGGGAAGTGGCCAAACGCGCTGGAGTCTCTCCTGCTACGGTCTCCCGCGTCCTCAACAAGACCCGGTACATCTCTGTCGAGACCGAGAGGCGAG
>WNFM01268585.1_pt1 | contig 11202 bp, 15 predicted proteins | sample 5400271 | NCBI WGS metagenome assembly WNFM01 (sample SAMN13153352, study PRJNA577476) | soil metagenome | isolation source: 60 cm saprolite on Douglas fir-dominated hillslope | place: USA:California | collected 2013-09-17 | reverse complement strand
GACATCGTCGGCAACATCCGCGTCGACCAGGCCTGGGGCCTGTTCCAGGTTTCGGCCGCTGCCCACGAGGTTGATGCTTCCTACAATGTCCTGGGCGCCGGCGCTGCCCCGACAGCACTGTCGGGGATCTCGGGCCATCCGAGCACGAAATGGGGAGGCGCGGTGATGACGGCGCTGCAGATCAGAAACATCCCGACAGGGCCCGGCGATGATTTCAAGATTGATGCTAGCTACACGAAGGGAGACACCAAAAACGTCATCGCGAGCAGCGCGGCCTCGCCGAGCTTTGCGATATTCGGCGGTAGCGGACACGCCTACCAGAGCATTGCGTTTGGGGCGACGACAGATGCCGTCTATCTGCCGAGCGCTTCAGGCGGAGATGGAGCGCTGCATTTGACAGAAGCTTTCGGCGTCCGTGGTGCATTCAACCACAACTGGGATCCGTACTGGTCGAGCGCCCTATTCGGTAGCGCATCCTGGGTGCGTAATGATGCCGGCGCGAAATCGGCATATTGCGCGACTTACATCGCATCCAACAAATTGACGGCCTCCAATACATCGGCGGATTTCTCCTGCAACCCCAATTACGCGGTCTACCAGCTTGGTCTGATAACGCGCTGGACGCCTGTCAAAAACCTGACATTTTCGGCTGAGGCAATGTACAGTTTCCTTGATCAAAACTTCACGGGGACCGCGACTCTGACCCCTTCGGCACCGATGCCCACGGCAGTTTATGAGTACAAAGATCAGGGTACGCTCTCCTTTAACGTTCGCGTCCAGCGCAATTTCTGATCGCGAGCCCAAACACCGACGAGAGCTCGGACGATAGATCCGTTCGGGCCCATCGTTGGCAGCTTGGGTCGACCCCCGAAGCGCCGCATGCTTGGCAGCCAGAGAGATGAGCCGATATTTCTCGCACCGATATTACTTGATGATTCCAGTGAAACTGAAACTTATCTTGGATCGCTAATCGCAGTCAGCTCTCTCGACCTCAACGGCGTAGTTGGTCGCAAGCGATGGTCGAGGTCTGACATTCCCTTCTAGCCATACACGGAGAAAGCGGGCCCATGAGTGAGATAGATGCTGACAGTGCGGAGGTGGAGCTCCGAAGGGAACTCGCTCTCTGCTACAGGCTGATTGATCTTTTCCGTTGGACCGAAATGATTTTCAACTATGTCTCCGTTCGGTTGCCGGGAACCGAGCGCAGGTATCTCGTCAATCCGTTTGGTCTGAACTCCATGAGGTCACGCCGGACAATCTTCTGACCGTCGATGTGACCGGGCGGCTAATCGGAGAATCGAACTACGAGCCGAAACCCGCGGGATTCGCGTTGCACGGCGCTGTTCATGCGGCTCGCGAAGATCGTCACTGCGTAATTCAAGCGCATACCACGGCAATGTCAGCAGTCGCCCAGAAGAAGGATGGGTTGAGCTACGATAGTTTCTATGGCGCTCAGCTAATGGAGCGCGTCGGATATCACACGTTCGAAGGCATCATGCTATTGACGACGAGAAGGAGCGCATGCTGGCGAGCTTGGGGCCGGGAGATGTCTTGCTTCTCCGCAATCACGGCGTTGCGGTCGGTGCCGCGGACGTCCCGCGGGCTTTTATGCTTCTCTGGACAGTACAGCGTGCAGCGGAAATCCAGTGCCAGGCGGGAATGATTCCGGGACCGGATAGCGAATTGTCAGAGGTGGTCCTCGTTCTTTGATGCAGCAGTTCGGCGGATGATCGCAGCGAAGGGCGCTGCGTTCTGAGTTGGACGTTAACACACTGGTGCCGATTCATGAGGCTCAAGGTATGAGTCCGTCCGGTGCGCCGCATGTTCCGGCTGCTAACACAGGGCAGGGATTCGCAATCGTGGGAGCTTCGGCTTTTCCACCCGTTCCATGACGCTTCCGCCTGCGATCCGAGGAATTACGGCCCCTCGAAAGAGAGGGACTGAATGCCGTTCTCGCCGAAGCGTCAGACATAGTGTCAAAACGGCTGTTAGATCTGGCACGCTCCCATTGGCCGGACCTAGCTCAAACTTCCTCATGATGGACTGGACCGACTGAGCGCCCGTCGTTGTCACCGTTCGCTGCTTGGGCTCAGCCCGAGCTTGAAAAATAGAAGCGACAATTCGCTACACTACTTCCGCTGCGGAACCTCGTCGTCGCGCGCTTACGGCCACGCTTGAAGACACGTCGGTCGTCGTGTCCATCATGTTGGTCTCATTTTTGATCTTATTTTCTTACTCGTTCAGTCTTAAGCGGCGGCCGCGTGTTCCCGATGAACGATCGTGGTCGGGGCGCCAGCAACCTCTTTGACGACGGTGAAATTGAACTTGATCCGCGCAAATGGTGAGTTGAGCCCGGCCTTGTGAATTTCGCCGGCGTCACTGACTCGTTCCACGGGCGGAATCAAATCGTCGCGTGTCCCGAAGGCGAAATCATCGTGCAAGTACCTGTCACCATCGATGTTGATCTGCGTGGTTAGCTTCCGATAACCGGGCGCTTCGACGAAGAAGTGAACGTGCGCTGGACGCATGCCATGGCGACCCATGCTGTGCATCAGCCCTTCCGAACTGCTGCCAGGAGGGCAACCGTACCCGCTGGGCATGATTGTACGGAGCCGATAACGGCCTTCGGCGTTCGTCTCGATCTTGCGGCGCAAGTTAAACGGCGATTGCGGTGGGCCGAAGAAGGAATAGTGGCCCATCGTGTTGGCGTGCCAGATTTCGATTGCGGCATGCGGCACAGCGGCACCTTGGAGATCGCAAACCTGGCCCTCCATGAACAACACCTCGCCATCGTCGGTGCCGTCGTCGAGCCGCGCTTCGTATTTGCTGACCGGTGCGCCCGCCACGTAAAGCGGACCTTCGATGGCGCGTGGCGTGCCGCCGCTGAGGCCGGCGAGACGCTCGGCTTCGTCAAGACGCATATCCAGAAAGCGCTCCAGACCGATGCCGGGCACGATCAACCCGTATTCCGGCGCCGCCTTGGTCAGGTAGGCTACGGCTGCCCAGACTTCGTCCATCGAAATGTCGAGATCGTCGATGGCGACAAACAGATCGTTGAGCAGGCGAGCCATGATGGTTTTCAGGCGCGGATTGCCGCCAGTTACTTTCAGCCCGGCTGCGGTGTCGGCGAGTTCGCGAATCTTATTCTTGGCAATCAGGTTGGCTGGCATTGGGATTTCCTCCGGTTTGGCGTTTCTTTAGGTATCGTCTCTTTAGGTATCGTCGTCGCGAATGGACGAAGGATGTCGGCATAGTGGGCTCACCGCGATTTCCATGAAGGGAAACAGCGGCAGGGTGGACAGGATGTCGTGTAATTCCTCAGCTCCGCTCACATCGAAGATGCTGACGTTGGAATAGCGCCCGGCAATTCGCCAGAGGTGACGCCACTTGCCAGAACCCTGCAATTCCTGCGCGCGTTCACACTCGGCTTTTTTGAGCGCATCCGCCTTGTCCGGCGGCATCTCGTGGGGCAGTCGCACGTCCATCTGAATATGGAAAAGCATGCTCACGCCTCCAGCTTGATCTTGGACGCCGCGTGCACCGAACGCTCGGTGCGGTCACGCCGGAACCGGTTCAATTTCGATTCGTCCAGCGCAATTCCGAGACCGGGCCCTGAGGGTATAGCGAGGCTGAACTCGCTGTAGTCGAGCGGCTCGGTCAGAATCTCTTCAGTCAGCAACAAGGGTCCAAACAGTTCCGTCCCCCATTCAAGATGAGGGAAGGTCGCAAACAGATGGGCCGAGGCGACACTGCCGACCGCACCTTCGAGCATGGTGCCGCCATAGAGGCCAATGCCGGCCGCGTCGGCGATCGCGGCGACGCGGCCGGCGGCGAACAATCCACCTGACGGCGCGATCTTTACCGCAAAGACATCGGCCGCCGCGTGGCTTGCATAATCGAACGCGCTCTCTGGTCCGTGCAGCGCCTCGTCTGCCATGACGGGCATGACGGCATTTGCTGCAAGTCGTGCCATGCCGCGCCGGTTGGTTTGCGCAATCGGCTGCTCGACGAGATCACAGCCCGCGACTTCCAGCTCCGCGATCGCCTTTGCGGCGGTGGTTTCGCTCCAGGCCTGATTGACGTCGACCCTGACGCTGGCCCGGTCGCCGACGGCGCGCTTGATCGCCGCCACATGCGCGATATCGGCGCCGACCTCATTGCGTCCGATTTTCAGCTTGAAGACGTTATGCCGACGGCGCGACAGCATTTCCTCGGCCTCAGTGATGTCCCGCGCGGTATCGCCGCTGGCTAACGTCCACGCCACCGGTAAACGATCGCGAACGCGGCCGCCCAAGAGGTCCGCAACCGACAAGCCCTTGCGCTTGCCAAGGGCGTCGAGCAGCGCTGTCTCGACCGCGCATTTGGCGAAGTGATTACCGCGTGCGGCTTTGCCGATCATTGTCATCAGCGCGCTGACTTTATTCGGATCCCCCTGCAGGAGGTGAGGGGTGAAGTAAGTATCGATGGCGAGCTTCAAGCTCTCGGGGCTTTCGGCCCCATAGGCCAATCCCCCGATCGTGGTGCCTTCGCCGATGCCGACGATGCCGTCGGAGGCATAGATCCGAACCAGCATCAGGGTCTGTCCGCTCACGGTCGTCATCGACAGTTTGTGCGGACGAATGGTTGGTAAATCTACCAAAAAGGTTTCGACCCTCTCGATCCGAGGATATTGCAGCATTTATTGCGTTCCGTCCCTGAAATCGGGTCAAAACCTATTGGAATGACGGGCTGGCGGATAACATCAATTTGGTCTATTTTCATACCTTAAAGGTATGAAAGATGAATCTCCAGCGGTTCCGGTATTTCTCGATGGTGGTGGCGGAAGGAAGCTTCAGCCGCGCCGCGGAAAAGCTGCACATGGCCCAACCTCCGCTCAGTCGTCAGATCCAGCAGCTAGAAGACGAAATCGGCGCGCAGTTGCTACATCGCGGGCGCCCTCTGACCCTGACCGAGTCCGGACGCTATTTCTACGAACAGATCCTGCAAGTCCTCAACCGCGTGGAAGACATCCGGTCGATGACCCGCAAGATCGCTCAAGGACACGTCAAGCGATTCAGCATCGGATTCGTGGCTTCTACGCTCTATGAATCATTACCAGAGTTGATCCGGCGCTTCCGCTTGATCGCCGGCGACGTCGACGTGGCCCTTCATGAAATGACAACGCTCGAACAGATGGCCGCGCTCAAGGACGGGCGTATCGATGTTGGTTTCGGTCGACTGCGATTCGACGATCCCGCGATTACGAGGATCGTCATGCGCGAAGAACCCATTGTCGCGGCTCTGCCGCAAGGCCACATAGCAGCGGGGCGGTCCGCTTCGCTGACGCTTCGTGAGCTTGCCAGCGAACCGCTTATTATCTACCCGAGCGCACCCCGCCCAAGCTACGCAGATCAGGTTCTTTCGTTTTATCGCGACAACGGCTTCGAACCACAGGTCGCGTTCGAGGTCCGCGAACTGCAAACGGCACTGGGATTGGTCGCCGCCGGTGCGGGGATCTGCCTCGTACCCCAATCGGTCCGAAAACTGGGACGTGGCGACATCGTCTTCATCGACCTCAATGAGCCCAGACTGACCAGTCCCATCATTATGAGCTTTCGAACGAGCGATGCATCAGCGCCGCTCTCCAGCCTCCGCTCACTGGTGGCAGAATTCGACAACTGGAAGGCGCCAGTTGCGCCCGGCTAGTCGCGGCCGGACTGCATCGCCTGACTGGCTAGTCGCTCGGGATGGACGTAGCGAAGCTCAGGAAATCCGCCTCGGGCATGCCCTCAGCCATGGCGCCATTATCATCTGGGGTTTCTATACGCACGAACGGCACGCCGTAGGGATCGTGCCACTGCTGACTCACCCGCACGCGATGGCCGCGAAAATCATACAGCTTCCACATCTCAGCCCTTGTCGTCATCGGTTGTCGCTCCGCTCGCCGTTGCGTGACCACTCAGTTGATCCAGGTTTCCTGCAGATGCCGCCATACCGGCGTTGGCCGGTCGACGCGATTGAGTAGCAGCGCCGTAGAGACCCGGTTGTTCACGCCGGAATCCTGGGTCTGTCGCTCCTGATAGGTGACGAGTGCTGCGCCGTTCCGCTCGTGGCAAACCACCACGTCGCTGATCGCCATGATCAATGTCGGCCGTGTGCCTCTCAGGCCGGGCAAACCCTCGCGGAATTGCTGGTAGGTGATCAGCTTACCGGCCGGGTTCACCATGATGTACCCTTCGTCGAAATGGGCGAGGATCGGAGCGGGATCATTGCTGCCTTCGGCTCGTAACCAGGCCTGCAGCAGTCGGTGCAGCGCATCGATCTCGCGCGCGGCATGGTCGGCGAAGGTGGCGAGGGGAGTGGACATGCAGCCTCCAATTGTTTTGGGGTGTAAGCCGCGTCACCGCGTGGGTTCTAGACCCGCATCAGGACGGAGCGGTCGGGCATGCTGTTGGCCCAGCCGGGCGTCAGCGGCGCCACGAAGACATTCTCTGTGCGCGTCCACGACACCTTCCAGACGCCATCGACTTTGCGGAATCGGTTGTTCAAGCGGCTGGAGCGCAGCAGTGAAGAGCCATCGCTGAAGATCCAGGGCTGGCAGTGCACCCACTGGCCGTCTGCTTCCTTGCCATGGACGTGGATCTGCTCCGAGGTCAGATAATGCACGTTGAGTAGCAGCGCCGGATCGCGCTTCTTGCTCCAAAAACCTTCGAAATGCTCGCGGATTGCCGCTTTGCCGACGCTGCGGCCGAACTGATTGTCGTAATAGGCGCCAACTCCTTCCCAGATCGCGTCCTCGGTATAGAGGTCGAGAATGCGGTTGATCCGCTCGGCGTCGTCCTCCGCGCCCGCCTCAGGGCATGGCGTGTCGCATAGGAACATGTAACGGGCTTGCAGTCGGCGGATGTCAGCCTCAGCCCGCAAGCAGTCGATTTCTTTCTGAAGCGCCTCGAGCTTCGCCGACAGGTCTTCCAGTTTCATCTGACTAATCTCCGGTTCTATTGGTTAGGCTCGCCAAGCGGTCGGAGCGGCGGCCTGCAATTGGTGATAAGTGCGGTTGAAATAGATCAACGCGTCCGGATCCTGCGCCATGGCAACATCGACCACCTCGCAGAAGAATACGCTGTGGGTGCCGATCGACTCGGTGCGGACAATCCGGCAGTCGAGGCTCACGGAAGCGTCCGCCAGCACCGGCGCACCGGTTGCGAGCAGGCGCCACGACGCGACGGCAAAGCGCGCCGCAACGCCGAGCCCGCGATTGCCGAAGGCGCCGGACAAATCCTGATGCCGGCCGCTGAGCACGTTGACGCAGAGCACGCCGTTGCCGGTGAGGGTTGAGTGGGCACTAGCGGTGCGGTTGACGCACACCAACAAGGTCGGCGGTGTGTCGGTGACGCTACAGACCGCCGAGGCAGTCAAGCCGTGACGTCCGGCCGGGCCGTCCGTGGTGATCACGTTCACCGCAGCGCCAAGCCGGCTCATGGCGCTGCGAAATTCGCTCTTGTCGATTGTCATGACGCAGAGGCTCCAATTAGAGATCAAGTACAAGAGTCCGAGTCTTGGATCGCGAGCAGCACGGCAGGATCTGCTCGTTCCCAGCCTTTTCCTCATCGGTGAAGTAGTTGTCGCGATGATCGGGAACGCCTTCGATCACGCCGCACATGCAAGTGCCGCAGACGCCTTGCTCGCACGATACCTCGATCCGGATGCCTGCCTTCGCCAAAGCCTTGGTGATCGGTACGCCGGCGGGCACGGTGACGCTGCGCCCCGACTTCGCCAGCTTCACCTCGAAGGGACCACCGCTCGTATCGACCTCTGCTGAAAAATATTCGCGATGGATTTGTGCGTCGGCATGGCCCAGGCGGCGCGCTTCAGCGATCACCCAGTCCATAAATCCTGTCGGACCGCAAATATAAATATGCTTGCCAGGTCCGGCTTGCGGCAGGTCGCGCTGCGGATCGAAGCGTTGTGCTGGATCCCCATCGTCGAAGTGCAGGCTAGTTCTCCCGCGAAGCGGCTCTGCCGCAAGCTCGTTCAGAAAAGCCGCCTTGTCGCGCGTACGTGCGCAGTAGCGCAGCGCAAATGGCGTGCTGTTGCGGATGCAATGATAGGACATGGCGAGCAGGGGCGTGATGCCGATGCCGCCGCCGATCAGCACCGTTCGCTCTGCCTGTGGCGCCAGCGGGAAATTGTTCCGCGGCAATCCGATCCGCAGTCTGTCGCCGGCGTGCACCGAACGATGGACGGCGGCAGACCCGCCGCGCGAATCCGAGCTGGTAGCGCGAGCGGTCGGACGGGTCGCCGCACAGCGAATACTGTCTGATCAGGCCGGGCCCGATGTGCAGGTCGACATGCGCGCCGGGTTCAAAGCCGGGCAGAGTCACACCAGACTCCGCTACCAGATCAAGCACGATGATGCCTTCCGCAGCCTCGCTGCGGCGCGCGACGATGACATCCATGGTCTCTCCGCTCGTCATCAACAGCTCTCGATCATCTCGTGCCTAGCGCAGATACAGTCCGCCATTGACATCCCAGGTGGCGCCATTGGCAAAACCCGCTGCCGGCGACGCCAGCTGCAGCACAAGCTGGCCGATGAAGGCGGGATCGCCGATCTCGCCGACCGGGATCGTTGCCTTCAGTCCGGCGAGCCGCTCGGGTGTCAACGTGCGGTGAACCATCGGTGTATCCATTGGTCCCGGCGCGATGGCGTTTACCGTGACGCCGGCCGGCCCGAGATCACGCGCGAACACTTTCGTCAGCGTGACGATGCCGCCCTTTGATGCGGCGTAATGGGCGCCGGTCGCGGTGCCGCCGTTCTGGCCGGCCAGCGAGGCCATGTTGATGATGCGGCCATGGCCGCGATCGCGGAAATAGGCGCCGAACACCTGGCAGCCGAGGAAGGTGCCGCGCAGATTGACCGCGATCACCGCGTCGAATTCCTCAGGTGAGATCTCCATCACGGGGCGCGCGACGGTTACTGCCGCATTGTTAATGAGGGCATGCACGCTGCCCCAGCGACCCGTCGCTGCCGTGAGTGCAGCCTCGAATTGCGGTTTCTCGCGCACGTCGAGCTGTTGCGCGACGGCAGTCGTGCCTGCGGGATCAAGGGCCGCGGCGACTCGCCGCGCCGCCGCCGCGTCGATGTCGGCCACCATCACGCGATAGCCGCCGCCGTGTAGCGCCTGCGCGATTGCCTCGCCAAGGCCGCTGCCGCCGCCGGTGACGACCGCGCTTCGCCCTTGTTCGGTGCCGGAGCCGCTCACAGGATATACCCGATGCCGGCGAGCGCCTCGGTCGAGTTGATCAACCGCACGACTTTCTGCGCGATCTTGAGCGTCTCGTCGGCGCGCACGAAACGAAACTCGAGATCGGCGGCGTAGCTACGTTCGCGGCCGCGCCGGAATTCGGTGAGAATCTGGGCGCATCGCATTTCGCAGCCGTTGGCGTTCGACTTCAAGAGCCGAAAGCGCGATTGTACACGGATGGTGCGGGCCACCGGCGAAGCCGAGACCGACTGTCCACTGACCAGCCTCGAGATCCGCTTCTCGCGCATCGCGTGGTCGTCATAGGCATAGTTCAACGCGTTCTCAAAATCGGTCGCGCCGGGCTCGATCGGCACCACGTAATGGGCGTCGGGCGTCCACAGCGTCAGCCATTCATTATATTGGGCGGTGTCGAGCAGGTCTGCCTCGTACCAGGTGAAGGCCATGGCCTCATCGAGAGTGATCGCTTTGGTCGTCATCTGTTCCTCCGCTCAGGCCGTCATCATCCGGGCCCACTGCGCGTAGGCCGCGCGCATGCCGGTTTCGGCGCTGACGTCGCCGCGGCGGTAGCCGTCCGGCATCGACTGTTCTGCCGACAGGCCGCGGTTGAGCATCAGCCATAAGTCGCGGTCGCCTTGCGCGCCGTGCTGCACGCGATCCCAAACCTCGGCGTCGTCGGGGCTGCCGAACCCCATCGGGCCCTGGAAGAATTCGTGCAGCCGTATGCGGGCGCGGTTGCCGGCCGCGGGCCCGCCCTGCATGCCGATCGCGATGTGACGGATCTCCGTCTCCTCAACCGAGATCGGCTGCAACACACGGAAAAAGGCCATAGAGCAGGCGACGTTGGGGAACAGGTTCAGATTGAAGCCGGAGCCGCCGACCGCACGCACGATCCGGCGCACCTCGATATCGCTGTAGTCCTTGGCGAGTTCGGCCGCGAGATCCCTAAACTTCTCCGGGATAGGTGCCTCGAGATTATCCTCGAGATCGATCAGCTCGGGGATCATGACCATGACGCTGTGGCCGTTGCCGAGATCCTCGACGAAGCCACCGTTGTTCATGATGTCCAGGCTCGACTGAGTCTCCTCGTCGGTCGCAGTCAGGAACGATTTGTGGACTAGCGGAAAATGATAGGCGTCGGTGGTGTTCTCGAGCTGGATCTTCCAATTGCCAGGAAAGCGGAACTTGTGTTCGCCAAGCGTCGTCACCGGATAGCCGGCGCCCTGCTTCATGAACAGGTCGATCCACTTCTTCGCCGGCCCGAGAAAGTCGGTGAGTGGCTCGATATCCTTGCGGAAGGTTGCAAAGATCATGCCGGCATATTCCTCGACGCGCAGCGAGCGCAACGGCAGTTGGGTCTTGTCGAGCACGCCGGCATAGCCCTGCTCATAGGGCACCCCGCGCAGCGAGCCGTCGAGCGCGTAGCTCCAGCCATGATAGGGGCAGACGAAACTGTTGGTCTTGCCCTTGCTCCCCTCGCACACGGTGGCGGCGCGGTGGCGGCAGCGGTTCACATGCACATGCACCACGCCCTTGCGGTCGCGCACGATGACCACCGGATGCAGGCCTACCTGACCAGTCTTGAAGTCGCCGGGGTTCGGGATCTCGCTGCCGTGAGCGACCCACGCCCAGCTATTCTCGAAGATCTTGCGCATCTCCGCAGCGAAAATATCCGGGTCGGTATAGATCGTGGTCTTGGCGCGGTCCGATTGGATCAGCGGACGGATGTCGGGAGCGGCTTGCGCGGTCATGGTCATCTCGGAACGTCCTTGTTGCGGTGACTCGGATAAAATGGCTGGCGTCAATCGGCACGCCGGATCGACGCGTCACGGAAAGCCCGGCTGTGCTTCCAGGCCGAGCAAGATTCGTCCTGCGCTTTGCAGCGTGCCTTCGCTGAGGAAGGCGTGCTGGGCGACCACCAGACTGTCGCACATCGCGCGTGCGAGATTGTGCTCGGTGT
>WNFM01314314.1_pt2 | contig 11203 bp, 12 predicted proteins | sample 5400271 | NCBI WGS metagenome assembly WNFM01 (sample SAMN13153352, study PRJNA577476) | soil metagenome | isolation source: 60 cm saprolite on Douglas fir-dominated hillslope | place: USA:California | collected 2013-09-17 | reverse complement strand
GGGGCCCACGCCGCGCGTGTCCGGCAGGTTGTCGCCGTAGAGCACGACCCGGACCGTGCCCGCCACGACCATGGGCACCACCGCCACCTCGGGCGGCCGCAGGCCTCCCAGCCGCTCGACGAGATGGCGGTTCCAGGGAGTTGGGGGGAGGAGTCCGCGGTAGGTCTCGCGCCGCTCCACCGCGTGGCGGAAGACCGAGGGCTCGCTCAGCGGGATCACGGTGTCGCGCACCGCCTCGGTCGCGAAGCGCCCGGGCAGACTGAGGCCGAACTGGGCCATGCCGCGCACATCTTGGAGCCGCACGAGGAAGAGCACTCCACGTTTCAGGATCTGGGCCGCGCCGCGCATCAGGCGCAGGGTGATCTCGGCCGTGAGGGGCGGCGACGGGGCCACGCTCGCGATCGCGGCGAGCGAGATCTTTGGTGTGCCGCGCGGAGGGGTGAGACGGTCGGCCGGCGGCATGTCGAGGCTCAGCGCCGCCCTCACCGGCGGGGGGACCTCGATCTCTCCTTCGCCCGAGCTCCAGCCCTGCAGCTCCCGGAGCACCTCCGGGGTCTGCTGCTCCAAGATCTCCCGGAGCGCCTTCTCGTCGAGCTTGCCCATCTCGACCAGCAGGCGCCCGATCTGGCGCGGCTCCGCGGCCGAGCTCTGGCGTGCGAGCGCCTCCTCGAGGTCCGCTTCGGTGATGAGTCCGCGGAGGAGCAGGATGCTCCCGAAGGTCTCGCGAGCCGAGCTGGCCGCCGCGTAGGTGATCCGGCCCTCGCGGAACACCAGGATGGCCTGCGCGCTGCCATGGGTCAGCATCAGCTTCCCCGTCGAACGATTGACGGCCAGGGTCTGGTGCAGAGCGGCGAGCGCCAGGTGCTCCAACTGTCCTGCGAGGCTCACCGGGATCCTTCCCTCAGTGCATTCCCATGACGGGCTCGCTCCGCGCGCCCTCGGCGAGCCCGGCCGGAGGGACCCGCCGCGGGCCTGGGCGGAGCAGAAGCCTCAGCAGGAGGCTCTGGAAGGTGGGCTCGCTGTAGATGCCGTGGTGGTCGGCACTGCCGAAGAAGGCCTGGGTGACCTCGGCGATGCCGCTCCCCGTGTCCGTGTCTTCGGCCCCGGGCAGGTGGGAGGCGAGGACGCTGGCCCGGGTCACGCGTCCGTCACCGGCCTCGTACATCCCTTCGGCCTCGCGGTGGCTCTGGGGCTCGAAATGCGGGGGCAAGCCGCGGCGGTCGGGCACGACCGCCCGGCCGAGGGTGGGCAGGCAATCGCCGCCCAGGACGAGCACGCGCACGGGGCACGGCGTCTCCGGTTGGCGGCCGAGCGCCCGATGGAACGCGCGGGCCCGGGACAGGACGGCCTCGAGGTGGGCGCGTTGGGCCTTGCGGTCGGGCTCGGGCTCCGCCTCGTCCTCGGTGCGGCGCGCCAGGCCCTTGGGACGGAACGGCCCCCAGCCAAAGCGATCCCAGGTCGCGGGGTCGTGCAGGTCGGCCTCGAGCGGCTCGCAGCGGTGGTCCAGGAGGGCGGCCGCTCCCGCCGGCGGGAGCAGCTCATAGAGCGACACCATCCGCGAGGTGACCGAGGCCGCGAGGGTGGTGTAGGAGAGCCCGACGCGCTCGCCGTTCAGGATCGCGCTCAGGGCGGGGACGCTGCCCCCGTTCGGGGTGGCCACGAGCACGAGCTGGCGGATCCGGCGCGCGCCGGCCCAGGTGACGGGCGCGTCCTCGCCGGGCTCGGCCGTCCCGTAGCGCAGGTAGTAACGCGCCACCAGGCCGCCCATGCTGTGGCCGATCAGGTTGAAGCGGGCCTGGGGGTCGCCCTGCGCCTCCGCCAGCGCCTCCAGGTGCTCGTGGAGCGATCGGGCGGATTCCACGAGGTCGCGCCGCCAGTCATAGGCGAAGACGTGGTAGTCGGGCCGCCCGGGGCGGCGCCGGCCCGCGGTGAAGCCGGCGTCCTCGAGCAGGTCGATCACGTCCGCGTACTCGGTGAAGCCGAACACGCGGGGCAGAACAGCGTCCGTGCCCAGGAGCGGCCCGGGGCGGAGCTCGTCCCGGCTCGCCGCAGGGGAGAGCGGCAATTGGAGGTCGTGGTAGCCGAAGGCGTTGCCGAGGTTGAGCCAGGCCTGGGTGCCGTTGGGACGAAGGAGCTGGCTGCCCAGGATGCCGGGGATCAGCACCGCGCCGGGGACGTCGTCGGTGTCTTTCCGTGACGCCTTGATGAGCCGCGGGTCGAGGCGGCGGCGCGGGACGAGCGAGGCCGCCACGACGGCGCCGGCCGCCCCGGCCAGGATCCCCGCCAGGAACGACCACGTGCGCCTCTGCGACGTGCCTTCGGCCATGTCAGGCCGCCATTTTAGCGCGTCCGCACGCCGGCGCGTTTTTCCGGGGTTCGGCGCGGGACGTGGGGTCTCCTTCCCGCCCTATCGAAACGATTTCAGCCGAGCGTCGGCTCCCTGTCGCAGCACGACCGCGTCGCTCGCGACGGCCGCGAAGGTCACGCCCAGGTCGAGGTAGCGCCGGGCGTCGGCCTCGATCGGCGCGAAGGTGCCGAGGGGCTTGCCGGTGCTCGCGCAGCGGGCCACCGCGTCGGCGATCGCGGCCTGCACGTCCGGATGGCCCGGTTCGCCGAGATGGCCCATGTCGGCCGCGAGGTCGGACGGGCCGATGAAGAGCGCGTCCACTCCGGGGACGGCCGCGATCGCCTCGACCTCGGCGAGGGAGGCCCGGGTCTCGAGCTGGACGATCAGGCAGAGCTCGTCCTGCGCCTTCCGCGCGTAGTCGGCCACCCGGCCATGGCGGCTGGCCCGGGTGATCGTCGCCACGCCCCGGATCCCGTCCGGCGGGTAGCGCATCGCCTTGACCGCCCGGGTCGCCTCTTCGGGATTGCGCACGAACGGCACCAGGAGCGTCTGGGCGCCGGCGTCCAGGAGCCGCTTGATGAGGACCGGGTCGTTCCAGGCCGGGCGGACGACCGGCGTCGCGGTCCCGCCTTCGAGGGCGCGGAGCTGGTCGATGACGTCGGGGACCTCGTTCGGGCTGTGTTCCGTGTCGATGAGGACCCAGTCGTAGCCGGCGCCGGCCACGAGCTCCGCCACCGTGGGACTGCCCATGGAGAGCCAGAAGCCGATCTGCCGCTTGCCCTCGGCGATGGCGTGCTTGAAGTGGTTCCGCGGCAGCTCCATCAGTGGATCTCGGGCTCGACGGTGGGCGCCGTCCCTTCCAGGAAGTCGAAGTCGCATCCCTTGTCGGCCTGGCTCACGTGGCGCGCGAACAGCTTGCCGTACCCGCGCGGGTAGTTGACCTCGCGCGCCTTCCAGCCCGCGCGCCGCCGCGCCATCTCCTCGTCGGACACGCGCAGGGTGAGGCGCCGGGCCGGCACGTCCAGCTCGATCAGGTCGCCGTCGCGCACGAAGGCGAGGGGCCCGCCCACGAACGATTCGGGAGCGACGTGCAGGACGCAGGCCCCGTAGCTGGTGCCGCTCATGCGGGCGTCCGAGATGCGCAGCATGTCGCGCACCCCCTGGGCGAGAAGCTTCTTCGGGATCGGCAGCATGCCCCACTCGGGCATGCCGGGGGCCCCCAGGGGGCCCGCGTCCTGGAGCACCAGCACGGAGTCGGCGGTCACCGGCAGGGCGGGATCGTCGATGCGCGCCTCGAGGTCGTTGTAGTTGCGGAAGACCACGGCCGGGCCCGCATGTTGCCGGAGCCGCGGCTCCACCGCGGTGTGCTTGATCACGGCGCCGTCCGGGCACAGGTTGCCGCGGAGCACCGCCACTCCGCCCTCCGGTCCGAGGGGCAGGTCGCGGGGGGCGATGACCTCGTCGTTGAACACGAAGGCCCCCTCCACGTTCTGGCCGAGGGTGCGGCCGTTCACCGTCATGCAGTCGAGGTTGAGCTTGTCCTTGAGGCGGGCCAGGAGGCCGGGCAGCCCCCCCGCGTAGAAGAAGTCCTCCATCAGGAACTTCCCCGAGGGACGGATGTTCGCGAGGAAGGGCGTGCGGCGCGAGAGCGCGTCGAAGCGGTCGAGGTCGAGGCGCGCCCCCGCCCGTCCCGCCATCGCGACCAGGTGGATGATGGCGTTGGTCGAGCCGCCGAGGGCCATGGTGGCGGTCACGGAGTTCTCGAAGGCCTCGGTGCTGACGATGTCGCGGGGCTTCACGTCCTCCCACACCATCTCCACGATCCGGCGGCCGGCGGCCGAGGCCATGCGGGAATGCGCGGCGTCCGCGGCCGGGATCGAGGAGGCCCCGGGCAGGGTCATGCCGAGCGCCTCCGCCGCGGCCGCCATCGTCGAGGCCGTCCCCATGGTCATGCAGGTGCCGAAGGAGCGGGCGATCCCGTCCTCCATCTCGCGCCAGCTGCACTCGTCGAGGGCCCCCGCCCGCCGCTCGGCCCAGTATTTCCAGACGTCGCTCCCGCTGCCGAGCACCTGGCCCCTCCAGTTGCCGCGCAGCATGGGTCCGGCGGGCACGAAGATCGCCGGCAGGTTCATGGTGATGGCCCCCATCAACAGCGCGGGGACCGTCTTGTCGCAGCCGCCCAGGAGCACGGCGCCGTCCACCGGGTTCGCGCGCAGCACTTCCTCGGCCTCCAGGGCCAGGAGGTTGCGGTAGAGCATGGTGGTGGGCTTCATGAACGTCTCGCCCAGCGAGAGGACCGGCATCTCCATGGGGAAGCCGCCGGCCTGCCAGACGCCGCGCTTCACTTCCTCGGCGCGCTGCCGGAAGTGGGCGTGGCAGGGGTTGGCGTCGCTCCACGTATTGAGGATGGCGATCACCGGCTTGCCCGTCATGTCTTCCGCGCCGAAGCCCTGCTGTCGGACCCGGGAGCGATGGCCGAACGAGCGCACGTCGTCCTTGCCGAACCACCGGTGGCTCCGGAGGTCGGTCGGCGTCTTGCGGGTCACGCGTCCCTCTCCTTGAGAGCCCGCGCCACGGGGGCGAGCGTCTCGAGCTTCTGGCCGTCGAGGGCGGAGACGAAGGGCGGGATCGGACCGGTGCGGGCGACGCCGCAGAGCTCGGTGGCGTGGTGCAGGACTCGGGCGGGACCCCACGCGTCGCGCAGGTCCTCGAGCGGCTTGAACGTGGCCCAGAGAGCCTCGGCCCGCTCCCACTCCTTGGCCAGGCACGCCTCGAGCATCCGGTTGCTGAGCCGCGGCGAGATGCAGCCCGAGCCGGTGGTCATCCCCGCGAGCTTGAAGTCGCGGAAGTGCACGACCGCCGGGCGCTCGCCCATGCCGCTGACCACTCGGCTGCGGTCCACCCGGCGCAACAGGCCGTCGAGGTAGGCGTCCTTTCCCGGATCGTCCCGAACCACCGCGTACTTGATGGCCACGCACACGCCGTCGGCCACCAGCCGGCCCACTGCGTCCAGGCCGCGCTCCTTGTCGGAGCCGAACCCGTCCTCGGACTTCAGGTACACGATGAGGGGCAGGCCTGCGGCGGCCGCGATCTCGCGCAGGCCGGCCTCCATCCCGAGGGCGTCACGGGGGTCGCCGCAGGGCAGCATCATCGCGCAGCGGAACGAATGCCGCCGGAGGAGGCGCACCTGGTCGATGGCGCGTCCGAACGACGGCCCGAGGCTGGGGATCGCCCAGCGACCTTTCGGGAAGCCGGCCAACCAGTCGAGGACCTGCTCGAACTCCGCGAGCGAAACGTGGTACAGAAAGGCATTGCCGCCGTAGAGGAAGCGGCTCACCCCGCCCGTGGCGATGTGCCGGGCCACGCGCTCCGCCTCGGCGAGGTCGAGCGGCCGGCCCGGACCGCTCTTGCGCGGAAGGGGCGGCACGGAGAAGACGCCCACGAGGTCCTGGGGAGTGACGGCGTCGCGTGCCATGGAGACGGCACCTCCTTAATGCGATACGCTCGACAGGGACGCCAGAGGATATCGCACACGGAGGTCATTTGATGCGCCTCGCCGCCCGTCTGCTGATGCTGCTCGGGCTTGCCGCGGCCAGCTCGGCCGAGGCGGGACCCGCCGACAATCGGCTCGAGGTCTATTGGATCGACGTGGAGGGTGGCGCGGTCCGTCCTGGTGGACACGGGTTTCCCTGGTGGCCGCGACTCGGGCCGCATCCACCGACTGGCGACGGAGGTGGCCGGACTGAAGCGGATCGACCATCTGGTCGTGACGCACTATCACCTGGACCACTTCGGCGGGGTGGCCGAGCTGGCCGGCCTCCTGCCGATCGGCACCCTCTACGAGCACGGGATCGAGTCGGCGCCCGAGGACGAGAGGGCCGATCCCCGGCTCGAGGCGTACCGGCAGGCCAAGGTCGGGAAGCGCGTGGTCATTCAGCCGGGCGACGAGATCCCCCTGAAGCAGGCTCCGGGCGCGGCCCCTCTGCGCTTCCGGTTTCTGGGCGCCCGCCAGGACTTCGTCTACCCGAGCCCGGCCCGGCCGAACGAAACGATTTGCAAGGGAGCCACCGGGCAGGAAGCCGACCCGAGCGACAACGCGAACAGCGTGGTGATGCTCCTCGAGCAGGGGCCGTTCCGGTTCTTCGACGGCGGCGACCTGACCTGGAACGTGGAAGGGCGGCTCGCCTGCCCGGTCGATCGCGTGGGCGCCGTCGACGTCTACCAGGCGGACCACCACGGAAACGACAGCAGCAACAACCCGGTCCTGGTTCGAACCCTCGCGCCCACGGTCGTGGTCGTCAACAACGGCCCCCGCAAGGGCGGCGAAAAGGGCAGCCTCGCCACCGCCCGCTCCCTTCCCTCGGTGCGCGACGTCTACCAGGTGCACCGCAACGTCGTTGAGGGGGCCCTCAATACCGAGGCGGCGCTCATCGCGAACCGCGACGAAAAGTGCGGCGGCGACTACCTGAAGCTGTCCGTGGACGGCGGGGGCAAGACCTACGCCCTCTTCGTCCCCTCCACCGGCCATCAGAAGGCCTACGAGACGAAGGGACGCTGATGGGCCACGGTCACCACCATCACGGGCCAGGCGGTCACGGGGCCCGCGAGAACCGGCGCCGGCTCTCCTGGGTGCTGGGGCTCGTCTCGATCTACCTCGTGGTGGAGGTCGCCGGTGGCGTCCTGACGGGAAGCCTCGCCCTGCTGGCGGACGCCGGGCACATGCTGACCGACGTGGTGGGGATCGGCCTGGCCCTCGTCGCCATGAAGGTGTCGGAGCGCCTTCCCACTCCCGAGCGGACGTACGGCTATTTTACGAAGCCTGGGAGCGCTTCCGGGATCCCCCCGCCGTGTCGAGCGGCATCATGCTGGCGGTCGCGGTCGGGGGGTTGGCCGTCAACCTGGCGAGCGTCTTCATCCTGAAGGCCGGCTCCGGCGACAACCTGAACATCAAGGGGGCCTACTTCGAAGTGCTCTCCGACCTCCTCTCCTCGGCCGGGGTGATCGCCGCCGCCGCCCTCATGTGGGCCACCGGGTGGTACTGGGCGGACCCCCTGGTCTCCGGCGCGATCGGGCTCTTCATCCTGCCGCGGACCTGGGCGCTCCTGAACGAGGCGGTGGGCGTGCTCCTGGAAGGGACCCCGCCCGGCATCGAGCTCGGCGCCGTACGCCGCGCGATGGAGGACGTGCCGGGAGTCACCAGCATTCACGACCTGCACGTCTGGACGATCACCTCGGGGATGAACGTGCTGACGGCGCACGCCGTGATCGACGACGGGGTCCCCCACGAGCCTGTGCTCGAGGGGCTCCGGCGCTGCGTCACCTCGGGATTCGCAGTCGGGCACGTCACCGTCCAGGTCGAAAGACCCCACTGCGGAGACAGCGGGGCGCACGGTTAGAGGCCGCCCGGCCCCCGGTTGCCTCGCCGCCCCGGCCCGGCTACTGAAAGGACAGGATGACCCGAAAGCTTGCCGTGACGGCGCTGCTCGTGGCGGCCGTGGCCGCGACCAGCGCGTGCCAGGCCAAGAAGGAAGAGACGAAGGCTCCCGCCGGGCCCGCCGGCAAGACGGAAGACGAGAAGACGGTCTACGCCATCGGCACCATGATGGGCCGGCAGATCTCCAGCTTCGGCTTGTCCCCGGCCGAGCTCGAGGCGCTCAAGCAGGGCGTGGCCGACGCGGCGGCCGCCAAGAAGCCCGAGGTCGACATCGAGACCTATGGCCCGAAGATCCAGGCTTTCGCCCAGAGCCGGACGGCGAAGGCAGCCGATGCCGAGAAGGCCAAGGCCGCCGCCTTCAACGAGAACGCGGCCAAGGAGCCAGGGGCGGTGAAGACCGCGAGCGGTCTCGTCTTCAAGACCATCACCCCGGGCACGGGCAAGAGCCCCGTAGCCACCGACCTGGTCAAGGTGCACTACCACGGCACCCTGACGAACGGCGAGGTGTTCGACAGCTCGGTGAAGCGGGGCGAGCCGGTGGACTTCGCGCTGAACGGCGTCATCCCCTGCTGGACCGAGGGTGTCCAGAAGATGAAGGTGGGGGAGAAGGCCCGGCTCGTCTGCCCGTCGAGCATCGCCTACGGCGACCAGGGACGTCCTCCCACGATCCCCGGCGGCGCCACCCTGGTCTTCGAGGTGGAGCTGCTCGCGATCAAGGGCAAGTAGGGTCCCTTGAAAATCCACGAGTACCAGGGAAAGGCGGTCCTCGCCCGCTACGGGGTCCCCGTTCCGAGGGGGAGTGCCGCCTACACCCCCGGGGAAGCAGTGGAGGTGGCCAAGGGTCTCGGCTTCCCGGTGGTCGTCAAGGCGCAGATCCACGCGGGGGGGCGCGGCAAGGGCGGCGGGGTGAAGCTCGCCCGCACCGCCGACGAGTGCGAGTCCATCGCCAAAGCCATGCTCGGCATGACCCTCAGGACCCACCAGACGGGTCCCGAGGGCCGGGTCGTGCGCCGTCTCCTGATCGAGCAGGGGATGGACCTCGCGGGCGCCCGGGAGATGTACCTGGCCATCCTCGTCGACCGCGCCACCGGCCGGCCGGCGTTCATGGCCTCGGCCCAGGGCGGGATGGACATCGAGGAGGTGGCGGCGAAGGACCCTTCGGCCATCCTCAAGGAGTCGGTCGATCCGGCGGTGGGCTTCCAGCCCTTCCAGGCCCGCAAGCTCGCGTTCGGCCTCGGCATCCCCGGCGGCCTCATCGGCAAGGCAGTCCCGTTCATGCTCTCGCTCTATCACGCCTTCGAGGCGGAGGACGGCTCGCTCATCGAGATCAACCCCTTCCTGATGACGAAGGGGGGCGACCTCCTCGCCCTCGACGCCAAGGTCAACTTCGACGACAACGCGCTCTACCGCCACCCCGAGCTGAAGGAGCTGCGCGACTTCGACGAGGAGGACCCCCTCGAGGTCGACGCCTCCAAGCACAGCCTGAACTACATCAAGCTCGAGGGCGGCAACGTCGCCTGCATGGTCAACGGGGCGGGCCTCGCCATGGCGACCATGGACATCATCAAGCTGGCCGGAGGGAGCCCCGCGAACTTCCTGGACGTGGGGGGCGGGGCCAACGCGGAGCAGATCCGCAACGCCTTCCGCATCCTGCTGGCGGACCGGGACGTCAAGGCGGTGCTCATCAACATCTTCGGCGGCATCCTGCGCTGCGACGTGCTGGCGGAGGGCGTCATCACCGCGGTGAAGGAGCTGAACGTCAAGGTGCCGGTCGTGGTCCGGATGAAGGGCAACAACGAGGAGAAGGGCAAGGAGATGCTCAAGGCCTCCGGGCTCAACTTCATCACCGCCGACCAGATGACCGATGCCGCGAACAAGGTGGTGGCGGCCGCGGGAGCGGCGGCGTGAGCGTCCTGGTCGGGAAGGACACGCGGCTTCTGGTCCAGGGGATGGGAAAGCACGGCACGTTCCACGCGATCGGCTGCCGGGAGTACGGCACCAAGGTGGTGGGCGGGGTCACGCCCGGCAAGGGCGGCACCACCGTCGAGGGATTTCCGCTCTTCGACAGCGTCGACGAAGCGGTGCGCAAGACGGGGGCCAACGTCTCGGTGATCTTCGTGCCGCCCCCCGGGGCGGCCGACGCGATCATGGAGGCGACGGACGCCGGGATCCCCCTGGTGGTCTGCATCACCGAGGGCATCCCGACCCTGGACATGGTCAAGGCGGCCGCGTTCCTGAAAGACAGGAAGACCCGCCTGATCGGACCGAACTGCCCCGGCGTCATCTCCCCGGGGGAGAAGTGCAAGGTCGGGATCATGCCCGGCCACATCCACAAGGGCGGGACGGTGGGGGTGGTGAGCCGCTCGGGCACGCTGACCTACGAGGCGGTGGGCCAGCTCACGGCCCTCGGCATCGGCCAGTCCACCTGCATCGGCATCGGCGGCGACCCGATCATCGGAACAAACCACACCGAAGCCCTGCGGCTCTTTGGCGACGACCCCGGGACCGAGGCGATCGTGATGATCGGCGAGATCGGGGGCGATGCCGAGGAGAAGGCCGCCGCCTTCGTCAAGGCCCACGTCAAGAAGCCGGTGGTCGGCTTCATCGCGGGGCAGACCGCCCCGCCCGGGCGGCGCATGGGCCATGCGGGGGCCATCATCTCCGGCGGCAAGGGGACCGCGGCCGAGAAGATGGGTGCGATGTCGGACGCGGGGATCCGGGTCGTCAAGTCCCCGGCCGACCTCGGGGCCGCCATCGCCGAGGTCCTGAAGAAATGAGCGAAAGAACGTTCTCGATCATCAAGCCGGACGCGGTGAAGGCGGGCCATGCGGGGGACGTCCTCGCCCGCATGGAGAAGGCCGGGTTCAAGCTCGTGGCCTTGCGGCTTCGGCATTTGAGCCGCGCCGAGGCGGAAGGCTTCTACCACGTCCACCGGGAGCGCCCGTTCTTCGCCAGCCTGTGCGCGTTCATGTCCTCCGGCCCCTGCATCACGATGGTGCTGGAGCGCGAGGGAGCGATCGCGCGGCTGCGCGAGCTCATGGGGGCGACCGATCCCGCCAAAGCTGCCGCAGGAACGATCCGAAAGGATTTCGCGTCGTCCATCGAGGCGAATTGCATCCACGGCTCCGACGCCTCCGACACCGCGGCGTTCGAGATCGGCTACTTCTTTCCGGGAATACAGCTCCTGTGAGCCTGCCCAGGCGGCTGCTGGGCCGGAGTGGTCTCGAGATCACGACCGTCGGCTTCGGAGCGTGGGCGACCGGCGGGCCCTGGTTCTTCGGATGGGGACCACAGGACGACGCCGATTCGATCGCCGCCATCCATCACGCGGTCCGGCTCGGCGTGAACTGGATCGATACCGCGGCCGTCTACGGCCTGGGCCATTCCGAGGTGGTGGTGGGGCGGGCGGTGCGTGAGCTGCC
>WNFM01155766.1_pt3 | contig 11203 bp, 10 predicted proteins | sample 5400271 | NCBI WGS metagenome assembly WNFM01 (sample SAMN13153352, study PRJNA577476) | soil metagenome | isolation source: 60 cm saprolite on Douglas fir-dominated hillslope | place: USA:California | collected 2013-09-17 | reverse complement strand
ATAGGTCAGGATCAGCGCCATCGGCGAGTCGAACAGGCCGTACTGGAACACGACGGTCGCCAGCGGAATGAACAGGATCGACGGCGGCACCAGATAGGACAGGAAGATCAGCCCGCCGACCCAATGCGCGCCCTTGTAGCGCAGCCGCACGATCGCATACGCGGCGAGCACGCTGGCGACGATCGACAGGATGGTGGCGCAGACGGCGACATACATCGTGTTCCAGAGCCAGTGCGGATAGTAGCTCTCGAACAGCAGCTTGTGGATGTGCTTGAAGGTCGGATTCCAGGTCCAGAACGGGCTGTAGGTTTCGAGATCGATCAGTTGCTCGTCCGGTTTGATCGCCGTCAGTCCCATCCAGTAGAACGGAAACAGCAGGACGAACACGATGATCGACAGCGGCAGATAGAGCGTCACCAGCCGCCGCGGTAGCGACTGCAGATAACTCATGCCTTCGCTGTTATCAATCCGCGCCGGTGTCGACAGGATGGCCTTGAGATCGACGGGTTTCTGGGTGGCAGGAAGATCAGTCATTGTTTTCACCCTGCTGCCACAGCGCGCGCGGGGCTTGCCCCGTTCGCGCAAAATAAAGAGCGCTGAGGGGATTAATCATTGTTTTCACCCTGCTGCCACTTGCGCCGTTGCAATCCGAACCACGAGACCATGATGGCAGCCAGCAGGAACGGAATCATCGCACTCGAGATCGCGGCCCCCTCGCCCAACTGACCCGCGATGATCGCGCGCTGATAGGACAACGTCGCCATCAGATGCGTGGCATTGACCGGACCGCCGCGCGTCATCGCCCAGATCAACTGAAAATCGGTGAAAGTGAACAGCACCGAGAACGTCATCACCACCGCGATGATCGGGGTGAGCAAGGGATAGGTGATATAGCGGAACAACTCCCACCTGCTCGCACCATCCAGCGTCGCCGCCTCATAAAGTGAGGGCTGCACCGTCTGCAAACCGGCCAGCAGGGTAATCGCGACGAACGGGACACCGCGCCAGATGTTGGCGAAGATCACGCAGGCCCGGGCCCATGTCCTGTCGCCAAGGAAATTGATGTTGTAGTCGATCAGCCCCATGTGCTTCAGCGACCAGGAGATGATCGAGAACTGGGAATCGAAGATCCACCAGAAGGCCAGCGCCGACAGCACGGTCGGGACGATGAAGGGAATCAGCACCAGCGCCCGCAGCATCGCCTTGAATGGCATGTTCTCGTTCAACAGCAGCGCAAGATAGAGGCCGATCGCAAACTTGATCGCACTCGCGATGAACGTATAGAGCAGCGTGTTGAAGACCGAGAGCCAGAAGATCGAGTCATCCCAGAGCCACTGGTAGTTCTCGACGCCGATGAACTGGCCGGGCCGCCCGATCTTGGCGTCCGTGAACGAAATCCAGATGCCCAGTCCCAGCGGATAGGCCAGGAAGAAGATCAGGAACCCCATCGCCGGCATCATGAACCAGAAACCAAGCCAGTTGCGGTTGGTCTTGATCAGGTCCCACGTGGTGGCCTCGCGGATCTGCGGCTTGGCTATCCGTGGTTGGAGCGCGATGTCGGCCATATGCGATGTCCCGATTGAAAACAGGAAGGAGCGGACGGCGGTCACCCGCCGCCCGCTCCAGTTTTGTCAGCGATAGATCCGCTTCAGTTGCCGTTCGGCTTCCGTCATCGCCGTCTTGGCATCTTTCGAGCCGGTGCAGTAATTGGCGAACATGTCGACCACGATGAAGTCGGCGATCGCGGTTGCCGCCTTCTCGCCGGGCGTACCAATACCGGAAGCCGGCAGCGCGCGCTTGCTCGCCTGGCTGAACACCTGGTTCTTCGGATCGGCGGTCCACACCGGCGCCGAGTCGTAGGCGTTGAGCGTATGGGTCAGATAGCCCCGCGCGCCCGACAGCCACTTCTCGTAATTCTCCTTCTCCAGCATGAAGGCGGTAAACGCCTTTGCCGCATTCGGATACTTGGTGAAGTTGAAGGCCAGGATCGGAACCGCAAGCTGCAACTCGGTCGGCTTGCCGATCGGCCCGACCGGATACAGCGCGTGGTAGGTGTCATCGGCCAGATCCTTCATCTTCGGATCGTCCTTGGCCGCGACATAGATCGAGATGCCGTTGGAGGTGCAGAACAGTTCGCCGGCCAGGAACGCCTTGTTGTTCGAGCCGTCGTTCCAGGAGGCCACGCCGGGAATGAAGCTGTCCGAGAGCTGCTTGCAATATTCCAGCGCCTTGGCCGTTTCGGCCGAATTGATGATGACCTTGTCGTCCTTGTCGACGGTGTAGGCGCCGTGGCCCCACAGGATCCAGTGCAGCCAGCCGTTGGCGTCGCCGGTGGCGTGGCCGAGCGCGAAACCCGCCGGGGTGTTGTTGGCCTTCAGCGCCTTGCACATCGCAAGGAAGCCCGGGAAGTCCGTCGGGAACTCCTTGAAGCCGGCCTTGTCCAGCGCCGATTTGCGGTAGGTCATGTAGCCGCCGATGGTGGCGACGGGGATGCCGAGCCAGTCGTTGCCCAGCTTGCAGGTCTTTTCGGCAGCGGAGGTCCAGCCGCCGTATTTTTTGCCGAGGTAGTCGGCAACGTCGTTCATCATCAGCACTTTGGTCGGGAACAACTGCGGCAGCGTGTGCAGGCCCCAGGCCATATCGATGCCCGAACCGGTATTGGCGGCCACGGAGGCCTTCGGCTGCACGTCCTCGAAGGACTCGGAGAACACGTTCATCTCGGTGCCGGTCGCAGCCTTGAACGCCGCCACCATCGCGTTGAACGCGTCGTCTTCCGCCGGCACGAAGCGCTTCCAGCGCATCACCGTCAGCTTGGCGCCCGCCTCTGGCTTCCAGGGCGCGGTCTGCGCCCAGGCCTTGGCGAATTCGAGAAGTGCCGGTCCGGTCAGCGCGCCTGCCGCCGCAAGCGCGGTGCCACCCTGAAGCAGAGAGCGGCGAGTAAACTCATTCATGGTCCATCCTCCGGTTGATTATTTTTTGGAATTATTTTTTGATTTATCGCTCAGGCATTCAGTCGCTTGCCCGTGGCCTCGTCGAACAGGTGCACGAGCGACGGATCCGGCTTGAGCCGGACCTTGTCGCCCGGACTGAATTGATGCCGCTCGCGGAACACGGCGACCACCTGCTCGCCGCCGAGCTTGGCGAAGACCTGGGTTTCCGAACCGGTCGGCTCGACCACGACGATCTCGGCTTCGGCGCCGTCATCGGCGATGGTGAAATGTTCGGGCCGCACGCCATAGACCGCGGGCTGGCCGTCGGAATTGGCGGGCGCGGACGCCAATGGCAACTTGACGCCGTTCGGACCTTCGAAGAAGGCGCTGCCGTTGACCTTCACTTGACCCTTAAGGAAGTTCATCGCCGGCGAACCGATAAAGCCCGCGACGAACTGATTGGCAGGCGTGTCGTAAAGTTCGAGCGGCGAGCCCATCTGCTCGACGATGCCGTCATGCATCACCACGATCTTGTCAGCCATCGTCATGGCCTCGATCTGATCATGCGTGACGTAGACCGTCGTGGTCCGCAGCCGCTGATGCAGTTCCTTGATCTCGGTGCGCATCGCGACGCGCAGCTTGGCGTCGAGGTTGGACAGCGGCTCGTCGAACAAAAACACCTGCGGATCGCGCACGATGGCGCGGCCCATGGCGACGCGCTGGCGCTGGCCGCCGGACAATTGCCGGGGATAGCGCTCGAGCAGCGGCGTCAGCGCCAGGATTTCCGCGGCGCGGCTGACGCCCTTGGAGATTTCGTCGGTGCTGGCGCCACGCAGCTTGAGCGAGAAGCCCATATTGTCGGCGACGGTCATGTGCGGATAGAGTGCGTAGTTCTGGAACACCATCGCAATGTCGCGCTCTTTGGGCTGGACATTGTTGACGACGCGGTCGCCGATCGAAATCGTGCCCGAGGTGATGTTTTCCAGGCCCGCGAGCATCCGCAGCAAGGTCGACTTGCCGCAGCCGGAGGGGCCGACCAGCACGACGAACTCGCCGTCGTCGATCGGAATCGACACGCCGTGCAATACTTCAAAATTGCCGAACGACTTTCGCACGTCGCGAATCTGTACCGACGACATCGGAATCCACTCCCCTCATTTTATGTTTTCTGGCGCATACACCGAAGGCGACGCCATGCTGTCTTTTCGACTTCTAACGCCCGGTCGAGTTCAACGGGCGCTATCATCAGCAGTTTGGGGGTTTTTAGCAATCCGATGGTAGCGCTGTCAATAATTGTTCAATCGTCTAATGCATTGTGATAAGAGCGCTGCATGGGACGGAAATCGACGAAGTCTGGCAAAATACGCCTTACCGAGGTCGCCAAGCTTGCTGGCGTCAGTCCGATCACGGCGTCGCGGTTTTTCAGAAATCCCGAAGCGCTGTCGTTAGCCAAGCGCGAGCGCGTCGATAGTGCGGTAAAGGAACTGGGTTACGTGCCCAATCTTGCGGCACGCGCGCTGGCCTCGCACCGCACCGAAGTGATCGGCGTCGTTATCCCCTCGCTCACCAACAACGTCTTCGCCGACGTCTTGCGCGGCATCTATGATTCCCTGGAAGGAAGCCGCTACAGCATTCAGCTCGCCAACACCCGCTACAGCATCCTGCAGGAAGAGAAATTGCTGCAGCTGTTTCGCGCCCAGAAGCCGGCGGGATTGATCGTGACCGGCATCAACCAGACCGCCGACTCCCGCGCGATCCTGGAGTCGATGAATTGCCCGGTCACGCAGATCATGGAAATCGGCGACGAGCCGGTCGACATGATGGTCGGCTTCTCGCATTACGACGCGAGTTCGGCCGCGATTTCACATATCCTCGCGCAAGGCCGCCGGCGGATCGGATTTCTCGGCGCGCGAATGGACCCGCGCGTGCAGCGGCGGTTCGAAGGGTATCGCGATGCCATGAAGGCGGCCTCGCTGTTCGACCCCAACCTGGTCGTCACCACGTCGGTGCCGACCACGGTCACGCTCGGTGGCACGCTGTTCGCCGATCTCGTCGCGCGAGCGCCTGATATCGACGCTGTTTTCTGTGTTAACGACGACCTAGCGCTCGGGGTGCTGTTCGAATGCCAGCGCCGCCGGATTTCGGTTCCCCGGGATCTCGCCATTGTCGGCTTCAACGACCTCGAATTCATGGCATCCGCCGTCCCGTCGCTGACCAGCGTGCGAACCAACCGGTATGAAATGGGCCGGCACGCCGTCACCATGGTAATCGACGCCATCGAGGGACGCCGCCCCGAGGTACCGGTCCTCGACCTCGGTTTTCAACTCATGGTGCGCGAAAGTTCGACGATGCAGGACACGTGATGGCCGCAGGACGCGGCGTGGATAATGACAATCAGAAAATGGTAGCGCTACCTTTTGGGTCGAACTAGAATTGGGCGGGCTTGCAATTTGCAGCGGTCGAAATTCTAGGCAAGGTGCCGCCGCCGCCAGGGATCTGAGCCCTCTTCAGTTTGCAGTGCGGGAGGAACCAATGAAAAAAACCGATAACAAGTCTACCTCTAACGGCAAAGGCCGAAAACTTCGCTCCCTGGAGTGGTTCAACAATCCGCATAACCCGGGAATGACCGCGCTCTACCTCGAGCGCTATCTCAATTACGGCCTGACTCGCGAGGAATTGCAGTCCGGCAAGCCCATCATCGGCATCGCGCAGACCGGCAACGACCTGTCGCCGTGCAACCGCCACCATCTGGAACTGGCGCACCGGGTCCGCGAGGGCATTCGCGCCGCCGGCGGCATCGCGATGGAATTCCCAATGCACCCGATCCAGGAGACCGGCAAGCGCCCGACCGCGGCGCTGGACCGCAACCTCGCTTATCTCGGCCTGGTCGAAATACTGTTCGGCTATCCCCTCGATGGCGTGGTGCTCACAACCGGCTGCGACAAGACGACACCGGCCTGCCTGATGGCGGCGGCGACCGTCAACATGCCGGCGATCGTGCTCTCGGGCGGACCGATGCTGAACGGCTGGTTCAACGGCGAGCGCACCGGTTCCGGCACCGTGGTGTGGAAGGCGCGCGAACGGCTCGCCGCCGGCGAGATCGACTACAACCAGTTCATCGACATCGTGGCCTCCTCCGCTCCCTCGGTCGGCCATTGCAACACCATGGGCACCGCCTCGACCATGAATTCCCTGGCGGAAGCGCTGGGGATGTCGCTGCCGGGATGCGCGGCGATCCCCGCGCCCTACCGCGAGCGCGGCCAGATCGCCTACGAGACCGGCATGCGCATCGTCGACATGGTCTGGGAGGACTTGAAGCCCTCCGACATATTGACCCGCAAGGCGTTCGAGAACTGCATCGTCGTCAATTCGGCGATCGGCGGTTCGACCAACGCGCCGATCCATATCAACGCCCTGGCGCGCCATATCGGCGTCGAACTCTCGATCGACGACTGGCAGAAACACGGCCACGAGATTCCGCTGCTGGTGAATATGCAGCCGGCCGGATTCTATCTCGGCGAGGAATATCACCGTGCTGGTGGCGTGCCGGCGGTGGTGCGCGAACTGATGGCGCACAAGCGCATCCATGAAGACGCTTTGACCGTCAACGGGCGCACCATGGGCGACAATTGCCGCGCGGCACCCAAGCCCGACGGCGACGTGATCTGGAGCTACGACAAGCCGCTGGTAAAGGACGCCGGCTTCCTCGTCTTGCGCGGCAATCTCTTTGATTCCGCGATCATGAAAACCAGCGTGATCTCCAAGGAATTCCGCGACCGCTACCTCATCAACCCAAAGGATCCGAACGCGTTCGAGGGCCGCGCCATCGTGTTCGAAGGGCCGGAGGATTACCACCACCGGATCGACGATCCCGCGCTCAATATCGATGAGCACTGCGTCCTGTTCGTGCGCGGCACCGGGCCGATCGGCTATCCCGGCGGCGCCGAGGTCGTCAACATGCAGCCGCCGACGGCGCTGATCAAACGCGGCATCCTCTCGCTGCCCTGCATCGGCGACGGCCGGCAGTCCGGCACGTCGGGTTCGCCCTCGATCCTCAACGCCTCGCCGGAGGCTGCCGCCGACGGCGGGCTGGCGATCCTGAAGACCGGCGACAAGGTGCGCGTCGACCTCAACATGGGCACCGCTGATATCCTGATCCCGGATGCGGAGGTCAAGAAACGCCACGCCGATCTGAAGGCGAAAGGCGGCTTCCCCTACCCGGCCAACCAGACGCCGTGGCAGGAACTCTATCGCTCGACCGTCGGTCAGCAGTCCACCGGCGCCTGCATGGAGTTGGCCACGCGTTATCACGACATCGTCGGCAAGGTCGGTGTAGCCAGGGATAATCACTAGTTCGAACTGTCATTGCCGGGCGAAAGGCGCGAAGCGCCGTCTTCAGTCCTGACGACCCGGCAATCCATCGCTTTTCCGAAGCAGATGGATACGCGGGTCAAGCCCGCGTATGACGCCAAAAATAACCGAAAAGGTCCAAGGAGAAGAAAACCATGTCAGACCGTCTGAAGGGCAAGCGTGCGTTCGTCACCGCTGCCGCCGTTGGAATTGGCCGCGCCTGCGCGGTAGCGTTTGCGCGCGAAGGCGCCACCGTATTCGCCACCGACATCGACGAGGGCAAACTTGCCGCGCTGAAGAGCGAAGGCATTGCCGAAGTCGCGAAACTCGATGCCCGCGATAGTGCTGCGGTCGCCGCGATGGCCAGGCGCGCCGGCAAGACCGATATCCTGCTCAACGCGGCCGGCTTCGTGCACCACGGCACCGTGCTGGAATGCTCGGACGAAGACTGGGATTTTTCGTTCGACCTCAACGTCAAGTCGATGCATCGCACGATCCGCTCGTTCCTGCCGGGCATGCTGGAAAATGGCGGCGGCGCAATCGTCAACATCTCCTCAGCCGCCGGCGTGTTCAAGGCAGCGCCCAACCGCTACGTCTACGGCGCCACCAAGGCCGCGGTCGCGGCACTGACGCGCGCGGTCGCCGCCGATTTCATCACCAAGGGCGTGCGCTGCAACTGCATCTGCCCCGGCACCATCGAGACTCCCTCGATGCTGGACCGCGCCGCGGCCGCAGGCCCCAACGGCCGCGAGATGTTCATCTCGCGACAGCCGATGGGCCGGCTCGGCACCGCCGAGGAAATCGCCCTGCTCGCCGTCTATCTCGCCAGCAACGAAAGCGCGTTCACGACCGGTGTCGCGCATATCATCGACGGCGGCTGGACACTGTAAGCTAAGGAATATCAGCATGAACAAGATCGATCTGAACGGCCGCTGCGCCGTCGTCACCGGCGGCGCGCAGGGTTTTGGCCGCGCCATCACTGAGCGTTTTGTCGCGTCCGGCGCCAAAGTCGCAATCTGGGACCACGACCTGCCGTTCGCGGAAAAGACCGCGAAGGAAATCGGCCCCGATGTCACCGCCTTCAGGGTCGACGTCTCCGACCTCGCCGCGGTTCAGCAAACAACGGACGCAACGCTGAAGGCGCTCGGCAAGATCGACATCCTCGTCAACAATGCCGGCATCGCCGGCATCAACAAGACGGTGTGGGAAACCGACCTTGCGGAGTGGCGCAAGGTGATGAGCATCAACCTCGACGGCCCGTTCATCTGCTGCAAAGCGGTGGGGCCGGCGATGCTCAAGCAGAACTACGGCCGCATCGTCAACATCGCCTCGATCGCCGGCAAGGAAGGCAATCCCAACGCCGCGCATTATTCGGCCTCGAAAGCCGGCGTGATCGCGCTGACCAAATCGCTCGGCAAGGAGCTCGCGCAGCACGACATCCTCGTCAACGCGGTGACCCCTGCGGCGGCGAAGACCGCAATCTTCGACCAGCTGACGCAAACCCATATCGACTTCATGCTGTCGAAGATCCCGAAGGCGCGCTTCGTGCTGGTGGAAGAACTCGCGGCGATGGTGGCGTGGCTGGCGTCGGAAGATTGCGCGTTCTCGACCGGCGCGGTGTTCGACATTTCCGGCGGCCGCGCGACTTATTGACATGGGCATGACCAGAGAGGGTGGATGCCTATGCGGCGCGGTGCGGTTCAAGACCGACGGCGAGCCGGTCAACGTCCGCATCTGCCATTGCCGCACTTGTCAGAAGGCGATGGGCTCGCCGTTCTATGCCCGCGCGCTGTTCGAGCCGCGCGCCTTGACGGTCGAAGGTGAGACCGCCGCCTATCCGTCGTCGGAAGCGGTGGAGCGGGTGTTCTGCAAGCGCTGCGGCACAAGGCTGTTTTCGCGACGCACCAACGGCACCGCCGTCGGCGTAGCGCTGGCTACCTTCGACGACCGCAACGCCTTTGCGCCGACCGAGCACATCTGGGTCTCGGAAAAGATCGATTGGGTGCGGATCGACGACGGCCTGCGGCAATATCAGGAGACGGTTCTGTAGCCCGGATGGAGCGCCAGCGTAATCCGGGTTAGCTTGCCGCGGACCGACCGGTCCCGGATTGCGCTTCGCACCATCCGGGCTACGATGCCGGACAACCCAGAGGCCATCAGATTGAACATCTCATTATATGACGTCTCGGTCTGGGTGCTCCCGCTCGTTATCGCCATCACCTTTCACGAGGCCGCCCACGGCTTCGTCGCCCACCGCCTCGGCGACAACACCGCCTTCGTGCTTGGCCGGGTCAGCTTCAATCCGCTGAAGCACATCGATCCCTTTGGTACCCTGATCCTGCTGGGCATTCTGCTGCTGTCGCATTCGCCGTTTTTGTTCGGCTATGCCAAGCCGGTTCCGGTGAACTTCCGCAACCTGAACCATCCCCGGCTCGACATGGTCTGGGTGGCGCTGGCCGGCCCCGTCACCAACACCATCCTGGCGCTGGTGGCGGCGTTCGCGTTCCATGCCCTGCCCTTCGTTCCCGCCGACGCCGCGAAATGGACTGCGGACAACCTCAAAAACGCGTTCCTGATCAATATCGTGCTGGCGGTCTTCAACATGCTGCCGATTCCGCCGTTGGACGGCGGGCGGGTGGCCGTCGGGCTGTTGCCGAGGTTCTTGGCCACCCCGCTGTCCCGGCTGGAACCCTATGGCATGCTGATCCTGATCGGCCTGTTGATCCTGCTGCCGATGCTGGGAACGCAGCTCGGCCTAAATCTTGATGTTATTTCGGCGATACTGCGGACACTGACCGGCTATGTGATCGGCGCGCTTCTCTTCCTCACCGGCAACGCCTAATAAACCGGAGATAGAAACGATAGCAGGCGAAGGAATCGGCTCGGGGCCATGGCGATAAAAGCTGCCGATATGTTGATCGCACGACGCGCGGACACCCGTGCAAGGGCAGACTTCGCGACCTGGAAAATGCTGGCCAAGCTCAATGGCGCCTCCGCTTTGCCCGCCGAGGCGCAGAACTTCCTGGTCGACTACAAGCAAATGGTCGGCAAGATGACGGATGCGGACGCCTCCGAAGCCACCATCCAGCTGATGTACAGGACCTACTACGCCGAGATGGGGGGTACCGGCGCCGCACCCGAGATCCCCGCGCGGTCGAGTGATCCGGCCTCCGATAGCGGCAAAGTCACCGCCTTCCGCCGGCCTCCGGTCAAACCGAAGCCCGCCGCCGCCTCCGGGCAAGCGTCCAAGCCGCGGCTACCGGTGGCGCTGATTTTTGCGTGCCTTTGCGTGGTGTATGTCGGGATCAGGTATTACTGGCGATAGCTGAGCCGGCTTCGTGGTCTCTGATTCAATTTTCAAACAGCCACTCCCGTCATACCCCGCGAAGGCGGGGTATCCAGTACGCCGCGGCTCATCGGTTCAATTGCAGGCGCCTCTGGAATACTGGATCACCCGCCTTCGCGGGTGATGACAGCCGAAAATATTCTCGCGGCGCGATGCGCCCGAAGTTTTGCATTTCGTTTGCCCTCCTTGAGAACAGAGGGCGCGGGGAAGACCGGGTGCGCGCTGCACCCGCGGTCTCGCAGGCATGATGCACAAGGAAAGTGCGCCCACGAGCATACAGGTTCAGCGGTGAGCACACCGGCCTCCCCCACGCAATGGCTTTACGGCTTATACGATTTCGTCCTGGTGACCGGCTTTCTTGCCACCATCGCCAGTTTCAGCTTTCGCTTCCGCCAACTTGACGCCAGCACCGGGGCGTCGAACCCAAACGATTTCGCCGTACGCAAAGGCCGCGCTCGTCAGTCGCAGCCTCACGTCCACCGCATCCCACCGCACGTTCATGACGATCGCGATCGCCCCTCTTGTTGCCGCGAGACGGACGGAGTTAGACTTCTGATTTGCCCGACGGGGCAACGGA
>WNFM01194627.1_pt1 | contig 11205 bp, 5 predicted proteins | sample 5400271 | NCBI WGS metagenome assembly WNFM01 (sample SAMN13153352, study PRJNA577476) | soil metagenome | isolation source: 60 cm saprolite on Douglas fir-dominated hillslope | place: USA:California | collected 2013-09-17 | reverse complement strand
GGAACAGCGGCCCCCGCGGACGCCCCGCCTTCTCCACCTGCCAGAGCGCGCTCCGCCGCGTGAGACCGAAGGCGTTCAGGGCCCCCACCTCGCCCAGCATCCGCTGCTCGTCGCGGCGCAGGCCCGTCCGATCCACGAAATCCTGGAGGGAGACGAACGGCCGGAGCGCCCGCTCGGCCACGATCCGCTCCCCCGCCTCCGCCCGGAGCCCCCGCACGATGCGCAGGCCCAGCCGCACCTCGCCTTCCTCGAGGACGCCGTTCCAGTGGCTGCGCGCCACGTCCACCGGCCGGAACCGCGCGCCGTGGCGCTGCGCGTCCTTCACGAGGGTGAACGGGTGGTAGAAGCCCATGGGCTGGTTGTTCAGCAGCGAGCAGACGAAGGCGGCCGGGTGGTAGGCCTTCAGGTAGGCGCTCGCATAGGCGAGGAGCGCGAAGGAGGCCGCGTGCGACTCCGGAAAGCCGTAGAGGGCGAACGAGGTGATCGACCGGACGATCGCGTCGGCCGCCTCGCCCGTGATCCCCCGCTGCCCCATGCCCTCGCGCAGCCGCCTCTCGATGGCTTCCATCTTCACGCGCGAGCGCTTGAAGCCCATGGCCCGGCGCAGCTCTTCGGCCTCGCCGCCCGTGAAGCCGGCCACCACCATGGCCATGCGCAGGAGCTGCTCCTGGAAGAGCGGCACCCCGAGGGTCCGCTCCAGGATGGGCTCCAGCGCCGGGTGCGCGTACTGGACGGGCTCGAGGCCGTTCCGCCGGCGCAGGTACGGGTGGACCATCTTCCCCACGATCGGCCCCGGGCGGATGATCGCCACCTCCACCACGAGGTCGTAGAAGTGGTCGGGCTTCATGCGCGGCAGGGTGGCCATCTGGGCGCGGCTCTCCACCTGGAAGAGGCCCACCGTGTCGGCCTTCCGCAGCATCGCGTAGACCTTGGCGTCGTCCGCCGGCAGGTGGGCGAGGTCCACCTCGACCCCGGTCTCCCGGAGGGTGGAGAGGCAGTCCTGGATGGCCGACATCATGCCGAGGCCGAGCAGGTCCACCTTGATGATCCTGAGGTCCGCGCAGTCCTCCTTGTCCCACTGGATGACCACCCGGCCGGGCATGGTGGCGGGCTCCAGGGGCACCACCTCGTCGAGCCGTCCCTGGGCGATGACCATCCCGCCCGAGTGCTGGCCGAGGTGCCGGGGCAGGTCCTGGATCTCCTGGAAGAGCCGGGCGAAGAGCTCGATGCGACGGTCGCCCTGGTCGAGGCCCGCCTGACCGAGCCGCTTCGTGAGCGTGTCGTCGGGGTCGACGTACTCGAACCGGCGCATGTAGCGGGCCAGCTTGTCGATCTCCTCCATCGGGATGCCGAGCACCTTGCCGATCTCGCGCGAGGCGCTGCGGTCGCGGTAGGTGATGACGTTCGCGGTCATGGCCGCGCCCTGGGCGCCGTAGCGCTCGTAGACGTACTGGATGACGCGCTCGCGCCGATCGCCGCTCGGCAAGTCGAGGTCGATGTCGGGCCACTCCCCGCGCTCCTCGGAGAGGAAGCGCTCGAAGAGCAGCTCCATGCCGACGGGGTCCACGGCGGTGATGCCGAGGCTGTAGCAGACCGCGCTGTTGGCGGCGGAGCCACGGCCCTGGACCAGGATGCCGACCCGCCGGCAGAAGTTCACGAGGTCCCAGACGATCAGGAAATAGCCGGAGAGCTCGAGCTTGCCGATCAAGGCCAGCTCGCGCTCGATCTGCCGCCGGGCCTTCTCGTGGTACGGCCGATAGCGCTCGCGCGCGCCGGCATCCGTCATCCGGCACAGGTAGGAGTGCAGGGTCTCTCCCGCCGGCACCGGGTAGTCCGGGAAGCGATAGCCCAGGTCCTCGAGGGTGAAGGCCAGGCGCTCGGCCAGGGCCTCGGTGTTCCCGAGCAGGTCACGGCGATCGGCGAAGAGCGCCTCCATGGCCCGCGGCGCCTTCAAGTGCCGCTCGGCGTTCTCGCTCAGGAGCCGGCCCGCGGTCGCGAGGGTGCGCTTCTCGCGGATGCAGGTCAGCACGTCGAGAAGGGGCCGGCCCCGCGAGAGGGCGTGGCGGACGCCGTTCGTGGCCAGGGCCCGGAGGCCGAGCGCATCCGCCATGTCGAGCAGCGCCTGGTTCGCCGCTTCCTGCTCGCGCCGGCGGTGACGCTGGACGTCCAGGAACACGTTCGCCGCGCCGAAGGCCTGGAGGATCCGCGCCAGCCGGTCGGTGTCGGGCGGGCGGCCCAGCGTCTCGACCCCGGGCAACGCCACCAGCCCCTCGACGCTCCCTTCGAGTCCCCCGAGCGACAGCCGGCCTTCGCCCTTCGGCCGTCCCGCCTTCATGTGCGTGATGAGCCGGCAGAGGCTCTGGTAGCCGCGGCGGCTCTCCACGAGGAGGGGCAGGCATCCGCCGCCCTCGAGAGTCAGCTCGGCGCCCACGAGGGGCCGGAGGCCCACCGTCCGCGCGGCCTTGAAGAAGCGCGGGGCGCCGGAGACGCCGTCGCGGTCGACGAGCGCCACCGCCGGATAGCCGAGGGCGCCGGCTCGGGCCACCAGGTCCTCGGGCAGGGAGGCGGCCCGGAGGAACGAGAAGGCCGACGAGGCGTGGAGCTCGACATACATGGTGAACGGACCTGGAAGCTAGTTTCGCTTTTTCTTCGCTATGATGGCCAGGATCTCCCATCGAGTCAAGTCGGGGGCCGGAGGCTCAGCTCCCCGACTTCACTGCGGCGCGAGCGTTCACTTCATCCCGAGCTGGTCGAAGAGAAAAGCGTAAACGTCGGACTGCTCCGCGATCTCCTCGTCGAGCGAGCTCCCGATGCCGTGCCCGGCCTGGGTCACCCGCAGCAGCACCGGCCCCTTTGACCCGCTCGCCGCCTGGAGCCGCGCCGTCATCTTCCGCGAGTTCGCGGGATCGACGCGCGGGTCGTTGACCCCGGTGGTCAGGAGCACCGCGGGGTACTTCGTGCCGTCCACCACGTGGTGGTAGGGCGAGTAGGCGTAGAGGGCCTTCCACTGCTCCGGGTCCTTCACGGTGCCGAACTCGGTCACGTTGAAGGCGCCGTTGGGGTGCCGTTCCACGCGCAGCATGTCGTAGAGCCCCACGAAGCTCACCACTGCCCTCGCGAGATCGGGATGCTGGGTGAGGGTCGCGCCCATCAGGAGGCCGCCATTGCTGCCACCCATCAGCGCCAGCTTCTGGTGGCTGGTGTAGCCGTGCTCGATGAGCCATGCCCCGCAAGCGTAGAAGTCGTCGAAGACGTTCTGCTTCTTCGTCAACCGGCCGGCGAGGTGCCACTCCTCACCGTACTCCCCTCCTCCGCGCAGGTTGGCGATGGCGAAGACGCCGCCCTGCTCCAGCCAGATGCGCTTGAGGGCCGAGAAGAACGGCCGCATGGCGATCCCGAAGCCGCCATAGCCGGCAAGCAGCGTCAGATTGGAATGGTCGAGCCGGGCGCCCTTTCTCCGCAGGATGTTGAGGGGCACCCGGGTGCCGTCCTTCGAGAGCGCGTACTCGCGCACCACCTCCGTGTCGCTGAAGTCGACCGGGCTCGCCGTGGACATCGCCGTCTTCACGGGCTCGCCGTCGGCGCCGTGGATGCGGTACCAGGACTGCGGGTCGGTGAAGCTCTGGTTGGAGAAGAGCACGTCATCCCCGTCGAGACGCGTGACCTCGCCGACGCTCGAAACCGGGAGGATGGGAATGGTCCGCTTCAAGCCGCCCCTCTCCAGATCGAAGACCCGGAGCCGCGACGGTCCCCCCACGAGGTCGACGACGTAGAGCCGCGTCTTGGTTGCGGCCATGCTCTGGATGGACGCGTCCTTCGAGGTCTCCACCACGGTCGCGGCCTTCGACAGCTCGGGCGCCGCCGGATCGAGCCGGAGGACCGTCCCGTTCGGCGCGTTCCTGCGCGAGAGCAGGTAGACCTTCCCGTCGCCCGCGAAGGCGGCGCGAATGACCTTGTCCTCGTACGTCGCGAACCGGGTCCACTTGTCGTCCGGACCGCGCAGCCAATAGGCGAACTCGCCCCCGTCGCCGTTCGCGACGCGAACGAGCACGTGCTTCCCGTCGTCCGAGGTGTCGAGGCCGATCTCGGCGATGCGCGGGAACTCCTTCCCCAGGCAATACACGTCGTCCCCGGTCTGGGTGCCCAGCCGGTGGAACCAGACCTGGGTGTAGAACGCCATGTCCGCCGCCGGCCGCTCGCTGCCGCGCGGGTAACGGCTGTACCAGAAGCCCGTCGCGTCGGCGTTCCAGGCGAGGGCGCCGCCGGCGGTGCCGCCGTTCACGCGGGGAACGATGTCGCCGAGCTCTCGCCCGGTCTCGACGTCGTATACGTGCACGTCGCCCTCCTCGGTGCCGTTCCTGGAGAGCGACACCGCGACCTTCCTCCCGTCGAGCGAAGGCCGGTAGAAGTCGACGGCGGTGGCGCCCTTGGCGTCGATGGCGTTCGGATCGACGAGGGTCTTCTCGGAAGAGGCGTCGTCCGGAGAGTTGAGCAGCACCAGGAAGGGCTGCTGCTTCGGCGGCTGGGACTTGATGGCGAAGAGCCGCCCGCCGCCCTCCACCATCCCGTAGTACTCCGGCGGCGCCGCCGTCATGAGCTCCGTCACCCGCGCCTTGATCTCCTTCGCGCGGGCAAGCCCCGACAGGTAGTCGCGGGCGCGCTCGTTCTGCGCGTCCATCCACGTCTTCACCGCGGGGTCTTCGCCGTTCTCCAGCCAGCGGTACTCGTCGACGACCCTGACCCCGTGGTATTCGTCGGTCACCGCCCGCCTGGGCGCGGTGGGAGCCGGGCTGGGCTGGGCAGCGGCGGCGAGGAGCGCCATGGCGAGGAATGCGGATCGCATGGCTCCCTCAGGAGTCGAGCTTCTCCGCCCGATAGTCGCGCGACTCCGCCGCCTCGGCGCCGACCCGCACGCGGTTGACGTGCCAGCAATGAGGACAGGCGACGGGAGCCTCCTCAGCCTGCTCGCCCGGGTGACTTTCGTAGATCACCCGGAAGGGACGGCCGCACTTCTCGCACTGGAGCCGCTCCGCCGTACCGGCGGGCGCCGCAGGGGGACGGGAGGCCGGTGCTGCCGGGGGCCGAGAAGCCGGTGCCGCCGGGGGCCGAGAGGTGGGTGCCGCGGGTGGGCGGGCGCCCGGTACCGCGGGTGGGCGGGCGCCCGCTACCGCGGGAGGGCGGGAGGAGGTCGGCGTCGCGGAGGTGCGCGAGACCTCGGAGTTACGCAATGCCTCCGTGATCGACTCCCCCAGGCGGCTCTCGTGGGCCAGCACCCCGAGGGCGCGGACATCGGCGGCAGGGGCATCGAGGGTGACCGACCACTGCCCGCGCATCTTCACGAGCGACACCGTCCACATCTCGCTAGCGGGGACGTGCCGGAGCGCGCGCTTGACCTCCAGCTCCGCCTGGTCGCGCTCCTCCTTGGAGCAACCGGCGCACATGATCTTGAGACCCATCCTCGCCCTCAGGCGTCACGGGTGCGACGCGCGCCTTCGGCGGGATTGTACCCTGGCTGAGTGGCGCCGGTCTTCATTCCGACGGATGCCGTCATCGCCCCCGGCCGATGGAGACGAGTTGCTCGTCCGCGCGAATGAAGATCTGCCCCTCGGAGATCGCGGGAGAGGCGACCATTCTCTCCCCCAGCGGGCTGCGCTCCAGGACGCGCGGCTCGCGGCCGGCTCGCAGGACGATGGTATCGCCCGTCTCGCTCAGCAGGTAGACCCTGCCCTCGCCGGCCACGGGCGAGGCCGTGAAGATGCCGGGGATCCGCTCCTGCCACACCTTCTCTCCCGTCCGCGCGTCCACGCAGGTCACGATGCCGACGTCGCTGGCCATGTACAGGAGGCCTTCGTAGTAGAGGAGCGACGAGACGTAGGGGGCTCCGGTGGGAACGGACCACTGGACGTGGCTCCTGGAGACGTCGCCCCGGCCGCCCGTCCGGACCGCCATGTAGGGCCCGCTTCGGTACCCGCGGCTCGCGTAGAGGACGGCGCCATCGAAGGTCGGGACGGGGATCGCGAAGCGGTGGGGCTCGCCCGCATGCCAGAGGAGATCCCCGGTCCGGGGGTCGTAGGCCTCCAGGCGCTCGGTCGAGTTGACGACCAGCTCGTCTCCCCGCGGGCCGGGGAACACGACGGGCGTGCTGTAGGAGCGCACGTCCTTCCCCCGATCCACCTTCCACCTGTCCTTCCCCGTTCGTTTGTCCATGGCGAGCAGGTACGAAGCGGGCTCGTGGTAGCAGAGGAGGAACAGCAGGTCGCCGTGCAGGGCCGGGGAGCTCCCGGGCCCCCAGCTGATCTCGAAGGGTCCGTGCTCCTTCCCCAGGTGACGCCCCCAGACGAGCTTTCCGTCCATGTCGAGCGCCACGAGCTGGCCCGTCCCGAACCAGGCGTACACGAAGTTGCCGTCGGTCACGGGGCTGGGGCTGGCCAGGTTGTGCTTGTCGTGCACCGGAGGCAGGTCGCCTTCGGCCGCGAAGCGGTACTCCCACAGGCGCCGGCCGTCCTTGCGATGGAAGGCCTCGACCACGAACTCGACCTTGGATCCCTCGCCCGCCGCGGCCCCGGTTCCGGCGCCGCCCAGGGGCTTCTCGCCCGCGGCCTCCTCGCCGCGCGCCAGCGTCGGGTGATCGCCGGGACGCCGCACCCCCCGGCCGGACTGCGAGGTGACGAAGATCCGATCGCCCCACACGACGGGCGAGGACACGCCAAGGCCGTGGAGCGGCGCCCTCCAGATCACGTCGTCCTTGCTCCAGCGGGCCGGGATCCCCTTCTCCGTGGAGATGCCGGTCCCGTGAGGTCCCCGCCATTGCGGCCAGTCTTCGGCGGCGGCCCCACGGGCCCCCGCCGCTAGAAGCACTGCGCCGACGGCCCACTCCTTCATGTGCGCCCTCCGTCCTGATATGGTAACGCTCTAGCCCCATGCCTCCCGTCCTCCTCGGCTGCGTCGGCGGCTTCCTCGGAGCGGGCAAGACGACGGCCCTGGCCGCCGCCGCCCGAGAGCTGCTCGCTCGCGGCTACAAGGTCGGGCTCGTCACCAACGACCAGGGTCGGGACCTCGTGGACACGGCCTTCTTCCGCTCGCTCGGCCTGCCCACGGAGGAGGTCGCGGGCGGCTGTTTCTGTTGCCGCTTCGACGAGCTCGTCGAGACGGCCGGCCGCCTGGTCGAAGCCTCGGCCGTCGACGTCCTGCTGGCGGAGGCGGTGGGAAGCTGCACCGACCTCGCGGCCACCGTCTACCGGCCCCTGCGCCGATTCTTCGGCGATCGATTTGCCCTGGCCCCGCTGACCGTGCTCGTCGAGCCCGACCGCCTCGCGGAAATAGCAGGACGGGCCTTCGCCTTCCCCGACGAGGTGGCCTACATCTTCGACCGTCAGATCGCCGAGGCCGACCTCGTGCTCCTGAGCAAGATCGACCTCCTGACGCCGCCGCGCCGGCTGGAGCTGGAGCGCGCCCTCGTCGGGCTTCTCCGGGACGTGCCCCTGCTGGGCCTCAGCGCCGCGACCGGATCGGGCGTAGCGGCGTGGGTTGATCGGCTCCTGGGTGGCGGCGCCCCCGTCGGCAGTCGGGACGTGGAGGTCGATTACGCGGCCTATGCGCGGGGCGAAGCGGCGCTGGCGTGGCTGAACGCCACCCTGGACGCCCGAGGGCCGGGGGCGATCGAGCCGCGGGCGCTGGGCGACGCTCTCCTTGCCGGCCTGGGCGAGGGCGCGCGCCGCCAGGAGATGGCCCTCGCGCACGCGAAGGTGCTGATCGCCAGCGCGGAGGGCAGCGCTCGGGTGGCCATCACCAGCGCGGCCGCGCGGCCCCAGTGGAGCGGTGACGCGGCCCTGGGCCCGGCGCGGGAGCTCTCGGTGATCGTGAACGCGCGAGCAGGAACCGAGCCCGATTGCCTGGCCGCGACCGTGCGCGCCGCCGTCGCCTCGGTTGGCCATCTCCTGGGCATCGAGCTCTCCGAGCGCCACTTCGAGTGCTTCCGCCCGCCGCCGCCCGTCCCACGGCATCGATTTTCGGCCACCATCTCCGAAAGGTGACCCGAAGCATGACCGAACACGTGAACCGTCGCGAGTTCATCGTCTCGACCTCGGCGGCTGCCCTGGGAGCGGCCGCGGGGCGCAAGGTCCGCGCGTCCGAGCAGGGGGTTCCAAAGGCGTTCCGTTCTCCTTCCGGAACGCTCGTCCCGTACGACCGCGAGGATCTCTTCCGCGGAGGCGCCCAGAGGTCGTTCAGCGGCCCCGCCCTCGCGGAGATCGCCTTTCCCCTCGGCGGCATCGGTACCGGCACCGTCTCCCTCGGCGGGCGCGGCCAGCTCCGCGACTGGGAGATCTTCAACCGTCCGGGCAAGGGCAAGGTCTTGCCGTTCACGTTCATGGCCCTGTGGGCGCGGGCCGAAGGCGAGAGCCCGAAGCTGCGCGTGGTCGAGGGGCCGCTGCAGCCTCCCTATGCCGGGGGCTTCGGCTTCCCCCGCTCTTCGGCCCAGGGGCTTCCGCGATTCCAGGGGGCGCGCTTCACCGGGGCCTACCCGTTCGCGCGGATCGACTTCGAGGACGCGGCCCTGCCCGTCGAGGTCTCGCTCGAGGCCTTCAATCCGTTCGTCCCCATGGACGTGGACGATTCCAGCCTGCCCGTCGCGATCTTCCACTATCGCCTGCGCTCCCGGAGCCCGCGTCCGGTCGAGCTGGCCCTGGCTTTCTCGATCCTCAACGCGGCGGGCTACGACGGCCTCGCTCGCCTGGGCAGCGAGGAATGGGAGGGCTTCGGAGGCAACCTGACCCGGGTCCGGACGGAGCCGGTCGGAGGGCGGCCGGTCGTCGGCCTGGACATGACGTCGACGAAATACTGGGCCGACAGCCCACGAAGCGGCTCGATCGTCCTCGCCACCACCCACCCGACCGCGACGGCGCGCCCGGTCTGGGAGGGCCGCGACTGGTTCGACTCGTTCCAGAAATGGATCAACGAATTCGGCGCCGCGGGCCGCTTTGCGGAACGGCCGCCTGCGGAGCCTTCGGAGAACGGCCGGTCGACCTACGGCTCGCTCGCCCCCACCCTGCGCCTCGCTCCGGGCACCTCGGCAACCGTCACCTTCCTGCTCGCCTGGCATTTCCCGCTGCGCGAGAACACATGGAACCGCGAGCCGGAGGTCAAGGGACAACCACTGCGCAACGACTATGGCTGCAGGTTCGCGAGCGCCTGGGACGTGGCGCGGCACGCGGCGGAGCGGTTGGAGCAGCTGGAAGCCCGGTCGCGCGCGTTCCATGACGCGCTTTTCGGGAGCACACTGCCGGCGCACGTCCTGGACGCGGTGTCGAGCCAGGCCTCCATCCTCCGCACCAACACCGGCTTGCTCCTCGAGGGCCAGCGTTTCTTCGCGTTCGAGGGCTGCGGCGACGAAGGCGGCTGCTGCCCGATGAACTGCACCCACGTCTGGAACTACGAGCAGGCCCTGGCCTTCCTTTTTCCGTCCCTCGAGCGGACGATGCGGGAGACCGACTTCCTCGTGAACACGCGGCCCGACGGGTCGATGGCCTTCCGCACGCTGCTTCCCCTCGGGCGGGCGCTCTGGAAGTTCCGGCCGGCCGCCGACGGGCAGATGGGCTCGGTCCTCAAGCTCTACCGCGAGTGGCAGATCTCGGGCGACGACGCGTTCCTGCGGCGCCTGTGGCCGCGGGCCAAGGCCGCCCTCGAGTACGCCTGGACCTCCTGGGACAAGAACCGGGACGGGGTGATGGAAGGCGAGCAGCACAACACCTATGACATCGAGTTCTACGGCCCCAACACGATGATGGGCACCCTTTACCTCGGAGCCCTCAAGGCGGCCGCGGCCATGGCAGAGGCCGTCGGCGACCCTGAGAGCGCGATCACGTACCGCCGGGTCTTCGAGAGCGGCCGGACGAAGCACGAAATCCTCTGGAACGGCGAGTACTACGTCCAGCGGGTGCCCTCGCTCCAGGAGGTCCAGCCGCTCCTGTCGGCCTCGGACGAGCCCTGGCACGCCAACGCGGTCGTGGACGGCCAGCTCCGGTATCAGTATGGAGCGGGTTGCCTCTCCGATCAGCTCCTCGGCCAGTGGCTCTCGACCGTGGTCGGCCTCGGCCACGTCCTCGCGCCGGAGCACGTGGGCACCGCCCTTCAGTCGATCTACCGCCACAACTTCCGCCACGACTTCTACGAGCACCCGAACGCCCAACGCCTCTACGCGCTGGGTGACGAGAAGGGCCTGGTGCTTTGCAGCTGGCCGCGTGGCGAGCGGCCCGCGCTGCCCTTCGTGTACGCGGACGAGGTCTGGACGGGGATCGAGTACCAGGTGGCCGCTCACCTCGTCTACGAAGGACACGTCGCCGAAGGCCTCGCCGTGGTCCGGGGCGTGCGCGATCGCTACGACGGCCGGCGCCGCAACCCCTGGAACGAGGTGGAGTGCGGCTCGCACTATGCGCGCGCCCTGGCGAGCTGGTCCGTGCTGCTTGCCCTCTCGGGCTTCTCCTGGTCCGCTCCCGAACGTCGTCTCGCCTTTGGGCCCCGGGTCGGCGAGGGCGACTTCCGCTGCTTCTTCAGCGCCGGCACCGGCTGGGGCGTTTTCTCCCAGCGGATCGCGCCGAGGGAAGGCTTCACGGCGAGCGTCGCGACACGCTACGGCGAGGTGGGTCTGCGCCATCTGCACCTGGCCAATACCCCGCGCTGGCCGGGGGCGACCCTGCGATCAGCGACGGGCCCCGACGGGGACGCGATCACCGGGGCGTCCGTGCGTCTTGACGGTAACGTTCTGGCGATCGACTTTGGAGCCGAGGTCGTCGTGGCCGAGGGACAGACGTTAACGCTGGATCTCGCCCAGTCCAAGCCCGCGTAGTTGGTGTCCGCCGGGGCGTCAAGAGTGCTTGACATCTGGCCGACTCTTACATAATGTAAGATCTATGTATATAGGAGTTCCGAGGCTATCTGCCAAGGAGGCCCTGATCCTCGATCTGCTCCGCGGCAGCGAAATGTACGGACTTCAGCTGGTGGAGGCTTCGGCTGGAGCGCTGAAGCGCGGGACGGTGTACGTGACGCTTGGGCGCATGCACGAGAAAGGCTACGTGGAATCACAGCTGGAGGTCCGACGGGCGGGCGCCATCGGGCTGCCCCGGCGCCTGTATCGGCCGACCGGATTGGGCCTGCGTGTCCTGGATGCGTGGGACATGCTTCGCAAGACACTTGCGTGGGAGGGCGTCT
>WNFM01155545.1_pt4 | contig 11205 bp, 12 predicted proteins | sample 5400271 | NCBI WGS metagenome assembly WNFM01 (sample SAMN13153352, study PRJNA577476) | soil metagenome | isolation source: 60 cm saprolite on Douglas fir-dominated hillslope | place: USA:California | collected 2013-09-17 | reverse complement strand
TTTTTGCGCTCATGATAATACTGCTCACGGAACACAAACATGACAACGTCGGCATCCTGTTCGATCGAGCCCGATTCACGGAGATCGGCGAGCTGCGGCCGCTTGTCTTCGCGATTTTCGACGGCGCGCGACAGCTGCGACAGAGCAATCACCGGAACATTCAGTTCCTTGGCGATGGCCTTCAATCCACGGGTGATTTCGGAGATTTCCTGCACCCGGTTCTCGCCGCCCTTTGCACTGGCCGAGCGCATCAGCTGCAGGTAGTCGATGATGATGAGATCGAGGCCATGCTGGCGCTTGAGGCGACGGGCGCGGGTGCGCAAGGCCGGCACCGTCAGAGCCGGCGTGTCATCGATGAAGAACTGCTTCGAGGCCATGATCTGTGCTGCCTCGACAATACGCGGGAACTCGTCCGGGTTGATCTCGCCCCGTCGGATACGATCCGAGGAAATGCCGGATTCATCCGCCATGATACGATGAGCCAATTGTTCGGCCGACATTTCCATGGAGAAGAACGCGACACGGAAAGAATAGCCGCTATCGGCATCCTTCACGTGTTTGGCCGCATTGAAGCCCATATTGGTGGCCAAAGCGGTTTTACCCATCGACGGGCGACCAGCCAGAATGATGAGATCAGATGGCTGCAAGCCGCCCAGCTTTTTGTCGACATCGCGAAGGCCGGTTGGCACGCCCGTCAGATGGCTGTCGCGCTTGAAAGCCGCCTCGGCCATTTCGAGAGCGCTTTTGACGACGCTGTCGAAGCGTCGCGGTCCGCCTTCGGTCTGGCCGCTTTCCGCCAAGTTGAAGAGCTTCATCTCGGCGCCTTCGATCTGATTGACCGCCGTCACATCCGGATCGTGGATATAAGCATCATTGACGATTTCAGCGCCCATGGCGATCAGTTGGCGTCGCAGATGCAGATCGAAAATGGCGCGGCCGTAATCCTCGGCATTGATAACACTGATGACCGACTGGGCGAGCTGCACCAGATATTGCGCGCCGCCGATTTCGGCTAAGGCGCCATCTTGATCGAACAGATTCTTCAAGGTCACCGGATTGGCGATTTGGCCGCGCTGCACCAGCTTGCCGATCGCATCATAGATGCGGCCATGCAAGGCATCGGCGAAATGTTCCGGCCGCAGGAATTCGTTGACCTTGTCATAGACCTGGTTGTTGGCAAGGATCGCGCCAAGCAAAGCCTGCTCGGCTTCAGTGTTATGCGGCGGAATACGGGGGCCCAAGGGATCGCCGGATTGATCGCCGGCTGCCCGGAGGCGGGTGACGTTGCTATTTGGGACGGTTGATTCCATGGCGCGACCCTAGCAGATCAGAGCCCAGGCACGGCCTGTGGATTACGTGAATAACAATGATAACCGATAAATCGTGCAGCCCGGATCACTTCTACCAAACGCTTACGTCACAATGCAAAACGGCCACCCGGTGAGGGGTGGCCGTGTTCGCGACTCGGGACGGGATCCCGAGGTCGATCAGACTTCGGTACCTTCGACGGCCTCTTCGGCTTCTGCCAGCAGGGCATCGAGATCCGGCGTCTCATCAACATCCTTGTTGGCGACAAAGCCGCCGGCCTTTTCCTGGGCGATCGCTTCATCTTCCGACTTCGCCACGTTGGCGATGACGTTGACGATGACTTCAGGATGCAGCGCAACGCGCACCGGATGCAGACCGAGGGTCTTGATCGGCTTGTCCATGATCACCTGACGGCGATCGAGGGTGAAGCCGGCCTTGGTAACGCCTTCGGCAACATCGCGGGCAGCAACCGAACCGAACAGGATGCCGGTTTCGCTCGCCTGGCGGATGAGGACGATCTTCAGACCGTCAACCCGGTCCTTGATGCCCTCCGCTTCCTGGCGACGGCTGAGATTGTTCGCTTCGATCTGCGCACGCTGAGCTTCGAAGCGCTTCTTGTTCGCTTCGGTGGCGCGCAGGGCCTTTTTGTGCGGCAGCAGGAAGTTACGGGCAAAACCCGGCTTCACATGCACTACATCACCGATCTGGCCCAGCTTTTCGACACGTTCGAGGAGAATGACGTCCATGATCGCGTTCTCCTTACTTCAGCACATAGGGCAGCAGGCCGAGGAAGCGGGCGCGCTTGATCGCCTGGGCGAGCAGACGCTGCTTCTTGTTCGAGACGGCCGTGATACGGCTCGGCACGATCTTGCCACGCTCAGAGACGAAACGCTGCAGCAGCTTCACGTCCTTGTAATCGATCTTCGGCGCCTGATCGCCCGAGAACGGGCAGGACTTGCGACGACGGAAGAATGGGCGACGGCCACCGCCGCCGGCACCACCGCCAGACCGACCACCGTCACGGCCGCCATCGCGGCCACCGTCACGACCGCCTTCATGGCGCGGCGAATCACCAAAGCTGCTCATCGGGCTTCTCCTTCACTCGAGGCTTCCTGACGGTCGCCGCGCGATGGGCGCAGGCGGTCGTCACGATCACGATAGCCACCGCCGCCGCGGCCGCCTTCACGATCGCCGCGGCCTTCGCGGTCACCGCGGCCACCACGATCGTCACGATCGCGGCCACGGCTCTGCAACATGGCCGAGGGACCCTCTTCCAGTTCTTCGACTTTCACCGTCAGATGGCGCAACACATCTTCATTGATGTGCATGTTGCGCTCCATCTCGATCACCGCCGCTGCCGGCCCGTCGATATTGAGGAGCACGTAATGGCCCTTGCGGTTCTTCTTGATGCGATAGGTGAGGCTCTTGAGGCCCCAATATTCGCGCTTGGTGACCTTGCCGCCCTGGGCGTCAATGATCCCGACGAATTGCTCGGTCAGGGCTTCCACCTGCGCGGTGGAGACGTCCTGGCGGGCAATAAAAATGTTCTCGTAGAAAGGCATCTTCTGATGGCTCCCTCTGGCTGTTGCACGGTCCGGTGCTGGGGTTGGACAGATCCATCCCTAGGATGAAACTGCGTGGCCACATCAGCTTGCCGGGCCTAGCCGATCTCACCGGGCGAAAGCGCCTGTCCAGAAACAGCAGAACTGTCCTCGACGGAGACCGGCAGGGTTGAGGCGGCGGAATATACACAGGCAGCCCGGGAAGACAAGGGGAAAGCCCTGAACCCGGCGGGATTCGCCGCAGGATTTGGCGGTTTCTGCCGGCATTAACCAATACGCGGTGCTGAATATCAGCATTTACCGCCTATCGCCATCTTATCAACGGGCGCATCCCAAGGCGTCCGGCATCTTGATGTCCAGGTCCCGGCGCTTGACTTGCCGGGCCCTGCCATTATGTATGCCGCCCTGATTTTGGCCATCCGATCCTGACGGAGCCAGCATTAACCTTCGTAAACACGGGAGTGGAAAATGACGCGGGCTTTTGTGTTTCCTGGCCAGGGGTCGCAGGCAATCGGCATGGGCAAGGCGCTGGCGGAGGCCTTTCCGTTGGCCCGTGAGGTCTTTGCCGAGATTGATGATGCCTTGTCGCAAAAGCTCAGCAACCTGATGTTCGATGGCTTTGAGAGCGATCTCACCCTGACCGAAAACGCCCAACCCGCCCTGATGGCGGTCAGCATGGCGACGTTGCGCGTGCTGGAGGCCGAAGGCGGCTGGCGGCTGGCTGATAAGGCGCATTTCGTTGCCGGCCATTCGCTGGGCGAATATTCGGCCCTGGCGGCTGCCGGCAGCCTCACCCTGCCGGATGCAGCGCGTCTCTTGAAATTGCGCGGCCAGTCGATGCAAAAAGCCGTCCCGGTCGGTATCGGCGCCATGGCTGCTTTGCTCGGCCTTGACATGGAACAGGCGCAAAGCGTTGCCGCCGCTGCCGCCGAAGCCACTGGCCTAGTCTGCACCGTCGCTAATGACAATGCTCCCGGCCAGGTGGTTGTTTCCGGTCATACCGAGGCAGTCGAGAAAGCCGTGGCCCTGGCCGCCGAACAGGGCGCCAAGCGCAGCATCATTCTGCCGGTATCCGCTCCCTTCCATTGCCCGTTGATGCAGCCTGCCGCCGAAGCAATGCAAGCCGCGCTGGAAACGGCGCAGGCCGCCATGCCGGTGGTGCCGCTGATTGCCAATGTGACGGCCAAGGCGGTGAGCGATCCGGCGACGATTCGTCGGCAATTGGTTGAACAGGTCACTGGCACCGTCCGCTGGCGTGAATCGGTTCTCGAGCTCAAGGCCCAGGGCGTGCATCAGGTGATCGAGCTTGGCGCCGGCAAAGTCCTCGCAGGCCTGACAAAGCGCATCGATAAGGAAATCAGCTCGCTGTCTGCTGGCGCGCCGGCAGAGATCGAGGTCGTCCTGAAAGCCTTGAGCTGATAGCCTAGGTATAAATCTGATCTCGAATGCCATGGTTTGCGTGACAACGCGGCCCACAGCATCAAGCCCGTTAAACAGACAGCTATGCGGGCAAACTGACATGACGGGGATAGAGTGGATGTTTGATCTGACTGGTAAAACGGCACTGGTAACCGGTGCCTCCGGCGGTATTGGTGGTGCAATTGCCACCGCCCTGCATCAACAAGGTGCCACCGTGGCACTTTCGGGTACCCGCCGCGATGCGCTCGACAAGGTCGCCACTGAGCTTGGTGACCGCGTTCATGTCCTGCCCTGTGATCTGGGCGATCCGGTGGCAACTGACGAGTTGGTCAAACAGGCCGAAGCCGCCATGGGCCAGCTCGATATCCTGGTTAACAATGCCGGCCTCACCCGTGACATGCTCGCGTTGCGCCTCAAGGACGAGGACTGGCAGCAGGTCATCGACGTCAATCTGACGGCCGGGTTCCGCCTGTCGCGCGCCGCCATGAGGGGCATGATGAAGCGCCGTTGGGGCCGCATTATCGGCATTACGTCGATCGTCGGTGTCACCGGTAATCCTGGTCAGGCGAATTACGCAGCAGCCAAGGCCGGTATGATCGGCATGTCGAAATCGCTGGCCCAAGAGGTTGCCTCACGGGGAATCACCGTCAATTGCATTGCGCCCGGCTTTATTGAGACCGCCATGACGGGGGCGCTGGTGGATGACCAGAAATCCCGTATTCTCAATGCCATTCCGGCCGGCCGAATGGGTCGCAGCGAGGAAATCGCCGCTGCCGCCGTCTATCTCGCCAGTGCGGAAGCGGCCTATGTGACCGGTCAGACACTGCATGTGAATGGCGGCATGGCTATGATCTGATGGGCTTTTTTGAGTCCGCCGACGTCTGGTCAAAAGGGGGCAACTATGTTAAGTGACCCCGCGGAAGTGCTTGGATAGGATTGTCCCAACCCTACATAGTGCAGGGTGACGAACTTGGCCAAAGCTCTGGTGGGCCGGGCCGGATCGGCGAGACGCAAAGATCGGGCTTGCCAAGAATTGGATCAAAGGCGATGTCATCTGGGTGACGTCACCACTGTTTAGAAATTAGGCTTCTGGCGGTCGAATCGAGATTGGCTCGATTTTCGGCTGGGCCCGGACCGGAACATCGAGGAAAGAAAGATGAGCGACATTGCCGAACGCGTTAAGAAGATTGTGATCGAACATCTCGGCGTTGACGAAGCCAAGGTCACAGAGACCGCCAATTTTATCGACGATCTGGGCGCCGACAGCCTGGATACCGTCGAACTCGTCATGGCCTTCGAGGAAGAATTCGGTTGCGAGATTCCCGATGACGCGGCGGAAAAGATCCAGACGGTGAAAGACGCCATCGACTTTATCAAGTCGAAAGCCAGCTGACAGGCCGATGGCGGCTGCCCTTGGCTCGGAACCGACCGGGCCGTTCGGGCAGCCAGCTTCGGTCGCTGCCGACGACGTCTTATGACTGAAGTCGTGCACGACCGATTTTTTCTTTTTGATAACAGGACTGAAGGGTAACCATGCGCCGTGTCGTCGTCACCGGAATGGGGATCGTCTCGCCACTGGGCGTGGGCGTGGAACATGTCTGGAAACGCCTGCTGAACGCGGAATCCGGCCTCAGCAGCATTCAGTCCTGCGATGTCTCTGATCTGCCCTGCAAGATCGCCGGCTCGGTTCCGCTAGGCGACAAGGCAGACGGCAACTTCAATGCCAATGATTATGTGCCCACCAAGGACCAGAAGAAGATGGACCCGTTCATCATTCTGGCGATTGCGGCCGCGCAAGAAGCGGTGGCGCATTCCGGCTGGGTTGCCGAAAGCGACAACGACAAGGAGCGCACCGGCGTCATGATCGGCTCTGGGATCGGCGGGCTGCAGGGAATCTATGAGACCTCCTTGTTGCTGGCTGAAAAGGGACCGCGACGCGTCAGCCCGTTCTTCATCCCTTCCTGTTTGATTAATCTGGCCTCCGGTCACGTCTCGATCCAATACGGCTTTAGAGGCCCCAATCACTCGGTCGTGACAGCTTGCGCGACCGGTAGTCATGCGATCGGCGATGCCGCGCGCATGATTGCACTGGACGATGCCGATGTCATGGTTGCTGGCGGCGCGGAGGCCACGATCTGTCGGATCGGCCTCGCTGGTTTCGCCGCATCACGCGCCTTGTCGACCGGATATAACGACAATCCGACGGCCGGCTCGCGGCCCTGGGATAAGGGCCGTGACGGCTTCGTCATGGGCGAAGGCGCCGGCATCGTCGTTCTGGAAGAATACGAGCACGCCAAGAAGCGCGGCGCCAAGATTTATGCCGAGGTCGTCGGTTATGGCCTCAGCGGCGATGCTTATCACATCACGGCACCCGCCGAGAATGGCGATGGCGGCTATCGCGCGATGGGGGCTGCCCTGAAGCGGGCCAAGATGAATGTCGAGGACATCGACTATATCAACGCCCATGGCACCTCGACGCCACTCGGCGACGAGATTGAGCTTGGTGCGGTGAAGCGTATGTTTGGCGATCATGCCTATAAGCTGACCATGTCATCCACGAAATCGGCGATCGGCCATTTGTTGGGTGCGGCCGGTGCCGTGGAGGCGATCTTTTCGATCCTGGCCTTGCGCGATCAGGTGGCACCGCCAACCCTCAATCTTGAGGACCCATCGGAAGGCTGCGACATCGATCTCGCGCCAAAACAAGCCAAGCCACGCAAGATCCGCGCGGTGTTGTCGAACTCCTTTGGTTTTGGCGGCACCAATGCCAGCCTGATCCTCACAAAGCCGCACTGAGCGGCTATCCAGCGTCGACGGCTCCGCAATGCGGCTGCGAACATTTCTTCTCTCGGTCTTGTTGATCGCCCTGCTGCTTGTCGGCGGGGCGATTGTCTACGGCCGCATGCTTTGGGAGGATTTCAACAGCGCCGGCATGTCGGCGCAGGAAACCACTGTTGTCATCCCCAAGGGCACTGGCATCAGCGGCATTGCCGATCTTCTGGCTGATGCCAAGATCATCGACAATAAGCTGGCCTTCAGGCTCGGTGCGCGTGTCGTGTCGGAGGGGCGTGGTCTGCAAGCCGGCGAATATATCTTCCCCCCCAGGGTCAGCCCCCGCGCGGCCATGCAATTGATGATCGACGGCAAGGTCGTTCAACACAAGGTGACGATCCCGGAAGGCCTGACCGTCGCCGAGATATTCGATCTCTTGATCCAGACCCCGCTGCTGGATGGCGACCTGCCGCAAGCCCCGGATGAAGGCAGCCTGTTGCCGCAGACCTACCTCTATCTGCGTGGTGAAACCCGCAATGCGATCGTCGGCCGCATGCAGCGCGAAATGGATGCGACGCTGCAGAAGCTCTGGAGCCAGCGTGACACCGCAGTCCCGCTAAGAACACCCAACGAAGCCATCGTCCTTGCCTCGCTGATCGAGAAGGAAACCGGCCAGAAGGATGAACGCGCCCATGTCGCCGCGGTCTTCTACAATCGGATGAAGCAGAACATGCCGCTGCAATCCGACCCGACCGTGATCTTCGCCCTGACCAAGGGCAAAGGCAAATTGGACCGCTCGCTGACTTATGCGGACCTCAAGCTCGACAATCCCTACAATACCTATGTGAAGACCGGCCTGCCGCCCGGGCCAATCGCCAATCCCGGGCTCGATGCGCTCGTTGCTGCCCTGCATCCACTGCTCAGTAAGGATCTCTATTTCGTCGCCGACGGTACCGGCGGACATGCCTTCGCGGCGTCGATCGACGAGCACAACAAGAACGTTGCCAAGTGGCGCAAATTGCAGAAAGCCGTCACCGGCAATTGAGTCGCCAGATCGGCGGCGCCCGCTGAGCGGTCAGGATTTCTTCGGCAACATGGCCAGCACGGGATCCGTCAAGCGCGGTGACAAGGTTGCAATCAGCCAGGCCAATATGGCGGTCGGCCAGGGAAAGGCGATCCGGGCGGGATTGCGCTTCAGTCGATCACGAATCAAAATGGCGGCACGTTCTGCTGGCATCAGAAAGGGCATTGGGAAGTCATTGACTTCCGTCATCGGGCTTTTCACATAGCCTGGCATGATAACGGTTACTTCGATGCCGCTGGCAGCCAGCTGGCCCCGCAATCCCTCGCCCCAGACTTTGATCGCCGCCTTACTGCCGCAATAAGCCGGCGCGCCGGGAAACCCACGATATCCCGCGAGCGACGCCATCAACGCAATCTGCCCTTGCCGCCGAGCTTCCATTCGGGGCAGAAGCGGCAAGACGGTATTGAGAACGCCGTCAAGATTGGTCTGAAAGATTGCCCGAACCTGCTCGCTACTTTCATTGCCACCGGACGTGCCGCCGGAGATGCCCGCATTGGCGATGACCAGATCCAGCGGCTGCTCAGCATCCAACGCCGACAATTGCTCTTCCACCTGTTGTCGATCGCAGACATCCAGCACCAGCTCCCGGACGATAGCGCCCTTGGCCCGGCAGGTGGTGGCAATGGCAGCCAGTCGCCCCGCCTGCCGCCCGGTGAGGGCGAGATGGCATCCCGGAGCGGCATAGGCTTGCGCCAAAGCGGCGCCGATCCCGGAACTGGCGCCGGTGATCAGGATATGTCGCGGCTGCTGCATGTCTCTGTCTCGTGTCATGGCCTCGGATGCTTGCCAGCATCGCTGGCATCGCCGATGATAGCCAGCAATTGATCAGGAGTCGCGAGCAAGCGGCGGGACGCCGATGACGCCCTCACCCCGGATCAGGAACCAGCTGCTCGGTGGTTCTGGAAATCACCGACACCACATAGGAAGATGAAAGGAGATGGGTCCGTGGCAATCGCCAGTATGACCGGTTTTGCCCGCAAGGAGGGCTCGCTTGACGGCTTCTCCTGGACCTGGGAGCTGAAGAGCGTCAATGGCCGCAATCTGGAACTCCGGACTCGACTGCCAGGGGGGTATGACGCCCTCGAATCTTTTGCCCGCAATGCCGCCGCCGAAATCCTGAAGCGCGGCAATGTGAATGCCGCCTTGACCGTCAATCTGCAGGAAAAAACCGGTACCTTTCGCGTCAACGAGACCGCCCTGGCCCAAGTTGAAGTGTTGGTCACTGATCTGCGGCAGCGACTGGGTCTGGCGGCACCTGGCGTTGATGGCATCCTGGCTCTGCGCGGCATTCTCGAAGTTGACGATCCGGCGCCATCGCCGGAAGTAACTGAGCAGCGCATGCGGGCGCTGCAGCAGAGTTTAGCCGAGGCATTGAAGCAGCTGCATGCCATGCGACATGTCGAAGGAAAGCGCCTGCTGGCATTGGTCGATGGTCACCTCAATGAAATCGAGCGCCTGTGCAAGGCGGCTGGCGAGATCGCCGCGGGCCAACCGGAGAGCTTGCGTAAGCGCCTGCTCGAACAGTTGACCGATCTCCTCTCTGCCAGTAGTGCCGCAAATACCTTGAGCGAGGATCGCTTGGCGCAGGAAGTTGCCCTGCTGGCAACCAAGGCCGATGTCCGCGAAGAGCTTGATCGCCTGGCCGCGCATATTCATGCCGTCCGTGATCTCTTGCATGCTGGGGGTCCGGTCGGCCGCAAGCTCGATTTTCTCTGCCAGGAATTCAACCGCGAAGCCAATACCTTGTGTTCGAAAGCCGCCGATATCGCCTTGACTGGCATTGGCATCGATCTCAAGGCGACGATCGAGCAGCTGCGTGAACAAGTCCAAAATATCGAATAGCGGATCGGCGTGATGACAGCAGGAATGGAAACGCAAGGCGGTTTTGTCGACGTTCGTCGGCGCGGATTGATGCTGGTTTTGTCGTCGCCTTCGGGTGCCGGCAAGACCAGCATCTCACGGCGCTTGCTGACGCTGGAGCCGAGCCTCACCATGTCCGTCTCGATGACGACACGGCTGAAGCGACCTGGTGAAGTGGCGGGTATCGACTATCACTTTGTCGATCTGACTGAATTCAGCGTCATGATCAACCGTGGCCAATTCCTGGAATATGCCAAGGTCTTCGATAATTACTATGGGACGCCACGGCAGGCCGTGGAGACAGCCCTCTCCAAAGGGTCGGATGTCCTGTTCGACATTGATTGGCAGGGCACGCAGCAACTGGCCCAGGCCGCCCGCGAAGATCTGGTCAGCGTCTTCATTTTGCCCCCCAGCACACAGGCGCTCGAGCAGCGCCTGCGATCACGGGCACAAGATAGCGCCGACGTAGTCGCCCATCGCATGTCGAAGGCAGCAGATGAAATGAGTCACTGGGCCGAATATGATTACATCATCATCAATCAGGACATTGAGGACAGCGTCAATCGCGTACGCGCGATCCTGACCGCGGAGCGGCTGCGTCGACAGCGACAGGTCGGCTTGGCGGAGTTCGTCAAAGGCCTGCGCCAAGGCCAATGATACCGGCACGCTTCGCAAGTCGAGAGCTGCTGCCCCCGCTGACAGCTCAGCATCAAGCAGGTCGCTTGGTCTCCAGATAGCGCGCCAGTAGGCAGAATTGTTCGACCGACAATTCCTCGGCGCGAGCAGTCGGCGCAATGCCAAGTGCCGTTAGCACCCCTTCCGCGTCTGCAAAGACACTGCGCAACGACTGCCGCAGCATCTTGCGGCGCTGGTTGAAGGCAGATGCCGTGACACGTTCAAGGTCCTGCTGGCGCGCCGGAAAGGCCGGCTGTTGGCGTGGCACGATCTGAACGATGCTCGAGGTTACTTTCGGCGGCGGGGTAAACGCTCGTGGTGGCACATCGAATAATCGCCGTGGCTCGCTCAGCCATTGTGTGAGAACGCTGAGACGGCCATAATCCTTGCTGCGCGGCTTGGCGGTCAATCGCTCGACAACTTCCTTCTGGAACATCAGAGGCATGGACTTGACCGTCGCTCCCTGCCCCAGCCATTTGATCAGCAACGGCGTCGCGATATTATAAGGCAGATTGGCGACGATAT
>WNFM01155434.1_pt1 | contig 11205 bp, 8 predicted proteins | sample 5400271 | NCBI WGS metagenome assembly WNFM01 (sample SAMN13153352, study PRJNA577476) | soil metagenome | isolation source: 60 cm saprolite on Douglas fir-dominated hillslope | place: USA:California | collected 2013-09-17 | reverse complement strand
ATCGTCTTTCTCTGTCACCATGAGATGCAACTCTCGACAGTAACGGACCGTTACCAGGCCTACCTGGATATCATGCAAGAGGCCGGTGAGATGCCTTATGAACCCTGGCTAATTGGTCCGACGGGAAAAGAACTGGGCGTCAGAAGCGTACTCCGTTCAGCCGCCGATGCACGCAGCGCGGAAATTCAAACGATTAAAGATTACATGTTACGAACGCAGCCTCGCCCCACAGCGATTTTCGCTGTGAACGATTATGTCGCCGTTCTCGGCTTACGAGCGATAAAGGCGTTAGGTCTGCACATACCGAATGACGTATCCATCGCCGGGTTCGACGGCACCGATTTAGCGGCCCAGCTCGAAGTGCCTTTAACGACAGTTGCTCAGGATCCCTTTGCGATTGGTAAACGGGGCGCGCAAATCCTGATAGATCGCATCGAAGGTTATCTAGGCCCCTCCAACCACGAAGTCATCCCAACGCAGCTTCATATAAGGAGTTCAACATCTGTTCCTGTACGAGCCTGAATCTCTTAAGGGGGTGATAGTATCGAAGCGTAAAGAGACCGTAGCCTCACTTTTTATTAGTATTTAGGAGAAAAAGAAATGACACCCCAGTTCAAACGTTTTTGCCTTACCTTAGTTGTCTTAATGACACTCGTTCTAGCCCCATCATGGAATAAGTTGTCTGCACAAGGCACACAAGTCGCTCGTGAAGACACCGTTATATTTGATATTGATGCAACCTCCATCGCGAGTCCCAATAACTTCAACATTCTCGATAACTCCGGATCCCAGCTCCCGCAAAATGGCTTGCACCAGGCGGTGTTGGAACCACTGTTCATCTTGAACTATGAGACTGGCAAGATTGAGCCGTACCTGGGTACGGCGTTCACCTCCAACTCCACACTGGATGTATGGACACTGACCTTGCGCGACGGCGTTACCTGGTCGGACGGTGTGGCATTTACCGCCGACGACGTAGTATTCACCGTGCAGACGCTGTTGGACGACAAGACAGCCACGCTGCGTAATGCAGCCGATATGCAGACCTGGGTCAAGACCGTCAAGAAGGTTGATGCCAAGACGGTTGAGTTTGACCTCAAGGCTCCAGATCCGCGCTTCCAACTCGATTACTTCTCAGTCCGCATTTGGGGCAACTTCAACATTGTGCCGGAGCATATCTATAAGGGGCAAGACCCGGCGACCTTCAAGTTCTACGATCCAGCGAAGGGGTGGCCAGTCGGCACCGGTCCGTATAAACTGACCAGCGCAAGTCCCACTCAATTCGTGTATGACCTTGATCCGAATTGGTGGGGTGCCAAAACCGGCTTCCATGCCCTGCCCGAACCGAAGCGCCTGATCTGGGTGCTCGCCGGCTCCCCACAAAACAAAGCTCTGCTGATGTCCAACCACCAGCTTGACAGCGCGATGAACCTCCCGCTAACTGCATTCCAGGCCATCCAGGCGAAAAACCCGAAGATCATCGCCTGGAAAGACGCCTTGCCATATGCCTGGGCCGACCCCTGCCCGCGCGAACTCGAATTCAACACCGAGCAGGCACCATGGAGCGACCCGAATCTGCGCAAAGCGGTCAGCCTGATCGTTGACCGGAGTTCAAACATCAAGATCGCCTACCAGGGTACGACCACGGCGTCATCGACGATATTCGTGTCCTACGGCGGTATGCAGCCCTTCATCGATGCAGTCACCAAAGCGGGTTATGGCGCTCCCGAAACGGGAGACGCCGCCGCTGGTCAAAAACTAATTGAGGCGGCCGGCTACAAGCTGAACGGTAGCAACATCTACGAAAAAGATGGTAAGACACTCGACCTGAACATCATCGTGCCGAACGACACCCAGGAATACACCCTGAGCAATAACGAACTCGTCGAGCAGCTCCAGAAAGCTGGCATCAATGCGAGCAGCCAGCCAGTCAATGGCGCAACCGAGACGAATGACAACGCGACTGGCAAGTTCCAGGCCGAGTGGCAGTGGCATACCTGTGGGTCCGTTAGCGAGCCGTGGGTCTCGTTGAATCAGCTGAACGTCAAATACTACAAGCCTACCGGCACGCTCGGCGCAGCGGGCCTGGACAGCGAGCGCTGGAACACCGATGGGGCTAAGGCGTACAGCAAGATCGTCGATCAACTCGGTTCACTCCCACTGGGCGACCCCTCAATTCCGGGCCTGGTCGCGCAGGCGTACAAGTACATCTACGACGAAACCCCAGTGATCCCACTGGTACAGGCCGAGAAGCTAGTTCCATTTGACACGACCTACTGGACCAACTGGCCGACTGCCAAGAACAACTACAACCATCCAGCAACGTGGTGGAACAGCACATACGACATCATCCTCAATCTCCACAAAGCTACCAAGTAACGGTTCGTTTAAGGTACACTTGGGGTGGGAAGACTTCTTCCCACCCCACTTCAATACGGGACAGCGCAAACGAAGATATGCGATAATAAATGCGTGGCATTACATTCAGTTATTTTATTCAACGATTAGGCATCTTTTTTTTGACAATCTGGCTTGCCGCCACAATCATCTGGTTGATTCCCCACCTTGCACCCGGCGACCCGGCTGAGGCTATTGTCGCCCGCATGTCCAGTCAGAGTGGTTCGGTGGAGAATGCCGATAAGATTATTGCCGGGTTCAAGGAACGCTTCGGGCTGAATGACTCACTGCCGGTGCAGTATATTCGCTATTTGGGCAATATTGCCCATATGGATTTCGGCTATTCGATGGCGAACTTCCCGTCCACCGTCGGTGAAATAATCGGCCTGGCGCTTCCCTGGACGATAGGATTACTCCTCCTTGCTGCAATAATCAGTTTTTTGTTAGGAAACTTCCTGGGGGCGATCATGGTCTGGACCAGGACGCCGGGCCTGTTAAAAGCAATCATCCCGATCGGGATGATATTTACATCGTTGCCGCCCATCCTCGCCGCTCTCTTTGTACAGTATGTGTTTGCCGTCCTCTTGAACTGGTTCCCAGTATCATTCGCTTATGACGCTGGCATTCAGCCAGGTCTCTCGCTAGATTTCATCGGTAGTGTGATCCAGCATGGAACACTCCCCGCGCTCGCGATTGTGCTTACGAGCTTCGGCCTACAGACATTGGGAATGCGTGGGATGATGATTACAGTTGAAGGTGAAGACTACATGAGTTTGGCGCGCGCCAAAGGATTGAAGCCGTTCTACCTGCTTTATCGTTATAGCATACGCAACGCGATTTTGCCGCAGATCACGTCCTTCGCCATCAACATTGGAACGTTGGTGAGCGGTGCACTGCTGGTTGAATATGCCTTCACCTATCAAGGCATGGGATTTGTGACCTTCAATGCGATTAACAACCAGGATTTCACTGTCATTCAGGGCACCTCGTTTATCTTAATATTTACGACCGCACTGGCCGTGTTGATTATTGACTTGACTTACCCGTTGATCGATCCGCGTATTACCTACGCGAGGAAGTAGTTATGGCGACGATAGATACCCCAAAAGAGAACGCCGTCGTATCGCCCGTGCCATTCAGGCACACGCCCAAAGTGATGGGCCGCTTCAACCGCTGGGATACGCCGTGGTTCAATAGTAAGCTGATTGCCGGTTTGACCATTATCGCACTAATCCTCCTCCTGGGACTGGTAGGACGCTTGTTTTGGAACACGAAACTTGCCCTAACGGGTTATTCGCCGCAAAATCTTCCACCGATTGGTTTTACCAACACCTTAACCGGTGATGTCGGCACCTGGGAGCATCCGCTCGGAACGGAGGGCAGCGGGCGAGACATGCTGGCCTTGATCATCCTCGGCGCACCGAATTCGTTTCTGGTCGGCGTCATCGCTGGCGTCGTCGGCGAAGGTGTGGGAATTATTCTGGGCTTCACTGCGGGATACCTGGGCGGGCACGTGGATGATGTGATCCGCGTGCTGACCGATGTCGGTATCACCATTCCGAACCTACTGGTGCTGATTGTCATTCAGTCGATATTCAGGCAGGTTGAACTGACGACGATTGCGCTAATGATCTCAGTGTTTGCCTGGCCGCAGCCGACCCGGCTGATCCGCGCCCAGGTCTTGAGCATGAGGGAAAGTGGCTACATCCAGATGGCAAGGCTATCGGGGACGTCTACCTTCTCCATCATGTTCCGGGAGATTATGCCAAACCTGATCCCGTATCTGTTCGCCAGCTTTATCGGCAATGCGGCCAGCGCTATCCTGACAGCGGTCGGTCTGGAAATACTTGGCCTCGGTCCCCAGCGTATCCCCACGCTTGGCGGCGTTATCTCCTTTGCGATACAAGGGTCAGCGGTGCTGGCGAATATGTGGTGGTGGTGGGGTTTTCCGACGCTGATGCTTGCAATCATGTTTATTGGTCTGCTGCTGATCAATTTGGGCTTTGACGAAATCGCAAACCCGCGTCTCCGTCAGGCATCGCGATAAGAAGGGGATGAAATGACTGAACAACAGCGCACTCCTGTCTTAAAAGTACGACATCTGCGCGTCTATTACGAAACGCCGAAGGGAGATGTCCTCGCGGTTGACGGCATTGACTTCGATCTCTATGAAGGCGAAACTCTGGGCCTGGTAGGTGAATCGGGTTCCGGCAAATCGACGGCTGCAATGGGCGTCCTGCAACTGGTCGTCCCGCCGGGACGTATCGTAGACGGCGAAGTTATGCTGGAAGGTAAAGAACTCTTAGGGCTGTCCGAAGAAGAGCTAAATAAGGTTCGCTGGGTGAAACTTGCCTTGATCCCTCAGGGCGCTATGAATTCGCTTAACCCCACGATGACGGTCAGCGCTCAAATTAAAGACGCGATTCTCGCCCACGAAGGCAATTCCGCCAAGCAGAAAATCAAGTCTCGCATTCTGGAACTACTATCCATGGTTGGACTGCCGGGGCGTGTCTATGACATGTATCCGCACGAACTGAGCGGGGGCATGAAACAGCGAGTGTGTATCGCGATGGCAATTGCCTTGAGTCCCAGGGTCATCATTGCCGATGAATCGACCAGTGCGTTGGATGTTGTTGTGCAGCGCGTTGTCGCCCAGACAATGCTTAAGGTCAAGCAGGCACTGGGTGTTTCGATGGTGATGATCGGTCACGACATGGCATTAATGGCGCAAATGGTTGATCGAATTGCCGTGATGTATGCTGGCAAAATCGTCGAAATTGCCTCGGTAAAGGATATGTTCGCCGATCCCAAGCACCCGTATTCGCAGCTTTTGATCGAGTCGGTGCCCACCCTGAAGGAACGCAAAGCATTAAAAATTACTGAGGGCATCACGCACGATCCGCGCAATCCACCGCCTGGTTGTATCTTTCAGTTGCGTTGCCCATTCGTCATGGACGAATGCCGTGTGTACGCTCCACCCATGCGCGAAGTCAAGCCGGGGCAGCTAGTTGCCTGCCACCTCTACGAAGAAGATGGGAGCCTGGTCAATGTCCGAAATGCTGTTGGAAATTCGTAACGCGAGCAAAATTTATGCACAGCGAAGCGTCGGCGGGATGAAGAGAGAACTAGTCGCGTTACAGGATTTCAATCTCAGCATCCCCAAGCACCCGGCCTCAATCGTTACGATTGCTGGTGAGAGTGGCAGCGGCAAAACCACGCTTGCCCAGGTTGTTTTGGGATTCACCCGATTGACTTCCGGTCAGATCATCTATGATGGGCAAGACGTGTCTACTGCCAACCCTGAACAGATGAAAGGCTACCGCCGCCAGGTCCAGGCAGTGTTTCAGGACCCGTTTGGGGTGTATAACCCGTTCTATCGCGTCAAACACGTTTTCAATACGGTGATTGAGAACTTCCATTTGAGCAGGAACAAAACCGAAAGCCGCGCCTTGATTGAAGAGGCACTGAACATCGTTGGCCTGCACGGAGACGATGTTCTACGCAAATATCCACACCAGCTAAGCGGCGGTCAGCGGCAAAGGATCATGATGGCGCGTGCCTACATGATCAAACCAAAACTTATTGTCGCCGACGAACCGGTGTCGATGGTTGATGCGTCGCTGCGAGCGTCTATCTTGGACGTGATGATCCGACTTAAAGAAAAAGTCGGGATCTCCTTTCTATATATCACGCACGATCTGAGCACGGCATATCAGATCGGAGATCGAATTTTCATTCTTTACCAGGGAACCGTTGCAGAAAAGGGAAATACAGTCAACGTCATCGACCACCCGCACCATCCATACGTACAACTTCTCGTTGACTCGGTTCCAGTCCCCGATCCCGCAGTGAAGTGGAAAGGGGAAATCAACCTGCCGCCGGAAGAAGAAATGCGCAGTTCAGTTCATACTGGCTGCCGCTTCTATCCACGCTGCCCGAAACGCATGGAGCGATGTTTGATAGCACAGCCGCCGCTATATAAGGTAGACGGCGCTGATCACGAAGCATCCTGCTATCTGTATGCCGACGAGACCGTAGCGGCAGAGCAACACGAAGAAATTGTGGGCTAAATGCCTTGTTTCAACAATTGCACATTGACTGATTTCACCCTTAGGTCAAGGAGTATCACTCTTGCTTCACAAGATTCGATGGACACCACAGAAAATAGCGCAGCGCCTCCAGTTGATTCAACCCTATATTTACAGACGGCGACAACCACTGCCAGCATTTCGCTACAAAACGCTGCCCGGTCCGCTCGACACTCCGCCTGTAGAGGCGGAGGTTGATGATCGTAACTGGGAGCTTATTCAACCGAATAGTAATTGGGGATCGTGGCTCACCAACTTCATCCTACGCTCGCAGTTTTCGATCCCTGCCGACTGGCAATCCGATGCGCCAGTCGCGCTTTATTTGCCGCTAGGTGATGCCGGGGATTTCAGCCACCCGGAAGCGCTGACCTACATTGATGGACAACCCTATGCCTCCGCTGACAGGCACCATCAGGAGATTCGGCTTCAAGACCGCTACCGGGACGGTCAAGTTCACCACCTCGCGCTGCACGGTTGGACGGGCAGCGGTGACGCCGCCGAGAATAACCCCAATATCAAGCTCTTTATGCATGAATGTGCCGTCGTGCAAATCGACTTGCTAACACGCGAATTTTTCAGCATCGCCAGGATGGCCCTCGATGTTACCGGGCAGCTTAGTGATCGGGACCCGGTTAAGGACCACTTATACAATGCGCTTGACGAGGCATTTAAGGTGCTGGATACACGCGATCCGCTTGGCACAGCCACCTTTTACGACAGTGTTCCAGCAGCGCTGACATGCTTAAAAGAGGGCATAGCCGCCGCAGGCGCACCCATGGAGGTTGACATCATTGGCGTCGGCCATGCTCACATTGACGTGGCCTGGCTGTGGACACTTGGTCAAACTGTCCGTAAATCGGGCCGCACCTTCAGCAATGTGCTGCGTCTGATGGAGCAGTTCCCGGAATACAAATTTTCCCAGAGTCAGGCCCAACTCTACAAATACACCGAAGAATACTATCCCGACATCTTCAAACAGATTACGGATCGGGTTCGCGAAGGTCGTTGGGAACCAATGGGCGGCACATGGGTTGAACCAGACTGTAACGCGATTGGCGCGGAGTCTCTTGCACGGCAGTTTCTTCTGGGGCGCACTTACTTCCGCCAGCACTTTGGCGAGGTGGATACACCTGTACTGTGGTTGCCTGACACATTTGGCTACAGTTGGGCGCTGCCACAATTGATTAAACAGGCGGGCATGAAGTATTTCATTACCCACAAGATGAGTTGGAATCAATACAACCAGATGCCCTATCAGTTTTTATGGTGGCAGGGTCTGGATGGCACGCGAATATTGACCCACTTCCTGACCACGCCGGAGAAAATGACCGGGTTGCCACTTGCCACGACCTATAATGGGGATCTATCAGCGCGGCAGATCTTTGGAACGTGGGACAATTTCCGCCAGAAAGAAACCTATAACGAGCTGATCACGGCCTACGGCTACGGAGACGGGGGCGGCGGCCCGACACGTGAGATGCTCGAAAACATTGAGCATCTGGCCCACCATCCCGGAGCGCCGCGCGTTCGTCCCGGGACCGTCCGCGAGTTCATGGAACGGGTGGAAACAGAGATTGCCGATCATCTTCCAGTTTGGAACGGCGAATTCTATCTGGAGTATCATCGCGGCACATTCACGGGTCAGGCCCGAACCAAACGTCGCAATCGCAAGAGCGAATTCCTGCTACACGACGCAGAGTTTCTCGCGTCCTGGGCGGCGATGTTGACCAGCTACAAGTATCCTGCTGCCGATGTGTATAAAGCCTGGGAGCTTATTTGTCTCAACCAGTTCCACGATATATTGCCCGGGTCTTCCATTGGCGCAGTCTACGAGGATAACGCCAGAGATTTCGCCGTGATTCTCGGCATAGGCGAAAAGATTCGCGAAGAGGCGATTAACGCGCTGGCGAGCCAGTTTCCGGCGAACGCCGCTGTCCTGGTCGTGAATCCAACCTCGTTCGGAGGGCGGCGCATTGGGCTGCTCGACGGCAATCTGGACGGCAATACGCATCTCAGCGACTCACATGGCAACCCATTGACGACACAGGCAGTTGACGACGGTACACTCGTCGAACTTCCCGAAATTGCACCCTACGCCATCGTCGTACTTTCTGAAGCAAGTGGTGCGTCGCCTGCCGCTCAAGCATCACTCTCTGCCAGCCAGCAGGGCGGCGTGACGATACTCGAAAACAGCCTGCTTCGGGTTGAAATCAACGCCGATGGCGATATCACACGCATTTATGACAAACAGGCGGGGCGCGAAGTGCTGTCTGAAAATGCGCAGGCCAATAACCTCCTCGTGTTTGAAGATCGCCCGCTAAACTTCGACGCATGGGATATCGATATATTCTATGAAGACCGGACCGAAAAGGTTGGCGGCGTGGAAAGCATCACCATCACAGAACAAGGGGCATTGCGTGTCGCGCTGGAGATAAAACGCAACTATCGCAGCAGCAAGATTCATCAAAAAATCTACCTTTACGCCAATAGCAAACGCATCGACTTCGACACCTGGATCGACTGGCACGAACACCACACGCTGTTAAAGGTTGCATTCCCGGTCAATGTGATGAGTCCTGTGGCGACCTATGATGTCCAATGGGGCAACGTTCAGCGTCCGACGCATCGCAACACGTCGTGGGACTGGGCACGCTTCGAGACCTGCGCACAAAAGTGGGCGGATCTAAGTGAGGGTAACTACGGCGTAGCCTTGCTCAACGACTGCAAATATGGTTACGACATTCTCGATAATGTGATGCGGCTCACGCTGCTTACAAGTGCAACTGATCCTGATCCCTCTGCCGATCAGGGCGAGCATAGTATGGTCTATAGTTTGTTGCCGCATGTTGGCGATTGGCGTGACGAGGTTATTCCTGCTGCCTACGACCTCAACGATCCGATCATTTTGAGGCGTATTAAAGGAACGGCATCCAGTGATCCGGCGCTGTGTTCGCTGGTTTCTGTGTCCTTACCGAATGTAGTCATTGAAACGATTAAGAGAGCGGAGGACGGTAACGGCATCATCGTTCGCCTGTATGAGGATCAGCGCAACCGGGGCGCATTCAAGTTAACGACGGGTTTTGCGCTCGGACAGGTGTATCACTGCAATCTGCTTGAAGAGAATGAACAAGAACTTCAGGCTGAGGATAACCAGGTTCAGTTGGATATCGCACCCTATCAAATTGTCACGCTGCGCCTGGTACCGCAGGGCTAGCAAGCGTTTTATTGGGTCTTGCATGGTGCATCTGCTCAAAACCATCAGCATAATCACAAAGACCACGGCATTTTTTGCCCGTGGTCTTATGGTTTATGACCATTGCGCCCCTTATGCCGAAACCCTCTATAGACGACAACCTTCGTGATGAAGTCCCCTACGTATTTGATTAAACTGAATACAATTATGGTTATCCTGTAGTATCAATGAGCGGACCATAGAGGGCTTCTTAATGAAAACTCGCTACCGAATTTTAATAATTGCGCTGTTAGCCACATTATTGTCGCTCACAGCACGTGGAACGACTGCCGCAGCCAGTCGCAGTTGGGATTGGCGGCGTTGGGACGTGCAGATCAGCAATATCAACACCGCTGCGAATATCTTTCACGTGGCTGAGACGCATATTATTGCCGTCACCAATGGATCGTTTGCTGGAGGAGATCGCAGTGTAGCGCTGGACCGTGTAACTGGCATCGACAATGTGTCAGTGACAGAAGGCTCCACGCCAATGAAATATGTCCAGGCCAGCAGCGCCGATGACTGTCCCACGACTGGCGGCATATTCTGTTTATTCACCAATTCAAGCAATGAGCGCGATATTTACTACAATTTTTTTAGCCGCGCCTACGCCGGACAAACGCGCACCATCAAGATCGAATATGACGTACACGGCGCACTGCGGTCCTATTCTGGCGGCGATCAGTTGTACTGGTCGCCGCTGGCAACCACGCGCGAATTCCGCGTATTGGCCTCACAGGTAACCGTTCAGATGCCGCCAAATCGCCCTCCCCAGGTTGTGGCTACCTATCCCGATACCTGGACCAAGCATCAGGACGGCAATCTACTCACTTTCGACTCGCCCGGCACGATTGGCGAGACCGATCCAGCCGAAATCCGCGTTCAGTATCCGCATGATCCAGCGATGGCTCCGCCGCCGTGGCAGGCCGCTTACGATAGTCAACAGGCATTCCTCGATAAAATGCGTCCAGTGCTAAGCGTCGTGCTGCTTGGACTTGCCGGGCTGTTGGGCATTGGCGGACCGCTGTGGGTGCTGATCCGTTATATGACCCATGGGCGCGATCCGAATCCCGTGGTCGTGCCTGAATATTTAGCTGAGCCACCCGGCGATCAGCCACCCGGCGTGGTTTCAACGCTCATCAACGAGCAAGCCGGAATGCCCGAAATCCTGGCAACACTGCTCGATCTGGCGCGACGTGGCTTTCTGGTGATCGAGCAGGATCAACACCAGGGCTTCTTTGATCATTCGACTGACTTTGTGTTCCACCGCACCGAAAAGTCACAGAGCAAGCATCCGACGATTGGCTCGCAGTTTCTCAATCTGAACGCAGCGTCGCTTCTGAATGCGGTCACAGAATATCAGAACGACCTCAAGAGTACAGGCGTTGAAGCGGACACCGGCTTGCGTCATTACGAGCGCCTTTTGTTGGATGGTCTGTTCCCTGGTAATGCCACCGATACTCACCTGTCCGAACTTCGCAACCGCTT
>WNFM01329046.1_pt1 | contig 11206 bp, 11 predicted proteins | sample 5400271 | NCBI WGS metagenome assembly WNFM01 (sample SAMN13153352, study PRJNA577476) | soil metagenome | isolation source: 60 cm saprolite on Douglas fir-dominated hillslope | place: USA:California | collected 2013-09-17 | reverse complement strand
AGAGCGTGTTGTGTAGCGCAGAGCGGGGCTGCATCACGACACTGCACTGTATTGCCTCTCGTCGATAGGCCTGGCGGAGTGGTCTGGACACGCCTGGTGCTTCCCACTGGTTTCTAGGAGCGTCAGCATGCCCACTCGCGCCGAGATTCTGGACACCCTTGCGGCGTCGCAGACGCAGGTCCTGGCGTTTTTTCACGGGCTGAGCCCGCAAGACCTGGAGCGCCCGGCAACGACGAGTGGAGTTCCTGGAGCAGCTCCGTGGCGCGCCAAGGATCATTTGGCGCACCTGGTGCAAAGCGAGCGCACCATCCAGCACTTGCTGCGCCGTACCCTCGCCGGCGAGACGCGAGACGTGCTCTTACGCCTGCAATACCCGGCAGGAATGCCGATGCCGGCCAATCCGGGCAATCTGAGCGCGCTGACCCCGGAGGAGGAGGAGCGACTGGAGATGGCCGTCGCCAGCGTCAATCAAACCACCGTGAACGCGCACCATGACGACAGCCTGGAGCTGCTGGCAGCGGATTATCGGGCGACGCGGCAGGACACAGTGGACCTCCTGCACCAGTTCACTGATGAGCAGCTGGCCACTCCGGTGCCCACTGTCATTGGTGACCAGGCCGCCGGCGACTTGTTGGCCGGGAGAGCGGGGCATGCGACCGAGCACATTGCTGAGATTGAGGAAGGATGTCGTCAGGGCGTGTAGAATGGTTGCTTTCTTCGCCGGTCGGCACCGTCTTGACCAGGTGTCCAGAGGGCCGCTGCTACCGTGAGGCCTGATGTGTGATGGTGTCGTGCCGCTGCACATACAGATCCAGTGCCGGTTGGTTACCTTCGCTACAAAACACGCTCTTAAGAAAATCTGGGCCGACGCAGCCTACCGTGGCAAGGAGTTGGCAGACTGGTGTGCAGCGGAAGGCGATTGGGACCTTGAAGTGGTCGAGCGGACGCCAGGGGTACGTGGTTTCGCTGTTCTTCCGAAGCGCTGGATTGTGGAACGCACCTTCGGTTGGCTTTCGCGCAACCGCCGAATGAGCAAGGACTATGAGCGCAAGGTACAGACCAGCGAAACACTGATCGAGCTAGCGATGATTCGGCTACTCGTGGCGCGCCTTGGCAGGGAAAGGAGGCGCGGGCTTCCTGCTCTGTGAGGGAGTGGCTGAACTAGCTGCCACCGAAGAGATCCAGGTGCCAGTCATTGCACTGCATGAAATGGCCTTTGGGATACTCAAACTCGAGTGCCTCCACCAGCGTGAACCCCAGCTTCCGGCAGATCCCGTTGGAAGGACCATTCTCGACGGAAGGGAAGGCGTGCAGAAACCGATGCTTCCCATCAGCCCTGGCCTGGACAATCGCCTGAGCCGTGGCAGCGCTCGCGATGCCCCGCCCTTGGAACGCCGTCAGCACCAACCACCCGATCTCATAGATATCTTCCTCATGCCAGGAGTGTTCCCAGTAGCCCACCGACCCGACCGCCTCGCCGGTGGCCTGAAGGACGATCTTAAACGACCGACCGGCACCCGAGTCTGGGAGCCGCAATTTGCGGGCGTGACGCTGGGCAATCTGCTCAGGGCTTTCGGGGCCACCCAAATACCGGGTCATCTCCGGATCCCCGAGCATTTGCTGATCGAGAGCAAGGTCGTCCTCGCTCCATGGCTCGATCCGCACAGCGTTCTGATTGGCCCCATCGCTCGGTGATGTACTGTGCGCAAGCATGCTGCTCTCCTTTCGGGTGCTGTCACCACAGACGATCTCCGTCTGCGGTTGTGGTCCTGCTTAACTGCACTGATGAGAACATTTGTTCTTGAGAATACACCGGCCCCTGGCGCGTGTCAAAGGGCCTCTACGCGATAGACTGCATTTCATGAGTACCAGCCCTCCATTGCAAAACACGCTCTTACGTCGGCAGTCTCCGGGCACACGCTTCATTCGTCTACGGGTGCTGCTCCAGCCGGCGGGGCTGCTGGTGTCCCACGCAAACCATCCCAGTAGCGCTGCCAGCGTGCGCGTACCTCGTCTTCCGTCGCACCGCCGTCGTAGGCCGGCGAGACCAACGGCAGTGCTCGTGTGACCCGCACGAGCACGACTGTGTGAATGTCACTCTCTACGCCGCGCCGCCGAAAGAACGCCAGCGCCTCTTCGAAGCGCGGCCCTTCTGCTACTACCTCGCCGATCCCCTTGAAGCGGTAGCCTTTGCGCACCAGCGGGTCGACGACATTGATCTCGATGGCAGGATTGTGGCGCAGGTTGGCGACAGTGCGTGGCGAGTGGATGTCGGCGAAGATCAGGTGGTCGTCGTCCCACACACTGGTCGTGCCCTTAGGCGAGAGATTCGGCGTGCCGTCCGGGCAGACGGTGGCGGCGAAGCCCAGCCGCTGCTCCTCGACCACACGGCGCATGGCATCAGTGAGTATCCCCATCGCCTTCCTCACTTTCCCGTTGACTAGGTGCCGGGCGTGCGGCGCATACTGTCCGGACGACGAGGAACGCGTACGAATGGACCGATGATCTGTGTCCGACCAATGTCCGCCAGTGGCACGCGTATTGCAAGGAGAGGTAGTGTCTCGGGCACGATGGAATCGACCTGCATTGCAGGATCGCAGGAAGCGCGCCTCACTCGCGTGGCCATTGGTGGCGCGTCTGGGGAATGGCTCGAGACAGCGCGATTGATCGACAGGGATGTCCAGGCGGAGGAAACGGTCGGGGACTTGTGGTGCGAGGGCTTGGCATGCAGCACTGGAGCCGCATGAAGTTCATCTCCCACCGCGAGCACGGCTGTTTCCTTCGTCATTTCTCCTCCGCACGCTTCCGCACGCCCCTCATGCCAGTCAGGAGCCCGTCGTGCCCGTCGCTCAGACCGCCGCCTGGGTCGAGCGGTTATACACCACGTTCGGGTTGGTCAGCACGTTCACGCAGGCGGGCCGCCCCGAGGCGAAGGCACGCTCGATGGCTGGCCGAATGTCTTCGGGCCGCTTCACCAGCTCCCCATAGCCGCCGAACGCCTCCACCACGCGGTCATAGCGAATGCCTGGCTTCAGGTCCGCTGCCGTGCTGTGCCCGAGCATGGCTTTCTGCGGATGCTTGATCTGCGCCCACTGCCCATCGTTGCCAATCACCCCGACGACGGGCAGGTTATGCCGGCAGAGCGTCTCGAACTCCATGCCGTGCAGACCAAAGGCGCCGTCGCCGAAGAGTACTGCCACTTGCTTGTCTGGCCGTGCCAGCTTCGTCGCGATGGCGAAGCCGGTGCCCGCGCCGAGCGTCCCCATCGGGCCGGCATCGAGCCAGTGGCCCGGCTCCCAGGCGTTGATGACGCGCGCGCCGTAACTCACGATGTCGCCGCCGTCGCCGATGACGTAGGCGTCGCGGTCCAGCGCGTCACGCAGCTCGCGACAGAGCCGCAGTGGGTGGATCGGCACAGCGTCCGAGCGCATCAGCGCCTCCTCGGCCTCGCGCGCTTTGTCCTCGGCCGCACGCACCTGTGCCAGCCAGCCGCTGTGCTCCTGCGGCGCGCCGACCGCCGCATCGAGTTGACCCATCACCAGGCTGACGTTGCCCACGATGCCTACGTCCGCGCCGCGATTGACGCCGATGTCCTCTGCTCGCGTGTCGAGCCAGACGATCTTGGCCTCCGCCGGGATGAGTGGCGGCTCGCCGTAGTTGAGCCGGAAGTCCAGCCGGGTGCCGACGAGCAGCAGCAGGTCCGCACTGGAGAGCGCCGTGCGCCGCGCGAGCGAGAAGAAGAGGGGATGGTCCGGCGGGAGGCTGCCACGCGCGCCGCCGTTGAGGAACACCGGCGCTTGCAGCCGCTCGGCCAGCGCCCGCAGTGGCGCCGCCGCGTCGTCCCACCAGACCGTCGTGCCGGCGAAGATGACCGGCCGTTCCGCCCGCTCCAATAGGGCTGCCGCCTGCTCCACCAGCGCCGGATCGCCCAGCGGCCGCGCCTGGGTGCGGTAGCCCTCGCCAGGCAGCGACGCCTCCGCGGTCGGAATCAGGTTGCCCAGCACGTCCATCGGGCATTCGAGGAAGACGGGACCGGGCCGGCCGGCGGTGGCCTCGCGGAATGCCGCTGCCGTGTAGTCGGCCAGCCGGCCGGTCTGCACCACCGTGCGTGCCCACTTGGTGATCGGGCGCAGCACCTCGACCATCGGCAGCTCTTGCAGCGCGCCCTGGTCCCAGTGCGCCACTGGCGCCGCGCCGCCGATGACGAGAATCGGGCTGCCGCCAAGATACGCGTTTGCGACGCCCGTGATGCCGTCGGTGACGCCCGGGCCAGCCGTCAGCAGCGCCACCCCCGGCTGCCGCGTCACCTTCGCCCAGCCTTCGGCGGCGTGGACCGCGACCTGCTCGTGTCGCACGTCCATGACGCGGATGCCTCGCCGCAGGCAGCCATCATAGATCGCCGCGATGTGTCCGCCGCTGAGCGTGAAGACCACCTCGACGCCCTCGCGCTTCAGGATTTCGGCAACAAGCAGGCCGCCGTGCGTCATCATTTCTTCCATGCCGCAGTCTCCCTCGGTTCTGCCTCGCTCACAGTCTGACCAGAGTATACTCCCGAACTGCTCCATACCGCGTTACGAGCGCCCGCTTGAAGCGTGTAAGTCCATAGCGACGGACGCGGACGAGGATGTGCACTGCCGCCATCGTAACCGGCTCGCTCACCCCGCTGCCGCACTGAGGACTTAGGCATGAAGCGCTGACGTGACGCCGGCTGTGCGATGAAAGGATCTGCGACATGCGGAACGATGCCCTAATCTTGGCGTGTCGCGCGCGTGGAGTCGGCGGAGGCACTCATGCGCACTTGAGACCGAGGCGTGGTCGGGCCATCGCGCTGGTCGCAGTCATCATACTGCTCGCGGGCTGTGGGCGGGCGCAAGCTGGCGCCATCGAAGCGACTGCCGCGCCCACCCATGTCGCGTCGGGGAAGCTGCCGGCCTTCGCGGACTGGCGCGCGGCATATATCGGTTCGGATAGTCACCTACACGTCGTAAGCCTGGACGGCAAGACCGACACAACAGGTCCGGATCTGGCGGCGTCGCTGGCTGCTCCGGGACTTGCCGTGGAGACGGCAGGCGCTTCACCTGACGGGCACCTAATCCAGTATGCGTCTCCTGGCGTTACCCTGGTGGATGTGGCCGAGGCCGGCACTCGCATGCTGCCGAACACCTTCGGCTCCAGCTTCTCCTGGTCACCCGACAGCCGGAGCCTTGCGTCCACCGAGGGTCAGGGCATTTCGTTGTTCGATGTGCCCACCGGCCGCTTCTCCACGGTCCCACTCACTGACTGGCTGGTGAATCCGAGTATTGTAGGCTGGCTGGATACAGGGCACATCGGTGTGATGGTCTACGCGCAGCCCAGCCAGATTCCGCTCTGCACACCGTGCTCGACGCCGAATCCAAACCCGCCTCCGCTCTCACTGGTCTCAGTGGATGTGGGGACCGGGAAGGCGCGCATCATCTTCACTGTGTCGGCCGTCAACTTGGGTAGCGCCGAAATCCTACTCTCACCTGACCGCACGCAAGCGTTGCTCGTCAATCACCGCTTCCGCGACGAACCCTTCACGCCGCGCTTCGAGCTCGTGGATCTAGCGACGGGGACGCTGCGCTCTCTGCCCAATCTGACGAAGCTGGGGCAGGGTGTTGACTTTGGCCAGATTGCCTGGCGTCCCGGCGCGCCGACCGTAGCGACCAGCGTCACAGCGTTCGGACCGGGCACAGATTGGCACACTCAACAGTGGTTGATCGACCTGGCGCACGACGTTGTCACCCGCTTCACCGCTCCTGGCTTCGTCATGGGCTGGTCGCCTGATGGCTCAACACTCGTGACGAGCACGGGCTACCAAGCGGCGCTGGGAAGCGGCCCCTTCGACCTGAACGCCGTCACTTTCTCGCCCTCCGGCCAGGCCGCGGTCGCCTTGCTCACACACGACGAGAGGTCCTTCCCGTTCCTCGGCTTCGTGCGCAACCCCTGAGCGCGGGCAAGCGTTTGAAGCCTACGCCCTTCCTGCCCCGATCGCCGACGACATGCGGGCGACGGCCTCATCCAATTGAGCATCGGGAACGGTGAGCGAGATGCGTACGTAGCCCTCACCCCCGGAGCCGAAATTGGTGCCAGGTGTCACGGCCACGCCGGTGCGCTCTAGCAGATTCAGCGCGAAGTCGGTCGAGGCCTGCCCGGCGGGGATGCAGGGCCAGAGGTAGAGCCCCGCCTGCGGCACCTCCACCTGCATGCCGAGCGCGCGGCAGGCGGCCACCAGCGCGTCGCGCCGGCGCTGGTAGATCGCGTTGCGCGCGTCCAGCCAGCTCTGCGGCAGCTCCAGCGCGCGGGCGGCCGCGATTTGTAGCGGCCGGAAGATGCCGGTGTCGATGTTGCTCTTGAGGCGGGTCATGCCCTCGACGATGGTGGCATTGCCGACCAGCATGCCGACGCGAAAACCTGCCATGTTGTACGCCTTGGAGAGCGAGTGGAATTCAACCGCGACCGCGCGGGCATCTGGAATCTCCAGGATGCTCGGCGGCCTGGCGCCCTCGAAGGTGACCTCAGCGTAGGCCATGTCATGCACCAGTAGCACGTCGTGGTCGTGGGCGAAGCGCACGGCCCGCTCGAAAAACGCGCGCGGGGCGCAGGCGCCGGTCGGATTATTTGGGTAGTTCAGCCAGAGCGTCTTGGCGCGCGCCGCGACGTCCATGGGGATGGCGTCCAGGTCCGGCAGCCAGCCAGCCGTGGCATCGAGTGGCAGGTCGTAGCAGGCGCCGCCGGCCAGCGCGACAGCGGTCGGATAGACGGGGTATTGGGGGTTGGGCATCAGCGCCACGTCGCCCTCATCCATCACCGCCAGCGGCAGATGCGCCAGTCCCTCTTTCGAGCCGATCACCGGCAAGAGGTCGCCTCGCGCAGCGCCGCCATGCCGGCATACTCGGGATAGCGCTGATTGATGGGCTGGCGCGCGGCGGCGTCCAGCGCGTCCAGCACCTCCGGCGGAGTGGGCAGGTCGGGATCGCCCATCGAGAGGCTGATGACATCCACTCCCTCCGCACGCTTCTCGGCGATCTTGCGGGCATAAGCGGCGAAATGGTACGGCGGAAGCTGCTGCAAACGGCGCGAAAGCTCCACGGGAATCTCCTGACGGGCTGGCAAATGCGAGCGGGGTGACAGAAGAACAACCCGTCGCAAGCCGCTGGGTTTCTCACCCAGGCGGAGAGGCGGGTGTGCGTGGCTTTAGCCAGAAGGGTCGCCTCGCGCAGCGCCGCCATGCCGGCATACTCGGGATAGCGCTGATTGATGGGCTGGCGCGCGGCGGCGTCCAGCGCGTCCAGCACCTCCGGCGGCGTGGGCAGGTCGGGATCGCCCATCGAGAGGCTGATGACATCCACTCCCTCCGCACGCTTCTCGGCGATCTTGCGGCCATAAGCGGCGAAGTGGTACGGCGGAAGCTGCTGCAAACGGCGCGAAAGCTCCACAGGAATCTCCTGACGGGCTGGCAAATGCGAGCGGGGTGACTATCACATGTCAGTATAGCAAACCTGGCAACGCACCGGCTCGCGGCCCCGCGACGGCGGCATAGTCACGCTGCTTGCCTTGACACCTGGCATGCACGTTCCTATACTCCTTGCTATACCTATGCGGCGGCGCCGATGCCCCACGCCCTCGACGCCGAGGGAGAGACAGGGCACTTTTGAGGGCGCGGCTGCCATACAGCGGGAGGACCGCGTGGCAGGACGGGAAGGCGCGGCGTTCGGGCCCTACCGGCTCGTGCGCCGGCTCGGCGGCGGCGCTGCCGGTGAGGTCTACACGGCAGAGGGCCCGAGCGGCGACACGGCGCAGGTAGCCGTGAAAGTGCTCTATGGCGGCGCCGACGCTACCACGCGCGAGATCGCGCGACAAAGCCAGGCAGTCGCCGCGCTCCAGCCACCGCATGTCATTCCCCTCTTTGGGCCTGTGCAGCATGAGGGCACGCTCGCGATTGCGATGGCGCTCGCACCGGGCGGCTCGCTGGGCGATACGCTGCGCTCGCTGCGGCCCGATGGCTCGCGCAAGCTCGCACTGCCGCTCTCTGGGAGCGTCGTCGCACGGCTGGTGACACAGATCGCGCGGGCGCTGGCGGCGGCGCACGCCGCCGGTTTCACGCATGGCGACCTCAAGCCCAACAACATCTTCGTGCGCACCTTGCCCACCGGCCAACCCCTGGCCGCCGTCAGCGACTTTGGGCAGTCCATGCTGGCGCAGACCGCCGCTGGCAGCGCACGTGGCGCGACCGGTGAGCGTGCCGCCTGGGCGGCGAGCCAGCTGCTCTTCACCGCGCCCGAACAGCTCCGCGGCGAGACACAGCCCGCCAGCGACCAGTACGCGCTGGCCGCCATCGTCTATTCCCTGCTCACCGGCGAGACGCCGCTGGTAGGCGACGCAGCGGCGCTGCTGGCAGCGATCCCGCGCGAGCCGGTGACCGCGCCGGCGCAGCTCAATCCGGCCATTCTTGCTCCGTGCGCTCGCCAAAGATCCGCGCCAGCGCTACGCCACCATTGAGGCGTTCGCCCAGGCGCTGGACGAGGCACTGGCGGTGCCGGCGGGCGCTGGGGGTGGCGCAGGCACAACGCAGGAGTTCGCCCGTCTGGCATCCTCCACCGCCGGTATGCGGCGACCGGGAGCCGGTGCAGAGGCTGCCGCCCCGGGGAGCAGCGGATTGCGCGTCTACGACCGCAGCGGAGCGGGGGCCAGCGGCGGCAAGGCGCTGCCAGGCGATGGCACGGTCGCGCCGCCGGAGGATCCCTCGCCGCGCGCGCGCCGGCCGCTCACCCTGGTCGCTGCCACCGCCGTGGCACTGGTGCTGCTCTCGTGTGTGCTCGGCTTCCGCGCCTTCGAAAGCTCGTCGGTACTCCCGCATATCCAGCTCGGCGGGACGTTGCTGGGCGGCCCCGCGCCCACGGCGACAACTGATCCCGCCTTAATTGCCGCGGCCCACACCGCGGAAGGCCAGCTCCAGGCGGCGACTCGCGGCACCCCCGTCTTCAGCGACGACTTGAAGAGCAATCAACAACACTGGCGCACCAGCGGCTCCGTCGTCTTCTTCGCGCCCGACGGCCTGCACTTGCATAGCCAGTCCACCACGTCGCCGGTTTTTGAGGACACGCCAGGCGATCATGGTGCGCTGACAGATATCGTTGCGCAGGTAGATGTCACGATGGTGGGCGGCACTCCCAGCGACGATGCCGGCCTGCGTTTCTTCGTGCAGCCGTCAGACGGAGGCCAGCAGGAGTTCTACGCGTACCTCATCACCTCCGAGGGGCGCTATGCCGTCTGGTTCTATCGAGACGGTTGGCACTTCATCCGCAATGGCTATTCGAGCGCCATAAAGCTTGGTATGGGGCAAACCAACACGCTGGCGGTGCTGGCGCGTGGCACAACCCACGAGGCGCTCCTTTTCGTCAACGGCAAGTACGTCACCTCGGCGGCCCTCGCGATGGATGCGCCGGCGACTGGACCGGTCGGCTTCGTGATTCGCGATGGCGGCAGCGAAGCGCGCTTTAACCGCTACCGCCTATATTCCGTCGGCGGCTAGCCGGCGCGCCCACTCGTAGCCGGCGCGTGCCGCTCACGGTTGGCGTTCGCGGCCATACGCTATAGTTAGGGCTGTGGAATCACTCGTTGCACAGCACACCGCCGGGGGTCGCCCATGCTTACCGTGGAAGAGGCGCGCGAGCGCGTCCTGAGCCATTTTCACTCGCTGCCAGTTGAAGAGGTGTCGCTGAACGAGGCGCTTGGGCGCGTGCTCGCCGAAGATGCCGTCTCGCGCGAAGCGCTGCCCGCCTTCGCCAACTCCGCGATGGATGGCTATGCGCTGCGCGCAGCGGACAGTGCGGGGGCGAGTGCGGAGGCGCCCCGGCGCCTGCGGCTGGCCGGCGAGGCAGCGGCGGGGCGTGTCTATCAGGGGCGCGTGGAGCCGGGCGAGGCAGTGCGCATCCTGACGGGCGCGCCACTGCCCGAGGGCGCGGATGCCGTGCTACAGCAGGAACTGGCCGAGATAGCCGGTGATGAGGTGCGCCTGCTGGCGGAGGCGCCCTCCGGCAACAATATCCGCTGGCCGGGGGAAGACGTGCGGCCCGGTGCACTGCTCGTGCCGGCGGGCACAGAGCTGGGGCCGGCGGAGATCGCCCATCCTGGCGACCGGCGACGAGCTGGTTCCGCTCGGTGAAACGCCGGCTCCTAGCCAGATTCACGAGAGCAACTCGCCCTACCTCGCGGCGGCCGTAACTCGCGCTGGCGCCGTGCCGGTGCGGCTGGGCATCGCACGCGACCGCGCCGACGAGCTGCGCGCAAAGCTGGACGAGGCGCGGTCGGCAGACCTGATCCTCACCTCGGGCGGCGTCTCGGTGGGGGATTACGACCTCGTGAAAGAGCTGTTGAGCGAGCAGGGAGATATCGCGTTCTGGCGCGTGCGTATGCGGCCCGGCAAGCCCGTCGCCTTCGGGCTGCTCGGCGCGACGCCACTGCTCGGCCTGCCGGGGAATCCGGTCTCGGCGGCGGTCACCTTCGAGTTATTCGGCCGGCCCGCCATCCGCCATATGCTTGGCAGCCGCCAGATCCTGCGCCCCACCATCGAAGTCGTGCTGGAGGGCGAAGACATCCCGCGCGGCGACCGACGGCACTATGTGCGTGCCTGGCTGGACTCGCGCGGCGGCACGTTGGTCGCGCGGACAACAGGCGCGCAGGAGTCGCACCTGATCTCGTCGCTCCAGGGGGCCACGGCGCTACTGGTGGTAGAGGTAGGCGAGGGGGTGGTGCGCGCCGGCGAGCATCTGCCGGCGCTGCTACTCAACGACGCGCTCCCCTGGGGCGCATGAGCTGCGCAGGTCGTCGCCAGGTTACAGACATGGGCCAGAAGGCCCCCGTCTTTTAAGCGGGGGATGCATAGCCCCTCCCCTTGCCGGTTTCTTGCCCCCGCGCGAGAATAGCTCGGTAGCACCTTCCCTACTGAATCGTGGTGGGGCGTTCCGCGGTAAAGCGCTCCCGCGGGTAAAAGCACCAGCGTAGCGTTGGACAGCGTGCGACACGCAAGCGAGATGTACCACTCGCTGGGGATTCGTCCCCACACAAACACCTTCAAACAGCCAAAGGGCTGGCCGACGTGGTAACAGCGTCGGTGCCACCGGAGCCTTCGTGCTCTGCCGGTGGATGGGCCGCCTGAGACGGCCCTGGGGTTTCGGCCCCGAAC
>WNFM01347759.1_pt1 | contig 11208 bp, 9 predicted proteins | sample 5400271 | NCBI WGS metagenome assembly WNFM01 (sample SAMN13153352, study PRJNA577476) | soil metagenome | isolation source: 60 cm saprolite on Douglas fir-dominated hillslope | place: USA:California | collected 2013-09-17 | reverse complement strand
TCTTCCTGGCGGCACTCGCGATCGGTGCCTGGGCGCTGCTGGCGCGGCCACGCCTGCCGCAAGGCCGCGACTGGCTGCGGGTAGCCTTGGCCGGTGCCCTCAGCATTGCTGGCTATAACGTGCTCCTCAATATCGGCCAGCAGCAGGTCAATGCCGGCATGGCGAGCCTGCTGGTCAATACCAATCCGGTCTTTGCGCTGCTGCTGGCGGCGGCGATTGGCGGCGAGAAATTGCGCGCGCAATCGCTGCTCGGCATCGGCGTGAGTTTCATCGGCATCGTCCTCATCTCGCTCGGCAATCCGCGCGATCTGCATCTCGCACCCGGCGCGCTCTATGTGATTGCCGCCGCCTTCTGCTTTGCCCTGGCCATGGTGGTGCAGCGGCCACTCTATGCGCGGTTGAAGCCGATCACCGTCACCGCCGGCATGATGTGGGCGGCGAGCCTGCTCTTGAGCCCCTGCGCCCCCAGCGCTTTCGCATCGCTTCGCAGCATCGATGCAACAGCCTGGGCGAGTCTCCTCTTCCTTGCCTTCTTTCCCTCGCTGCTCGCCTATTTCACCTGGAGCTATGCCCTGTCGCACTTCCCGGTCGGCAAGGCCGTCAGTTGCCTCTATCTCATTTCGCCCTTGGCCCTGCTGATCGCCTATCTGTGGCTGGGTGATATCCCGAGCTGGATCATGATCATCGGCGGCACCTTGGCTTTGGGTGGCGTATTGCTGGCCAATCGGCCGGCACGCCAGCCGCTCACGCAAAAGGCACGGGTCTGACGCTTGACGCCAAGCCCGGAGGCGCCCAGATAGGTGAAATCGAGGCCCTTACTGTTGGGAACGAAACGGATACTTATCCGTTATACCCGTAATGGGTGGCAGAAGTGTCGCCGCATCACCTGTCGTGCCGCCGTACCGCTATGGGAAGCGGGGCCGGTGCTAGACGAAGGAGATGAAAATCATGTGGAATTTCAAGAACTTGACGAATAGGACTGCAATCTCGCCGATCCTGGCGGCCACCGCCGCCGCGACCCTGGCAATGAGCTTGCTCGCGACCATGCCGGCCAGCCGCGCCGATGTCGGTGACGATCTGGCGCCCGCCGGCCAGTCGATCAAAAAGGCGGCGCAGGATACCGGCACCGCCATCGAAAACGGCGCCAAGGATGTCGGCCATACCGTCGAGCAGAAAACGGCACCGGCCGTCACCACCGTCAAACACGGCGCCCAGGAGACCGGCAATTTCTTCGAGCGTACCGGCAAGGAAATCCATGACGGCGCTCAGAACTTCTTCACCAAGGTCGGCAATTTCTTTTCGGGCAAGTGAGCCGGCCCAAGCACCGCGCCGTAACGCCACTTAACCAAGAGACGCCCGCTCCCCAAAATAACAGTGGCTTGATCAAAGCCGCTGGCCATGCAACCTGATCGAGGAAGCGCCCCGGCGACAATCGCCACCGGGGGCAGCTCAGATCGGGAGTTGGCATGTCGATGGTTGAAGCGACGGGGGTTGAAGCAACGGGGTTTGAACTGGCAGGGACCGCATTGGTTGGGCGTTGCCTCGTTTCCGGGGAGGCTCAAGGCGACCTCCTATATGCCGATCTGGGCCTCAGTTTCTGGGGTGGGGTCGATGCCTTTACCGGCGAGGTGATCGACCGGCATCATCCGCTGAGCGGGCAGTGCATCACCGGCAAGGTGCTGGCGATTCCCAGCGGCCGCGGTTCCTGCACCGGCAGCAGCGTCCTTCTCGAACTGATCCTCAATGGTCATGCGCCGGCGGCTTTGGTCTTCGCCGAGGATGAGGCCATTCTCACCCTCGGCGTGATGGTGGCCGAGGAGATGTTCGGCCGCTCGATTCCCGTCATCAGCCTGGGCGCCGACCGCTTTGCCTCGTTGCGACAGGCGCGGTCCCTGCACGTCGCCGGAGATCGGTTGGTGATCGACCCACCACCGGCCGGCGACAGCGCGTTGTCGAGGAACCCGCCAGAACCTGCGCCGAGCGCCGGTGCCCCGCGGCTGACGCTGACACCAGATGATCAAGCCGTCCTCGATGGACGCAACGGCAAGGCAGCGCAGGTGGCGATGCGGATCATCCAGCGCATGGCGGCGATCCAGGGTGCGACAGCGCTGATCGACATCACCCAGGCCCATATCGATGGCTGCATCTATACCGGCCCGGCCAGCCTGCGCTTTGCCGAGCAGCTGTGCGCCTGGGAGGCGCGGGTCAAGGTGCCGACCAGTTTGAATTCGATCTCGGTCGATCAGCGGCGCTGGCGCCAACTCGGTGTCGACCCGGCAAAGGGCGAGCCGGCCAGCCAATTGGCCGATGCCTATATCCGCATGGGTGCGCGCGCGACTTTCACCTGTGCGCCTTATCTGCTGGAGAGCGCGCCCGCTTTCGGCGAGCAGATCGTCTGGGCCGAATCCAATGCCGTCGCCTATGCCAATAGCGTGCTCGGTGCCCGCACCCAGAAATATCCCGATTATCTCGATATCTGTATCGCCTTGACCGGGCGTGCCCCGCTGACTGGTTGCCATCTCGACCGGCACCGTCATGCGACTGTTCAGATCGAGCTGCCGCAACTGGGCGCGCTCGATGACTCGTTCTATCCACTGCTCGGCTATCACATCGGCCTCTTGAGCCCCAACGAGATCCCGGTACTTGTCGGCCTCGCGGCAGCGTCACCCAGTCTCGACGATCTGAAAGCCTTCGGCGCCGCTTTTGGCACCACCTCCGCCGCGCCGATGTTTCACATCGTCAGCGTAACGCCGGAAGCCGCCACCTTGCAACAGGCTTTGGGCAACAAGGCACCGGCGCGCCGCGTCGCGATCACGCAGGCGGATCTCCGCGCGAGCTGGCAGGAGCTCAACAGCGCCACCGATGCCGGCGTCGATTTGATCTCGCTCGGCAATCCGCATTTCTCGCTCAGTGAATGTGGCAAGCTCGCGGCGTTATGTGAGGGCCGCCGCAAGCATGACGATGTCGCGATGATCATCACCTGTGGCCGCGCGACGCAAGAACAGGCGCGCGCGGCCGGTTACCTCGCGGTGCTGGAAGCGTTCGGCGCCCAGGTGCTGACCGATACCTGCTGGTGCATGATCGGCGAACCGGTCCTGCCGCCTCGCACCCGCAACCTGATGACCAATTCCGGCAAATACGCCCATTACGGCCCGGGTCTTGTCGGGCGGAAGGTGCATTTCGGCAGTCTCGCCGCCTGCGTGGAGGCGGCTTGTAGTGGGCGGGCTAGTGGGGAGTTGCCGGGGTGGATGGGCGCGCTGGAGTCGTAACGTCATCGCATCCTAATTTGAGTACCAAGGTTTGTGGACAAACCGAATCCGTTTGAGATTATCGTTCTCGATCACGAAATAATAGACGCCCCGCAAGTCTGCCACGGCGCCACTTAAGATGGTATCTTGAAGGGGCGCATGGAGGGTCGCTTGTGGCCGTGCAACGTCAACTACAGAGAATAAGGGAGGAAAGACATGTCGGCCAAAATCCTGCAAATCAACTACAAGCTCAATGGGCCGAGGGCCGAGTATGAGAGAGAAAACCTACCCTATGCTCAACCCATCGCGGACATACCTGGCCTGCGTTGGAAGGTCTGGATTATAAACGAGGCCCAAAGCGAAGCCGGCGGGATCTACCTATTCAACGATAACGCCGCAGTGAAAGCCTTCGTGGACGGGCCAATTATTGCGGAGATGAAAGGTGACCCGACGTTGAGCATCAAGGCGTTTGACGTGATCGCGGAACTCACGACCATCACACGCGGCCCGGTGAAGTAGTATTCTCGGAGGTTAGGAGGGCGCATCAGCCGACGATCAAGATCTCGGCTCGATCGCGCGTGCCTTCTCAAAGCCTCATCACGGAAGCCCCCTTCCGGAAAAAGCCAAAAGTTCGATTCCTGTGTTTGGTGTGTAAGGGCCTTCCCGAATGCGCGTTCGAAACATCCAAGCATCCGGATCACCGACAAATATCGGCTTGGCCGACGATCCAGTATAAACCGCTGCAGGATAGGTGTCGAAATTTGGTGCGTCCGCAGGAATGTCGGATGGTTTGATCATAATGTCGTCGAGCTTGTCATCAGTCGAATCTGCCGAAACCGATCGACAGAAACACACGAGCATAGTTGCTGCAATTATCAATCGTTTTCCTCTGAGCACATATCCCTCTCGTACAAGAATAGGCAGCGATCAAACTCGAAGCAGATGAGTACTGGCGCGCGACGAACCCGCTGATTTACCCATCCCAGTCCTGATCACTACAAAATGTCGCGACATGATCTCCGGAGACATCGGTAGATGTCACCATTTGGATTGCTCCCCATTTTCCTTTGACGTCGTATAGCTGCGCCGATGGCACGCGACGCCGGAGATAGCCATTTGATCCTGCCATGGATTGCCGGATCAAGTCCGGCAATGACAGCGGGGAAACCTTCCCTCAAATAAAATTCGGATCCGCCGCGATCTGCTGTTGCAGCCAGTCGGTGAAGCGCTTGATGCGGGGTTCTTGCGCGCGCTCCTTCATACAGATCAGGTACCAGCCGCCGGGTTGGCGGGTGGTGATCTTGAAGGGGGCGACGAGGCGGCCGGCTTTCAAATCCTCGGCCACCAGGAAATGCGGCGCGAGGGCGATCCCTTGCCCATCAAGGGCCGCTTCCAAAGCCAGCAGATACGAATCGAATTTGGGTGCGGCGCGCCCCAAGAGATGCGGCACATTCGCGGCCTGCAGCCAGGCCTGCCAGTCCTCGGCCTTGTTGAAGAGCTGCAGCAGCACGTGATTGACGAGATCGGCCGGCTGACGCAGGCCGAAGCCGGCCTGGGCAAGCGCCGGGCTGCATACCGCCTCCAGCCGCGCATCCGAGAGGAAGGTGTAATGATAGGCGGGATTGTCGGTCTCGCCGGTGCAGACCATGCCGATATCCGCCGTGCTGGGATCGAAATGCCAGTGGAAATGGCTGGTATTGAAGCGGACCAGGATATCGGGATTGGTGATCTGGAAATCATGCAGGCGCGGCACCAGCCAGCGCACCGCCACGGTGACATAGACCTGCACCATCAGATCGTCGCTCTTGGCCGCACGCAGCACCAGTTCGGTCCCCTGGCTGATGCGGTCGAAGGCATCGCGGAGGAACGGGTAATAGAGTGTGCCCGCCTCGGTCAGCTCGACGCGCCTTGCGGTGCGGCGAAAGAGGCTGGCGCCCAGGCGTTCCTCCAGCCCGGCGATCTGGTGGCTGATGGCGCTCTGGGTGATCGAGAGTTCCTCGGCGGCGGAGCGGAAGCTGCCGAGCCTGGCGGCGGCCTCGAAAGCGCGCAAGGCGGTCAAAGGCGGTATCTGGCGCCGCATGCATACTCCCCCGTCCTTACCCTGGCCCGTCTTTGCCCCGGTGTCTTGGCCCCGGCCCAGTCGACCTTGGGCCCCGCTTGTCGTCGGACCGGATGCCTAAAGCGGTTGCTGGCGCCCCCGTCCGGACCGGCTCATGCCGTCGTTAGATGACTTTTTCTCATCCCGCAATGAAATAGTATCAATTGCTTTGCCGGCCGCCTGAACCGACCCTGAGATCGCCGCAAAAGGTGCGACAACGACCAGCAGGTTCGGCCCAGATGTTGAACATTCATGCCATCGAGACGCTTTCCGATCACCCATCGGCCGCGCTGGCGACCGCCGTGCCCGCCCTCTTGCGCCCCAAAGTTGACACACGCCCCGCTTTGCGGCCGATCCCGGCGCCAGCCACGCCCAGCGTCGGACGCGCGCCCCAGGCGGCACCCTTGCTGCGGCAAAATCTGGTCACCGGCCGCATCGATGTCAGCATCGTCCTGCTGCCCGGCTTTCCGATCTATGCCCTCGCCGCCCTCTGCGACACCTTCGCCGCCGCCAATCACCAGGTCGAGCGGCATGTCTTCACCTGGCGCCTGATCAGCCTCGATGGCAAGCCGGTCGCCAGTTCGCTGGGCAGCCTGGTGACAGTGGCGGCGGGTTTCGACAGCCAGAAGCAGCCGGACAATATCCTGCTGCTCTCGGGACCTGATTTTGCCGGCACGGAGCGGCTGCAGGCCTGGCTGCGCCAGGCGGTTTCGCGCCATGCCCATGTGCTGGGCAGCGGTGCCGCCGTCGGCCTGATGGTGAAAGCCGGTCTGCTTGGCGGCAAGGCCTGCACGGCGCATTGGTCGTCGCGCGATGCGCTGCAGGAAGACTGGCCGGATCTCGCTTTCAGCGACAAGCTCTATGTGGCGCAGGACCGCCGCCTCACCTTGGGGACACCGCCACCCGCAAGGTGGCCGATGGGCTCAACCATGATCGCCTGCGGCCCGGCAATGAGAGCCAGCATCCCTCGTCCGCCGGTATCCGCGGCATCCATAACCGGGTGCTGCTCAAAGCCATGGAGCTGATCGAGCGCCACCTCGCCGAACCGATCAGCACCGATGACCTGGCGGTCGCCGTCGGCATCTGCCCCCGGCAATTGCAGCGCCTCTTTAAGAAGCAGTTCGACATGGCGCCCGGCCAGTTCGCCATGCAACACCGCATGCTGAAGGCCCGCCAGCTGCTGCACCAGACGGAAATGAGCATCACCGAAGTCGGTGTGGCCTTGGGCTTCATCTCGCTGTCGCATTTCTCGCGCTGCTACGCCAAGGCCTTCGGCCGTCAGCCGCGCCATGACCGGTTGCGGCTGATCTGCGACTGAAGGATTTTTGCGCCCCTCAGGCGCCGGGCGTTGGGCTACCGCCCAACTTGGCTATCGCGCCACTCGGCGCGCGGCCGCAGTCGCCGCCGTAAGGCCTGGACAGGCGACGTCTCAGTCCTGCAATGCCGCCCAAAAACATGAATCAAATTCATGTATCGATGAAATCGTCTCGCTTGTGAACGGGGGCTCTCCGGATCGACAATGACGGCACTGTCATTGCGCGCGCGGTCGCGTTTCCGGGGAGGACGATCATGAGTCTGGCTCAACCAACAGGCGGCCATGAAGAGGGTGCAAGACGCGGTGGCCGCGAGGCGCGGCGGGCGATGCGGGCGGCGCCTTTGGCGGCCAATGAGCGGCCGGTCAATCCCGGCATGCAGGGTGGCCGCTTCCAGGCGTTGCTGCCGAACGAGATCGAGAAGATCCATCATGCGGCTTTGGATGTGCTGGCGGAGATCGGCTTTGCCGATGCCATTCCCAGCTGCGTCGAGGCGATGACCAAAGCCGGCGCCGAATTGCAGAGCAATGGCCGCCTGACCTTCCCGCGATCGCTGATCGAGGACACCGTCGCCAGGGCCGGACGGCATTTCGTGCTGCATGGCCAGGACCCCAAACATGACATGGAACCCTGGGACAAGAAGGTCTATTTCGGCACCGCCGGGGCCGCCGTCAATATCGTCGATCCGATCACCGGTGCGTACCGGGAATCCCAGGTAAAGGATCTCTATGATATCTCGCGCGTGGTCGACACGCTGGATCACATTCATTTCTTCCAGCGTGCCGTGGTTTGCCGCGATCTACCCGATCCGCTCGAGATGGATGTCAATACCTGCTATGCCAGCGTCATGGGGACGACCAAGCATGTCGGCTCCTCCTGGGTCGATCCGGCGCATCTCAAACTGTCGCTCGAAATGCTGCATCTGATGGCGGGCGGCGAGGATAAGTGGCGGGCGCGGCCCTTCGTCAGCCAGTCGAATTGCTTCGTCGTGCCACCGTTGAAATTCGCCCAGGATGCCTGCCGCTGCCTGGAGCTGGCGGTGCAGGGTGGCATGCCGGTGCTGCTGCTTTCGGCGGGACAAGCGGGGGCGACGGCGCCCGCCGCCCTTGCCGGCGCGGTGGTGCAGGCGGTGGCGGAATGCCTGGTTGGCCTGGTCTATGTGAATGCGCTGAAGCCCGGTGCGCCGGCGATCTTCGGCACCTGGCCTTTCGTCTCGGATTTGCGCACCGGCGCCATGTCGGGTGGCAGTCCGGAACAGGCCTTGCTGTCGGCGGCCTGCGGGCAGATGGCGCATTTCTATGACCTGACCGGCGGTACCTCATCGGGCATCACCGATTCCAAGATCCCCGATGCCCAGGCTGGCGCCGAGAAGGCCTATAACCATGCGCTGGTCGGCAATGCCGGCGCCAATCTGATCTATGAATCGGCCGGCATGCAAGCGAGCCTCTTGGGCTTTTGCATCGAAGCCTTGCTGATCGACAATGATATCCTCGGTGCCACCCAGCGCACCATCAAGGGCATCGATGTCAGCGACGAGGCCTTGTCGATCGAGACCATTCGCAAGACCTGCCTGGAAGGGCCCGGCCATTATCTCGGCTCCGACCAGACATTGCGGCTGATGCAGCGGGAATATATCTATCCCGAGATCGGTGACCGCAAGAGCCCCAATGAATGGGCCGAACAAGGCGCCACCTCGATCGTGCAGCGCGCCGTCAAGAAGACCGCGACGATCCTGAAATCGCATCATCCGCATCCGATCCCCCGTGCCGTCGACGAGGCGATCCGCGCCAAGCTGCCAATCCGCCTGCCGGTCGAGGCGATGGGCTGGTAGAGGATCTGACGGACCGATCGACGGCATCGCGGGCGACAAAAAATCAACAGGGAGTTAGGGGAACATGACCGATCATGCGCGGGTGGTGATCATCGGCGGCGGTGCCGTGGGATGTAGCGCGCTCTATCATCTGGCACAGCTTGGCTGGACCGATTGCCTGCTGCTGGAACGCGATGAGCTGACCTCGGGATCGACCTGGCATGCCGCCGGCAATTGCCCGAATTTCTCCACCAACTGGAACCTCATCAAGTTCCAGCGCCACTCGACCAGGCTCTATGCCAAACTGGGCGACGAGGTCGATTACCCGATCAATTATCACATCACCGGCTCGATCCGCCTGGCGCACAGCCAGGACCGGATGGACGAGTACAAGCATGTCATCGCCATGGCGCGCGCCCAGGGGATCGACTTCGAGCTGCTCAGCCCAAGCGACATCAAGGCCAAATATCCCTTCATGGAGATGCACGACATCGTCGGCGGCCTCTGGGATCCCTATGATGGCGATATCGATCCCAGCCAGCTGACCCAGGCCTATGCGAAAGGCGCCAAGGACAAAGGCTGCCGGGTGCAGCGTTTCACCAAGGTGACGGGCTTGACGCAAAAGCCGGATCAGAGCTGGCTGGTGACCACGGATAAGGGCGAGATCGCTTGCGAGATCGTGGTCAATGCCGCCGGCTATCGCGCCGGTGAGATCATGGCGATGGTTGGGCAGTATCTGCCGATCATTTCCATGTCGCATCAATATCTGGTGACCGAGACCATTCCGGAACTGGAAGCCTACCAGGCCAAGCTGCCGCTGATGCGCGACCCGGATGTCAGCTATTACCTGCGCCAGGAACGCGCCGGCTTCATCCTCGGTCCCTATGAGAAGGAACGCGCCCAGGCGCATTGGCGTGACGGTATCCCCGAGGATTTCGCCTATCAGCTCTATCCCGATGATCTCGACCGGCTGGAGAGCTATATCGAGGCGGCGATCGGCCGGGTGCCGCTGCTGGGCCAGGTCGGCGTGCAGCGGGTGATCAACGGCCCCATCCCCTATTCCCCCGATGGCAATCCCTATATCGGCCCGGCGCATGGCCTCACCAATTTCTTCCAGGCCTGCTGCTTCAGCTTCGGCATCGCGCAATCAGGCGGTGCCGGCAAGACCGTCGCCGAATGGATCGCCCATGGCGAGCCGGAATGGGATTTCTGGTCGCTGGACCCGCGGCGTTACACGAACTACGCCACCAAGAGCTATGTCATCGACAAGGCGATCGAGCTCTATCAGAACGAATATGCGATCGCCTATCCCAACAACGAATGGCCGGCCGGTCGTCCCGCCAAGGTGACGCCGCTTTACGACAAGCTCAAAGCCAAGGGTGCCAATTTTTGTGCCCGGGGCGGCTGGGAACGCGCCGCCTGGTTCCCGCAACCGGGCATCAGCCCAACGCCACGCCCGAGCTTCCGCCGCACCAACTGGCATGATGCCGTCGCCGCCGAATGCCAGGCGGTGCGCGAGCGCGTGGCCCTGCTCGATCTTGGCGGCTTCAGCAAATTCGAGTTGAGCGGGCCCGGTGCCGAAGCCTGGCTCGACCAGATGATCTGCGGCAAATTGCCGAAACTGGGCCGCATCACGCTCTCCTATATGCTGAACGACAAAGGCGGCATCGTCAGCGAATTCACCATTACCCGCCTCGGCGAGAATCGCTTCTATCTGATCAGTGCCGCCGCCGCCGAATGGCATGACATCGACTGGATCGAGAAACATCTGCCGGAAGATGGCTCGGTGTGCTTGACCAATCTCTCGGCGCGGCTGGGCTCGATCATCATTGCCGGACCGAAAGCGCGGGCGGTGCTGGGTGCCGTCACCGAGACCGATCTCTCCAACAAGAGCTTCCCCTGGCTCTCGGCCCAGGAGATCGAGATCGGATTCGCGCGCCTGCTGGCGCTGCGCGTCAATTATGTCGGCGAGCTTGGCTGGGAATTGCATTGCCCGGTCGAGAACATGGTCGCGATCTATGATGCGCTCTGGGCCGCCGGCGCAGCGCACGGCATCGCCGATTTCGGCATGTATGCCATGGACAGCTTGCGCCTCGAAAAATGCTATCGCGGCTGGAAGAGCGACATGACCCATGAATATACCCCGCTGATGGCGAGCCTCGATCGCTTCGTCGACTTCCAGAAGCCGGAATACAAGGGGCTGAAGGCGCTGATCAAGGAACGCCAGATGGGGCCGAAAGAAGTGTTCGTGCCACTGCTGCTGGCGGATGCCCAGGATTGCGATGCACCAGCTTGCGCGCCGGTCTATCTCGGCGATCACTATGTCGGCCTCGTCTCCTCCGGCGGCTATGGCCATACCATCGGCAAGAGCATTGCGCTGGCTTATGTACGAACGGATCTGGCGAAGCCCGGCACGGAACTGGATGTCATGGTGCTGGGCGAACGCCGCAAGGCGGTGGTGGCGGAAGAACCGCTGTTCGATCCGGCCAATGCCAGGTTGCGGATGTGAAGCCATTGAAAATGTCTTATTTCACCCTCGGGCTTGTTCCGGGGATCCATGTCAGATGCAGCGTGCCGTTGCCGGCATGGATTGCCGGAACAAGTCCACTTCTGTCCGGTTTGGAGTTGAGTGATAATGACTAAAGCGCTGACCGGCATGACGAAACTGACTGACCGATGGCTGGTGACACGCATGCGGCTGGACCGGTAACAGTCGGTCTCACCTTTGAGATGGACCCT